>JAESGR010001037.1_pt1 | contig 11388 bp, 12 predicted proteins | sample 9269771 | NCBI WGS metagenome assembly JAESGR01 (sample SAMN15739572, study PRJNA653492) | algae metagenome | isolation source: Chroococcus sp. CMT-3BRIN-NPC107 and co-occurring heterotrophs from well... | place: USA: Clark Mountains Wilderness, California | collected 2010-04-18
CAGGCTTCGGCGCCACCGCTACGGTTGCCTACGGCAGCGGCTACCCGGTCACGGAGAATCACCAGGTCGAGACGGCCTTCATGGCCGACGTGGCCGCGGGCATCGTTGGCGAGTCCTCGGTCGACCGCGAGGTTGCGCCGATGATGGCGGCCGAGGATTTCTCCTACATGCTCGCCCATCGCCCAGGGGCCTACATCTTCCTCGGCAACGGCGATTCGGCGGGTCTTCATCACCCCGACTACGATTTTTGCGACGAAGCTGCGCCCTACGGCGCCTCGCTCTGGGCCCGGCTCATCGAGACGGCTCTTCCCCTGCCGGAGTGACCGAAGCGCGGATCAGGCCGCGGTGACCGTGTTGCGCTCGACGCTGAGCACGGCGTCGAACGGCGCCTCGTCGTCCAGGGATCCCGCGTCCGGCACGCAGACGATGAGGCCGCTGCCGGCCCGCGCCTGGCGCAGGGCCCGCAGGCGCTCGCGGATCTCGGCGGGCTTGCGGTCCTCCAGCGCGACGGCGACGACCACGATGTCCGGCCGGCGGGCGAGGCAGCGGGCGAGGTCGATTGCGACGCGCTCGCGGGCGCCGATCGCGTGCTCGCCGAGGCTGGCGCCGCCTCCGCCGAGGCCGGGCTCGACGCGGCTCGCGAGGCCGAGCCGGTAGACGGTTGGCTCCAGACCCTGTTCGGAGAGGACGCGGCGGACCAGTGCGCGAACCCGCGCCTCGGCGCCCGCCTCCTCGCCATTGATGCGACCGAACAGGACGTTCTCCTCCAGGCTCGCCGCGGCCGTGAGCCGGTTCGGATCGTAGAACTCGACCGACCCGCGCAGATGCGGCGGCATCAGCGCCGCGAAGGATCGACGGGCGCCGACGATCCGCTCCTCGAAGGCCAAGTCGACGAGGCCGAAGCGGTGCCGGGTCTCGCTGTAGCGGAGCGCCAGACCGATCAGCCGCTCGCGGTCGCGCTGGCCGGCCGGGCCGCGCCGCCAGCCCTTCGCCTCCGGCTGGCGTCCGATCAGGTCCTCGAAATAGCCCCGGTCCGCGGCCGGAAACAGCGAGAAGGCGTCGAACAGCGGGTGATCGTCCGGCAGATCCGCGAAGATCTCGACCGTGCTGCGCGCCACCTGGAGGCCGATATCGACGAGGGGTCGGCTCAGGTCCTCGGCCTCGAGCACGGCCCGCAGGTAGGGATGAGAGGCGAGCCGTCCCTCGGCGAAGACCGGCCCCACGGGCTCCCCGAACAGGATGTTCTCGCCCACCGTCGCCTGGTGATTGTAGCGGGCGGGATCGAAGGCCTCGACCAGGCGCGAGGCCTTGTCGGCCTCGAGCGCGTCGCGCACGGCCTGCCGGGCGGCGACGATCGCCTGGGCCACGGCGGGCTCGGCCTCCGGATCGATGGCCCCTTCGAGGCCGCGGGCATAGACGAAGGCGTCGAGGCCGGTGACCTTCAGGATCGCGATGAGGTCGGCATCGTCGGGCGTCGCGCCGGGCGCCGCGCCGTAGAGAAGGTTCTGGCGCAGGCTCCCCTCGATCAGCACGGCCTCCGTGCCGGCCAGGGCGATCCGCCGGGCGCGCTCGGCCGCATCGAGGCCGCGGAGATCGATGCCGTCATAGGTCACCGCCCCCGCCGTGGGTTCCAACTGTCCGGCCAGCACCGCGGCCAGCACCCGGCTGCCGCTGCCCCGCTGCCCGAGGATGGCGACATGCGCGGGCATCGTCACCGCAAGGTCGACGCCGGCGAGGCGTTCGCCGCTCGCCGGATCGTAGGCGCCGACGCCGGCGGCGGCGAGCGGCCCGCCTCGCGGGAAGGTCGCTTCCCCGTGCCGGCTGAGCGCCCGGGCTTCGAGGGCCTCCAGCGTCCGGGCGATGTCCCGGAACAGGGGCGCGACGCCCTCCCGGACCAGCCACAGACGCAGGGTGACGGCCACGGCGATCACCGCCAGCGCGAAGGCACCGCCGGCCGCGACGAGGGCACCGATCGCGACGGGCGCTGCTCCGCCCGCATCGCCGCGCCAGAGCGCCGCCGCGAGCACGATCGCGGGAAGCAGGATGCCCAGCGCCAGCGAGGGCGCTCGGGCATAGGCGAGCGCGGACTCGGACGCCGCGAGCGCGGTCCGCGTTGCCATGCCCTTGGCGGCGAGGCGGCGGCGCTCGTGGTCCGCGGCGCCGTGGACGCGCACCGCCGGCATGCGCCGGAGCAGGTCTGCGAAGGTGCGCTCGGCCGCTGCGCTCTCGCTGCGGCGCAGGTCGGCCCGGGCGGCGGTCCGCTTCAGGATCAGCATCCGGGCAAGGCCTGCCGCCAGGAGACCGACCGCGACGGCGGGCACGAGGCGTGGTGCAGCGAGTCCGGCGAGGAGCAGCGCCAGCAGCACGGCCCCGATCGCCAGCGCGGGCGCGAGCAGGCAGAGGCCGAGCAGCATGTCCATGCGGGCGAGCAAGGCGCCCATGCCCTGAGTCAGGCTGCGGGCCTCGTCGCGGGCGCCGGGCGGGGCGCGGAGGATCGCCTCGGTGACGCGGCTGTTGAGCCGCCGCACCGTACGTGTCTGAGCCAGGAAGGCGAGCCGCGCGACCGACCATCCGAGCAGGGCGGCGCCGAAGGCCGCGAAGCAGAGCCCGACCAGGGCGGCGAGGATCAGGTCCGGCTGGGGAAGGGTCCAGCCTTCGACGAGAACCAGCGGCGCGGCCTGCCCGAGCGAGGGAAGCGCGACGGGCAGGAAGCTGCCCTTTGCACCCCCGCCGACCAGAACGCCGACGAGGTCGCGCAGGCAGAGAAGCGCCAGGATGGCGAGCGGTCCGCCGAGACCGAGCGCCAGCCCGATCGCGGCGAGATGATAGCCTCGGGCGGAATGCCAGGCGAAAACGACGGGATCACGTTCCATCCACGCCCCTGCCCGTCCCCATCCCCGGTCTCGTCATACCGGAGGGAATAGAGGACGGGCTCGCCGGGGGGAAGCGTGGCGGTAAGGTCGCGGCGCCTCGTACGTGCCCTGGCGCACGAAGCGTCGCGCGTCTCAGGCGGCGATGACCGTCACCGGCTCGGCCGCGCGGACATCGGCATCGACATGGGCCGCGAAGCGCTTGAAGTTCTCCTGGAACATCGAGACGAGGCGGGTCGCCGTCTCGGCGAAAGCCGCCTTGTTGTTCCAGGTATCGACCGGCGAGAGCACGTGCTGCTCGACGCCGGGCACGCTGGTCGGGACCGCGAAGCCGAAGAAGGGGTCCCGGCGGAACTGGCCCTTGCTGAGCGTGCCGTCGAGCGCGGCGGCGAGCAGCCGGCGCGTCACGCGGATCGGCATGCGCCGGCCAGTACCGACACCGCCGCCCGTCCAGCCGGTGTTGACGAGCCAGCAATCGGCCTCGTGATGGGCGATGAGGTCGCGCAGCAGGTTGCCGTAGACGCTCGGATGGCGCGGCATGAACGGCGCGCCGAAGCAGGTCGAGAAGGTCGCCTCGGGCCCGGTCAGGCCGCGCTCGGTGCCCGCCACCTTGGCGGTGTAGCCCGAGAGGAAGTGGTACATCGCCTCGGCGCCGGTGAGCTTGGCGATGGGCGGCATCACGCCGAAGGCGTCGCAGGTGAGCATCACGATGTTCTTCGGATGGCCGGCCCGGCCCGTGGTGCTGGCGTTCGCGATGAAGTCGAGCGGGTAGGCGCAGCGGGTGTTCTCGGTCAGCGACGCGTCGTCGAAATCGGGAACCCGGGTCTCGGGATCGATGACGACGTTCTCCATGACCGTGCCGAAGCGCTCGGTGGTGGCGTAGATCTCGGGCTCCGCGTTGCGGGAGAGCCGGATGGTCTTGGCGTAGCAGCCGCCCTCGAAGTTGAAGATGCCGTCCTTGCTCCAGCCATGCTCGTCGTCGCCGAGCAGCATCCGCGAGGAATCGTTCGACAGCGTGGTCTTGCCGGTGCCCGACAGGCCGAAGAACAGCGCCGAGCCGCCCTCGGCGTCGAGGCCGACATTGGCCGAGCAATGCATCGGCATGACGCCGGCGCCGGGGAGCCTATAGTTCAGGTAGGTGAAGACGGATTTCTTCATCTCGCCGGCATAGGCCGTGCCGCCGATCAGGACGATCTTGCGCGAGAAATCCATCGCGATCACGGTCTTGGAGCGACAACCGTGGCGGTGCGGCTGCGCCTCGAAGCTCGGCAGATCGATGATGGTGAGGTCCGGAACGTAGGCCGAGAGCGCCTCGCGGTCTGGCCGGATCAGCAGGTTGCGGATGAACAGCGAGTGCCAGGCGAACTCGGTGAAGACCCGAGCCTGGACCCGGTGCGCGGGATCGGCGCCGCCGTAGAGGTCCTGGGCGAAGAGTTCGCGTCCCTCGGCATGGCTCAGGAAGTCTTTGAGCAGGGTGTCGAACTGCTCGGGCGTGATGGCGCCGTTGTTCTCCCACCAGACCTCGTTCTCGGTGGACGCGTCGCGGACCACGAACTTGTCCTTGGGCGATCGGCCGGTCTGGTTGCCGGTCGTCGCCACGAGGGCGCCGCCGCGGGCGAGCTTGGCCTCGCCGCGGGCGAGGGCCTCCTCATAGAGACGTGGCGTCTCAAGGTTCCAGTGGACGGCCTTGAGCTTGCGCAGCCCGATCGCCTCGGAGCCGTGGCCCGCGTTGAACTCGCCGATATTCGTCACGCTCGTCTCTCCTCGGGCCCCTGATCGCACCACGTCGCAAGATCGGGCGCCGCGAGGGCAGCCCGGATGACCTCGATGGTACGTCCGCGCGGTCGTTCAGGTCCGCCGCGCGCAGGTTCACCGCCCACCGAGGGTTGTCTGCATAGACGGCGAAGCTTCGCCGTCAACAGAACTTTGGCCTAAGATGCTAACGCTCAAGCCTGTTCGCAGGGTTCCGCTGCCCGCGGCCGAATTCGCCCGTCCGAAGGCTGAACAGGGCGCCGAAGCCGCGCAGAACCGAGAAAATCTGTGGGAAACCACCTATCTGTCGCTGACGTGCCCGCCGCGACCAACCGTGCCGCAAACGGTGCGCGGATCACCTCACGCCACGAGATGCCCTCGCCATGCCGCAAGCCGTCGCCGGCCCAGAGATCGAGCGCCTGATCCAGCTCCTCGCCCGGATGCCGGGGCTGGGACCGCGCTCGGCGAGACGGGCCGCGCTCCAGCTCATCAAGAAGCGGGACACGTTGCTCGGGCCGCTCGCCGAGGCGATGCGGATCGCGGCCGAGCGCATCGTCGTGTGCCGCGAATGCGGGAACGTCGACACCTCTGAGCCCTGCACCATCTGCCGCGATGCGAACCGCGACCCGAGCATGCTGGTCGTAGTCGAGGACGTCTCCGATCTCTGGGCGCTGGAGCGCTCGGGCGCCGTCACGGCGCGCTATCATGTGCTCGGCGGCGTGCTCTCGGCCCTCGACGGCGTGCGCCCCGAGCACCTGAACCTCGAGCGCCTCGTGGAGCGGGCCGGCGACCCCGCGGTGAAGGAGGTGATCCTGGCGCTGAACGCCACGGTCGACGGCCAGACGACGGCCCATTACGTCACCGAGTCACTGAACCATCTCGGCCTCAAGGTGACCCGGCTCGCCCATGGTGTGCCGGTCGGCGGCGAGCTCGACTACCTCGACGAGGGCACCCTCTCGGCCGCGATCCGGAGCCGGACGGCGTTCTGACCGTGACGGAGTGGATAGACGACGCGTCCGCCGTCCGCATTGTACCGGCCGACGGCGAGCGCGACCTCAATGTGGTTCGGAATCTGTGGCGGGCCTATGCCGACGCCCTTGGGGTCGACCTCGCCTTCCAGGGCTTCGAGGCCGAGCTCGCCGTACTGCCCGGCCGTTACGCGCCGCCCGCGGGTGCGCTTCTCCTGGCGCGCGACGCCGCCAGACGGGACCTCGGATGCGTCGCGCTTCGGCCGATCGCACCGCCCGGCTGTTGCGAGATGAAGCGTCTCTCCGTCCCGCCGGAGTGCCGCAATCGCGGCATCGGACGACGCCTCGTCGAGGCCGTGATCGATCAGGCCCAACGCATCGGCTACCGCGAGATGCGCCTCGACACCTTGCCCACGATGAAGGACGCCATCGCGCTCTACGAGGCCGCAGGCTTCACACCGATCGCGCCGTATTACGAGACGCCGATCGCGGGCACGATCTTCTACGGACGACCCCTCACGCTCTGAGCCCCATTTGACCGGTCTTCGGCGCACCCTTATCTGCGACGGGAACCCCGCCCTTAGCCGCGACGCCATGACCATTCGTCCCCTCGTGATCCTTCCGGACACGCGCCTGCGCCTGAAATCCGAGCCCGTCGGCCCGGTCACGGACGAGATCCGCCGGCTCGCCGCCGACATGCTCGAGACGATGTACGATGCGCCCGGGGTCGGCCTCGCCGCCATCCAGATCGGCGTACCGAAGCGCGTCGTCACCATCGACACCTCGAAGGACGAGGATGCGCGCCGGCCGCAAATCTTCCTCAACCCGGAGATCGTCTGGTCGTCGGAGGAGAAGCGGGTCTACGACGAGGGCTGCCTCTCCATCCCGGAGTATTACGGCGAGGTCGAACGGCCGGACCGGGTCCGCGTGCGGTTCCGCGACCTCGAAGGGGCGACCCAGGAGATCGAGGCGGACGGACTTCTCGCCACCTGCATCCAGCACGAGATCGACCACCTGAACGGCGTCCTGTTCATCGATCACCTGTCCAAGCTGAAGCGCGATCGCGTCGTGAAGAAATTCGCCAAGGCGGCCAAGCGCGGCGAGGCCGCCTGAGCGTCGGGGCCGCGGCGCCTCCGGCCATGAGGCTCGTGCCGGCATGAGGGTCGTCTTCATGGGCACCCCGGATTTTGCGGTGCCGACGCTGGCTCGCCTGTGCGCGGACGGGCACGTCATCGCCGCCGTCTACACCCGTGCGCCGGCCAAGGCTGGCCGCGGCATGGGCTTGAGGCCCTCCCCAGTGCATGCCAGGGCCGAGAGCCTCGGGCTTCCCGTCCTGACGCCGGCGAGCCTGAAGGGTCCGGAGGCGGCCGAGACCTTCAGGGCCCACGACGCAGACGTCGCGGTGGTCGTCGCCTATGGCCTGCTGCTGCCCCAGGCGATCCTCGACGCGCCCCGGCACGGCTGCCTCAACCTGCACGGCTCGCTTCTGCCTCGCTGGCGCGGTGCCGCCCCGATCCAGCGGGCGGTGATGGAAGGCGACGCCGAGAGCGGGGTCGGGATCATGCGGATGGAGGCCGGGCTCGACACCGGCCCCGTCGCGATGGAGGCGCGGGTGCCGATTGCGCGCGGCATGACCGCGGGCGATCTCCACGACGCCCTGATGCCGCTGGGCGCCGACCTGATGAGCCGCGCCCTCGCGGTGCTGGCCCGCCAAGGAATGAGCTTCACGCCGCAAACCGAGGACGGCGTGCTCTACGCGCGCAAGATCGGGAACGACGAGGCGCGCATCGACTGGACGCAGCCCGCCGAGACCGTCGCGAACCGGATCAACGGGCTCTCCCCCTTCCCGGGCGCCTTCTTCGAGGCCGATCTCGGCAAGGGAATCGAGCGGGTGAAGGTGCTGCGCGCAGGCCAAGCGGCCGGCGGCGGTGCGCCGGGCACCCTCCTCGATGGGGAGGGCGCGATTGCCTGCGGCAGCGGCGCCGTGCGGCTCGTCGAGATCCGCCGGGCGGGCAAGGGCGGAACGATCCGCGCAGACGAGTTCCTGCGCGGAGCGCGGCTGTCGCCCGGCGCCCGCCTGACCGCCTGATGCCCCGCTACAAGCTCGTCATCGAGTACGACGGCGCCCCCTTCTGCGGCTGGCAGCGCCAGGCCGAAGACCCGACCGTCCAGGGTGCCATCGAGGCGGCGGTGACGCGGTTCTCGGGCGAGGCGGCGCGCCTCACCTGCGCTGGGCGGACCGACGCGGGCGTGCACGCCATCCATCAGGTCGCTCATCTCGACCTGTCGCGGCCGTGGCGAACGGACACGATCCGCGACGCGCTCAACGCGCATCTGCGGCCCGATCCGGTCGCGATCCTCAGCGCCGAGACCGTCGGCCCGGACTTCGACGCGCGCCATTCCGCGATCCGCCGGCACTACCGCTACCGCATCCTCAACCGTCGCAGCCCCGCCGCCCTGACCCGCGCACAGGTCTGGCACGTGCCCTGGCACCTCGATGCCGACCTGATGCGGGCGGCCGCGCAGAAACTCCTCGGCCGGCACGACTTCACCGCCTTCCGGGCCGCCGAATGCCAGGCGAACAGCCCCGTGCGCACGCTGGAGCGGCTCGACGTGTCCCGCCCCGTCTGCGGGCCGTCCGATGAGATCCTGATCGAGACCGCGGCGCGCTCGTTCCTGCACCATCAGGTCCGCGCCATGGTCGGCACGCTGATGCTGGCCGGAAGCCGCCGTCTCAGTGCCGCCGACGTGGCCGACATCCTGCGCTCCCGCGACCGGAGCCGCTGCGGCCCGATGGCGCCGGCCCACGGCCTGACCTTCGTCGGCGTCGACTATGCTGCCGTCGAGCCGCCTCAGGCGTTAACCGTTTCTTAATCCGGCGATTGCCGCCAAAGCCAAGCCGTGAGACGTTCGTTAACGAGAGATTAACGGGACGGACGACGGTCATGCGGATCGCGGTTTCCAAGCGTCGGGTTGCGGTGATGGGCTTGGCGAAGGCCGTCGGCGCGATGCTGCTTGCCGGCCTTGCCTTCACGCCGGCCGCGCAGGCCCAGACCCTGGCCTCCCTGCCGACGGTGCCGAGCGCGATCGAGGCGGCCGGCGACGCCCGCCCGATCACCGCCTGGGTGGATTTCTGTCAGTCGTACCAGGCCGAATGCGCAGTCGACCGCCGCGAGCCGACGATGATCACCCTGAACGCGGCGAACTGGGGCGCGATCGTTTCCGTCAACCGCCGCGTCAACAAGAGCATCCGCGCGATCACGGACGTGGAGCATCTCCACGTCGCCGACCGCTGGGACCTGGCCGAGGACGGCTCGGGCGATTGCGAGGACTTCCAGCTCCTCAAGCGCAAGCTCCTCGTCGAGGCGGGCCTGCCGCGCCGGGCCATGCGGATGACCGTCGTCATCGACGAGAAGGGCGAGGGCCACGCCGTGCTCACCCTGATCACCGACCGCGGCGACCTCATCCTCGACAACAAGACCAACAACGTCCTGCCCTGGCGCCAGACCGGCTACACCTTCATCAAGCGCGAGAGCCAGAATGCCGTGGCGTGGGTGTCGCTCGGCCGGGCGACCTCCCCGGTCACGACCGCCAACCGCTGAACACGCCGGTCCCGAAACGGGAATGCCCGGGATCGGGGCCTTAGGATCGCGTTAAGCCTGCCGGGGCGAGGGTGCCGCACTTCGCGAGCATCCCGCATGACGAGCTGCCCCCGCCCACGAACCGCCCTCCTCCTCATCACCGCCGCTTGGCTGGCGCCGGTCGGGCCGGCACAGGCCGATGGCGAGGTCGCAGCCCTGCACTCCGCTTGGCGTGGGTGCCTTCACCGGACCTTCGGCCTGCAGGCCGCCCTTACCGGCCGGGCTCTGGCGGCCGATACGGCCCTGCGCAGCTGCCGCGAGAGCGAGAGCGCCTATCTCACCGCGCTGGCCGCCTCGCCCCTGGTGGATGGGGACGACGTCGCCCGCGTCCGCCCCGCCCTGCTCCAGCGTGCGAGGGGCTGGTTGCTCGGCCGAGGCCCCTCCCCGACGCTCTGAGCGCAGCTACGGCGCGACGAACCAGAACCGCCGTCGCGAGAAGAGCATGTCGGCCTGTCCCACGGCGGCCTCGGCGGGCTTCGCCGAGACCGTGCCGCAGGGCGGCTCCAGCCGGGGATGGGCGGCAGGCAGGATGATCGCGCCCGTCGGCGGCACCAGCCCCAGACGCATCTGCACCTCCGGATGCCGCGCAGCCGCGATCGTGGCGATGCCGGCAATCAGCGCCCCCGCGACCGTGCCGAGTAGAAAATTCATCATGCGCGCGGATTCTCGGAGTCGCCCTCGTTCCGGAGCGGCTATGCCTCTCTCAGATCGACGTAATCCGCAGGGAGGGCGGCATTGCGGCGGCCAGGGATGGCACGAAGTGTTAAGGCCGCTCTGCGACATCTTCGAGCCAATCGCCGCGCGAACGCGGATCGCAAGGGTCAGAGAGGGCACTCGTCATGATGCAAGCGGCTCACGCTTACGCGCGAACCTCGCAATCCGTGTTGACGCCGCGCGAGGCCGAGGCCGCCGTTCTGCTCAAGGCCGCCAACCGCTTGAACGCCGTCCGCAGCGACTGGCCGAACCAGGCGAACCTCCTGAACGAGGCCCTCAACTTCAATCAGCGGGTCTGGACCGTGATCTCCAGCGCCGCCTCCGAGCCGTCGAATCCCATCCCGGATTCGCTGAAGCAGAACGTTGTCAGCCTTGCCGTGTACGTATTCCGCACGACGCTCGATGCGATGATCGAGCCGACGGTCCAGCGGCTCGATTCGTTGATCTCGATCAACCACCATCTCGCCGCCGGCCTCCAGGGCAATCCCGGGACCGCTCCCTGAGCTGTCGGCGGACGAACAGGCGCTGCGAGGTTGCGCCTAATGCATCGACCGGGAGCGTGACTCTTCGGCGATAGCGCGCGAGGCTCCGCCGCTTGACCGAGCTGAATGGGAATTGCCCAGGGCGTCCCTGGATCGCAGCGACGGTCGCGAGCCCTAGATCAAAGGCCAACGACAAGATCGGTGCTTGCTGCGGCGCAGCGAAAATCGCACGACCAGCCGTAATCCGGCGCCGCGGTGGATCGATCTGCCCATTACTGCGCACACCACCGGCTTGACCCCCGCAACGATCCCGAGCCGGTATGAGGCCTGAGCTTGGCCTCAGGCGCGCTTCTCTATGGCCGAGCCCGGCACGGCAGCTTGGTTGGCAGCCTGGCTCGCGGCCACCTCCCGAGCATAGGCGCGAGCCTTGATGACGACCTCGTCTGGAATCTGGATGACCACATCGCCGGTCTGCGGATCGACGACCTGGTAGACGAGCGCGTTGCTCTCCGCCTCGCGCACGTAGCCGCGGGTCTCGGGACCGGACTCCCTGCCGCTCTCCTTGGCCGGCTCGCTCTCTCCACCGATGTCCAGTGAAACGGCCGGGCCGAGGGCCATGCTCTCGACGGGCCGAGCGGACGAGACGGACCGGACAGGCGCCGAGACTTGGACGCCGGCCGGCGGGGTACTCGGCGCGAAGGCGGTGACGGGACCGATGCTCATGGCTCGGGTACTCCTGTCCTCAGGGATCGTAGACCCCAGAAAACACGGTCCACCATGAGTCAAACCTTAAGGCCGACGCCGGGACGCGAAGCCGGTTGAAGGGGGAGTCAACACGCGGTTAACAGGACGGCGAATAATCTTCCGATCTTCACGCGCCATCCGAGCACGTCTTTACCCTTCGCGCACGAAGATGGTGGTCGCCAGCGGCGGGATCGTCAGCGCGACCGAGTAGGGCTGG
>JAESGR010001038.1_pt1 | contig 11371 bp, 13 predicted proteins | sample 9269771 | NCBI WGS metagenome assembly JAESGR01 (sample SAMN15739572, study PRJNA653492) | algae metagenome | isolation source: Chroococcus sp. CMT-3BRIN-NPC107 and co-occurring heterotrophs from well... | place: USA: Clark Mountains Wilderness, California | collected 2010-04-18
TGGATCCCCGCCTGCGCGGGGATGACGCAGTCCGCTCACGCCGCCAGCTTCTGCGTCGGCGGCTTGTAGCCCAGCGCCGCCGAGATCTCGTCCGCCGTCGCCTGCAGCTTGCCCGACCAGCTTTCGTCCAGCCGGTCCGCCGGCGCGGAGATCGACAGGCCAGCCACCAGCTTGGCCTGGTCGTCGTAGATGCCTGCCGCCATGCAGCGCACGCCCAGTTCCAGTTCCTCGTTGTCGCGCGCCATGCCGTACTGGCGCGCCTTGGCCAGTTCGCGCTCCAGGATCGGCAGCTGCGTGATGCTGTTGCGCGTGTGGCCGGCCAAGCCCGTGCGCGTGGCATAGGCACGCACACGCTGCGGATCATCGGCGGCCAGGAACAGCTTGCCCGTGGACGTGAGGTGCAGCGGCGCCCGCCCGCCGATGGCGCGCACCACCTGCATGCCCGATCGCTCGCTGTACGCGCGCTCGACATAGACGATCTCGTCGCCCTGGCGAACGCTCAAGTTCACCGGCTGCTGGATCTGCTTGTGCAGCTCGCGCATGGGCGTCAGCGCGGCGTCGCGCACGTTCAGGCGCGCCTTGACCATGTTGCCCAGCTCCAGCAGGCGCATGCCCAGGCGGTAGCTGCCCGCCTCGGGCCGATCGACGAAGCGGCCGGTGGCCAGGTCGTTGAGGATGCGGTGGGTGGTCGACGGGTGCAGGCCGGTCTTCGCGCTGATCTCCTTGAGCGAGATCGCTTCCTCGCGCGAGGCCAGCACGTCGATCAGCGCGAACATGCGCTCGATCACCTGGATGGTGGGAGTGGCGGGGCCCGAGGAGTCTTTTTGTCGCATGGCGGTTTCCTTCCCGCCATTTTATCTTGTGAAACGAGGCCCGCGCCTGTCGCGGGCATGACGCGCTCAGTCTTCCCGCCCGACTTTCTTCCACTCGCCGTCGACCAGCACCTCGTGCGGGTGGAAGCGTGACTTGTAATTCATCTTCGGGCTTTCGCCGATCCAGTAGCCCAGGTACACGTGCGGCAGGCGCAGGCGCTTGGCCTGGTCGATCTGCCACAGCACGCTGTAGGTGCCGTAGCTGGCCTCCGGGTCCGGCTCGTAGAAGGTGTAGACCGCGGAGATGCCGTCGTTCAGCACGTCGAGGATGGACACCATGCGCAGTGCGCCGGGGGTGCCGTCCGGGTTGGTCTCGCGGAACTCCACCAGCCGCGAGTTCACCCGGCTTTGCAGCAGGAACTGCGTGTACTGGTCGATGCTGTCGTGGTCCATGCCGCCGCCTGCATGGCGACCGGTTTGGTAGCGCAGGTACAGGTGGTAGTGCTCGGGGACGAAGCACAGCTTGAGCACGCGCGCCTGCAGGTCGCCGTGCTGCGTCCAGGCACGGCGCTGGCTGCGATTGGGCTTGAAGCCGTCGACCACCACGCGCAGCGGCACGCAGGCGCGGCAGCCGTCGCAGTAGGGTCGGTAGGTGAACATTCCGCTGCGGCGGAACCCGCTGGTGACGAGGTCCGAGTACGCGTCGTTGTGGATCAGGTGGCTCGGCGTGGCAACCTGCGAACGCGCCTGCCGTCCCGGCAGGTAGCTGCAGGGATAGGGCGCCGTCGCGTAGAACTGCAACGTCTGGAGCGGAAGGTCCTTGAGGTGCGTCACGCGGGTGGGGTGTACGGCAAGAGTCCGTTCCAGTATACGGTCTCGAATCGCCAAGGAGCAGCGCTGCGCGGAGACTGGGCGGCCACATGCTGTACAAATTCCAGTCTCGGGATCTCGCGTGCGCCGAGCGAGGCCAGGTGGCGGGTGTTCTGCTGGCAATCGATCATGCGCACCTCCCACTGCCGGCACCACGCCACCAGGGCCGCCAGGGCGATCTTGGAGGCGTCCGGCACGCGCGTGAACATCGATTCGCCGAACACGGCGCGTCCGAGCACGATGCAGTAGAGCCCGCCAGCCAGGCGCCCGTCGATCCAGGTCTCCACGCTGTGCGCGAAGCCGGCGCGGTGGAAGGCCTGGTACGCCTGCACCATCGCCGGCACGATCCAGGTGCCCGACTGGCCGGGGCGGTCGCTGGTGGCGCAGGCGCGGATGACCGCATCGAAGTCGCTGTCGAAGCGGATCTCGCAGCGCGGATCCGCGGCGAAACGCGCCACGGTCTTGCGCAGCGAGCGGTGCAGCTTGAACTCTTCGGTGAAGAGCACCATGCGCGGATGCGTGCTCCACCACAGGATGGGCTGGCCCTCGCTGAACCACGGGAAGATGCCGCTCGCATACGCCCGCTGCAGGCTGTCGACGTCCAGCGCGCCCCCGGCGGCCAGCAAGCCCGGGGCCGGCTGCTTGTGGTCCCAGGCCTGGGACGGGTCGGGGAAGGGATCGCCGGGTTGGAGCCAGGGCAGGTGCATGTCGGAAGGTGGGTGCTGCCGCATTGTGCCGCCGCCCGGCGAGGCGTTCGCTCCTGTACGCCACGTCCGACACAAGCGCATCCGCAGCCGCCTACAAGCAGCGCCTGCGGCTGGCTTAACGTGGTGCGTCAACGATACGGGAAACCCTATGCAGGCCGACACCGCAGCGGATCCGCGCGACCAGCGCACTTCGGTTCGATTCGATGCCACCATGCCGGTGGACATCGAGGGCACCGAAGGAGCCACGCAGAACATCAGCGCCCAGGGCGTCTGCTTCGAAACGGACGTGCGGCAGCGCGTCGGCGAACTGGTGAACTTCTCGGTGGAATTCACGCTGTACGGGCGCAAGCACCGGCTGCTGTGCGAAGGCAAGGTCGTGCGCGTGGACGACTGCGGCGACCGCATCCGCGTGGCGGCCCGCCTGATCGCGCCCTTCTTCGAGGGCGAAGAGCGCGTCTCGCTGCCGGCCTAGGCGACCAGCCTCCTAGTCCACCGGGCGCAGGTGCCCCCGCGTGAGGCTGCCGGCGGACAGGTCGCCTACGGCGATCTCCTCGACTTCCGATTGCGGCGCCAGCTTCGCCCCGATCATGTAGCCGCCATCGCGCGCCTCGCTGCGCACGACCTCCGCGAAACAGCGCAGCGGATAGTTGTGGCCGTCCAGGAGGTACTCGATCACCACCTCGACGCGCGTGCCCAGTTCGTACGGGTGGTCGGCCTGGAACGACAGTCCGGTGGCGCTGAGGTCGAGCGTCGTGCCTTCGCGGCCTTCTACGCTCACGGGCATCGCAGCGCGAATGCGTTCGGCGCGGCGGCGTTCGTCGCCCGTCTGCAAGGGGACCGGGATCGTGAGGCCGTCACCGGACATGCGCGTCTCCTCGAGTGAAGCCGAGACCATACCGCTGAGGCTCGATTGTCTTGTAGGCCGACTTCCAGCCGGCGCGTCGGAGCCGTGCGCCAGGCGAGCGCGGCGGAGCGGCGACTACGTGTTGCGAAGGCGCATTCCCACACGGCGTGATCAGCCTGGCTTCTTAGGATCTGCGGTGCCTCAAGGAGAGACGACATGCCCCAGGACCCGCGCGAACTGGCCGAGCCGGAGAGCTTCCTCGATGGCCCGGCGTTGTGGCTCAGCGGCGGCGCCGCGCTGCTGGTGTGGACGGCTTTGTCGGTGCTGCTCACGTCGGCGTAGCAGAGTCCACGTTGCGCGGGAACCCTCCGTTTGCCGGCAAAAAAAGCTGGTCCGGCGCGGGAGGCTGTGCCACACTTCGGTGCAGGCCACTCATGCACAGAACACGCACCTCCGACCTCCGTCACCGCTTGCTGCCTGAAGGCCGCCGGTGGGGTTTCGGCGCGCATACGGTGGTGCCTTACCTGACCATGAACCTCAGCGCCAGGGCCGGCTCCGACGGCGACGTCGCCGCTTCCGTGCGCAACCCGGTGTTCGCGCAGATGGAAAACGCCTTGCGCCTGCTGCGCGAGCGCCACTGAACTTCCTTCTCGCCTTGCTGCCCATTCCGCGGCGGCCTGCTCGCTGACAGCCAGCGTCGGCTGGGCTGACGCCGCGCAGCCGCCATGCCGTCTAGCATGGCTGCAGATGACTCACCAAGATCCCTGCCGAAGCTGGCAGCGCATGCTCCTGCCCGTCCTGCTGGCCTGTTCGGCCGCCGCATCCGCAGCGGCTGCCAGTGCGGCTGCGCCCGCATCACCGTCCGTTTCCTGCCGTGCTTCCTTGCGGATCGTGCCGCTGCCGGCCGGCTATCCCGCCAAGGCGCAGCCGCCCGCCACCGACATCAGCGCCCCGGCGCCCGACGGCAGCTACAACTGGTCGCTCGCCTATCAATTGCAAAGCATGGTGCACCACCTGGCCGAAACAGGCGACCCGGCCTGGGGGGCGCGCATCGTCGAAGCGGCGGATCCACTGCTGGCTCGCCGCGATGCGATCAGCCCGCGTGACGGCAAGCCGTACGCCTGGCTCGATCGTTCCGCCGCGGTGACGACGCCGTATGCGTGGGTGGGCTACGCGGGCCACAACTTCGCGCCCCTCATGGAATTCGCGCGCGTCGTCGCCGGCAACCCGAACCTGGGCGCCTGCACGTATGCGGGGGCAACGCTGAAGCAGCATGCCGCGCGCTACCTGGCGGAGTTCAATCGCGTGCTCGCGGTGCACCAGCACGAGCTGGTGCGCCGCGGCGGCGAGAGCTGGTTCGTGTTCGGCCGCGTGCCTTCCAGCAGTGCGAAGCTGGATGGCCAGGAACTGCCTGCGAACATGAACGCCGCGATCTTCACGGCGCTGCTGCATGCAGCCGATGCGGAACAGGTAGTGGGCGAGAAGGCGCGCGCCGCGCAGAAACGAACCTGGGTGCGCCAGCACGTGCGGCACCTCACCCGCTCGGTGCTGCAGCGGCATGCCTGCGGCGAACGCACCTGTTTGCGCTGGAGGTATGCGACCTATGCCACGCGTTCCGAGGACCTCGGCCACGCCAACATGGTGGCGAAGTTCCTCTACGACGCCTACGAGGACGGCTACTCCGTGCGACGCAGGGACCTGGTCGCGTTCGCGAACACGCTCGATTCGCTCATCGATGCCAACGGCCGCTTTCGCGGCAACCTGCTCGATGGCGACAGGATCCAGGGCGTCACGGCCTGGATCCCCTACGCGATCGTGTATGCCGGCCTGCAGGACAGCCTGCGCCAGAAGATCAGCCGCGTGATGGCGGGCAGCAGCGAGTTCGCGTATGCGGGGGCGTGGCTGCGCGCGGAGGCGGAGCGGGCGCAGCGCATGGGTGGTGTGTCGCGGGGCTAGCGGTAAGCGGGCTGCGCAACGCGTCCTACTCGGGCAGGCCGGCAGCAGAGAGGCAATCGAGCACCTGCCCGGCGCGCTGGGGGTCGCGAAACGGCAACCTGCTTCGGACGAGGCCGACCGTCAATCGGGGTGCCAAGGTGAGGATCTGCTGCAGCAGCTGCGCGGCCTCCTGCGCGTAGTTCAGGCGCACGGCGACGCAAAGCAGGTACATGAAAGTGACGTCCCATCGTTCCGAGGCCGCAGACTCGCGCAGCAAGGCGTACGCCTCCTGGTCCTCGTGCAGGAGGAACCTGGCCCAACCCTCGCCGGAGATGGACCGGTATGCGTGGGGATCGCCCGGGCTGAGCTCGCGGGTATGCCGGAAAAGCCGTATTGCTTCGTCCAGGTCGCCCGCATAGACGTGGACGAAACCCACCTGCCGGATCACAAAGGCGTTGCTGGGGTTCGCCTCGAGCGCACGGACCGCGGCAGTGAAGGCGGCATCGAAGTCGTGCGCCATGTACAGCAGCGCGTTGGCGGCAAGCACCGTCACGACGGAATCTTCGCCGGGCGTCGCCAGCGCCGTTCTTGCGCGGTTCACTGCCACCTCGACGTCGTCCTCACGCGCGGAAAGCCAATTCCTCGTGACCCTCTGCTCGATGCCATAGGCGGACAGCGCCAGCGCCGGCGCGTAGGTCGGATCGGCTGCCAGGGCTTTCTCCAGCAGCAGCATGCCCTGCGTGTGCTCGGCCTGTCGCTGGGTCAGCACGAGGGGGAGGGCTTGCATGTAGCACTCGTACGCGGTGAGGTTCTGCGGAGGCTTGCGGCGGGCCCGCTCGATCTCCCTGCGGTGGATCGCGGGCTGGATGATGTTCACCACCTTTTCCGTGATGCTGTCCTGCATGGAAAAGGCATCCGCCGGGCTGCCGTCGAAGCGCTCCGCCCAGAGGTGGGTTCCGTCCGTGGCGTCGATCAGCTGGGTCGTGACCCGCAGCCGGTCGCCTGAACGCCGGACGCTGCCCTCTAGGACGTACCCCGCGCCAAGCTCGCGGCCGACCTGCCGTACATCCGGTGACTGTCCCTTGTAGCGGAAGGTCGAATTGCGGGCAATCACGTTCAGGAGCCTGAAGCGCGCGAGCGCCGCGATGAGGTCCTCCGTCATCCCGTCGGCGAAATAGGCCTGTTCCGGATCGCTGGAGAAGTTGTCGAAAGGCAGGACGGCAATGGCGGGCGCGGCAATGCGACCAGGCGCTTGCGCAGGCGAGTGAGGCGAAGCAGGCGAGGCAGGCGAAGCAGGAGAAGAGGTCTGAAGAACCCACGCGTGCACCGGCTCCGACACGTTTTTCATGACCAGTTCACCGGCGTCCTGCAACAGGCCCTTCAGCCTGCCCTCAATGGCTGACCGGACTGCGGACGAGACGAGAATGCCGCCGACCGGCGCCAGGGCCTGGAGCCGGGCAGCGATGTTGACGCCGTCGCCGTAGAGCGTTCCGTCGGCTTTCTCGATGACATCCCCCAGGTGGATGCCAATGCGAAACTCCATGAGCTTGCGTTCCGCGAGTTCCTTCTGCGTTTCTGCGGCCGCCTCGGCCGCACCTGAAGCCGAGGGGAAGGCGGCCAGCACAGAGTCTCCCGCCGTGTCGACGATGCGGCCGCCGTAGCGCTCCACGAGCGTCGCAAACACGGCGCGGCACTCATCCAGCAGCTTGAGGGTGGCTCGGGCGTCGTGCTCCATCTTGCGCGAGTAGCCCACGGCATCCGCGGCAAGTACGGCGAGTAAACGGCTGTGCATGTTGCTGCGTGGTCTGCGACCGGGCCACTATGGTCGGCCGAGCCCGGCAGCGTGCTAGGAGATGCACCGATGGTGCCGCGCGCACCGGCAACGAAAAAGACCCAGCTTTTGGCTGGGTCCTTCGATTTTGTTGTGGCTCCCCGACCTGGGCTCGAACCAGGGACCTACGGATTAACAGTCCGGCGCTCTACCGACTGAGCTATCGGGGAACAAGCCTTAGATTATAGCTTGGCTTTCAGCCCTACCTTGCACCACCCTGAACCGCTCAGTCGAAGACGGGCGTCTCGACGCCGAGCACCTTGTGCAGCTTCGGGCTCGTGGTCGTGTACTGCAGGTGGATCTTGCCCTTCTCGGGAAAGATGATCGGTGCGGCGCCGAAGGCGGCCAGCGCGCATTCGTGGAAGCCCGACAGGATCAGCTTCTTCTTGCCCGGGTAGGTGTTGATGTCGCCCACCGCGAAGATGCCCGGCACGTTGGTGGAGAACTTCTCCGTGTCCACCTTCAGCTGCTTGCGTTCGATGTCCAGGCCCCATTCGGCAATCGGGCCGAGCTTGGGCGAAAGGCCGAAGAACACCAGCAGCGTGTCCACGGGAACCACGCGCGTGACGCCGTCGGCACCCGTGACCTTCGCTCCCGCGAGCTTGCCGTCCTTTTCGTCGTAGCCGGTCACCTGGCCGACCATGAACTGCATCTCCAGCTGCTCGCACAGCTCGTGCATGCGCGCCACCGACGCCGGCGCGGCCCGGAAGCCGTCGCGGCGGTGGACCAGGATCACGCTCTCCGCCTTGTGCGGATTGCCGTCGTCGTTGCCCGCGGTGAAGTTCAGCGCCCAGTCGAGCGCGGAGTCGCCGCCGCCCACCACCAGCAGGTTCTTGCCGGCGAAGTCGGCCGGGTTCTTCACGCGGTAGAACAGTTGCGAGCCTTCGAACTTGTCGAGGCCATCCACCTTCAGCGTGCGCGGCTCGAACGCGCCCACGCCTGCGGCAATGAAGATCGTCTTGGTGAGGAAGCGCGTGCCCTTGGAGGTTTCCACGAAGAAGCGGCCGTCGTCCTGCTTCTGCACCACGGTGACCGTCTGGCCCAGGTGGAAGGTGGCGCCGAAAGGCTCGATCTGCTTGAGCAGCGCGTCGGTCAGCTCCTTGCCCGTGCACACCGGGATGGCCGGGATGTCGTAGATCGGCTTGTCGGGGTACAGCTCGATGGGCTGGCCGCCGGCATAGCTCAGGGAGTCGATGACGTGGGCCTTGATCTCCAGCAGGCCCAGTTCGAACACCTGGAACAGGCCCACGGGACCGGCGCCGATGATGACGGCATCGGTCTCGATGGGGCCGTCATGGGCAGCGGCGGTCTTGATCACTTCTTCGTTGAGTTTATCCATGATTCCTTAGCGAACGAGCTCGTTGAGCTTGTCCGTCTTGTCCTTCCAGTCATCGGCATCGGGAAGCGCCGGCTTGCGCTTGGTGATGCTCTTCCAGCCCGGCGCCTGCGACAGCTCCGCGTTCAGCTTGATGAACGAGACCTGGTTGGCGGGCACGTCCTCCTCCGCGTAGATCGCGTTGACCGGGCACTCCGGGATGCACACGGCGCAGTCGATGCACTCGTCCGGGTCGATCACCAGGAAGTTCGGACCCTCGCGGAAGCAGTCCACGGGACAGACATCCACGCAGTCGGTGTACTTGCAGCGGATACAGTTTTCGGTGACGACGTGGGTCATTGTTGTTTGCGAGGATCGGGGAAACCCTAGATTTTATTTCGTTTTGTCGTGTTCCCCCGAGGACAGCCTCGAGTCCCCAAGGCTTTTGCGGCTGTCACCGCACCAGCACGGCTCCCGAAGTCTTGTGCGAGGCGGTGTCCACCAGCACCAGCGCGCCCAGCGTGCGCGACCGCGCGTGCGGCAGCGTCGCCAGCGGCTCCTGCAGGACCAGTTCGACGTGACCGATGGAATTGGGTTCCAGCTGGTTGGCGTCCTGTTCGGCCAGCGTGTTCACGTCCAGCTTGTGCACGATGCGCTTGACCTTCGCCTTGACCCAGCGGTGCCCATGCAAGGCCCAGTACGCGCGGCCGGCGACCAGCGGCTCGTCGTCGAGCCACGCGATCGTCGCCGACAGCTCGCGTGCGGGCTGGAAGACCCCGGGGGCCAACAGCCAGTCGCCGCGCGAGACGTCCACCTCGCGATCGAGCACGATGCCGGCGCTGTGGCGCGCCCCGATGGCGGCGGAACGCCGCACGTGGTCCAGCACCTGCGCCACCTTGGCGACCTGGCCGCCCGGAAGCACGGCGACTTCCTGGCCGACCTGCACCGCGCCGGTGGCGACGCGGCCCCAGAAGACGCGGCGCCCCTGGCTGGTGTCGGACGAGGAAGAGAATTTCTCGACCCACTGCACGGGGAAGGCGAAAGCTTCCTCGGTCTCCGCCGGCGTCACGTCCAGTTGCTCCAGCAGGGCCAGCAGCGACGGACCGTCGTAGCCGCACCAGCCAGGCTGCGGCTCGACCACGTTGTGGCCTTTCAGGGCGGAGATCGGCACGATCGCCTGCGGCTCGATGGCCGCGGCCTCGGTGAAGCTCTCCAGCGCGGCGCGAATGTTGGTGAAAGCCACCATCGGGTCTGCCACCGCATCGAGCTTGTTGACCGCGAACACCAGCGCGGGCACGCGCAGCAGCTTGCACAGCAGGGTGTGGCGGCGCGTCTGGGGCAGCAGTTCGAGGCCGGGGTCCTGCCACTTCAGCTTGGTGGCGTCCACCAGCACCACGGCGGCATCCGCACTGGAGGTGGCCGTCACCATGTTGCGCGTGTACTGCTCGTGCCCCGGCGCGTCGCCGATGATGAACTTGCGTGCCGGCGTTGCGAAGTAGCGGTAGGCCACGTCGATCGTGATGCCCTGTTCGCGCTCGGCCGAGAGGCCGTCGGTCAGCAGCGCCAAGTCGGTCTCGCCGGAGCGGGAGACGGACGCCAGCTGGTCCTGCAACACCGCGCGGCTGTCCACCAGCAGGCGACCGATCAGCGTGCTCTTGCCGTCGTCCACCGAGCCGCAGGTGATGAAGCGCAGCGCAGCGTCGTGTCCGGTGGTCATCAGAAGTACCCGTCCTTCTTGCGCTTTTCCATGGAAGCGTCGGAGGTCTTGTCGTCCATGCGCGTCGCGCCGCGCTCGCTCACGTCCACCAGCAGCGTCTCGGCCACCACGTCCGCGGCATTCGCCGCTTCGCTGGCCACCGGACAGGTGCAGGTGATGTCGCCGACGGTGCGAAAGCGCACGGTGCGCATCACGACTTGCTCGTCGGCCTTCGGCGGGGTCAGCTCCGTCACCGGCACCAGCAGGCCGCGGCGTTCCACCACCGGGCGCTGGTGCGCGTAGTAGATGGAGGGCAGGGCGATGCCTTCGCGCTCGATGTACTGCCAGACGTCCAGCTCGGTCCAGTTCGAGATGGGGAACACGCGGAAGTGTTCGCCGGGCTGCAGGCGCGTGTTGAACAGCGTCCACAGTTCGGGGCGCTGCGCCTTCGGCTGCCACTGCCCGAAGCTGTCGCGGTGGGAGAAGATGCGCTCCTTGGCGCGCGCCTTCTCCTCGTCACGGCGGGCGCCGCCGATCAGCGCGTCGAAGCGGAATTCCTCGATGGCCTCGAGCAGCGTCACCGACTGGTGTGCATTGCGGCTCTCGCCCGGGTGCGCCAGGCGCACGGTGCCGCGCCGCATGGAGTCTTCGACGCTGCGCACGATCAGCTCGGCACCCAGTTCCTGCGCGCGCAGGTCGCGGAAGTCCGTGACCTCGCGGAAGTTGTGGCCGGTGTCGATCATCAGCAGCGGGTAGGGAATGCGTCCCGTGCCGAAGGCCTTCTCGGCGCACTTCAGGAGCACCAGCGAGTCCTTGCCGCCGGAGAACAGCAGGGTGGGGCGCTCGAACGCACCGGCCACCTCGCGCAGGATGAAGATCGCCTCTTCCTCCAGCGCGTCCAGGTGCTTGTTGCTCAGGCGCGCGAGCAGCTGGGGCTCGGTGCGGGCGTTCATGCTTCGGCCTTTTCTTCTTGCTTCACGTGCAGGCCGCATTCCTTGGCCGCTTCGCTCTCCCACCACCACCTGCCGGCCCGGAAGTCCTCGCCCAGGGAGATCGCGCGCGTGCACGGCGCGCAGCCGATGCTCGGGAAGAAGGCGTCGTGCAGCGGGTTGAAGTCGACGCCGTTCTCGCGGATGTAGTGCCAGACGTCGCCCCAGCTCCAGTTGGCAAGCGGGTTCAGCTTGACGCGCGCTTCGCTGGTGTCGACCAGCGGCACTTCGGCGCGCGCGTTCGACTGCTCGCGCCGCAGCCCGGTGATCCAGGCCTTCTGGCCGGCCAGGGCGCGCGCCAGCGGCTCCATCTTGCGGATGCCGCAGCAGGCCTTGCGCAGTTCGATGCTGCGGTACATGGCGTCCTTGCCT
>JAESGR010001039.1_pt1 | contig 11361 bp, 10 predicted proteins | sample 9269771 | NCBI WGS metagenome assembly JAESGR01 (sample SAMN15739572, study PRJNA653492) | algae metagenome | isolation source: Chroococcus sp. CMT-3BRIN-NPC107 and co-occurring heterotrophs from well... | place: USA: Clark Mountains Wilderness, California | collected 2010-04-18
CAAGAAGATGAGCAAGACGCGCCTCAACCAGATCTTCCCGGCCGACCTGGTCGAGGAGTTCGGCGTCGATGGGTTCCGCTACCAGTTCCTGCGGGACAACCCCTTCGGGCCCGACGGCGACTTCAGCTACGAGGCGATGGTCTCGCGCTACAACGCCGACCTGGCCAACAACCTCGGCAACCTGCTCAGCCGCGTCGCCACCGTGGTCGACAAGAAGTGCGGCGGCATCGGTCCCGCGCCGCGCGCCGACAGCCCGCTCGCCGAGGTCGCCGTCCAGGCCCTGCAGGACGCGACCGCGGCCTGGGACGCCGTGCAGCCGTCGGCCGCCCTCGACGCCACCTGGCGCCTGATCCGCGAGGCCAACGCCATGCTGGAGGCGGCCGAGCCGTGGAAGGCCGAGCCCGGACCCGAGGTCGACGGCGTGCTCGGCGACGCCCTCGAGGTCCTGCGCCTGGTGGCCGTCCTCGCCAGCCCGGCGCTGACGCGGGCCAGCGGCGAGGTGTGGCGGCGCATCGGCCTGGCCGGCGCCCCGACGGACGTCGCCCTGCCCGAGGCGGCGGCGTGGGGCGGCTACCCGGGTGGGCTGCCGGTCGAGAAGGGGGCGCCGCTCTTCCCGCGCCTCAAGGCGCCGGTCTGACGGTGGCGCCCGGCCACCGCCCCCCGATCTCGCCGCCGGGGCGATCCCCTGTGGATCGCCCCGGCACGTACCGGGATCGCCGCATGGGCCAGCCTGTACCCGACGCCGAAGATTGGCAAACATCCCGTATCCCGGCGGGCGATCCGGCCGCTCGCGTCGCTCGGCGGGACGCATCTCGATGAGCGGCTCGGCGCCCGGCGGCGGACCCTCGGCACGGCCTCGGCCTTGGACCGACGACCACTGCCACCTGCACTTCCGCGAGGCGGGAGCCGACGACGTCGCCGACGCCGTGGCCGCGGCCCACGAGGCCGGCGTCGGCCGGATGATCACCGTGGGTTGCGACGTGGCCGACTCCAGAGCCGCCATCGCCGTCGCCGCCGCCCACCCGGGCGTGTACGCCACCGCGGGCGTCCACCCCCACGAGGCCGAGCAGGGCATCGACGGGCTCGAGGCCCTGCTCGGCGAACCGGGCGTGGTGGCCGTGGGGGAGTGCGGCCTCGACCACTTCTACGACCACGCCCCCAAGGTGGCGCAGAAGGTCACGTTCGCGGCCCAGATCGCCCTGGCGCACCAGCACGACCTCGCCCTGGTGATCCACAGCCGCGACGCCTGGGAGGACACCTTCGACGTGCTCGCCGCCGAGGGCGTGCCCGAGCGCACGGTGTTCCACTGCTTCACGGGCGGGCCGGCCGAGGCCCGCCGGTGCCTCGACCTCGGCGCCCGCCTGTCGTTCAGCGGGATCGTCACCTTCAAGAACGCCGACGACGTCCGGGCCGCCGCCGCGCTCTGCCCGCTCGACCGGCTCCTCGTCGAGACCGACTCGCCGTACCTGGCCCCGGTGCCCCACCGCGGCCGACCCAACCGCCCGGCGCTCGTGCCGCTGGTCGGCGCCGCGGTCGCCGCCGCGCAGGGCCGCGACGTCGACGAGGTCGCCGCCGCCACCTGGGACAACGCCACCGAGACGTACCGCCTGCCCCACGGCCTGACCAGGACCCGCCCGCCGGGCACCGCGTGACCCACACCCGTCGGGCGCTCACCGAGCTCCTCGAGCACCACGACCTCGGCCCGAGCCGGGCCCTCGGGCAGAACTTCGTCGTCGACCCGAACACGGTCCGGCGCATCGCCCGCCTCGCCGGCGTCGGGCCCGGCACCCCCGTCGTCGAGATCGGTGCCGGCCTCGGCTCGCTGACGCTCGCCCTCGTGGAGACGGGGGCCGAGGTCACCGCGGTGGAGGTCGACCGCTACCTCCTGCCCATCCTGCGCGAGGTCGTCGCCGACCACCCCGTGCGGGTGGTGGGGGGCGACGCCATGCGCCTCGACTGGGCCGAGGTGCTGGCCGGCCACGACCGCTGGGCCCTCGTGGCCAACCTGCCGTACAACGTGGCGACGCCGCTCGTGCTCGACCTGCTGGCCGGGGTGCCGGCCATCGAGCGCATGCTCGTCATGGTGCAGCGGGAGGCGGGGGAGCGGCTGGCCGCCGAACCCGGCTCCGGGGTGTACGGCATCCCGTCGGTGAAGGTCGCCCTCCGGGCTCGCGCCCGGATCGTCGGCAAGGTCGGGCCCGACGTCTTCCTGCCGAGGCCACGGGTCGACTCCGCCCTCGTGGAGATCGTCCGCCGCGACGTGCCGGCCACCGATGCCGACCCGGATCGCCTCGTCGCGCTCGTGGAGCGGGCCTTCGGCCAGCGCCGCAAGATGCTGCGGCGCTCCCTCGCCGGGGTCGTCGCACCGGAGGCCTTCGTCGCCGCCGGCATCGATCCCGAGGACCGCCCCGAGCGGCTCTCGGTGGAGGACTGGGGCCGCCTCACCCACGCCGTCGAGCGCCCGCCCCCGGAGGGCACCGCCACCTGAGGGGCCGCCGTACCATCGGCCGGTGCCCACCCACGTCGTCGCCGCGCCGGCGAAGCTCACGACCTCGCTGCGCATCACCGGCGTCCGGGCCGACGGGTTCCACCTGATCGACGCCGAGATGGTCACGATCGACCTGGCCGACGAGCTGGCGTTCTCGGACGGCGACCGCCTGGAGGTGGTCGGCGCCACCGGCCTGCCCGTGGGCTCGGGGGACGACAACCTCGTCCGGCGGGCGCTGGCGCTCGTGGGGCGCACGGCCAACGTGGTGCTCACCAAGCGCATCCCCGCCGGCGCCGGTCTGGGTGGCGGCTCCGCCGACGCGGCCGCCGTCCTGCGGTGGGCGGGGGTCGACGACGTCGCCCTGGCCGCGTCGCTCGGCGCCGACGTGCCGTTCTGCGTGGTGGGCGGGCGAGCGCGCGTCGAGGGGATCGGCGAGGTGCTCACGCCGCTCCCGCCCCTCGCCGCCACGTTCACCCTCGTCACGCCACCGTTCGGGTGCTCGACGCAGGCGGTGTACCGGGCGTGGGACGACCTGGGCGGGCCTCGGGCCGACGGTGCGAACGACCTCGAGCCGGCCGCCCTCGCCGTGGAGCCCCGCCTGGCGCGGTGGCGGGACCGCCTGGGCGACGCCACCGGCGTCGAGCCGGTGCTGGCCGGCTCCGGCAGCACCTGGTTCGTGCCGGGAGGCTTCCCGGACGCCGGCACCGTGGTGCGCACGACGGAGCCCGGTTGGAACGGCCCGGTGGCCGACCGCTAGGTTGGCTCCACCATGGGTTCACTCATCAAGAAGCGCCGTAAGCGCATGCGCAAGAAGAAGCACAAGAAGATGCTGAAGCGCACCCGTTGGCAGCGCCGGGCAGCCGGCAAGTAGCCAGCGGGCCCGCCGACGCCCGAGACCTCCGGACGACCGCCCCACGGGGCGGTCGTCCCGCGTCCGGGGTCGGATCCGAGACGACCGACTCGGTCCTGACGACCACCGGGCTGGTGGTCGGCGGCGCCTATCGTGGGCGGACCCGTCGGGGGTAGTTCAGTTGGTAGAACACCGGCCTTTGGAGCCGGCTGTCGCAGGTTCGAGCCCTGCCCCCCGAGCCGGTGCGGCGCTCGCGACCGCGGCGTCAGGCGGCCGGGCCGCCCCGCACCTCGACGGCGCCGTCGGCCTCGGACCCCGCCGCGGTGGCCACCAGCCCCGACGCCTGGGCGGCGCTCGACGTGGTGGTGGTCGGCTCGGTCGTGCTCGTGGTGGGCGCGGTCGTGCTGGGCGCGATCGTGGTGGTGGTCGACGTCGGCGGCTTGGTCGTGGTCGTCGTGGTGGGCGGCGGGGCGGCCTGGTAGCGCCAGGTGCGCAGGTCGTCGAAGCGGGCGGTGTCGCCCGGCGCCAGGTGGCCGATGTACCAGCCGGTGGTGCCGGGCGCCTCCCACCCGGCCGGGATCGTGCCCTTGCCGCTCCAGTTCGGGTCGCCCCAGGCCGGCTCGGCCATGCCGTTCGTCCACACCTTGAACTCGATCGCGCCGTTGAGGACCCGGGCGCAGAAGTGCCAGGGGAACGCGACCGCCCGGTCGCCCGCCCGGAGCCCGGGGATCTCCTTGCCGCCGAAGTGCTGCGACGGCGGCCCGCTGCGGGCGGTGTCCCACGTGTGGAAGTTGAAGCCCCAGTTGGCGCCCAGCCAGACGTTCTTCGTCACGGTGATGGCCTGCACCCGGCCGTTCGAGCGCCGGATCCGGAAGGCGGCGCCCTGCTGCACGAAGGGCCCCGACTGGCGGGTCCACGTGGCGCACGACTGGCTGTCGGCCACGACCGGCACCGACGACGGCCAGAAGACCGTCCGCAAGTTGCTGCTGTCGTTGTCCGGGAACGTCCCGACCGCCATGGAGCCGGCGGTGCTGAGGTACTGGTAGCGGTCGAGGCCGTCTGCGTTCACGACCGCCGTCTGGATCGGGGCCGTGCTCGTGCCGTCGTAGGTCAACACGAGCTCGGGCGTGCACGACGCCAGCACGAAGGCCGCCACGAACGGCAGGAACCTCCGTCGGACGTGCGGTGCGCGCCGGCGTCGATCGGTCGTCGACGGTGCCATCGGGCGTTCCCCTCTCGAAGTCCCCACACGGCACTTCGACGCTCCGCCGGCGCCTCCCTGCCGCCGGTTCCGACCGTATGGGTCCCGTCGGCCGCCGGATAGGCCCCGGAGGGGTGAACGTTGACTGGGTGCCCGCGGGCCCGGATAGGGGGGCGGCAGCACCACCGGATCACAAGGAGCCACCATGGTCGCCGCCCTCCAGGACCATGCGCTGCACGCCACCGTCTCCGCCACCGCCGTGCTCGCCACCGCGGTGGTCGCCCTGCTCGGCTGGGGCCCTCGCCTCTGCGTGGAGCAGCGCGTGGTCGCCGCCGACGCCTGAGGGACCCGAGCGGGCCGCCTTCTCGGTTGGCCTCCCGCAGACCGGGCAGGGTCGCCGCGCCAACGGGGCTCAGCACCTGTCCTCGGTGGAAGCGGCGTCGATGCGTGGGCCCACGCCGAGGCGCTGCGAGCGTGCGGAAGCTGATGCTCCCCGCGGGACCCCCCGGCCGGTGGTCGGGGGGTCCTCCGCACGACGCCGCGCCCGCGGCGGACCGCCCTCGACCGACGTCGAACGGGTCGGCGACCACCAGGGAGGTGGATGCCGGGCGACCGGGCGTTGCGCTAGACCGGACCCATGTCCGAACGCAGCCTCTCCGCCATCGTGCTGGCCGCGGGGGCCGGCACGCGGATGCGCTCGGAGCGCCCCAAGCCGCTCCACCTGCTGGCCGGGCGGGCGATGCTCCAGTACGTCCTCGACTCGCTGGCCACGTGCCAGGTCGAGCGCGTGGTCGTGGTGGTCGGCCACGGCGCCGAGCGGGTGACGAAGAAGCTGCAGGCGTCCGAGCCGGACCTGCACCTCACCTTCGTGGAGCAGCACCGCCAGGACGGCACGGGCGACGCCGCCAGCGTCGGCCTCACCGGCCTCCCCGACGACGACGGGCCCGAGTCGGACCTCCACGACGTCTTGGTGCTCCCCGGCGACATGCCGCTGCTGCAGCCCGCCACCATCGCCGCCCTCGTCGCCGAGCACCGCTCCACCGACGCCGCCTGCACGGTGCTCACCGCCCGGGTGCCCGACCCCGGCAGCTACGGCCGCGTCCTGCGGGGGAAGGACGGCGGGGTCGTCCGCATCGTCGAGCGGGCCGACTGCACGCCCGAGGAGGCCGAAGTCGACGAGATCAACACGGCCGTCTACTGCTTCCGGCGCTCGGTCCTGGCGCCGGCGCTGCGCCGGATCACCCCGGACAACGCCCAGGGCGAGCTCTACCTGACCGACGTCGTGGGCGTCCTGCGCGACGCCGGCTACCGGGTCGGCGCCGTCCAGGTCGCCGACCCCGCCGACGCCGAGGGCATCAACGATCGCCTCCAGCTGGCGGCGGCCGAGGCCGAGCTGCGTCGGCGCACGAACGAGCGCTGGTTGCGAGCGGGCGTCACGCTCGTCGACCCCGCCAGCACCTACCTCGACGCCACCGTCGAGCTGGCCTCCGACGTCACGCTCTTCCCCGGCACGATCCTCCAGGGCTCGACCGTCGTCGGCGCCGGCGCCGAGATCGGGCCGCACACCCGCCTGGTCGACTGCGTGGTCGGCGCGCGCGCCACCGTCGAGCAGTCGAACGGGCGCGACGCGGAGATCGGCGCCGACGCCACCGTGGGGCCCTTCGCCGTGCTGGCGCCGGGCGCGTCGGTCCCCGACGGCACCGTCACCGGCCCGTTCTATGCTGCGAGCGGACCCGACGACGGCTGACGACGACTGACGGCGGCTGGGTCCCCACCACCGAAAGGCACCCGGTTGGACTCCAAGAAGACGGTCGAAGCGGTCACCAAGAAGAAGCTGCTGCTCTACACCGGTGACGCCCACCCGGCGCTGGCCCAGGAGATCGCCGAGCACCTCGACGTCACCCTCGGCGAGACCAACCTCCGCCAGTTCGCCAACGGCGAGATGCACTGCCGCTACGGCGAGAGCATCCGCGGCGCCGACGTCTTCATCGTCCAGACCCACGGCGGCCTGCCGGTCAACGACGCGCTCATGCAGCAGCTGATCATGATCGACGCCGCCAAGCGGGCGTCGGCCAAGCGCATCACCGCCGTCGCCCCCTACTACGGCTACGCCCGCCAGGACCGCAAGGCCGAGGGGCGCGAGCCGATCACCGCCAAGCTGGTGGCCGACATGTTGACCGTGGCCGGCGCCGACCGCGTCGTGTCGGTCGACCTCCACACCGGCCAGATCCAGGGCTTCTTCGACCAGCCGGTCGACCACCTCACGGCCATGCCGATCCTCATCGACTGCTGCAAGACCGCCGGCAGCGTGGAGGATCTGGTGATCGTCTCGCCCGACGCCGGCGGCGTGAAGGCGGCCAAGCGCTTCGCCAACCACCTGGGCGCCGACCTGGCGTTCGTGAACAAGATCCGGCCCAAGGGCGTGGCCAACACCGTCGAGGCCGCCAACGTGATCGGCAACGTGGCCGGCAAGCGCTGCATCCTGCTCGACGACATGATCGACACCGCCGGCACGATCGTGGCCGCCGCCGAGCTGCTCAAGCGGGAGGGCGCCACCGAGGTGTGGGCCATGGCCACCCACGGCGTGCTGTCCGACCCCGCCACCGACCGGCTGAAGAACTCGGTGATCGAGAAGGTCGTCATCACCAACACGCTCCCGCTGCCGCCCGAGAAGCAGTTCGACAAGATCGAGGTCCTCTCGATCGCGCCGCTCGTGGCCAGCGCCATCCAGGCCGTCTTCGAGGACGAGTCGGTGAGCGAGATCTTCGGCGGCGAGAACCAGAAGTAGCCCTGCACCGCCGGGTCCTGGCGGCCCGGACTGGGTCGGTCGACCGGTCGCGCCCTAGGGTGGTCGACCGCTTGTCAACCGAACTGCGCTCCGGCGCGATCTCTGAAGTAGGAGCTACCGATGGCTGAGATCACCCTGAAGGCCGAGACCGGCCGCGAACTGGGCTCCGGCCCGTCCAAGCGCATCCGCGCCGAGGGCCGCATCCCCGGCGTGGTGTACGGGCTGGGCACCGACCCCACCCCGATCGTCGTGGAGTGGAAGCCGCTCCGCGAGGCGCTCACCACCGAGGCCGGCCTGAACGCCCTGATCCAGCTCGAGGTCGACGGGAACAGCACCCTCACCATCGTGAAGGAGCTCCAGCGGCACCCGATCAAGGGCGACGTCATCCACCTCGACTTCCTCCGGGTCAGCGCCGACGCCGAGATCAGCGTCGACGTGCCGGTGGTCCTCACGGGCGAGGCCGAGGACGTCGAGCGCCAGGACGGCACGATCGACCACCTGCTGTTCACGCTGACCGTGAACGCCAAGCCGGCCGACATCCCGAACGAGATCAGCATCGACATCTCCTCGATGCAGCTGGGCGACGCCATCCGCGTCGGCGACGTCATCCTCCCGTCGGGCGTCTCCACCGACGTCGACCCGGAGGAGGCGATCGTCACCGCGGCGATCAGCGCCACCACGATGGAGGCCGACGCCATCGCCGAGGCCGACGCCGAGGCCGCCGCCGAGCAGTCCGACGAGGCCGAGGGCGGCGACGCCGAGGGCGCGGACGAGGGCGAGGGTGGCGGCGATGCCGACGCCGGCGCCGACGGCGACGACTGAACCGGTCGAGGGCTGAGCCGTGGCGTTCCGCAGGGCGGAGCGTCGCGGCACGCCTGCCGACCTCCTCGTGATCGGCCTGGGGAACCCGGGCGCCGACTACGCCGGCACCCGCCACAACGTCGGGGCCGAGGTCGTCGCCCTGCTCGCCGACCGCCACGGCGGCCGGCTCAAGGCCGGCAAGGAGCGCGCCCTCAGCGCCGAGGTCCGCATCGGCGGGCGCCTCGTCGCGCTCGCCTTCCCGCAGACCTTCTACAACGAGGCCGGGACCTCCGCCCTGGCGCTGGTCCGCCGCCACGGCATCGAGGACCTCGACCGGGTCGTGGTGGTCCACGACGAGATGGACCTCCCGGTCGGCAAGCTCAAGGTCAAGGTGGGTGGCGGCCTGGCCGGCAACAACGGGCTCGAGTCGATCAAGGCGCACCTCCACGGCGACGACTTCGTGCGGGTCCGCATCGGGATCGGCAAGCCACCCGGGCGCCAGCAGGGTGCCGACCACGTCCTCAAGCGCCCGGGCAAGGCGGACCGGGCCGCGCTCGACGTCGTGGTCGCCGAGGCCGCCGACGCGGTGGAGTGCGTCCTGGCCGAGGGCGCCGAGGCGGCCATGACCCGCTTCAACCAGCGCGCCTGACCCGGGGCGGCGGGCCCGACGGGGGCCGGACGGCGCGGCGGCGCCGGTAGCGTGACGGCCTCGTTCGCCCCCGCCGCCCCGGCTGCGGGGGCCGCCTCCGCGCGTGCCCGACCCAAGGACCCGATGGCCCTCACCGACCTCCCCCTCCTGCTGCGAGACGAGCCCGCCCTGCTCCAGGTGCTCGGGCGGTCGGCCGCGGTCCTGGCCGTGCCGGAGCCGGCCCGGCCGATCACCATCGCCGGCCTGGCCACCGTGGGGAGCCGCCGCCCGATCCTCGTCGCTGCGCCCACCACGGCCGACGCCGAGCGGCTGGCGAACGACCTGGCCACGTTCCTGGGCGACGACGCCGTCGAGCTGTACCCGGCGTGGGAGACGCTGCCGTTCGAGCGGGTGAGCCCGGCGGTCGAGACGATGGGGCGGCGCCTCCGCACCATCTGGCGGCTGCGCCAGCCCGACCGGCGTCCCGCCGTCGTCGTCGCACCGGTGCGGGCGCTGGTGCAGCGCCTCGGCCCCAACGTCGACCACACCGAGCCCCTCGTGGTCCGGCCCGGCGAGCAGCGCGACCAGGAGGCCCTGACCACCTGGCTCGGCATGGCCGGCTACCGGCGCGAGAGCCAGGTCGAGCACCGCGGCGAGTTCGCCGTGCGGGGGTCCATCGTCGACGTCTTCGGCGCCACCGCCGACGGGCCGGTCCGCATCGACCTCTGGGGCGACGAGGTCGACCGCCTCACGGCCTTCTCGGTCAGCGACCAGCGCTCCACCGGCGACCTCGACGTGGTGGAGGTCTTCCCGGCCCGGGAGCTGCTCCCCACCGAGGCGGTCAAGGCCCGGGCCGAGGCCCTCGTCGCCGCCGAACCGTGGGGGCGCGAGCAGTGGGAGCGGCTCTCGGAGGGCCAGATCTTCGACGGCATGGAGTCGTGGCTGCCGTGGCTGGTCGACGACCACCGCACCGTGGTCGACCTGCTCCCCGAGGAGTCGCTGGTCCTCGTGGTCGAGCCCCGCCGCCTGCGCGACCGGGCCGAGGACATCCTCGCCGAGGAGGTGGACCTGGCGTCGTCGCTGGCCCGGACCTGGGAGGTCGGCCACGATCGCCCGTTCCCTCGGCTGCACAGCGAGTACGGCGAGCTGTTCGCCCGCACCTCGGTGCCCGTGTGGACCGTCACGGTCACGCCCGACGGGCCCGACGTGGCGACGGTCGCCGCCACCGGCTGGAACCCGGTGGTGGGCGACGGCGAGGGGCTGCTGCGCCAGCTGCGCGACCTCCTCGACGGCGGCTATCGGGTCGTGGTCGCGGCCGAGGGGGAGGGCTCGGCCCTGCGCCTCGGCGACCTGTTGCGGGATCAGGGGCTCGACTTCCCGGTCGAGGTGGGATCGCTCGACCGCGGTTGCGTGCTGAGCGGCGTGAAGCTGGCGATCCTCGCCGAGTCCGACTTCACCGGCCGGCGCCGCGCCCACCGCGCCCCGCGCCCCCGCAAGCGCGACACCGCCGGGTTCTTCGACGACCTGAAGCCGGGCGACCACGTCGTGCACCACCAGCACGGCGTCGCCCGCTACGGCGGCATGGTGAAGCGGGCCATCGGCGGCGTGGAGCGCGACTACCTCCTGCTCGAGTACCGGGGCGACGACAAGCTCTACGTCCCGAGCGACCAGATCGACGCGGTGCGCCACTACACCGGCGGCGAGGCGCCGACGCTCTCGAAGCTCGGCGGCGGCGACTGGACGAAGACCAAGGCGCGCGTGCGCAGCGAGGTCGACGCCGTCGCCCAGGAGCTCGTGGTCCTGTACCAGAAGCGCCTCCACAGCGAGGGCCACGCCTTCGCCCAGGACAGCCCGTGGCAGCACGAGCTCGAGGACGCCTTCCCGTACCGGGAGACGCCCGACCAGCTCAAGGCCATCGAGGAGGTCAAGGCCGACATGGAGGCCGAGACGCCGATGGACCGCCTGGTGTGCGGCGACGTCGGCTTCGGCAAGACCGAGGTCGCCCTCCGGGCCGCGTTCAAGGCCGTCCAGGACGGCAAGCAGGTGGCGGTCCTGGTGCCCACCACGCTGCTCGCCACCCAGCACTTCCAGACGTTCAGCGACCGCTTCGCGCCGTTCCCGATCCGGGTCGAGGTGATGAGCCGCTTCCTCACGCCGGGCCAGTCCAGGCGGGTGGCCGAGGGCGTGCGGTCGGGCGAGGTCGACATCGTGATCGGCACCCACCGCCTCCTCTCGCAGGACATCGAGTTCAAGGACCTCGGCCTGCTGGTGGTCGACGAGGAGCAGCGCTTCGGCGTCAGCCACAAGGAGCAGATCAAGCAGTTCACGACGAACGTCGACGTGCTGACGCTGTCGGCCACCCCGATCCCCCGCACGCTCGAGCTGAGCCTCACCGGCATCCGCGACCTGACCCTGCTCAACACGCCGCCGGCCGAGCGCCAGCCGATCCTCACCTACGTCGGCGAGTACGACGAGCGGGCCGTGGCCGAGAGCATCCGGCGGGAGCTGCTGCGCGAGGGCCAGGTCTTCTTCGTGCACAACCGGGTCAAGGACATCGAGCTCACCGCGGCTCGCCTGCGCGAGCTCGTGCCCGAGGCGCGGGTCG
>JAESGR010001041.1_pt1 | contig 11321 bp, 8 predicted proteins | sample 9269771 | NCBI WGS metagenome assembly JAESGR01 (sample SAMN15739572, study PRJNA653492) | algae metagenome | isolation source: Chroococcus sp. CMT-3BRIN-NPC107 and co-occurring heterotrophs from well... | place: USA: Clark Mountains Wilderness, California | collected 2010-04-18
TTCTACGACGCGAGATCGTGAGCAGAAGGATCACGCCGCAACATGCGGTATTCACGCTGAAAATCGCGGCCATCCTCCAGTCTCCCAAGGACAAAATGGCATAGGCCACTGTCGACATGTTCGAAAGTGCGAACACGCTCCAGGCTGTGTAGGAAATACCGGTTGCTCCGCGGGTATCCCTGACAATCGTCGCCATCTGCGCGACATAGGCAATAATCCGCAAAGTGCTGCAGAGCCCGAACACTGCAATTGCTACATCGGCAGGAGACATTTTTCCGTCACCGCATTTCGCTGATGTTCTTGGAGATCGTGCGGGCAGAATGCAGGTCGATCCGGCTGTGGCGATCCAGGGAGGGGTCGTAGTGGCCTCCAGCGGATGCTGCCAAAGCGTTAACTGAATCTGAGAGCACGGTTGCAAGGTTACGCTTCACCGCCGCACGGCCGTGATCCTCAAGAAGCGTAAGCAGATGAAGGATAAATGCGGCGCAAGCTTCGGCAGGTGTCGGCCTGCTCAGATCGGCATCGGGTAGATCGACCAGTGTGACGAGCATGAACGCTGACATCACAGCTTTTCCAAACATCAGCCCTCCGACACGTCATTACGGATCGGAACTCATCATCGTAGCGTCGAGGCAACCAGTGGGTCTGGATAATCGACATTCCAATCTGATTCGACGCAAGGAGCTTGCCTGAAATCGCGGGGATCGTACAGACCAAAAAGATACCAAAATAGGTCCTGGGCATGGTTCATCCGCGACTTCGTCGAGGCGGCACCCCACCGCGTCCACACCGTGCTCGCGGACAACGGCATTCAGTTCACGTCGCGCCGCCAAGACCTATGGGACAGCCAGCTCTTCTTCGATCGTGTTTGCCACGAGCATGGCAACGACCATCGGTTCACCAAGGTGGACTAGCCCTGGACCAACGGTTAGGTCGAACTAATGAGCCGCACCATCCAAGTTGCGATGGTCAAGCGCACCATTACGACAGCCGTGACCATCTCCGAACGTATCTGCAACTGTTCGTGAATGCCTGCAGTCACGCCCGAAGGCTCAAGACCCTGCGCGGCCTCACGCTAGCCGAGCTAATCCTGAACGCCTGGACCAAAGAGCCCGATCGTCTCAGGATCAACCCGTCAAATCTCATCCTGGGATCATGCACCTGGCGCGATAGGGTCGGCAAAGATGAACGTCACGGCCGGCAAGCATCTCACATGGGAGACTGACGACTTGCCAACATTCATTTTTTGCACTTCTTCGCTGCCGATAAGGGTGAAATCATGCTCTCGTGGTTTATGCGCGGAGGCATGTCCAAGTTAGCAGCATACACTTTGGGGTATCAAAACGGCACGTTAAGCTTCTACGCATGGTGACCATACGCAATGTTTACTTAAACTATACAAATCAAATGAAGATGTTGCCTTTATAAATGGATTTTGAGTTGTAATATTCAATCCAGGCTGGAGTAAGGGCACTGATGCAAGTCGAGCGACCACTTTACTTCATTGTGCTTCACGAGCATGCGCTTATAGAAGATGCCTAGTCATTTATCCTATACTGAAGAGCGTTGAGAAAACCAAAGTCGGCTTAAAGTTCACGGAACGATCGGGTCATGCTGTCACGAATAGGCTTGAAGATATATTCAAGGAACGTTCGCTCCGTGGTCCTGATATACACCTCGGCCGGCATTCCGGGTGTCGGGGAGAAGGCACGAAGCGCCGCCGCCTCGTCCGCGTCCAGCCGAATCCGAGCGATGTAAAAGTCGCTGCCGGCGGGCTGGCCGCGGCGATCTTCGGGAAGGGCGTCGGCGGAGACGTAGACGACCTCGCCGTTGACCATCGGCGTCAGACGCTGGGAGAGCGCCGTGAGGCGCACCCCCGCGCTCTGGCCGCGCTTCACGTGGTCGATGTCCTGAGGACGGATCCGCGCCTCGATGACGAGGTTGCCGTGCGTGGGCACAATCTCCAGGATGCTCTTGCCGGATTCTACGACGCCGCCGGGTGTGTGATAGCGCAGCTTGACTACGACGCCCCGGACCGGCGCCGTGATGGCCAACCGGTCCAGGATCCCTTGAGCGGCGGCGATGCGCTCGCGAACGTCGGTCTTCTCGCTTAACGTCTCGTGGAGCTGCTCGACCGCCGTCTTGATGGTCGCGTTGATGGCGCCCTGGATCTGCTCGCGGATGCGCGAGATGCGCTCGCGCGCGTCGCCGATGTCGCCGTCGAGGCGGCCAATCTCCCCCTGCGCATTGGCATGCGCCCGCTGCACGGCCAGAACCTCGGAGCGTCGGACCAGGCCGCTCGCGAGAAGTTGGGTCTTGCCCTCTAGTTCCTGATCGAAGAACCGGATCTGCCGCGTCACGGCCTCGCGCTGAGTCTGCGTACCCTTGATCTTCTGTTCCAGCGCCGAGATCCCGTCGCGCAGTACGGCGAGGTCGCTCTCTAGGTTCCTGCGGCGGGCGAGGAAGGATAGATTCTGCTGCGCCAGCATGCTCGCCACGTCCGGGTCGGCGGCACGCGCCGTCACCGCCGGCGGGAAATTCACAGCCGCGTCCTGCGCCACCTCCGCCCGCAGCCGCGCCTCCGTCGCGACCAGCCGATCGTGGCGCAGGAGGAGTCGCCGCAACTCGGCCCTTGGGCCGGTCTCGTCGAGGAGGAGGAGGGTCTGGCCGGGCTCCACCTGGTCACCCTCCTTGACGCGGATCTCGCGGATCACGCCCCCTTCGAGGTGCTGGAGCGTCTTGTTCTGCCCTGTCGTCACGAAGCTTCCGGACGCGACGATGGCGCCGGCGATCGGGGCCGAGCCGGCCCAAACTCCGAAGCCGCCGATCAGCACGGCGAGGAAGGCGAAGCCGAAGGTCGTGAGGAAGCGCGTGTCGCAGGGGACGCCGATCGACCAGTCCGGGGGGCTCCTGTCGGGGCTTGCCCGACCCGTCGCGGCCTGGGACTTGCCCCCTTCGCCAGTCGTCAGGCTCATGCCCATTTCGTTCTCCGGGGTTCTGCATGGTCAGATTGCCGTGGGGGCGGCGCCTTTGCCCACGATGAGGGGGATCATGTCCTCGCGCGGGCCGATCGCCTGGATGGCGCCGTCCTTCAGGATCATGATCTTGTCGACGCTGCGCAGGAGCGCCGGCCTCTGGGTGATCGCGACCACCGTGGTCCCGCGCTGCTTGGCGCGGGCCAGCGCGCGACCCAGCGCCAGCTCACCCAAGGTATCGAGGTTCGAATTCGGCTCGTCGAGGACGACGAGGCGCGGGTCGCCGAAGAAGGCCCGCGCAAGGCCGATGCGCTGTCGCTGGCCACCCGAAAGCGGGCTGCCATCCATGCCGACTACGGTCTCGTAGCCGTGGGTGAAGGTCGAAACGAGCTCGTGGACGTCCGCGATCTCGGCGGCGTCGTAGACTTCGGCATCAGAGGCGTCGTCGCGCATGCGGGCGATGTTGGCCTTGATTGAGGCCGGGAAAAGCTGGACGTCCTGCGGCAGGTAACCGACGCTTTGGCCGAATTGGCGAGGGTCCCAGTTGCGCAGGTCCATCATGTCTAGGCGCACGGCGCCGGCTGTCGGGATGATAGAGCCGACGAGCATCCGACCGAGCGTCGACTTGCCCGTACCAGAGGATCCGACGATGGCCAGCGACTCACCGGGCTCGAGCTGAAAGCTGATGCCGTTCAGGATGACCTTCTTGTTCGGCGGGGGTACGTAGAGCACTCGCTCGACGCTGAGCCGCCCGGTCGGGCGCGGGAGCCGCAGCCGCTCCAGGTTGAGGGGCGAGCTCTGCAGGAGCGCCTTGACGCGGACATAGGCCATGCGAGCCTGGACATAGCTGCGCCAGCCGTCGATCACGCCCTCGATGGGGGCGAGCGCCCGGCCTCCGATAATGGAGGCAGCGATCATCATGCCACCGGTCAGCTTCCCGTCGAGGGCCAGCGAGGCGCCCCAACCCAGCAGCAGGATCTGGGTGGAGAGGCGCACGAATTTCGACAGGCCCGCGACCACGATGTTGCGGTCCTGGGCCGCAACCTGGGCCTTCAGGGATTCCGCGGTGTCGCGACCCCAGATCGCCACGCTCTCCGGGATCATGCCCATCGCGTTGATCACCTGGCTGTTGCGGGCCATGGCGTCCGATTGCAGGTTGGCCCGCGTAGCGTAGGCGCTCGCCTGTGCGAACGGCACCGCCGTGATGCGCTGGTTGATTAAGGCGAGGACGAGAAGGATCACGCCAGTCACGCAGACGATCCAGCCGAGATCCGGGTGGATCAGGAAGATCGCGAGCACGTAGACGGGCGCCACAGGCGCGTCGAACATCACGAGCAGCACCGGCCCGGTGATGAAGTTACGTAATTGTTGAAGGTCGGCGACCGTCTGGAACTCCCGGCTCGAACCCGCCTGGGAGGCCTTAGCCGCGGCCGCGAGCACCGGCGGTCCGAGCCGGCTCTCGACCTCGACGGCGACCCGCATCAGCATGAAACGCCGGACCGCGTCGAGAACGACATGGCCGAAGATCGCGCCGGCGATCACCACGGTGAGCATGACGAGGGTGTCGAGGCTGCGGCTCGTCAGCACCCGGTCGGAGATGTTGAACAGGTAGATCGGCACGCCGAGCACGAGCATGTTCACCCAGAAGGAGAACACGGCGATCACCATGAGCTTGCGCCGGCACGTGGCGAGCCCGGTCGTCAGCGTCTCCCGGAAGTTGCGGTCGCCGAAGCGCCGCTGAAGCGGCGTACCACCGCCCCCCCCGCCGCCGCCGGTTCCGCCGGGCGGAGGAGGCGGCTCGCCCGTCCTCGGCGCGATGACGGGACGGACACGCGAGGCCTCCCGCAATGGCCGGGCCGGAGCCTCGAGGCGGGCCGGCATGTCGGCCAGCGCAGGCTCGGCGCGAGAGCCGGGCTCAGGCTTGGCCGAGGCGATGACGCGCGGGGGCTCGCGCGCGACCGGTGCCTGGGCGTCTGCAAGTACCTGGACGCTCGCAAGCTGAGCTGGCGGATCCTTCGGCGACGGACCGATGTAGTGCGTCCCCGCAAGGCATCTGTAGACCGCGTCGAGGCCCCTGAGACCGGTGGAGAGTCGCCGACTTTCCTCGTCCCGCGAATTGCCGGGTGCCTCGGCCGCATCCGGTCGCTCGGTCACAAGGGCGCTCGTCATCTCGGCTGCTCCGATCGGTGTCGGGGGCTCACGAGAGCATCCCGTAGAAGAGATCCTCGCTGTGGCCGGACTCCGCGTTGACGACGGGTCGGCTCGCCGGCTCGGGGAGCGCCGGTTCGGCGAGTCCCGTGAAAGCGACGATCTCGGGGACAAGGGTGCTGGCGTCGCCGACCGTGACGAGGCTCGTCTGCGAGACGAAGTTCGCTTGGATCAGGATAGCGTCGTCGTAATGCACGCCGCCGACGAACTGGGCGTCGGAGGTGGTCCCGACATTGGTGATGGCAGCGAGGTTGGCGAGGTGGTTCTCGCCGGAATGCGCGGCCTGCACCGACTGCGTCGGCCTGCCGTTCGGCGCGGTCTCGGCCGCCGGGGCCGGCGAATGCTGGACGATCGTGTCGACGTCAGAGACGACGTTCGTCTGCTCGATGATATTGATGTCGTAGAAGTCGCCGGTGACGTAGAGGACGCGCAGCGTATAGCCCGACGCCGCGAAGGTCGCGGCGAGGTCCGGCGACAGGAGCCCGTCCTGGAGGTCGTCGAGGCTGTTGCCGAGGGTGGCGCTCAGCGGCCGGAACGTGTCGCTGCCGTAGCGGTCGATGGCGGCGGTGTTCTCGAGGGCGTTGTCCCCCGTCGTGATTGATTGCGAGACCCCGTCCTCGCGGGCAGTGTAGGCGAAGACTGCATCGTCGTTCAGCAGGATGTTGCGCTGAAAGATGATGTTGGCGCTGTGATAATCGCCCTCAACGACGATGAGGTCGTAGTGCGAGCCGATCTCGAAGAGGCGCAGGCCGTTCGTCTGGTCGTTCTCGCCGGCTCGGACGACGTAGTAGGCGCCGAAGCTGCCCTGCACCGTCACGTCGTTGTCGTGGAGCAGGTTGGCCTGGTGCAGCACGTTCACGCCGTAGAAGTCGCCGTCGATACGGTCGACCAAGGCATTCGTGCCCAGCGAGACGCGCTGGACGAGGCCTGAGATGTCGTGGTCCGCGATGCCGGCCGCGTTGTGGGCCTCGTTTCCGTTAGTCGCGATGCTCCGCGCGAGGGTCTCGCCCGCTGCCGAGATTGCGGCGCGGCTGGCCAGCACGTTGATCTGGACGATGGCGTCGAGGGTGTAGGCGTCGCCCATGACCGCGAGCGAAGTGGCGTTTCCGTGGTTGTCGACGATTTGCGCGGCATTGAGGGAAAAGTTGCCGCCGGCGTGCGTCGTGAGGCCGATATCGGTCAGGCCGTCCCGCGGTGCGGTGGAGGGCTCCGGACGATCGGGCCTGGTGAGGTCGAGATCGGTTCCCGTCGGCTGAAAGACGCCGTCGAGGTAGGTTCCGGTTTCGCCGGCTTGCGCCTCGTTCTGGTCGCCGCGGACGGTCGCCGCGTGGCGGAGAACCATGTCGACCGCGTCCTCTGTGCCGGAGCCGCGCAGGATCAGCTCAGACGGAACCGGCGCGGCGGCCTCAGCCCTGAGAGCCTCGAGCGCGGCGGCGATATCGACGTCGTGGAGGCGCGAGGGATCGGCATCCTCCCTCATCAACAACCGGTCGTCGTCGCGCAGCGCGTTGAGCTGCAAGACCTGGATCAGCTCCTGGTCTGGCGTGATGTCTCGTGCGGCCTCGTCCTGCCGCACTCCGACGCCGCGACCGCCTCCGCCGGTCGAGGGCTGCGGCCACCGACCGGGCAGGGAATCGATCTCCGACTGATCGCTTGGTGCCAGCGGCCCCGCTGCGGGCATCGGCTCGCGTCCGAAGCGCGGAAAGGCTTCATCCTCCGGCGAGAGACCGGCTCTGAACGGGCGGCTCGGGAGTTCGTCCAGTTCCCTGACTGGGTCCGGCGTCCGGAGCATCTCCGGGAGCCAGGGCTGGCTCGGCCGCGGCAGGGCCGGGTCTTCGTGGCGATCGCGCAGCCGCGCCGCGTCCTCCGTCAGGCGGAAGTGGCCGGCGAAATGGGCGATGATGTCCGTCGTTCCGCCCGCGAGCATGGCAGCGTTCCCCGGATGCCGCCGCGAGCGCGTGCGGTCCGACCCTTTGACGGAGATGGTGGCGGATTTTTTCCGGGGGTTCCCGGAGGTCGGCCCGCGCGTCGAGGCGCGGGCCGGAGGGTCGTTGAACAGTGCTACTCGGCGGCCGCCGCGCCGTCGGTGATGGAGTCGCCGCCCACCACGTTGATCGGCATCGTGTTGTACTGGATGTTGGCGCCCATCACGATGTGCTGCGTAAAGGCCTCCTGGGTCAGCGAGGTGGCGCCGTCCGCCGCGCCGGTGGCGGTGCCGTCCGTGCCGACCTCGCTCGTGTTTGTAGCCGTACCGCCCGTCGCAGTCGCCGTCTGCGAGAACGAGAAGCTCGGGCCGCCGGGGGTTGCGGGGTCGGTGACAAAGCTGTCCAGGCCGCCACCCCAGCCGCCACCGCCGCCGATGCTCAGGCTGACGCTGGCACCGTTAACGGTGTCGCCGTCGACGAGGCTGTTGACCTGGTCGAGGTTGAAGATGTTGCCGTCGCCCGTCAGCGTTTGGGTCGAGAAGTCGGGAATGACGATGAAGCTGCCGTTGAGCTCACCGAGATTGAGGTTGTCCATGTGCAGGACCGACGTCTCGGAGGGCGGGTCGAACTCGCCCGATACGCTGACGTTCACGTGCGTGTTGACTGCCGTGTTGACCTGGTTGTTGACGCCGTTCTCGACGGTGTTGCTGACGCCGTTCTCGCTGTAGTTGAGATTGGCGTTGCCGTTCAGGTTCCCGTTGAGGTTGCCGTTGGCGTTGAGGTTGCCGCTATGACTCTCGACGGAGTTGCCGGCATAGTTGTTCGCCTCGTTCGAGGAATACTGTTCCTGGCCCTGGCCCTGGGCCTGGCCCTGCAGCTCGGCCTGACCCTGCGCCTGGCCCTGCAGCTCGGCCTGGCCCTGGAGCTGGCCCTGCGCCTCCGCCTGACCTTGGAGCTGGCCCTGCGCCTCGAACTGCGCGAGCGCGGGCGAGACGATCCGGTTTGACTCACTCATGACGACATCTCCTCTCGTGGGTTGCCGGCACGCGCGCGAATGACGAAACGCCGATCATCTACGTCGGCGAGTCCTTCTGCGAACCCGTGCCGTGTGAAGCCTCCGGAATGCCGCTGTCCCTCGGGACGCCGCGCTTCGGGGCAAGGGGACGGTCGCACCGAGCGCCGAAACTGTCAGGGTTAAAAAAACGTAAACGGCTGTCAGGAAAAACCGAAGTGGATCGAGGGAATACGTTTCCCTGGTCGGAGTGGCAGGGCTCCCTCAATGCGTGTCTCGCCCGGATCTCCAGCGCTCCACGACTTGCTCCCAAAGCGCCTGCGCCTCCTGCGAAGCCGAGCTCGGATCCGCCGTGATCCGGGCCTCCGCTCCCGCCGCGATCATGGTCGCGTGGAAGGCTATGGCGTCCGAGCACCCGAGGAAGAACTCGGCATCCTCGCTGAGGCTGAGGGCCAGGAGGCGCTCGGCGAGCACCGTCCGCGGCACGCCCGTCAAGGCGCCGCACACATCGAGCTGAACCGCGCCGACGCCCTCGGCCCCAAGGCTCGGGCAGGCGTGCCGCGCCAGTCCCGAAACCGCGGCGAGGAGGAAGCCGGTCAAGTAGGGGCTGTCCATGCTCCGCGGATCCTCCCTCCCGATCTGGCGAAGGGATTCCTCGAACGGCATAAGCGCCGCCAGCACGGCGATCCGGGCGCGACGGGTCCGCCAGAGGTCGCAAATGGCGGCGATGTGACTGGTCATGGCGCTCAACCCCGTAGGCCTGCAGCCCTGATCTTCCTGACCGGAATGTTCTGCTATGATGACGGCGCCTGCCGTCGAGGTCACCCGGTCGGTTGCGATCCCGCTCCGCGCTGCGACCTCATCCGGACCTGGGTCGAGAGCCCGCCATGTCCTCGCAACTTCCCGCACCCCCGAACTTCGGCGCCGTCGAGAAGGCCGCGCCGGGCTTCGCGAAGCGCCAGCATCATATCCTGATGCAAATCGGCAATCTCGGTCTCAACTGGTCCAACAACGAGAGCATGTTCATCTACGTCGTCATGGTGCTTCTCGATGTCGAAGAGGTCGAGGCGGCGATCATCTTCTCGACGCTCAACACGACGCGCGCGCGGCTCGACCTCGTGCGCCGCCTCGCCATGGTGAAGATCCGGGACGAGGCTGCAGCCATCGCACTCAAGCGGCTGATCCGTCGCTTCGAGGCGGCAACCCGGCTCCGCAACGAGTTCAACCATTGCATGTACAAGCTCAACGCCCAGGGCGAGATCACCCATACCCACCTGATGCGCCCACATGAGGAGGGCGGCCGCCTGACGCTAGGCGAATTGCGGGAGATGGACGAAGGCCGTGTGGCCGAAATCGTCGAGGCGAACCGTCAGCTCAAGCGCCTCAACCGGGATCTCTGGGCGTTCCTGCCCCAGTTGAAGGCCGCGCTCGCCGCGGCGACGTGACGGACGTGTTGGGTCAGGCGATGCCCTGAAGCCATCCCCGCAGGACGGCGTACTGCACAATCTTCGCCCGGCTGTGCAGATCGAGCTTCTCGGCGGCCCGCGCCTTGTAGGTCTCGATGGATTTCGATGTGATCGCGAGCTTGGCCGCGATCTCCTTGCTGGTGAAGCCCAGCGCGATGAAGCGGATGATCTCCTCCTCCCGCTCCGAAAGGGACGCAGCGAAGATCTGCCCCAGGCTGTTGCGCGCCGAGGGCGCAGCGCGCTCGGCCGCGATGTGCTGACCCGCGACGATCGGATCGAGGTAGACGCCCCCGGCGTGCACGGAGCGGATCGCGAGCACGAGGCTGTCGGTCGTGGCGCGCTTGAGGATGTAGCCCCGGGCGCCTGCCGCCAGCGCCTGCTGAACGTAGAGCCGATCCTCGTACAGGCTCAGGATGACCGCGGGGACGGAATGGCGCTCGGCGGCGAGCTTCGTGACGACCGCGATGCCGTTCATCTCCGGCATCGCGATGTCCAAGACCGCCACGTCGGGCTTCAGTTCCGCGATGACCTGGAGGGCGCGGGTACCCGTCCCAACGGTGGCGATTACCTCGATGTCGGGGATTTCGCGGAGAACGCCGGCGATTCCCGAGAGGAACATGGCATGGTCATCGGCGAGGACGATGCGAATTCTGACAGGTTTCGGGTCCGTCATGGACGTTTCTCCGGATGACCGATGCGGGCGACGAGGGTAGTGCCTTTGCCGGGCGAGGATTCAATCTCGAAGGATCCCGCGACGAGGCCGATCCGCTCCCGCATCCCCACGATGCCAAACTTCTCGCGCGCGATAAGCCGGGTGGTCGACAGGTCGTCCTCATCGCAGCCCGCGCCGTCGTCCTCGACGATGAGCGATACCGCTTCGGAGGCGTAATGGATCGCCACGCTCACGTTCGTGACCCCAGCGGCATGTTTGGAGACGTTCGTCAGGGCTTCCTGGCACATCCGAAACAGCGTGATCTCCACCTCGGAGGCCAGGTCGAACGCGACGCCCGTCTCCTGAAAGTCGGTGGCGATACCGTGGCTCATGCCCCAATCCGCGAGGAGCCGGCGCACTGCGATGCTCAAGCCGAAATCGTCCAGAGCGGTCGGGCGCAACTCGAAGGCGATGCGGTGCACCTCCCGCGCGACGTCTTCGAGGCGCTCGCGCAGGCGCTGGATCTCGGCAAGACCGACGGGCGTGGTCACATGCTTTTCGAGAGCGCGGATACCCAGGGCAAGCCCGACGATCTGCTGGCCGGTCTGATCATGCAGATCACGGGCGAGGCGCAGCCGTTCCTCGTGGTTGGTGCGATAGAGGCGGATCAAAACCTCATCCCTCTCCCGTTCGAGCTGTCCGCGCGGACGAGCGGCTTCGGCGAGGTTTCCGGCGAACCCGTCCCCAGCGCCGTTCGAACCTTCGCAGGGCGGTCCCGACGGGCGGTTGCATTCGGCCAAGAGGTGAAGCAGGAAACTGTGAGCCTCGGCCTCCCCACCCTCGATGCGTGCACCCCGACAGCGAAAGCGAAGGCGCTCCGAACTATCGGTAAGTTCTAGTACGCCTGGAAAGGGGATCGGCGATACCGGGCAGACCGACAGGTAGGCGACGAGGCGCTCCGCTTGCTCGGACCCATGCGGAAGGAGGTTCTCGCCGGGTGACACCTCGCGCAGTCGGAGCCGAGCGGCGCGATTGCAGTCCGTGATGGTCCCGTCCTCCCGAAGGAGGACGATCGGATCGTCG
>JAESGR010001042.1_pt1 | contig 11312 bp, 14 predicted proteins | sample 9269771 | NCBI WGS metagenome assembly JAESGR01 (sample SAMN15739572, study PRJNA653492) | algae metagenome | isolation source: Chroococcus sp. CMT-3BRIN-NPC107 and co-occurring heterotrophs from well... | place: USA: Clark Mountains Wilderness, California | collected 2010-04-18
TTTCAAAGGAAATACCGTAGGCTTGTTGTTCGGTGGGAAAGAATTTCTGCCTGTTTCAATGCTTTTATTTCCCTTGCAACAATTCACATTTGGATTAACAGAATTTTATTACTGGGATAGGTTCATAGACAGAAACAAACCGTAAGGGCAAAACCTGAGTGTTGCTGCCTACATATCTATAGCGTTTGGCTGCCTTTTGTCATTAATAATGGCAGTATTTAAGCATTAGTTGTAAGATTCCAAAGCTGAACTGTGTGGAATAGACATCATTATGAGCCTAGTTTTAGGTAAATACTGATGTCTCAGACAATTCTGAGCCAAATGCTTAATAAACTCCAGTTTCTTGAACCAGTAGAGTTACAACAGCCTAATTAAGCTGTTCAAGAGTGCCTTATTAATAAAGAACAGTCTGCTAAACAATTTGCCTTCCATCAAGCATTGGTGGATCCTGGATTAGTGCGACAAATTAAGAAAATTTCTCATCAATGTAATAGTCCGTCAACCTATTCAAGTTCAAGGTAAACCAATTTCTGACGCAATCATTGAAGAACGCTGTTAGATGAAAGTTTATTTTGCAGTTTGTGCAGTGAATATGCTTTGTATCGCCCATAATTTGCCTTCTATAATCTTTGTATCAGTAGATAAAGGGTTGAATATTGCAGCTTCGATTGAGGGTTTAGTTATTGAGAATTCAAACAATCATCCCTTGCGGAACAGCTACAACCATAATTTATTGAACCATTAACTAAAAACCTTGCGTTCCAAAGTAAAACAACTTTTTTATATCAGTACAACAACAAATAAATTGCCTGTTACGAATTTAGGGGACTGATAGGATAGAAGAATAATGTCTTGATTATGCAAATATGGCTTTAAGCAATGTCCGCGATCTGTATCAGCAGGTAATTTTAGAACACTACAAAAAACCGCGCCATAAAGGGCAAACAAGCCCAATCCATAGGCAGCAACGCGGACATAACCCTTCTTGTGGCGATACGATTGAACTAACCGTACAGCTAAACGAGACGGGCGACACAATTGAGGATGTAAAGTTTGAGGGCGAAGGCTGTGCGATCGCTATGGCTTCAGCAGACTTAATGGCAGATGCTTTACGCGGTAAACAAATAGACGAAGCCCTAGCAATGGTGAAGCGCTTTCAAGGCATGATGAAAGGGAATGGCGAGTTTCCCAAAGAATTAAGGAAATTAAATGTTATGCAAGGCGTAGCTCAATTTCCGGTCAGAATTAAGTGTGCTAATCTCTCTTGGCATACAATCAAAGCTGCTTTGGAAAACGACCAAGCAGAAGCTATCAGCAACGAAAGCGAGTAAATTAAGTCAATGCCAACTACTGCTACTTTTCTTACTGTCGCTCAATGGGCAGGTATTATCACCCTATTCTGTGCTTTTTTAGCAGTGTTAGGTTTTAGTTTCAAATGGGCTGCTAGATTTCAGCTAGTCGGCGTTACAGGCTTTTTTGGCGTACTAACGGGCGGATTATTTGCTTTAAGCTTAGTCCCCATTAGTCGCACATTAGTACCGGGTGCGGTCAAATTTGATAGAGTGTACGATGCTGGGTCAAATCAAGCGGTGATTTCTGTAGCGCCCACCATTACTGAAACTGAGCTAGAGGCAACCTTGCGTCAAGCCGCCGGAAACTTGTATTCTTATGGTCGATTGGGGCGAGAGGAAGATAAACTAATTATTCGGGCTAGAACGATTATTCACCCCCAAAAAGGAATGTCTAAGCCTCTTTATATCGGGCAAGTCAAGCGGAGTCTAACGAATAAAGAAGACCCCCAAATGCAGATTGAGATTTTCCCCGATAAATTTGCTCAATTACCCAAACCTGATGCCTCGTAAAAGTCGATGAACCAAGCCTCAACAACATCTCCAATTTTTACTCTTAGTGTCGCCCCAGCTAAAGTATTACGCGGCGATCGCACTTTAGAACAAGCCGGAAACGCGATCGCCTCTCTTGGCAAGCGTCCGCTCATTGTGGGGGGCGATCGCACAATAGATGCTACGCTACCGCGCTTGCAGCCAGTTTTAGAAGCACAGCAGCTTCCATCGAGTACGGTAAGTTACGGCAATGATTGTAGCGAAGCAAGTTTAGCTACTATGCGCGAAGCCGTGAAAGCCCATAGAGCAGATTTGATTATTGGTGTTGGTGGTGGTAAGGCTTTAGACGCGGCAAAGTTATTAGCTTATCAGTGTCATTTGCCTGTAGTTACAATTCCTACCAGTGCGGCTACTTGTGCGGCGTGGACGGCGCTATCTAACGTTTATTCGGAAGAAGGGGCATTTTTGTACGATGTTAGCCTCGAAAATTGCCCTAACTTACTTTTGCTCGATTACGATTTAATCGCTACGGCTCCGGCTCATACATTAGTCGCTGGAATTGGAGATGCGATCGCTAAATGGTACGAAGCTTCTGTTAGTAGCGGGAACTCAGAGCGAACTTTGATTATTTCTGCCGTCCAGCAAGCTAGAGTTTTAAGAGATATTTTGTTTCAAAAGTCTGCCGCCGCCTTGCAATCGACGGGCAGCCCCGCATGGAAGGAGGTGGTAGACGCAACGGTATTACTTGCCGGGGTAATTGGCGGCCTTGGAGGGGCGGAATGTAGAACTGTAGCCGCCCATGCCGTTCATAATGGTCTAACTCACTTGCCAATACATAGCAGCATTCACGGCGAAAAAGTTGCCTATGGAATTTTAGTACAGTTGCGTTTAGAAGAAATGGTACAGGGAAATCAATTAGCCGCTACTTCTCGCCAACAGCTATTAAAGTTTTATACAGAGATTGGATTGCCGCAAAAACTAGCAGATTTAGGTTTAGAAAACATTACGTTAAAAGAGTTAGAACAAGCGGCAGAACTTGCTTTAGCGCCAAAATCTGACATTCATCGCCTGCCTTTTAAAGTTGCTTTAGAGCAGCTTATGGCGGCAATGGTGTCTACCACTGCACCTACCAATAGCAAAGACTCCCTCAATCATCTCTGCATCAATGAGGAGGTCAAAAAATGAGTTTAAGTTGGATTAGTCCCGCAAACCGCATTCAATCTTTGCCACCTTATGTATTTGCGCGTTTAGATGAATTAAAAGCTAAAGCTAGAGAGCAAGGATTAGACTTAATCGATTTAGGCATGGGAAACCCTGATGGTGCTACACCCCAACCTATTGTAGACGCAGCGATCGCTGCCATGCAAAATCCGGCAAATCATGGCTATCCTCCCTTTGAAGGTACGGCTAATTTTCGTCGGGCGATTACTAACTGGTATCATTGCCGTTACGATGTTCAACTCGACCCCGATAGCGAGGCTTTACCCTTAATTGGTTCCAAAGAAGGATTAACCCATTTAGCGATCGCTTATATTAATCCTGGAGACTTAGTTTTAGTGCCAAGTCCGGCTTATCCCGCCCATTTTCGCGGCCCTTTGATTGCTGGCGGCAAAGTTCACAGCCTAATTCTCAAGCCAGAAAATGATTGGTTGATCGATTTAGCCGCAATTCCTGACGCTGTTGCCGAACAAGCAAAAATTTTGTATTTCAACTATCCTAGCAACCCTACTGCTGCCACCGCCCCCCGCGAATTTTTTGAGGATATTGTTGCTTTTGCCCGCAAGTACGAGATTCTGTTAGTTCATGACTTGTGTTATGCCGAATTAGCTTTTGATGGCTATCAGCCTACTAGCTTACTAGAAATTCCCGGCGCAAAGGAAATTAGTGTCGAGTTTCATACTCTTTCTAAAACCTACAATATGGCAGGTTGGCGAGTAGGTTTCGTGGTGGGCAATCGCCATATTATTCAAGGACTGAGGACGCTAAAAACTAACTTAGATTACGGCATTTTTGCCGCCTTGCAAACCGCCGCCGAAACTGCTTTGCAATTGCCTGATTCTTACTTGCATGAGGTTCAAAATCGCTACATTCGCCGCCGGGATTTCTTAATTGAGGGCTTAAAAGAATTAGGTTGGAATATTCCTAAAACTAAAGCAACAATGTACCTATGGATTCCTTGTCCGATGGGGATGGGTTCTACAGATTTTGCCCTTTCAGTATTGCAACAAACAGGAGTAGTAGTTACTCCGGGAAATGCCTTCGGAACTGGAGGAGAAGGTTATGTCAGAATTAGTTTAATTGTAGAATGCGATCGCTTGGCGGAAGTTTTGCAGCGCTTTAAACAAGCTAATATTTGCTATGGTGCTACCGTTGCTTAGATAAAAAAATCGTACTGCTAACATCAGAGGCTGGGCAACTTGCCAGGTTAGCTAAGTTTACTTTTCTATTTTTGTTATTGCGATCGTCAATGTAGGTATAGGCTAAGTCGATGTTACTATTATTAACTTTTACGCCCCAGAAAGATTCGTAGCCGACAGTTCCCGCCGAAACAGAATTTATTTTTACGGCTTTAGGAACAGTATCGCCACAAGGTTCGCACAATTCGTAGATAATTTGACCTTCTTCTAAGAGAGACAGTGCAGCTATGGCTTGTTGTTTGCTTGTATAAGCGCATTGGTCGGCATATACCACAGAACCTAGCGTTAGAGTCAAACCAATTCCCAGAGAAACTACTTTTAATGATTTTTGGATTTCCATCAATTCCACCACAATTGTTTTATTTAGCAGGCTGTGGTTAATAAATTATAGTTCCAAGCATTAAACTGAGCTTTAGCTAGTAAGATGCTTAATACCTACCTGTTTTCAATCAATTGAGCTAGATTTGGCAGATTTTGACTTTTTTGTTAAAAATAGTAGATGCGAGTTCAAAAACGTTAAAGCGCGATTACCCAAGGGGTAGTGCTAGAAGCGATTACGCAAAGCGTAGCGCCAAGGGCGATCGCATCTACCTTTATTTATCCCTTTCCAACCTCATAACTTTCTTTAACTGAGACAGTTTCCGAAGTTGTTACCACATCCCCAAATCGAATTTGTAGCTTTGGCCCTGAAGGAGCAATTCTGATCACAACCCCGTCTACCACAGGGACTTGAGAAATACGTTGCTCATCTACGTAAGTACCATTTGCACCCTTATTAATAATTTCCCAATTTCCATCACTTTCTCGTAATTCAACGTGCAAGCGTGAAACTACCGAGCTATACAACACAACTTCATTATCTGTTGCTCTGCCAATCCGAATCAGAGATTTGTCGTTAAATTTCCAACTTTGCATTGGAGTAGAGTTTTGTGGATGCAAAAGCATTAATGTAATCACGTTGCCAGTATTTTAAAGTTACTAAGAAATTTGAAAAAGGAAAGTTACTAAGTCTCCCTTACCCAGTGCAATGCGATCGCCTGCACGCAAGCGATGGCGATTACCGTGAGGCAACGGCAGGTTATTGACATAAGTTCCGTTGGCGCTGCCCACATCTTCAATGTAGTAAGTATCTCCTTCTACCCGAATATCGGCATGAACCCGCGACACAATTTCTGAATTGGGAAACCCAGAAACATCCACATCTGGGGGAATGCGATCGTTTTGCTTGCCAATGTGTAGTACCGATAAATTTGGCGGTAATTCAATTAATGTATCAGTTTGAATGTGTAGCATCCGCGCTTTTTGCTGCTGCAATTGAGTTGTAGAACTTAGTTTAGCCGTCGCTATCTCATTGGGTGGGGTTATTTCAAGTTGAACTACCGGAGCAACCTGCGCTTCTACAGGCTCTGGTTTTGATGGTGGTTCTGGGGGCGACATTATTGGTTTTTGGGGTATCACCTCTGTAGCGGGAACAGGCATCGCTTCAGTTTGATTGCTGGCTACCAAAGGCTCTGGTTGTACGAGGGGATCTAAAGCCATCAGATCGGGCATTGGCGAAGAAATATCGGTTGCTACACTTGGTTCTACTTCTGTAGCAACACTAGCATTAGTCAAATTGGAACCACACTGACCGCAAAATGTCGCATCAGACTGAACTTCTGACCCGCAATTAGGACAGTTTGTCATGCTTGGTAGAGGAGTATAACAGGCTTCGCACGATTGTGCGCCTTCAGGGTTGGAGTGATTGCAGTTAGGGCAGACGATCATAAATGGGATATGAAGAAAAGAACAACTTTCAAACAGGAGCCGGGGAGAAAGATCATATTCCTACCCCATTTAAGTTTTAGCCTGACAATTTACCAACTAAAAGTAAATAGATGGCAATAATTATTTCATTATGCGCTCTCTATGGACAATTCTTGACCTGCGGCCCCGTCGAGGAGCCAAAAGAGCGTACCTTGGGGTGCAATTAATCGGCTGGGGTAAGTAAAATTATCAGCAACCGGGGCAAAAATTTGTGCCAAAGCCGATCTTTTGCCAGAGCCAGCAACTAAAAACATTACGCAACGAGCTTGATTAATTAGAGTATAAGTAAAGGTGATGCGCGGCTGTCCGTCCTTATTGCCTAATGTAACAGCGCGATCGCTCACTTTCAAAGCCGCAGTATGGGGAAATAGTGATGCTGTATGTCCATCATCGCCAATTCCCAACAAAATTACATCAAATACTGGTAATTCTCCAGAAGAAAGTTGAAAAAACTCTAGCAATTCTTGCTCGTATTTGCTTGCAGCTACGTTAGGATCGGCTTCATTAGTAGAAATAGGGTGGATATTGGTAGCCGGGATCGGTACTTTATTTAGCCAAGCTATCCTTGCCATCAATTGATTGCTATCAGGATGATCTTCAGGTACGTAGCGCTCGTCACCCCAAAAAACATGAATTTTATCCCAAGGTAAGGATTGCTGTGAAATTGCTTCATACAAGGGTTTGGGCGTACTTCCACCCGCAAGGGCGATCGCACACCATCCGCGCTCGGCAATAGCTGTACTAATGCGATCAAGAATAATTGCCAAACTACGTTCGATTAGCAATTCTAAACTTGGTAAGACTTCAACTATTTTTTCCATTTCTTGCTCGCCACTAATTTATCATTTAGCAAGACCTACCGAAATTACCATATTTTTTAGTGGCAATTTTCTATTAGTTTACTCGTAGCTACAATAGCAAAAATTTTTAAATTGTACATAATTTGCAATCACCTAAAATTATCAACAAACGCTTAATCATTTTTACTCGCTATCCAGAGCCAGGAAAAACTAAAACTCGAATGATCGCAGCCTTAGGATCTGTGGGAGCGGCAAAGCTGCAACGCCAAATGACCGAATATACTTTAGCCCAAGTTCAATTTTTGCAGAGTTTTTACCCAGTTTCTATCCAAGTGCGTTTTGCTGGTGGTAATAAACAATTAATGCAAGAATGGCTAGGTTTTGAGCTTGATTGTCTAGCGCAAGGAGAAGGAGATTTGGGTGAAAAAATGGCAAATGCCTTCATAGCTGCCTTTGAAAATCAAATAGCATCGGTAGCAATTATTGGTAGCGATTGCCCTGGTTTAACTCCTCAATTGATGGCTCAAGCCTTTCAACAATTGCATCTTGGTAGCGATTTAGTGCTAGGTTCGGCAATAGATGGGGGCTATTATTTAATTGCTTTGAGTAGATTTATACCAGAATTATTTACAGGTATTAGTTGGGGAAGCGATCGCGTATTGCAGCAAACGGTAGCTATTGCCCAACAACTCAATTTAGCAATTGCTTATTTACCACCTTTGGCAGACGTAGATCGCCCGGAAGATTTACAGATTTGGGAGCAAAGGCATAAATAAAACACAGAAAGAATGTTAACTTACATTACTGTTTTTCTACGGTACGATAGAACCGCTTAGTCACACGCTAGTTATCCTCATGTCGGCAACCTTAGTTACGGTCGAAACTACTCCTCAACTTACAGACGATTTGATTATTCAACCGCCTGTTTCTGGAGTTTCTTTGCAAGGTCAAATTGAAGTTCCGGGCGACAAATCTATCTCTCACCGGGCATTAATGTTAGGGGCAATTTCTCAAGGGGAAACGCAAATTCAAGGCTTGCTTTTAGGCGAAGATCCCCGCAGTACCGCCGAATGCTTCCGGGCGATGGGGGCAGAAATTTCTGACTTAAATACTCAACTGGTAAGGGTTAAAGGTATCGGCTTAGGACAACTTCAAGAGCCAGTAGATATTTTAAATGCGGGTAATTCTGGCACGACTTTAAGATTGATGCTAGGGCTATTAGCGTCTCATCCAGGGCGGGTATTTACGGTTACAGGAGATCATTCCTTACGATCGCGTCCCATGTCGCGGGTAGTCAATCCTTTGCAGCAAATGGGTGCAAATATTTGGGGACGAGCGAGTGGCACTTTAGCGCCTTTAGCCGTCCAAGGACAAACTCTAAAACCAATTCACTACCAATCTCCCATAGCTTCGGCTCAAGTCAAGTCTTGCATTCTCCTAGCAGGATTGATGACCGAGGGACAAACTACTATTACCGAACCCTCGGTGTCAAGAGATCACAGCGAACGAATGTTACAAGCTTTTGGGGCGCAAATTAGCACCGACAGCGATACTAAGAGCGTCACAATTACAGGCGGAGCTACTTTACAAGGACAAACGGTGATTGTTCCTGGAGATATTAGTTCGGCGGCTTTTTGGCTAGTAGCAGGCTCCATTGTCCCTGGTTCAGAACTACTAATTGAGAATGTGGGCGTTAATCCTACTCGCACCGGGGTTTTGGATGCTTTAGAAATGATGGGCGCAGATATAACTTTAGAAAATCAGCGCGTAGTAGCTGGAGAACCTGTAGCCGATTTACGAGTACGAGCTACTTCTTTGCACGGTTGTACAATTTCTGGCGACTTAATTCCCCGATTAATTGACGAAATTCCTGTCCTCGCTGTAGCCGCCGTTTTTGCATCGGGAACTACAGTGATTACTAACGCTGAAGAATTAAGGGTAAAAGAAAGCGATCGCATTACAGTTATGGCAAATCAGTTAAATAAAATGGGGGCAAAAATTACCGAATTAACTGACGGGATGGAAATTACTGGCGGAACACCTTTAACGGGAACAGAAGTTGAAAGCCATAGCGATCATCGTATTACTATGAGTTTAGCTGTCGCGGCGCTCAACACTCAAGGCAAAACGACAATTCACGGTGCGGAATCGGCTTCAATTTCTTACCCTACTTTTGTTGCTACCCTCAAACAAGTCTGTGGAAATAACTAAAAAATGGACGTAATTCCAGCAATTGATTTATTAAATGGGGCGTGTGTAAGGCTGTATCAGGGCGATTATGCTCAGTTTGAAGTTTATGGCGATCGCCCGGTAGAAGTAGCTTTGCAGTGGGCAAACCAAGGGGCTACGATGCTGCATCTTGTTGACTTAGATGGCGCAAAAGCTGGTAGAGTAATTAACCATCAAGCGATCGCGCAAATTGTCCAAGCTGTACCGATAAAAGTTCAAGTAGGCGGGGGATTGCGCGATTTTTCTAGCGTCGAGCAATTATTAAATTTAGGCGTAAGTAGAGTAATTTTAGGCACTATTGCTGTCGAACAACCAAAACTTGTAGCCGATTTATGTCAAGCCTTTCCCCAGCAAATTGTTGTCGGCATAGATGCTCGTAAGGGTAAAGTTGCAACTCGCGGTTGGCTAGAAACCTCGGAAGTTTTAGCCACCGATTTAGCCCAGCAGATGCAGGAACTAGGGGTAGCGACGATTATTTATACAGATATTCACCGTGACGGGACATTGCAGGGACCAAACTTAGACGCATTGCGCGAATTAGCCGCCGCTCTATCTATTCCAATTATTGCTTCTGGTGGGGTAAGTTCGATAACCGACCTTTTGAGCCTCCTAGCGCTAGAATCTCAGGGAGTAACGGGTGCGATCGTTGGACGCGCTTTGTATACTGGAGATATCTCTCTCAAACAGGCAATTCAAGCCGTTGGACAAGGACGTTGGCAAGATGTACCGCCAGAAAATTTAAGTTCTTCAGCTTGGGCATAAAGTTTAGCTTTATACACAAAAGGCGAATTAAAGCAACTTTTAATCGCCTTTTATTGTAAGTATCTACTTATTTTTTACCTGGGTTTTTGCTTGTTCTATAGCAATCTCTTTTACAGCCTGATAAGAATTAATATTTGCGGCTCCTTCAATTGCTTTTACTGCCAAATCTTGTACTTGTTTTAATGCTGATTCCAGTTGTCTTGCTAACCCTTGAATTCGCGTTTCTTGATTGTGAATTGTTTGCTCTAAAGATTCTAATCGTTGTTCGTAAAAACGCTTTTGTCCTTCTACGTCTTTAGCATACAAGTCTGTTTTAATCTTTGCCTGATAATGAGCTATGCCTTTCCCTTCCTCGGTAGCTCTTTTTACTGCTAATTCTTTCTCTTTAGCAAAACTTTCTACCTTATTTTTAGCCTCTGCAACTTGTTGTTCGCGTTCAAAAACTGCTTTTTCTCTTTCTAGCCATTGCTTTTCCTGCAATTGTCTAAATTCTTCTAATTCATTATTGAGTTTGTTTTGAACTTGTTCGTACTCATCAGTGCTTAGTTTGCGTTGCAGTTCTAAGTTGTACTTATATTCTGCTGCTTCCCGTTGGGTTGTTTTGTTGCGCTCGTCATAGCTTTCTTTTAATAAGCGTTTATATTCTTCTTGCTCTAGTTCCCAAGTTTTTTTCTGCTGCAAAAATTCTTGAGCTAAGGTTTCTTTTCTAAGGCTAACTTCTTCTACAAAAGTCTGAGCGTTTTGCTCGTAGGATTGAATCAAATTATCTAAAGTATCGGTAGTTATTTCTAAGTCGTGCAGTTCTTCTAATTGTTGTATCTCTGTAGCTACAGCACCGCGTAATTTTTCTAAACCTGAAGCTTTTGTTGTTAGTTGTTCTGATAATTCGCTAACCGCCGTTCCGAATCCCATCTGAACCTTCGCGAGGCTTTCGATGGTATAATTCATTTTTTGTTGCACTGACTGAGACTGATTCATAACTTCTTTGGTTATTGGTAATATAGGTTGTTCTTTTGTTGTTTGAACTGGCAGATTTTTAGCTAATTTATCCATTTGAGACTTGAGTTCTGATTTTTCTTTTTCCAACTCATCAAACGCCTCTAATATCTCTGCTTTCGTGCTTTTAGCGCTTGGTTTCTTAACTACCACAAATAACCTCCTAAAGTGTTCTAAAAATACTGCTTTTACTCGCTTTTAGCCGCAAATTTACCAGAAGCGTTTTCAAAAGCTCTCATGGCTAAATCTTGAGCTTGCTTCATTGCTGCTTGCAACTGAGTTTCTAAACTATGTATTTGCTCTACTTGCTTAGTAATTGCTTGTTCTAAACCTTGAATTTTCGGTAGTGCCAAATATGTAAGGATAAGTGTAAAGAGTATGTAGAGAGAGTTGTATGAGTGAGGGGAAGTTAAGCTGTCCAAAATGCGGCTCAGAGAGAATAGTAAAAAATGGCTTCATCC
>JAESGR010001043.1_pt1 | contig 11311 bp, 11 predicted proteins | sample 9269771 | NCBI WGS metagenome assembly JAESGR01 (sample SAMN15739572, study PRJNA653492) | algae metagenome | isolation source: Chroococcus sp. CMT-3BRIN-NPC107 and co-occurring heterotrophs from well... | place: USA: Clark Mountains Wilderness, California | collected 2010-04-18
AAATTCATTTCCGTTAAAGCTACCCTGCGGGACGAGTCTTCGGCGCAACTGTCGTGGACAGCCGTCTATGACAAACCGGTGGCTTACTTTATGGTGGAGCGCAGCCTCGATGGCCAGCACTTCACAAGCGTACAGCAGGTGGCGGCACAGGCAGCGCTGCAGGTGGAAACCCGGTATGAAGTGGCCGACAACCTGGCCGGTATTTCGGCCGGACGCATCTACTACCGCGTGAAAGCTGTGGATGCCGAAGGCAGAAGCACCCTCAGTGCCGTGGTAACCGTTGCCCGCACCGAAAGCCGCATTCCTGCCCTTTCGGTTGCGCCCAACCCTGCCCGCTCGGTGCTGCAGATCAGCCTGCACAGCCCGAAAGCAGTTACCGCCCGCTTCCACATTTCCGATGCAGCCGGACGCAGTGTGCTGCAGTTCACCGAATCGCTCGACCGCGGCCATAACTCCTTCTCCAACCACCGCATCGCGGCGCTGCCGGCCGGTATGTACTACCTCTGCGTACTCGTCGATGGAAAGGTGCAGTCGGTGAAGTTTGAGGTGCAGCGATAACAAAGTCATCATACCGACAACATCCCGCCCCGGCGGGATGTTTTTTTTATGGGTACTTTTGCCGCTATGTACACGCTGAAGAAATCGCTGGGGCAGCACTTCCTGAAAGACGAGAACGTGTGCCGGAAGATTGTGGCAGCGCTGGAAGAGCATCCGTTCTCCCGCCTGGTGGAAGTAGGGCCCGGCGGCGGCGCCCTCACGAAATACCTCATTCAGCTTCCCGGTATCGATTTCCGCGCAGTGGAAGTGGACGATGAAAAGGTGGCCTACCTGAAGCAGACCTACCCGGTGCTGCAGGACCGGATCATCCCGGCCAGCATCCTTGAAGTGCCCGTGCCCTTCGAAGGGCCGTTTACCCTGGTGGGCAATTTCCCCTATAATATTTCTACGCAGATCGTGTTCCGGGTGCTCGAATGGCGCAGCCAGGTGGAATGCATGGTAGGCATGTTCCAGAAAGAGGTGGCCCAGCGGATCGCAGCCGGAAAGGGCAATAAGATCTACGGCGTGACTTCGGTGCTCGTACAGGCTTATTACGGGGTGGAGTACCTTTTTGAAGTCAGTGAGGACAGCTTCAACCCACCCCCCAAAGTAAAGAGCGCGGTGATCCGGCTGCTGCCCCGCCCGGAGCCGGTACCGGTGAAAAGCGATGCCGCTTTTTTCAACCTCGTGAAGACCGCTTTCCAGCAGCGCCGCAAAACCCTGCGGAATGCCTGCCGTGGCCTGTTCCGGCCGGAAGTGCTCACGCAACCTATTTTCAACCTGCGTGCCGAGCAGCTCTCCGTAGACGACTTCGCACAGCTTACCTTCCAGATGCCATGAACCGAACGATCCTCATCTCCGCACCGGTGCACGAATACCTGCTGGAACGCCTTACGGCGCTCGGCTTTACACTCGATTACCGCCCTGCCCTGACCTACGGGGAACTGGGTGAAGCGATCCGGCAGGCGGAAGGGCTGGTCGTAACCACGCGGCTGCGTATTGACCAGGCGGTCATCGACCGCGCCGAACGGCTGCAATGGATCGGGCGCCTGGGCAGCGGTATGGAACTCATTGATGTGGCCTATGCAACGGAAAAAGGCATCCGCTGCGTCAGTACGCCCGAAGGCAACGCCCATGCGGTGGCCGAGCACACGCTCGGGCTGCTGCTGAACCTGCTGAACAACATCAGCCGCTCCTTTGCCGAAGTGCAGCGTGGGCTCTGGCTGCGCAATGAGAACCGGGGCACCGAACTGCAGGGAAAAACCGTGGGCATCATCGGCTATGGCAATACCGGCTCCGGCTTTGCCCGCCTGCTCCAGCCCTTCGGCGTTACCGTACTGGCCTGCGATAAGTACAAGGATGGCTTTGCTTCGGATTATGTATACCAGGTAAGCCGGGAGGAGGTCTGCGCCCGTGCCGAAGTCATTTCCCTGCACCTGCCCCTGACCGCCGAAACGCGGTACCTCGCCGACGATGCTTTTTTTGCACAGTGCCGGAAACAGCCTTTTTTTCTCTCCACCTGCCGCGGTCCGGTCACCCACACGGCAGCCCTGATCCGGGCCCTTAAGGAAGGACAGGTTTCGGGTGCGGCGCTGGATGTGCTGGAAAACGAAAAGCTGTCCACCCTTACCCCGGAGCAGCAGGAAGAGCTGCAGTTCCTGACCACGCATCCCCGCGTGATCATTACCCCGCACATAGCCGGCTACAGCTTCGAGGCATTCGTCAAGATGGCGCAGATCCTGCTGCGCAAGCTGGGGATCGAGTAGGGTTCCGGTGTTTTTACGTGAAGGCACAACCGTAATTGGACGCAAGGCGGCGTACATATTAAACGTTTATCTGCAGGGCGCATTTACGCTGGTTTGGAACCTCCTGCCACCTTACCTTCATGCGGAACGAATTCAGCAAACACCGATCTTGGCCGTTGCTGCCTGAAACACCTGTACCTAACACTCCCGGCCGGGAAGGCTGGCCAACCATCCTGTGCTGGACTGCCTGTGCCTGCAACCCTGCGCTGACTGCCGGGAATGCGCGTATTTCATGAAGGTGACTGTCCGATGACCCGGACCTGCACGTATGGATGGGACCGGTTGCATCTGCCGGAAAACGATGCGGCTTTCGTACCGGCAGCCGGTTGATGGCGGGCAGGAAAGCCGCTTCTGCCGGGGCGGACGCGGACTGCCGGTTTGGGTTACCCTTACGGGGCCATAACCATTGCACAGCGGGCAAAATAAGTGCGCCGGGCGGTAGTTTTCCGTTTTATTATTATTTTTACCTTTACACCACTATGCAACGCTTCGGTACTTGTACTGAGGCGTTGCTATTTTTTTCATTTCACCCAAAAGCGATTCGTATGAGTATTCAGTATGTGACCAAGGAAACCCTCGAGCAAATGAAAGCGGAACTCCAGCAGCTGCGCGGCGTGGAGCGGCCGGCCGCCTCACGGGCCATTGCCGAGGCACGGGAAAAGGGCGACCTCCGCGAGAATGCCGAATACGACGCTGCCAAGGAAGCCCAGGGATTGCTGGAGGCCAAGATCGCCCACCTCGAAGGCCAGATCGCCACGGCCCGCATACTCGACGAATCGACCATTGATACCAGCAAAGTATCGATCCTCACCCGCGTGAAGGTCACCAACCTGAATACAAAAAAACAGGTCACCTACCAGATCGTTTCCGAAAAGGAAGCGGACCTGAAGGCCGGCAAGATCTCCTTTACCTCGCCCATCGGCAAGGGCCTGCTCGGCAAAGCCGTGGGTGATATCGCCGAAGTGACCGCACCGGCGGGACTGATCAAGTTCAAGGTGGAGGAGATCACTTTGTAGGATTGACGATTTAAGATGGACGATTGACGATTTTGTTCCCGGTTTATTAGTGGCAGAAGACGGAAGCGGCTCTTATTCATTTCGCTACCCGGCAACTACAAACCACAAACCATTAACTCCAAACGCCGAACTCCCCATGACGCTTTTTTCCAAAATCATCGCCGGCGAGATCCCCGCTTTCAGGGTTGCCGAGAACGACCGGTTCTTTGCGTTCCTGGACGTGTTTCCCCTGCGCCGGGGCCATACCCTGGTGATCCCGAAAGAGGAAGTGGACCGATTCATCGATATGCCGGAGGAAAGCCTGCGGGAGATACTTCTTTTTGCCCGGCCAATCGCCCTGGCCATTGAAAAAGCCTTTCCCTGCGCCCGCGTGGGCTATTCGGTGATCGGGCTGGAAGTGCCCCACGCGCACCTGCACCTCGTGCCCATGGACTCGGCCCACGACCTCAACTTCACCCGTCCCAAGCTCACCGTTTCCCCCGAAGAACTGGCCGAGGACCAGCGAAAGCTCCTGGAAGCTATGAAGTGAATGGGTCAATGGGTGAATGGGTGAATCTGTAGGGGAATGGGAGGGAGAGTGAATGTGCAGATGTGCAAATGTGCGGATTGACGATTGACGATTGACGATTGACGATTGACGATTGACGATTGACGATTGACGATTGAATTTAGAGCTGCATAAGTTACAACATATCCTTTGCGTCTTTGCGTACCTTGGCGCCTTTGCGTGAAATAAAAGCCGCCGGCAGGCGGACCCTAATCAACCATTCAACTGATCAACTCCAAACACCTAATTCCAAACACCCAACTCCAACCCCCTGCTCCTCACCGTACCCGGTGCTTGTTCTCCGATACAAACTGCTCCCACCCGCCGGCTTTCTTTTTCGCGGCGGCTTTCTTAGGCGCGGTGACCGCCGCCACGCCGGAGGTTTGAAAGTGGTGGCAGAGCGCCACGGCCAGGGCATCGGAGGCATCGAAGTACTTCGGCTTTTCCTTCATCTGGGTGATGTGCTGCACCATCTTCCACACCTGCTCCTTGTCGGCATTGCCGTTGCCGGTGATGGACTGCTTTACCTTTTTGGGCGAGTACTCCGTCACGGTGAGCCCGCCGGCAAAGGCGGCCGCAATGGCTACGCCCTGCGCCCGTCCGAGCTTGAGCATGCTTTGCACGTTCTTCCCGAAAAACGGGGCTTCAATGGCGAATTCGGAAGGATGATAGTGCTTCACCAGTTCCAGCACCTTGGCGTGGATCAGGCTGAGGCGCTCGTACATGTCGAGCTTGCGCGGCAGGATGAGTACGTCGGACTCCCGGACCTGGATTTCAGGGCCGCAAACGGTGATCACGCTGTATCCCATGAAGAGGGACCCGGGGTCTACGGCCAGTATAATTTTAGATGGCTTTTGCAAGGAGGTGGTATTTTTACCGCGGATGCGGCTGAGCAAAAATATCAAAATCTTCCTCAACTATTTTTTAGGTCCTCTGCTGTTTCTCTGGCTTTCCTGGTCCATTTACCGGCAGATCCGCAACCAGCCGCACCTGGAAGCTTCCTGGCTGCACATCCGCGCCTCGCTGGAGTCGACGCGCATCCTGTCGTTTTTTGCCGCACTGCTGCTGGTGGCGGTCAACTGGGGCATCGAGGCCTGGAAATGGAAGACCTGCGTGCAGTCCGTCCACCCGGTACCTTACGCCCATGCCTTCCGGGCCGTGCTGGCGGGTGTTTCCTTTTCGGTGACCATGCCCAACCGCATCGGCGAATACGCCGGCCGCATCATGTACCTGCCCGAAGGAAAGCGCCTGAAGACCATTGCCAACACGGTGGTGGGCTCCGTAGCCCAGCTGCTGGTGACGCTGGGGGCCGGAACGGCCGGGCTGCTGGTGCTCAAAGGCCCGCTCCTGGCGGCCTACCCGGATATGGAGATTCCCTTCCAGTTCCTCTTTTACGGGCTGGCCGCCGGGACGCTTCTTTTAACATTTGTTTATTTTCAGGCCAATGGCACCCTGTCGCTATTCAACCGCTGGATCCGCCGCCCGCAGTACCGCTACCTCGTGGAGCCGCTTTCCGGGTTCACGGTGCAACGTTTGACCTATATATTGCTTCTATCTGGTGTACGGTACGCGGTGTTCCTGCTGCAATACGGCCTGCTGTTTTACCTGTTCGGCGTAGGGGTTACGGCCGGCACGGTTGTCTCCACCATGAGCGTGATCTTCCTGGCCCTGGCCGTCATTCCTTCGATCGCCCTGCTGGAAGTAGGGCTGCGCGGGGAGATCAGCCTGCAACTGATGGGCCTGTTCACGGCGAACAGCCTTGGGGTGGGACTGACCACGATCACCGTTTGGTTTATTAACTTGATTTTGCCGGCTATCGTTGGTAGCTTGCTGATCCTGACCCTGAAAATGTTCAACAAGAAGAATGAGCACCTTTAGATACCTCTTTTTATTCCTCTGCTGCAGCTTCGGCCTGTACCTGAATGCCAGCGCCCCGTTCGACGAGTTCTGCGGGGCCCGCAATACGGCTACGCGCCCCGGCGAGCAGATCACCTATACCGTTTTCTACAACGTGGCGGGCATTTACGTGAATGCCGGTACGGCCACCTTCACCAATACGGTGGAGCGGCTGAACAACCGGCCCGTCTTTCATATCGTGGGCGACGGTAAAACCAATTCCTCCTACGACTGGATCTTCAAGGTGCGCGACCGCTACGAAAGCTTTATCGACACGGCCACCATGCAGCCGCTGAAGTTTATCCGCAACGTGAGCGAAGGCGGGTACAAAAAATACGAGAGCATCACGTTCAATACTACGGCCAATACGGCCATCACCAACAGCGGTGTATACAAGGTGCCCGGCTGCGTGCAGGATGTGCTTTCCTCCGTGTATTATGCCAGGAATATCGACTGGAGCCGCTACAAGGCCGGCGACCGGATTCCCTTTTCCATGTTCCTGGACAATGAAGTGTACAACATGTACATCCGCTACCTCGGCAAAGAAGAAGTAAAAACCAAATACGGGAAGTTCCGGGCCATCAAGTTCAAGCCCCTGCTGATCAAGGGCACCATCTTCGAAGGCGGCGAAAAGATGACCGTCTGGGTTACCGACGACGCCAACCATATTCCCGTGCGCATCGAAAGCCCCATCGTCGTAGGCACCGTAAAGGTGGACATGATGAACTACAAGAACCTGCGCCACCCCCTGACCTCGCTGAAGAAAGCCCGGGGACTTTGAGGTGAATGGGTCAATGGGTGAATGGGTGAATACTTAAGTCAATTGGAGGGAGGGTGAATGGCAGATGATGTAAGATGTACGATGTGCGTTTGTTAGTCGTACACCGAACATCTTACATCGTACATCGAATGTGAAGCGAATCCCGATATTAATACCTTTCGCGTCTTTGCGGCCCTTAGCGCCTTTGCGTGCAACAATCGTACTCGTACATCATTTCACCGGTTCCGGTGCATCCTTAAAATGCGCATACCGCCCCAGGAGCTTCCCGAGGAAGTAGGTGGCGGGGATGACCACTTTCCGGACAAAGAAAGGCATATCGTTGAGGTGAAACTCTGAAGCATAGCGGCGGGTCAGGAAAGCGGCGTCGAAAAGCTCGGGACGCCCGGTGCCCGTTTTATTTTGTGCATTGAATATAGCCGTCAGGAAATACACTACCGTATGGGCCGGCTTGATATAGCCCGTGCAGTGCAGGGTTTCTGTTCCGGCATTCCAGAACCGGTGGGGCACGCCGCGCTCAAACAGCACGGTTTCGCCGGGGCCGGCAAACTGCTCGGGACCTCCTTTTACCTGGTACCCGATGCGCCCTTCCATCACCGTCAGGCATTCATCCTGCTTCCAGTGCGTATGCATCAGGGGACCCACACCCGGTGCCACGAAATTCTCCACCAGCAGCCGGTCGCCGTCGGGCTCCGGTACTACGGAATGGACGATCAGCTTCTCACCGATACAGTTCTCGATGGTGTGCGGGTAAGTAATGGTCATGATGCAGGGTTTGAGGTTGTCCGGCAGAGGAGAGAGGAAAAGCAGTGCGGGAAAGAAGCAGTTAGTTTTGGTTGCCCTGCGAATATAGGCTGCGGTTTCACCAGCCGGACGGGGAAGCCGTCCGCCTGGCCCTTTTGACGGATGAATTGCGGATTCCGGTACATGCAGTGAAGCGGCCGCACCCTTTTCTTATCCGATTGCTCCTTCCCTCCCGGTGAAGGGGGATCCTGTTGCCGACTATCCGCTCATTGTGTGCCCGGGAAAGGACGGAGTCCGAATACTGCATTTCCATGAACCGCAGCGCCGGGTGAAAGTTTTGTTCCGCAAGGAAATGCCGGGTGCACGGACCTGTAGCCTGCACAACAAGCAGGGTCATCGACCGGCCTGATACCTTTTCTTTTATTCCAGGGGTAAAGGCGGACCCAGGATCTCCATGCCGTGGCGACGGGCCAGTTCCTGTGCGGCGGAGGCCCGCTGGCCCGCGGGTACCGAGCTTCCCATAGCGGCTGCTTCCTTAAAGAACGTTTCGATGGTACCGGCCGGCTGGAACAGCACCAGCATCTGGGCTTCTCCTTCGCTCACATTGACAAAGCCGTGCGGTACGGTGCGGGGAACAAATGCGCAGTCGCCGGGACCCATGCGGAACGATTCGGTGCCGATCCGGATGTTGAACTGCCCCCTCACCACATAAAACCATTCATCCTGCTGCTGGTGCAGGTGCAGGGCCGGGCCGCCTTTTTCCCAGCGAACGGTATCATAGATGCAAAGCTGGCCCTCCGTATCTTTCCCGGAAACCTTGCAGAAAAAGCGGCCACCCATGAACAGGAGCTCTTCTTCATAGCGGTCGCGGTTCGCCGCTACCATAAAGCCTTTTTTAGGGTCGCGGGCCCCGGCATCCGGTGCGGCCAGCAGGGCACCGGCTACCAGCGGAAACTGCAAAAAAAGTCGGCGATTCATTATTACCTGTTTTGATGTTAGGGGTATGAAGCTTACCGGCCTTCCAGGTACCGGCGGGCGGTTGCCAGCTCGGCACGGTCCGATCCCGGTGCGGCCACTTTGAGCAGCTGCTGGAAGTAGCTGCGGGCCTTTTCGTTCCGGCCGGAGCGCTGGGCTGCCAGCGCAGCGCCGTACAGGCCGTTGAAGCGGCCGGGGTGGGCCTGCAGGTCGGCTTCGTAGGCTTCAAGGGCTTCTGGCCAACGTTCCATTTCCATCAGGAGGTCGCCCTGTAACTCGCGTGCCGGCAGCACCTCTCCCGGTGTTACCGGGTGCTTACCGGTCTGCTCTTCGGCCGTTACGGCTTCCTGCATCCGGGCCGCCGCTTCCTCGCGGCGGCCCTGCCGGAACAGCATCCAGGCTTCCGCCGCCCGGATCTGGATCGCCACCTGGCCCGCTTTGTAGGCATCCTTCTGGGCTTCGAGGGCGGTACGGAGTTCTTTCAGCGCCGTTAATTCAGTGGCCGCAGCCGCCTCCTGCCCGGTGTGTACGGCACCGAGGAAGCGGGCAAAATGCACCATGGCTTTCTGCCAGGGAAAGCGCTGCCAGGGAAATTCCGGAAGCGGGGTGGCCAGTGCAGCGGCTTCTTTCCATTGCCGGTTTTCCAGCACGTACCGCGCCGGGATGGCGGCCAGCGCGTAAGCGGAGATCAGGCCCGCCGGTTCTACGGCCCGGAAGCGGCGCAGGCTGTCCCACTGCTCCATCGCCCGGCGGTTATCCCCCTGCTGGAGGTAGGCATACATGAGGTAGTCCATCCCGTGCAGCTCCTGGTCCCAGCGGCCTTTCATTCCGGTGCCGCGGGCGTAGCATTGCGCCGATTCCACGGACATGCGGTTCGACCGGATGCATTCCTCCCAGAGGCCCAGCCGGGTGAAAATGTGCGAAGGCATGTGGAGAGCATGTGCCGAAGAGGGGGCTACCGACGCATAGCGCCGCGCGGCAGTCAGGGCCTGCGTGGCCAGCTCGGGGTAATCGTATGTATGTATGAGGTAGTGCACCAGACCCGGGTGATCAGGCTGGCCGGGATAAATGCCTTTCAGCAGTTCACCGGCCTTCAGCTGCCGGGCGTACGTCTTGTCCGCCGGGTCGGCATGGGCGTTCAGGGCCAGGGCATAAAAAATGGCGGCTTCCGGGTCGTCGGGGTAGCGCTCGTACAGCCGGCTCATGGCCTGCTCGAAACGGCCGGTCCGTGTGCGGTGGTCGCTCTGCGTCCAGTTGTCGAAATAGGCGCCGATGGCTTCAATATAGGCGGCCTCCCGGTCCGTTTTTTTCCGGATGGCCCTTGCCCGCGCCACCGCGCGGGCCCCTTTTTTCAGCTCGGTTTCGGTGGGCGGGGCCCACAGCGCGTGAAAATTGCTCATGGCCACGCCCCAGTACGCCATGGCGCACCCGGGCTCCCGGTCGATGATGCCGGCAAATACTTTTTCGGATTCGTCGTACTCGAAGGAATGGAGCAGCTTTACCCCCAGTGCAAAAGCGCGCCGGGAAGCGGGTTTGGCCGTGATGCGGAAGGAGAGGGTGCCGTACTGCTGCTCGCCCGGCGCGCAGGAAATAAGGGCTCCTTTTTTCAGGTCCAGCTCCAGGGCATCGGCTTCCGAAGCAGGGTTGTTGTGGGTCACACAGGACTGGAGCAGCAGGATGCCAAACAAACATCCGGCTACCGGGTAAATAGGGCGGTGCATCCGGTCGGGTTTTGGGTTGATCCGTTCAGCACGGGAGCCTGGCGCACCTTTAAATATACAATTGATTTAATGTGTCTGCCCTGCATTTTCGATCCGGTTTCCCAACGGCCGGTACGAAACTGCAAGCGGTGATGGTAACGGCGGAGCCCGCCTGACGGGATCAGGAAACCGCGTCCAGGGGGAACGATGCACCGGCCCGGATCCCTTTTTCCGTTTGCACCAGGGTGCAGCATTCCACCTGGGCATCGTGCTCGAAGAGGAGGATGTAGTCCCGGGCCGCCGCTTCCGCGAGAAAGCTGCCCTTCTCGCCCAGCGTGGTAAGGGGAAACATATCATAGGCCATGACGTAGGGGAGGGGAATGTGACCGGCCGAAGGCAGCAGGTCGGCCAGGTAAACTACCGTCCGGTTTTTGTACCGGATCTGCGGCAGCATCATGCTGTCGGTATGGCCGTGCACGAAGCGCAGGTCGATGCCCGGCAGGAAGGGGGCCGTTGCCAGTACGCCTTCCGGAGCTTCCGGTACCGGCACGAACTGCAGCTGCCCGCTTTCCTCTATCGGCAGGATGTTCTCTTTGAGGAACGAGGCTTTTTCCCGGTCGTTCGGACGGGTGGCCCATTGCCAGTGGCGTTCGTTGCTCCAGTAAGTGGCATTGGGAAAGGCCGGCACGAGGCGGTCGCCGGACCGCGCAATAGCGCCACCGCAATGATCGAAATGCAGGTGGGTCAGCAGCACATCGGTGATGTCGGCCCGGTGAAAGCCGCGGGCCGCCAGCGAAGCGTCGAGCGAATCGGTGCCGTGGAGGTAATAATGCCGGAAGAATTTTTCGTCCTGCTTGTCCCCGATGCCGGTGTCCACCAGGATGAGCCGGTCTCCTTCCTCGATGAGCAGGCAGCGCATACTCCAGGTGCAGAGGTTGTTCTCGTCGGCGGGGTTGATCCTGTTCCAGATGGATTTCGGCACCACACCGAACATGGCGCCGCCGTCGAGCTTAAAGAGGCCGGTTTCAATGGTGTAAAGGTTCATGAAGCGAAGATAGCGGCTGTTGTACGATGTACGGTTTACGATGTACGGTGTACGATGTGCCGGATTGACGATTGACGATTGACGATTGACGATAAAATTTTGGGGCTTTCTAAGTTACAATATATCCTTTGCGTCTTTGCGGCCCTTAGAGCCTTTGCGTGCAACGATCGTAAACCGTACATCGTACATCGTACACCGTACATCATCAATCCTTCCTGTCCGTGGCCGGTCTTGCCTTCAGCGTATAGCCGAGGAACGCAAGGCCGAT
>JAESGR010001044.1_pt1 | contig 11305 bp, 8 predicted proteins | sample 9269771 | NCBI WGS metagenome assembly JAESGR01 (sample SAMN15739572, study PRJNA653492) | algae metagenome | isolation source: Chroococcus sp. CMT-3BRIN-NPC107 and co-occurring heterotrophs from well... | place: USA: Clark Mountains Wilderness, California | collected 2010-04-18
AAGTGCAAAAATCATCAATCTCACAAAATAAAGCTTCTAAACTAGACATAGATGGAGGCGCTGAATACGTTAACTTCATTTCAGCTTACTTGCCTCCTCCTTTTCTTATCCCGAACTGACGTTACTTTAACCAACCAAAAGTTGGCTGGAATTACTAACAAAAACAACGTGCTATCTATCCGGGGTTTAACGAGTATTAACTCTGTACCAGTAATTAAAAATATATCCGGTTCTGGTTTTGTAACATTAATTGATGGCAACTTTAGCGGTGGTTCGTCGGCGGTTAGTGCATTAGAAAATACAGGCACGTTATATGCACGAAATATAACTGCTACAGGGTATCAATCAGCGATCAAAAACAAAGGTACTGTCTTAGCAGGTACAACGGTTTCTGAATTTGCTTCCACTTCCTTCAAAAGCTTATTTTCATCGCCACAAACATCCTTAAATTTGCCAATAGCAGATCCACCAACATTTTCTGAAGATGTCAGCCAGTGGGTAAGTGTCACAGCATTTGGAGCCAAGCCAGACGACAACAATGATGATACGGCAGCAATCCAAAAAGCGGTAGATTCAGGCAAATCAACGATTTACTTTCCTACGGGAGTTTATAACATCAGCAGTACGATTCGCATCCGAAACAATGTGAGAAAGCTTGTTGGTATGGAGTCGTTTTTCAAGCCTAGAGTAGATCGAACAATGCCTAGCCCTGCTATCCGCTTTGAGCCAGGTAATTATGATGGTGTAACCGTCGAACGACTCAATGTCAAAGGCGTGTGGGAGCATTCATCTACTCAAACCTTGGTTTTGCGCGATTGTGCTTACGGTAGTTATCAAGGTACTGCTGGCGCAGGGTCGTTGTTTGGCGAGAATGTTATGATTGGCAAGTGGCAATTTGCGCCAGGTCAAAAGGTTTGGCTGCGGCAATTAAATACAGAATTTACTAATGCCACTCGGCTGATTAATAATGGAGCTAAACTTTGGATACTAGGGATCAAAACAGAAGATCCCTACACGGTTATAGAAACAAAAGGAGGGGGACAAACAGAAGTATTAGGTGGTTTGCTATATCCCGGACATGGTAATGTTGTTCCCCCTACTGACGTAGCGATGGTAAACAATGAATCTCAAGTTTCTTTTGTTTATGTAACCGCCGCAGATGCCACGAATCAAGATTACACAATCCACGTTCAGACTACAAAAAACGGAGTCTCCAAAACCTTGACAGAAAGTGCTGTTCCCGGTCGTGGTAATGGTTCTATTGTTTTGTATCGTGATTGATACTTGTGGCTAGAATTAATACTGCTTTAACTCAGTTATCAGAACTAGAGCCTGTATACAGTGGTACGCTTGCTCCTTCACCTCGACTAGGAGCGTTTTTACTATCAAGCTCGTACCACCGATCGCGCCGACGCTCTTTTACTTGTACTGCGTACTTTTGTCCGCTTATAGCATAGCTCAATGCCACGCGCCCCCGATCGTTAATGAAGGCGGGGATGCTAGCAGGAACGTTGTGCAACGGGTATAATAGCGCTCCCAATAATTCCGTTGTGCCGCCTACGGTTTCAATCGCCGTGACCTTGCCTTCGGTCTTCATCCCTAAAATCCAAACCGTGCCGCCATGATTTTGAATTAGCGGCACTTTACCAAACTCAGCATTAAGCTGACGTGCCCATACCTGCTGGGGACTATTAATTTGATAGGGAGCGCCGATCGCATCTTCTACAAATAGCTTGCCCTTGCCTTTAGGGGTATTACGATAGCCGCCAATATCTACGTGTCGCATTGCGAGAGTTTGAGACGAAGCGTGTTCGACAATTCCACCAATTCTTAGATGCTCGATGATTGTGGCATTAGTGCTACCTTCAAAACGGATTAATGTATTGCCTTTAAAGCCCTCTTTCTTTTTGATTGCTGCTTGCATACCCAAGAGCTTGCGGACTTTGCCTCGGAGGATAATTGTTTGTTTGATATGATATTCGCCTCTGGGCAGATAAACAATCGCGCGGTTGGAGTCGATTGCTAGTTGGATAGCTTTAGCATCATCATTGGCGCGATCGCCTGGCGTAGCACCATGAGCTACAACGTTTTCCCACTGAGCCAAGTCATTGCTATGAAACTCTGGTGTTTCTTCAATGGGTAAGGATAGAGAATACATTTGTGGGTTGTCGGATAAGCTTTCTACTTCTTTTGAAATATATTCTCGCACTTCAGTTGTTAAAGACTTACTGGCGATATCTCGATTAGTTTTGGTGCGATCGTCTACAACCATTCCGTAACCAGTGCTAGTAAGATTACGAACAAACATCTTACCCTTACTGACGATCGCCGAATTATCAGCATCACCCCCACTAAAACTACTATCTACAAGCGTAATTTTACCGTTACTACTTACTGACTCAATGGCTGGTACTGAGTTTGTACTAACTAAATCTCGAATGTTCAAAACGTTTTCTTGGTTGAAAATACCAGCAATTTGCTGATTTTTTAACGTCAAGTGTTCAAAGGTCATGCTGTATTCGTAATTGTCGATCCACACGCCATAATCAAAACCTTCGATACTGGTATTTTTCACTAGCGCCGGGCCTGGAGCGTAGCGTTTCATCAAGATCCCCGCGTAGCCCTCGCCGCTTTGCGATCGAATAGTAACGTCTTCAATCGCACCTCGATTATTAGCTAAATAATCAATTCCCACTGCACCAGAGTTGCCACGACCGATGTCAATAGTCATGTTGTAAATGGAATGGCGAAAAGCGCGGTTGCCTTCTCCACTTGGATTAGACTCAGTATCCTTCTCCGAACCAGTTTTGATCGCTGCCCTTGGTGTTTTAGGATTAGAAAAATCAGCAAGATTATTTGCTAGTTTTAGTACCGTTCCCTTACCACTTTCGCCAATTAAAATCATTCCTGCTCGCCAGCCGTCGCTCCAACCGCCAATACCAACACGGCTTTCTAGCTGGTCGCTGATGTTATACGTGCCTTTGGGAAAATAAATAAACGGCAAAGCTGAATAGCGGGAGTTAGATTTGAGTGCTGTAGCGATCGCTACTTGGATTTCTGCGGTGTCGTCTACGCCATCATTAGGTTTTGCTCCATAGCCAGTTACGTTGAAAATGCCAGCATCCGCAGGAAACTGAATATCTGGGTTTGCCCGCCTGGGTTTGCCCGCTTTTTCTATTTGTCCAATAGTATTAACTTCTTTAATCTGAGTATTGTTCCCTTTCTGCTTAAGCTCACACTGCATTAGCGAAAGGCTTACTAGCAATAGGCTAAAGCTTAACAACCAGGACTTAAACATATTTAAACTTTAATTTTTGTATTTCCTAGTGGCGACTTTAAAAGCCTATTGCAAAGGATTTTTTGTTGTGCCATTTTGCAAAAATTGACATTTTCGCTTTTCTGTGTTTTATTTAATTGCTCTAAGGTCTATGGACTCTCCTTGTTTTCAAATATCCTCAAGGTAGACAGATTCAAGCCAATAAATAACGATTTTAATTTTTTCTAGACCCAAGCGCTAGGTTTTTAGATAGTGTTACCTCCTCATCGTAGGATTCTTTTGCGGTGTAAAAACTGTGATTTTTCTTGTCAGAATTTATGCCGTTAACTACTATACCTAAAACATTTTGACCTGATTGCTCCAAAAATTCTTTAGCTGAGTTGGCACTGGCAGAATTTACTGTCCCAGGTCGAACTACTAATAAAATACCATCAGCGATTTTACCTAAAATCGCTGCATCGGCACCAATATCTAGTGCTGGAGTGTCGATGATGATAAAATCATAATTTTCTGAAAAATTCTCAATTAATGAGTTCATGCGCTTAGATTCAAGTAACGCCATTGGATTTGGAGGCGTAACTCCAGCCGGAAGGACAGATAAATTAGGCATAACTTTTTTGATTGCTATGTTTAAATCTGCCTTGTTAACAAGAACGTTACTTAAGCCTACTTGATTGAGCAAATTCCAAAATTTGTGTTGTGAAGGCTGGCGCGTATCTGCATCTATTAATAAAACTCTCCGCTCTGACTGAGCCATTGTTACCGCTAAGTTAGCACATAAGGTAGATTTACCTTCTTGAGCTATAGAACTTGTTACTACCACAACTTTTAGTTCTTTATCTGAACTTAAAAAGTTTAAGTTGGCTTGAAATGTTCGGTATGCTTCACTAACAGATGAACGAGGCAAATCTCTTGCCACAATTACTGGTATCTCTCGATCTAAATCTTTTCTACCAAATAACGGAATCGTTCCTAGCAAAGTTCCTCCAAATACCTCTTTTGCCTCTTTGACAGTCTTAATAGAAGTATCTAATGCGTCTAAAACTAGAGCGCTACCTATGGCTAGTAAAATTCCTAGCAAAACTCCTAGCGCTATGGTTCTCTCTTCGTTAGCGTTAACCGGATCTTCTGGAACTTCTGCCACTTCTATTAGTCTAGCATTCCCTACTACTCGGTTTTCTTCGACTCTAATTTCTTCAAGTCGTCTCAAAAGAGTTTCATAAGTCGACCGGGCTGCTGTCACTTCCCGTTCTAGTTCTCCTTTGCGCTGCTTCAGCCCTGGTAAAACATTAGCTCGTTGTTTGTAGTTTGCTAATACATTAGATAAAGCAGAAACTTGACTTGCTAAACCTAAGCGCCTTGTCTCTATCTGGACTAGATTTGAAGTAATTTGTTGTTTTAGTTCTCCCGTCTGCAAATCTTTGCTAGGTTGATTAGTAGGAGTACCTAATACCTGTTCAACTCTTCCCTTTAGTAAACTTTCTAGAGAAGCTTTTTTATTTCTTAAATCGACTATCTTAGGATGTTGCTCTTGATAAATAGCAAGTCCGTTTGCTAGCTGGCTTTCTACTTGTTGTAATTCTTCTAGCGCTCTTTGTACGCCTGGCGACTGACTAACAGAACTTGCTACTACAGCTTGTTGCGAATTCATACCCAATAAATCATTTTGCAATGCTTGAGATTGGGTATTTGCATCTGCAAGTTGTACTTGGGCTGCGCTAAGTTGATTTTCTAAACTAGCAGTTACTTCTACTGCCGATTTGGCTTCTCCTTCCAAATCTACAATGTTGTTCTGTTCTTCAAACCTACGCAAAACTTCTTCTGCTTGACGGACAATAGCTTCGGTTTTGGGTAACTGCTTGACAATAAAACGGCGAGCAGTAGCAGCTTCCGTGCGATTGTCTGTAACGTTATTAGTCAAGTAGAAGTTTACAACCTCGTTAACTGCTAAAGCAGCTAGTTTAGGATTGGAATTTTGGTAAGAAATTTCTAGTATGTCTGTTTTACCTATTCTCAGTATTTTGAGGTCTTCTAGAAATTTCTGAGGTTTGACTTGCAAATTCAGCGCAGATATGGTCTTACGGGCAACTGGGACAGAACGAATTAATTCTATTTCTGTAATTAAAGGATCGCTCTGAGCGCCTACAACACTCAACCCACCTATTTCTTGCCCCTGTGTTATGGCAGAAGTAACATTACTTGACTTTTTAATTAGTATTTTCCCTTTAGCCTCATAAATGGGCTTTTGTGAAAACACGTTCAGCAGTGCTAACCCTACGATACACGTAAAAATGGCTGTTGCTGGTAGCCAACGTCTCTTGATTGCTAGTAAGTATTGGCGGAAATCTATATATTCTGTTGATTTCACAAAGTTATTTTCAGTTAGATAAAGTGCATAAAGGCTACTATTGGCAATTGTTTACAGGTAATTAACTTTTTTCTGCTGTTTTTAGCATACCTATAGATTGGTATTTGAAAGTTATTAACTGTCTCAAACTTAGCCAAACAAAAGGAGGCATGGTGCGAGCATATCGTTTCCAAAGTCTACGTGGTTCTTGAATTAACCTGAACAACCATTCTAACCCCAAATTTTGGAGCCATACAGGTGCTTTTTTATGAATTCCTGCTAGCACCGGAAAAGCTCCCCCTAGACCAATTGTAACTGCCTGGAGTTTTCCTTGGTGTTCGTACATCCAATATTCTTGTTTGGGGCATCCTAAAGATACCAATACTAATGCTGCTCCACTTTCATTAATTTTTTGAACGATCGCCTTATCTTCTGTAGGCGTTAAAGGTCGAAAAGGCAATGAAACCATGTTAGCAATTTCTAGATTGGGAAATTCTTGCTTTAACTTAACCCTCATTTTGTTTAGGATACTTTCTTCCGAGCCTAGAAAAAAAATGCTGATGTTTTGATTTGATGCTAATCGGCACAATGCCAATAAAACGTCCGTCCCTGCAACGCGGTTTTGCTGTCTAAATCCCATCAGTTTCATCATCCATACCAATGGCATTCCATCGGGGGCGACCATATCTGCATTATTTAAAACCTGGGAAAACTGCGAGTTCCAATAAGCTTCCATTAGCATATGGACATTGGCAATGCAAACAAACCTACTTTCATGGTTGCTTGCCCAGCTTAATATTGTTTTTATTTGTGTGTCGAAAGGCAAAGCAGTTACCGAAGAACCAAGCAAATTGACAACAGGCTTAACAAATAACGATTTTTCGTTCACTTTTTCTCGTTCTAAAGACTCCGACGGATTTTTAATATGCATCAACTCTGTATTGTTTTTTACCACGATATCCCCTTTACAATAATTTAGATTAAAGGTACGCCAAATAATGATACTCTAAAGACGAATTGTATAAAAAATAACGTTAACTTCTGTAGTTCTGCAATTATGGAGGTGATTGAACAATAATATATTGTCCTCAAGTTCTTACGTTGTTAAGATATTAGTAACTCTCATCTATGTTATTTACGCCCATGAATCACTTAAGTAGTCGTTCAACTTTGATGTTGCTTATTTGTATGTTCGAGGTCTAAACCAATAAAAATTAATCCCAACTAGCAGAGCTTGCTACTTTTTGTAAACTATATATTCGTTTTTGTAAAAAAAGTGTTAGCTTTTATACAAACATCTAAAAATCTATCAATAGTATGATTTTTATTTAGTATAAAAATATACTCTCTTATAAATATTTATTGACAGGTACTAAGAACTACTAACGAGTTGTTTCTAAAGATAGTGCTAAATTAAATTCTCAAACTGTAGGCGAGCATTGAATATGCTTATATTTTTATTTGACTATTCAAAGTTGATTAATCATCTTAGAACTTAGTCACTACAATTTCGCTTAAGCAAAATTACATAAAATAATTTACATACTGGGTATATATTTACTAATGCAAAAACTAAGAAATATAAATAAATATAAAGCAGCCGCAGGGGATTGAGAAGATAGAAGTTAAGCGATTGCTCTTGTGTTGCCTCTTGCAAAGGTGAGAATCTTAGTCAAACAAGGGCTAAAAGGGCATTTTCTCCGTCTTTTTAGGTACGAAGGAGTTGCCAATCTCTGGGAGAAAGTTGATATTATAGCAGGTGCAACTGCTGAAGTGAGGAAGTTGCGCGTTATAGTGCGATTAATTATCTACTACTTGTGGAGGATTGACAACTCCAGAAGTAGGATCTTCTGCCGTCCAACCAAGTTTTGAAGCATAACGTAGCTCAAAATGCAAATGCACTTGCAAAGAACTAGGTTTTCCGGTAGTGCCTACTTTTCCAAGTAAATCGCCTTGTTTAACCTGGTTGCCAGCGCGTACAGCGATACTTTGTAAATGGGCGTAGCGGGTTTGTTTGCCACCTGAATGATTGACTACAACTAAGTTACCATAACTTGCCCCATCGCCGGCAAAAGCAACAATACCATTATTTACTACTTTTACGGGAGTTCCGGCGGGTGCTAATAAATCTATCCCACTATGAAAAACTACTTTGCCCGTTGCCGCATCGACCTGCCACCCATAACTTAAAGCTATGGTTGCTTGTTGAGATAAAGGGTAGCCTTGGATAATCTGTTTAGAATCTGATACTACAGGCTTTGGCGACCAATTTACCCCAGGAATAAAGACAACTTGCGGTACGCTTTGACAACCATTAACTTCAAACAACACATCGGCACGGACTTTATATTTTGCTGCTAATTGTTTCCAAGTTTGACCTCTTGGTACTTGGACGCGAATCCCATTGTAGGGAGGAATAGCAATTTCGCTGCCAACGAAAACTTGTCCATTTTGTAAAGCTGGATTTGTACCAATTAGAGTAGCAGGAATTAAATTGTATTTTGCCGCAACTTCTTCAAGAGTTTCACCGGGTGCTACTTTATGGCGCGCGAAACGAGATAAGGCAGGAGGAGAACAACTTTTTGGCGGTGTGGGTGCAGCAATTGTCTGAAAGTTATCAGTTGCCACTATTAGACCAAAAAGTGTTGAGAACAACAGTAAGCGTAAAGTCATAATAATTAAAGTGTAATTAGTTTATAAGTGCGATCGCCTTGTCACTAAATAATTACCTTTAGGTAGCGTAGTTTTGGGATAGTAGGGTTAAAGTTGAAACTAGAACAAGCGCTTCATCAAAAAGAAGAAGTTGAAAAATTAATATTTGCATTACGGTCAAAAAGCAGCAGATAGTATGGGTGTATCTTTAAGACATTTGGCTTTTTCTCTTACTTTACTGGTTATTGGCGGTGGTGCGGGGATACTCGGCAGTCGCTATTTACCTACGCCAAAACAACCATTTCAGCAACTAAAAACTGTACCAGTAATTCAGCCGCCCGCTAATCCACCAGCAGGTAATAGGATCGCAGAAGGGATTATTCTAGAGAGCGATCGCAATTTTATTGCCACCGCCGTTGAAGAAGTCGGTCCGGCGGTAGTACGAATTAATGCTACGCGCAAGGTAACTAATCAAATTCCTGAAGCGTTGGATAATCCGCTATTTCGCCGCTTTTTTGGCGACGAGCAACCAATTCCTGACGAGCGGGTAGAGCGCGGTACGGGATCGGGATTTATTTTAACGGCTGATGGGCATCTACTAACTAATGCTCACGTCGTCGCCGACACAGATACAGTGCAAGTGACTTTAAAAGACGGGCGCAGTTTTGAAGGGAAAGTTGTAGGGGTAGATACTGTCACCGATGTGGCGGCGGTAAAAATTAACGCCCAAAATTTGCCCCAAGTTAGAATTGGCAACTCAAATAACTTAATTCCTGGAGAATGGGCGATCGCTATTGGCAATCCTTTGGGCTTAGATAACACTGTAACTATTGGGATTATTAGCGCTACCGATAGATCCAGCGCTCAAGTTGGCGTTCCTGATAAGCGTGTAACTTTTATTCAAACTGACGCAGCCATTAACCCAGGAAATTCTGGCGGACCATTATTAAACGCCAAAGGTGAAGTAATTGGGGTAAATACAGCAATTCGCTCTGATGCTCAAGGTTTGGGTTTTGCAATTCCGATTCAAACCGCCGCGCGTGTAGCCAATCAGTTATTTAGCAAAGGAAGTGTAGATCATCCATTTTTAGGAATTAAGATGGTGGATTTAACTAGCGCTACTAAGGAACAAATTAATCAAGAAACTAATTTGAATATTAAACAAAATTCGGGAGTATTGATTGTAGAGGTTTTAAGAAAATCGCCTTCAGCACAGGCAGGATTACAAGAGGGGGATATAATTCAAAAAATTAATAATACTGTGGTTAAAAAGTCTTCTGAGGTGCAGCAGTACGTTGAAGCTACGACGATTGGAACCACTTTAGCAATGGAAATCAAGCGCGACGGCAAAGTTCAGGTTATTCAAGTAAAACCTGGGGCATTTCCCGAAAATAGAGGATAGTCAAGGCAACGGCGCGTCAACTATTTATTGCTATATAAGGCTAAAACAATGCCATTAAATAGCAGAGCGATCGCTCTGCTGGTTTGAACGTTTCATGAAGACAGTTGGAAATAGTACGATCGCATTTTAAGGGTTAGGGGCGCAGTGCATTGCGCTCCTATGCAGCTTTCTGCCTCTCTTAAATTTGCTTTGAAAGATATAACTAATTTTAATTTAGAAGCTCTAGCTTCGACATCCTCAAAAATAGCAATGTGATAGCTCTTTACTAATTTCAATTCTTGAAATTAGATTGCAGTATTATAATGAGTACAGCTTTTAATTTATTTCTACAACAATACTAGAAAGCTAAACTGTAGAGGAACATCGCGCTATTTTTTTGCAAACAAAGAGCTTTAATTTAGGTAAATAATGCTATGCTTTCTTGTTGCAAAATCCCTTTTGTTACTTTAATGTTTTTGGAGCTTTTGGCGATAATTTGTTCACAAGATAAGTTAATTTGCGACTGATTAATATTAATCAAATCTTGAATTGAAGCCCCAATTACAATTTCATCAACTCCTGCCCATATGCAGGCTGCCGCGCACATCAGACAAGGTTCTCCACTAGCATAAATAATAGTATAGCCTGCTAGAGAAGACGATTTGTTTTTAGTAGTTAAGTTGCGAATAGCATTCATTTCTGCATGAGCCGAAGGATCGCTATCTCTAATTACTGTATTATAAGCTTTTAATACTACTTCATTATCTCGAACAATTACTGCACCATAACGAGAATCTCCTTTTTTAGCTTCTGCTAAGGCTAGAGCCATAAATTTTTCGTGGTTCATCTTAATCTTCCGATTTTTAGTAGCTAGGGCTTCTATAGTATTGAAACATAAATTAATTTTTAGATTTTTTCATAAATATATTAATTCTCCATTAATCGTGTGTAATATTAATTACAATTATAATTCTCAAATAATACTTCTAAAGATAGATTTAATATAAATATATAGTAGCCCTAAAAAAATAGCCATTGTTCAGATTGCGGTGCATACTCAAGAACAAAGAAATTTCTCATAAAAATTAAAAACTTTACCACATAGATTAAGATAATATTTCGCTAAATAGCGTGGTTAGAAATTAAATAAATTGCCTGGTTAACATTTAAATGTAGATGCTATATTGACAAAAGCGAATAAATCGTGACGAGAATTTAAACAGCTAGTCTACTATTATCAAAATTAAAGTGTCGTCAACCAAAAGCTAAAGGGAGAATACCATGCCACATACAATTGTTACAAATATTTGTGAAGGGGTTGCTGATTGCGTCGATGCTTGTCCTGTAGCTTGTATTCATGAAGGTCCAAGCAAAAATATTAAAGGCACAGGTTGGTACTGGATTGATTTTGCTACTTGTATAGATTGTGGCATTTGCATTCAAGTTTGCCCAATAGAAGACGCGATTGTTCCTGAAGAAAAGCCAGAATTACAGCAAACACCTTAGTATTGAGAGTTTGGGGTTTTAGCTTCTCGGCGGGAAGCCCCGCGCTGTAATGTACTCAGTCAGCGTCGGGATGAGAGCCAGGGCAAGGGACGGGGCTAGATGCCCCTGAGTTTGCCAAGTCTGGTGAGTCTTGCTTCTCAAT
>JAESGR010001045.1_pt1 | contig 11304 bp, 11 predicted proteins | sample 9269771 | NCBI WGS metagenome assembly JAESGR01 (sample SAMN15739572, study PRJNA653492) | algae metagenome | isolation source: Chroococcus sp. CMT-3BRIN-NPC107 and co-occurring heterotrophs from well... | place: USA: Clark Mountains Wilderness, California | collected 2010-04-18
CTGCCACGATCACCTGGGCGCTGCCGCCCTCGTCGCGGATGATGTTCGCCGTGGCGCGGGCCGCGTCGCGGTCGATGTCCGCGCAGGCCACCGTGGCGCCCTCGCGCGCCGCCTGCACGGCGATGGCCCGTCCGTTGCCGGGCGGTGCGTCGGGGTCGCCGGTGGCGCGGGTGCCGGCGCCGACCACCAGGACCTTGCGCCCCTCGAGGCGGCGGCCCGAGCCGAGGCCGGTCACGACGGCAGCGCCTCGACGCCGGCCTCGCGCTGGATCCGCAGCGAGTTCAGGGTGAAGCCGACCAGGTGGTACTGGCCGACGACCATGCAGACCTCGATCAGCTGCTGCTCGTCGTAGGTGGCGGCCAGCTCGGCCCACGTGTCGTCGCCGATCACGGCGTCGGCGTGGAGCTCGTCGGCGGCGCGGACGAGGAGGTCGTCGTGCGGGCTGCGGGTCGTGGAGGTGAACGACGCCAGTGACGCCACCTCGTCGTCGGAGAGGCCGGCGGCCCGCCCGATCGGCAGGTGGTGGCCCCACTCGTAGTCCGCCCCGGTGTTGGCCGCCGTCCGCAGGATGAGCACCTCCCGGTCTCGCGGCGGGAGGGCACCGCCGGCGAGCAGCAGGCCACCGAACGCCGACCACCGCTTCAGCAGGCGGGGGTGGTGGGCCAGGGTGCTGAAGAGGTGCATGTCCTCCCCGTCGGGGTCGCGGCGGAGCGACCGGAGGAGCTCCTCGGTGCGGGGGTCGCGGCCCTCGGCGGGGAGCGGCGCGATGCGGGGTGGGTGGTCCATGGCCGACACCTTGGCCCACCGCCGTCGGCCCTGCTCGGCCGCCTCGGAACGGGACGCCCGGAGGCCTGCTGGGTCGACCTCGGAGCCGCCACCGGCGTTTCCTCGGGGATTGGGGCCGCGCCTAGGTTGACGGCCATGCCCGAGCACCCCATCCGTGAGCGTCTCGCCGACCTGCGCGCCCGCAAGGAGCAGGCCCGCCAGCCGGGGTCGGAGCGGTCGGTCCAGCGCCAGCACGACCGGGGGAAGATGCTGGCCCGGGAGCGCATCGAGTACCTGCTCGACGAGGGCTCGTTCCGCGAGCTCGACATGCTCGCCCGGCACCGCAACCCCGACATCCCCGAGCGGCCCTACACCGACGGCGTGATCACCGGTTGGGGCACGGTGGAGGGCCGCAAGGTCTTCGTGTTCTCCCAGGACTTCACGCTCTTCGGCGGGGCCCTCGGCGAGGTGTTCGCCGAGAAGACGCACAAGCTCATGGACATGGCGCTCAAGGTCGGCGCCCCGGTGGTCGGGCTCAACGACGGGGCCGGCGCCCGCATCCAGGAGGGGCCGGTCAGCCTCGCCTCCTACGGCGGCATCTTCTACCGGAACGTGAAGTCGTCGGGCGTGGTGCCCCAGATCAGCGTGATCATGGGCCCCTGCGCCGGCGGCGCGGTCTACAGCCCGGCCATGACCGACTTCGTCTTCATGGTCGAGGACACGTCGTACATGTTCATCACCGGCCCCGACGTCGTGAAGACGGTGACCGGCGAGGACGTCACCCAGCAGGAGCTCGGCGGCGCCCAGACGCACGCCTCCAAGTCGGGCATCGCCGCCTTCACCGCGCCGGACGACAAGGCGTGCCTCGACGACGTCCGCTTCCTGCTCTCGTTCCTGCCGTCGAACAACCTCGAGACGGCGCCCGAGCTCGACGGCGGCGACCCCCACGATCGGCCGACGCCCGAGCTGATCGACCTCATGCCCGACAGCGCCAACGTGCCCTACGACATGCGCGAGGTCGTCCGGGCCGTCGCCGACGACAACGAGTTCTTCGAGTACTTCTCGAAGTGGGCCACGAACATCGTGTGCGGCTTCGTCCGGCTCGGCGGCCGGTCGGTCGGCGTGGTCGGCAACCAGCCCTCGGCCTACGCCGGCGTGCTCGACATCGAGGCCAGCGAGAAGGCCGCCCGCTTCGTGCGCACCTGCGACTCGTTCAACATCCCGATCGTCACGTTCGTGGACGTGCCGGGGTTCCTCCCCGGGGTCGACCAGGAGTACAACGGCATCATCCGCCACGGCGCCAAGCTGCTCTACGCCTACTGCGAGGCCACGGTGCCCCGGATCCAGGTCATCACCCGCAAGGCCTACGGCGGCGCCTACGTGGTGATGGACTCCAAGTCGATCGGCTCCGACCTCTCCTACGCGTGGCCGTCCGCCGAGCTGGCGGTGATGGGCGCCTCGGGCGCCGTCGAGATCCTCAACCGCACCGAGATCGCCGCGGCCGACGACAAGGAGGCCAAGAAGGCGGAGCTGGTCGACGTCTACGCCGAGAAGTGGCTGAACCCCTACGTCGCCGCCGAGCGGGGCTACGTCGACGACGTCATCGACCCGGCCGACACCCGCAAGATGCTCATCGACGGCCTCTCCATGCTCGAGTCGAAGAAGGAGGAGCTCCCGCCCCGCAAGCACGGCAACATGCCGCTGTGAGCCGAGCCCGAGCCCCGCGCCCATGAGCGATCCGAAGGTCACCCCCGCCCACATCACGCCAGTGCCCTCCGACCAGGAGGTGGCCGCCATCGTGGCCGCCGTCGAGGTCGCCTGGCCGCGCGCCGCGGCGCCGGCGGCCGCCGACCCCACGCCCCGCTGGCGCTGGTCGGGCCGCTGGTGGTCGAAGCCGATCCCGCAGCGCCGGAACCGGCCCTGGTAGCACGTCGGTAGGGTCGGGCCCGTGACGCCGCCCTCGCCCGGAGACGACCCGGTGGACGACTGGGTCGCCGCGATCGGCGACCCGGCGCCGGCCCCCGAGCTCACCACGGTGGGCCCCGACCTCGCCGTCGTCCACCACGGGCGTCAGGTGCGACGCCACGAGGGCCTGGCCCCCGACACCGACCACGAGCTCGACGGCTTCGCCTTCCGCACCCTCCCCGCACCGGGAGAGCTGCTGGCCACGTTCGCCACCGTCAACGACGTGCACTTCGGCGAGGAGGTGTGCGGCGTGATCGAGGGCTCCGACCTCGGCCCGGTGTTCCGGTCGGCCCCCGGCGATCCGCCGTACCCCGAGGTCATGAACCGCGCCGCCGTCGCCGAGATCGCCGCCATCGCCCCCGATGCGGTGGTGGTCAAGGGCGACCTGACCTCCAACGGCACGATCGAGGAGTACGACGCCTTCCGGGCCGCCTACGCGCCCGCGTTCGGCGACCGGCTCCACGTCGTGCGGGGGAACCACGAGTCCTACAACGGCCTGCGCGAGGCCGCCGACCCGGTCCAGGAGGTGGTGCTCCAGGGCGCCACGTTGGCGATCATCGACACGTCGGTCGACGGCGCGGTGGCCGGCACCGTCACCGCCGACCAGCTGTCCTGGCTCGACGAGCTGGCCTCCCGAGCCGACCGCCCCGTCCTCCTCTTCGGGCACCACCAGGTCGGCGACCGCACCTCGCGCGAGAAGGCCGACCGCACCTTCGGCATCGACCTCGACGCCTCGGAGGCGCTGGTGGCCCTCGTGGCCCGGCGCCCCGCGATCCGGGCCTACTTCGCCGGGCACACCCACCGGAACCGGGTGCGGCGCTTCGAGGCCACCGGCGACGTGGCGTGGGTCGAGGTGGCGTGCGTGAAGGACTACCCGGGCGCCTGGGCCGAGTACCGCGTGCACGAGGGCGGGGTGGTGCAGGTCGAGCACCGCATCTCCACGCCGGAGGCGCTGGCCTGGACCGAGCAGACCCGCCACATGTACGCCGGGCTCTACCACGACTACGCGTTCGGGACGCTGGCCGACCGGTGCTTCGTCGTGCCCGCGTCGGCGGCCTGATCGGGGCTGGGCGTCGTGGCCGACCGCATCTTCGAGCACCACGAGGTCGCCGGCGCGTTCCGGTTCGCCAGCCAGTGGTGGCGGTCGCTCGTGGGCGCCGTCGACGACCACGTCTGGGACCGAGCGGCGCTGGGCGAGTGGTCGGTGCGGGAGCTGGTGGCCCACACCAACCGGGCCTACAGGACGATCGTCGAGTACGTCGACGGCGACGTGAAGGACGAGACAGAGATCTACTCCGCCGCCGGCTACTTCCGCACCGTGCTCGCCGAGCAGACGCCGCACGTGCACATCGCCACCCGGGCCAAGCGCGAGGCCCACGACCACGACGACTGGGTGAGCGCGACGGACGACCTGGCCGCCCGGGCCGAGCGGTTGGTCAACAACCTGCCGCCCGACCACCCCATGCACCTGTTCGTGGGCGAGATGCAGCTCGACCAGTACCTCGCCACCCGGGTGGTCGAGCTGGTGACCCACGGCCTCGACCTGGCCGCCGCCATCGACCTGCCGACCAGCCCGCCGACCGCGGCCGCACGGGTGACGATCGAGGTGCTGCTCGACCTCGGCCGCGACGACGACCTGGCCTCGATCATCCGCCTCATGACCGGCAGGGCCGCCTCCCTGCCCCTCACCCACGTCCTCGACTGACGTGGGCGCGCCGTGACCCCGTCCGAGCAGACTCCACCGGAGCCGGTCGGCCGACCGGGGCCGGCCGACGGGCCGCTCCACGACCTGCGGGTGGTCGACGTCTCCACGGTGGTGGCCGGGCCGGGGTGCGCCCGGTACCTGGCCGACTTCGGTGCCGACGTCATCAAGGTCGAGCGGCCCGGCTCCGGCGACACCACGCGGGCAATGGGGTGGGTCGACCCGGCCGACGACGTCACCCTGTGGTGGAAGCTCGCCGGCCGCAACAAGCGCACCGTCGAGCTCGACCTAAAGGACGCCGACGACCTCGGCCGCTTCCGCCGGCTGGTGGCCACCGCCGACGTGCTGGTGGAGAACTTCCGGCCGGGCACGCTCGAGCGCCTGGGCCTGCCGCCCACCGACCTCATCGCTGCCACCCCACGGCTGGTGGTGGTGCGGGTCAGCGGGTTCGGCCAGGACGGGCCGTACGCCGGCCGGCCCGGCTTCGCCACCCTCGCCGAGGCCATGTCGGGCTTCGCGGCGATCAACGGCGAGCCGGACGGGGCGCCGCTGCTGCCGCCCATCGCCCTCACCGACGAGGTCACCGCGCTGGTGGCCGCCTTCGCCACCATGGTGGCGCTGCACTCGGGCGTCGGCCAGGTCGTCGACGTCAACCTCCTCGAGTCGCTGTTCCAGCTCATGGGCCCGCTCATGGGCGTGTGGGAGACCCGCGGCGAGCTGCAGCCCCGCCTCGGCTCGGGCATCCCGTACTCGGTGCCCCGAGGGACCTACCGCTGCGCCGATGGCGAGTGGGTGGCCATCTCCACCAGCGCCGAGTCGGTCGCGGTGCGAGTGATGGAGCTGGTGGGCCTCGGCGACGACCCGCGCTTCTCGTCGTTCGCCGGGCGCATCGAGCACCGCGACGAGGTCGACGCCCAGGTCGCCGCCTGGTGCGCGGCCCGTCCCCTGGCCGAGGTGCTGGCCACGTTCGAGGCGGCCCACGCCGCCGCCGCCCCCGTCTACCGGATGGACCAGCTGGCCGCCGACCCCCACGCCCTCGCCCGGGGCATGGTGGCCGACGTCGGCGGCACCCCCATGCAGGGCTTGGTCGCCCGCCTCTCGGCCACCCCCGGCCGCCTCCGCTGGCCCGGTCGTCCCCTGGGCGCCGACACCGAGGCCGTGCTGGCCGAGCTCGACCAGCTCGACCAAGCCTGATCGTCGGGCAGCGATCGGATCGGTGGGGCACACTGCTCGGGTGCTCCTCGACGGCATCAACCACGTGGCGGTGCTGACCGCAGACACCGACCGCCTCGTCGCCTTCTACACCGACGTCTTCGAGGCGACCGAGGACGGCACGCTGCAGGACCAGGACGGCTTCCGGCTGACGCTGATCAAGATCGGGCCGAGCTCGGAGCTCAACGTGTTCCAGATCGCCGGCAACGAGGAGCCGGCCCGCCAGACGCCGATGTTCGGCCGGGGCCGCCTCGACCACATGGGCCTCCAGGCCGCCTCGCTCGAGGCCTTCGACACCATCCGCGACCGGCTGATCGACTGCGGCGCCAGCGACGGCTTCGTGACCGACTTCGGCCCCGTCCTGAGCGTCTTCTTCCGCGACCCCGACGGCCTCGAGGGCGAGGTCTGCGTCGGCAACCCCGATGCCCAGCCTGGCGTGGTCCACCCGCCGGGCACCCCGGCCGCCCGCTACCACCCGAGCTGATCCGACGGCTGACCGGCTGGCCCGGTCGGCCCGCTCCCTCAGGGGCGGCGGGCCGTGACCGTCGCCGCCGCCAGGGCCAGGCACAGCGGCGAGTAGATCCGGCGGTCCAGGCGGCGGAACGCGGCGCCATCGCTGCCCGGTGACGCCACGTCGGTCCGCCCGGCCCGGCCCAGCACGCCGCGCACCCCGAGCACCGTGGCGACGCCGGCCCGCCCCATCCGCCGCAGCGCCGGCGGGCCGACCGGCACGTCGGCGGCGAGCCCGCTGGCCACCACCAGCGCGCCGGCCACGGCGTAGCAGGCCGCCGGCGGCGGGACCGCCGACGAGCCGACCACCTTCGCCGCCACCTCGTCCCGGTCGGCGTAGGGGAACGACGATCCGCGCCCCCACGCCACGTGCAGCGCGGCGATGCCCGCCAGCACCGCAGATGCCAGGTACCCCGTCGGCCGTGCCATCACCGGACCCTACGAGCAAGGGCTCGGCGCTCGCCCGCCTGGTGGTCACGGCCCGTCAGCCGGAGGCGAGCTGCGGCCGGGACGTTGGCGGTTGTGGAAGGCGCAGAGCAGGCGGCCGTTGTCCTGGGTCGTGAGGCCGCCGGACGCGTACTCGACGATGTGGTCGACCTCGCACCGGTCGGCCGGCTCCCGGCACCCCGGGAACGTGCAGTGGCGGTCTCGCACCTCGACGGCCCGGCGGGTCGCCCCGGTGAAGCACCGCGTGCGCACCCCGACGTCGATGACCCGAGAGCCGGGCCCGAACACGATCCGCTCGACATCGGCCTCGGTCAGCACCCCGGCGACCTGCGCCGGCGTGAGCACCGTCCCGTCCGCCAGCTCGCACGTCCTGTGCTCGAACGCCCGCTCGCCCTCTCGACCGCTTGTCCGGTCGCCACGGCGGAAGAGGCGTGCCGCGAGGCCGCAGGCGTCGTAGGCGAACGTCTCGGCGTCGATGAGGATCGTCACGAGGTAGCGCGCCGGTCGGGCATCGGCCGGCATCGCCGCCGATCGCTTCGCCATCACGACGAGCGCGTCGGCGCGCCGCTGCTCGGCGGTTCGGGCCAGGTGCTCGAACCGGGTGTCGTCACCGTGCACCGCTCGGGCCGCGGCCCAGTCCGCCTCGAAGAGCTCCCGCTCCAGCCGATCGAGCTCGCCTCCGAAGACCGCACCGTCGAGCGGGCCGAGGCGGGCCTGCACGTCGACGGCGTCGTCGAACGTCCGCGCCTTGCGGGCGTAGCGCCCGGCGTGGACCTTCGCCGCCCGGTCCTCGGCGTCATCGGCCGCGGCATCGTCGGCGCAGTTGCGCCAGTGCCGCACGAGGCGGACGAAGTCGTCGAACGACAGCGCGCGGGCGTGGCCGACGAGCAGCTCCTCGTCGCGGGCGAACAGCGCCTGCAACGGCTCGTGGTTCGCCGCCGCCAGCACGTCGACGTGGTCGGTCGACAGCTCGCCCGCCTCGAACGCGGCGCGCGTCGCCGGCATCGTCCGCAGCTTCCGGGCTCGCCGAACCTCTCGGCCGGCGTGCGCGGGCGAGCAGGCGGCGTCCCGGGCCAGCCGGGCGCTCGGCGATCGCGACCGGTCGGCGGCCCAGATGCCACGGGCGTCCCATGCCGAGAGCAGACGAGCCTGCGCCGCCGCGAACCGCGACGCCTGCCGCTCCAACCGCACGACCACCTCGTGCAGCGCCGCATCGTCGAGCGCGTCGAGGTCCACCTCGAGCAGCTCCTCGATGACCGCATCCACCTGCTCCGCCATGCGGTAATCGTACGTGTGTTCGACCGACGCCACGACCCCATATGTCCGGACCGGCGGGGATGTCCGGAGGAATCTCGTGCCGGCCGCAGGCACCGGGGAAGCAGGTCGCCTTCGGCGTGGTTGGCCGAGGAGCAACGCCGCCGTCCCCTGGACCGCCAGGAGGACCCATGGCCGTCTCCGAGCTCCGCCTCGTCGTGACCGCGCCCGACTACGACCACGCGCTGGCGTTCTACCGGGACGTCCTCGGTCTCGAGGAGCGGGCGGCGTTCTCAAGCTCAGGAGGTCGCGTCACGATCCTCGACGCCGGCCGGGCGACGCTGGAGCTGGCCGATCCGCCGCACGCCGCCTTCATCGACAGGTGGAGGTGGGCCGGCGGGTTGCGGGCTCGTTCCGGGTCGCCTTCCGGGTCGACGACGTCACGGGTCGCCACTGCGGAGCTCGCCGGCGCCGGCGCCACGGTGGTGGCCGAACCGGTCGAGACGCCGTGGCGGTCGCGCAACGCCCGCCTCGCGGCTCCTGCAGGGCTCCAGCTGACGCTGTTCCAGGAGCTCGACGCGTGACGGCGCCCTCCTGACGCCGCCCGCCTGACGCCGCTCGCCTACGGCTCGAAGTCGGCGGCGCCGGCTCGGAGCTTCTTGAGGATGCGGTGCAGGTCTCGCTGATCGCGGTCGGTCAGCTCGGCGACGCCGATGGAGGCGGCGACGACGGCCTGGGTGGCGTCGTCGACGATGGCTCGCCCCTCGGCGGTGAGCTCGGCGAGGGTGGTGCGGCGGTCGGTGGGGTGGGGGACGCGGCGCAGGTAGCCCTGCTGCTCGAGGCGGTCGACCAGGTTGGTGACGCTGGCCTGGTGGAGCATCAGCCGGTCGCCCATCTTGCCGAGCGGCAGCGCGCCCTCCTTGGAGAAGTGGAGCAGCACGAGCACCTCGTAGCGGGCGAAGGTGAGCGACCACGGCTTGAGCGCCTCGTCGACGCGCGCCAGCACGATCTGCTGGGCCCGCATGACCGACGTGGCCGCCTGCATCGCCCCGGTGCCGGTCCAGCGCTTGTCCCACTGGCGGCCGGCCTCCTCGATGGGGTCGAAGGGGAGCGGCCGGGCCATGGGCCGCAGGGTAGTCCTCGGACGTCAGACCCTCGGTCGACAGAAGGTTGGACGTCCAACTAATCTGGCCGGGCGTCGACGTACCGGCGCCCGGCCGCCGCACCCAGGGGACCCACCGTGACCGACGAGCTCCACCGCCCCGCGAACCCCGTGCGGTTCGTCACCGCCGCCAGCCTGTTCGACGGCCACGACGCCTCGATCAACATCATGCGGCGGATCCTCCAGTCCCAGGGCGTGGAGGTGATCCACCTCGGCCACAACCGCTCGGTCGACGAGGTCGTCACCGCCGCGGTCCAGGAGGACGTCCAGGGCGTGGCCGTGAGCTCGTACCAGGGTGGCCACGTCGAGTACTTCCAGTACCTCGTCGACCTGCTGCGCGAGCGCGGCGCCGGCCACGTGAAGGTGTTCGGCGGCGGCGGCGGTGTGATCGTGAAGCGGGAGATCGACGCCCTCCACGCCTACGGCGTGAGCCGCATCTTCTCCCCGCACGACGGTCAGTCGCTCGGCCTCCCGGCCATGGTCAACACGCTGGTGCGCGAGTGCGACGTCGACCTGGCCGCCGCCGCGCCCGACCGGCTCGACGCGCTGCTCACCGGCGACGCCGCCACGCTGGCCCGCACCATCACCGCCATCGAGGCCGGTCGCCTCCCGGCCCCGCTGCTCGACGAGGTCCGGGCCGCGGCGGCCGCCCGCACGGTGCCGGTGCTCGGCATCACGGGCACCGGTGGCTCGGGGAAGTCGTCGCTGACCGACGAGCTCGTCCGCCGATTCCGGCTCGACCACGAGGACAAGCTGCGGGTGGCGGTGATCGCCATCGACCCGACCCGGCGCAAGGGCGGGGGCGCCCTCCTCGGCGACCGCATCCGCATGAACGCCATCGACCCGGGCGTCGTCTACTTCCGCAGCGTGGCCACCCGAGGCGGGGCCACGGTGGTCCCCGAGGGCACCGACGACATCGTGGCCGCCACCAAGGCTTGGGGCGCCGACCTGGTCATCGTCGAGACGCCGGGCATCGGCCAGGGCGACGCCGCCGTCGTCGACCACGTCGACCTCCCGCTCTACGTCATGACGCCCGAGTTCGGCGCCGCCAGCCAGCTCGAGAAGATCGACATGCTCGACTTCGCGGCCGTCGTGGCGATCAACAAGTTCGATCGCCGCGGCGGCGAGGACGCCCGCCGCGACGTCGCCCGCCAGCTGGTGCGCAACCGAGAGGCGTTCCACGCCGACCCCGACGACATGCCGGTGTTCGGCACGGTGGCCTCCCGCTTCAACGACGACGGCGTGACCGGCCTCTACCGCGAGCTGCACCGGCAGCTGGTGGAGCTCGGCCTCCCCGCGCCGACCGGTGGCGGCGCGCTGGCGTCGGCGCCGGCCGCCAAGGTGTCCTCCGCCGACACCGCGGTGGTGCCGCCGGCCCGCTCCCGCTACCTGGCCGACGTCGCCGAAGCGGTCCGAGCCCACCACGGAAGGGTCGTCGAGCAGGCCGCCGTGGCCCGAGAGCTGCAGCAGGTGCGGTCCGTGCGGGAGCTGGTCGAGCGGACGGGTGGCGATGCCGCGGCGGCGCGCCTCCCGGAGCTCGAGGCGGACGCCGACCACCGCCTCGACGCCGAGGCCCGCAGCCTGCTGGACAGCTGGCCGGCCACGGTCGAGGCGTACTCGGGCGACGAGCACACCACCCAGGTGCGCGGCCGCGACGTCACCACCCAGCTCACCAAGACGTCGCTCTCCGGCACCCACGTGCCCCGGGTGGCGCTGCCCCGCCTCACGGACCACGGCGAGCTGCTCCGGTTCCTGATGGAGGAGAACCTGCCGGGGCGGTACCCGTTCACCGCCGGCGTGTTCCCGTTCAAGCGCGATGGCGAGCGGCCGGCGCGCATGTTCGCCGGCGAGGGCGACGCCTTCCGGACCAACCGCCGGTTCCACCTCCTGTCCGAGGGCCAGCCCGCGACCCGCCTCTCCACGGCGTTCGACTCCGTCACCCTCTACGGCTTCGACCCGGACCGCCGCCCCGACATCTACGGCAAGGTCGGCAACTCCGGCGTCTCCATCGCCACGCTCGACGACATGGAGGTGCTCTTCGACGGCTTCGACCTGTGCGACCCGTCGACGTCGGTCTCCATGACCATCAACGGGCCCGCGCCCACGATCCTCGCCATGTTCCTCAACACGGCGATCGACCAGCGGTTGCGAGCGTTCGCCGAGGAGCACGGTTGCGACCCCTCGCCCGAGGAGGCGACCGAGGTGCGGGCGTGGGTGCTCGCCAACGTGCGGGGCACCGTCCAGGCCGACATCCTCAAGGAGGACCAGGGCCAGAACACCTGCATCT
>JAESGR010001046.1_pt1 | contig 11273 bp, 10 predicted proteins | sample 9269771 | NCBI WGS metagenome assembly JAESGR01 (sample SAMN15739572, study PRJNA653492) | algae metagenome | isolation source: Chroococcus sp. CMT-3BRIN-NPC107 and co-occurring heterotrophs from well... | place: USA: Clark Mountains Wilderness, California | collected 2010-04-18
CCGGCGGCACCGCCGCCTTCGTCGACGCCGAGCACGCGCTCGATCCCTCCTACGCCCACAAACTCGGGGTCAATCTGGACGACCTCTTGGTCTCCCAGCCCGACACCGGCGAACAGGCGCTGGAGATCACCGACACCCTGGTGCGCTCGGGCGCGGTGGACATCATCGTCATCGACTCGGTGGCGGCGCTGACGCCCAAGGCCGAGATCGAGGGCGAAATGGGCGATTCCCTGCCCGGCCTGCAGGCGCGGCTGATGAGCCAGGCGCTGCGCAAGCTCACCGCCTCGATCTCCAAATCGGGGACGCTGGTGATCTTCATCAACCAGATCCGCATGAAGATCGGGGTGATGTACGGCAGCCCCGAGACGACCACGGGCGGCAACGCCCTGAAGTTCTACGCCTCGGTGCGCCTGGACATCCGCCGCACCGGCTCGGTCAAGGTGCGCGACGAGATCATCGGCAACAACGTCCGGGTGAAGGTGGTCAAGAACAAGGTCGCCCCGCCGTTCCGCGAGGTCGAGTTCGACATCATGTACGGCGAGGGGATCTCCAAGCTGGGCGAGATCATCGACCTGGGCGTCAAGGCCGGAGTGATCGACAAGTCCGGCTCCTGGTTCTCCTACAACAGCCAGCGGATCGGTCAGGGCCGCGACAACGTCCGCGAGTTCCTGAAGAACAACCCCGACATCGCCGCCGATATCGAGAAGGCGGTGCGCGGCAACGCCACCAAGATCGAGGAAGAGCTCCTCGTCGGCGGCCCTGAGGGCGACGAAGAATAGATCTCCTCCCCGCGGAGATCCCGCCGCCGCTGCAACCCCGAAGACCTGCCGGGCGCTACCGCCAACCCCGTCCGGCAGTTCTCAAAGACCCCGCGCAGCCGGCGGCGGGAAAGGGCGTTCGCCTCCTGCAAGGGCGGACGCCCTTTCTTTTACTTGGACGTCTCCCCGCCGCCCCGCGCGGCGGGGGAGAGGGTTGGGTGAGGGGGGCGCCTGCGCCGCGGGAGCGTTGGAATCCACCTCCGCGCCTGGGCCTGACTCACCCAACCCTCTGCCGGCGAGGCGGGCGAGAGGTCCTTCCGGACTACGGCGTTTCGGGCCGCGCGAAATCCGAGAACCGCGTCTCCGCCGCCAGCCGGGCGACGTAGGCCTCCACGGCCGAGAGCTGCGGCCGCTCCATCGGCGTCGCCCGCCAGCGGTGCACGGAGAGGCCGACCACGATATCAGCCAAGGTGAAGCTTGCCCCCGCGACGAACGCGCCGGTCTCGGCGAGCTGGGCGTCCAGCAGCGACATGACCTCGTTCCAGCGCCGCGCCCCCGCGACGATCTCGTCCGTATCGGCGTAGGCCGGATCGCGCCGGCCCAGGGCCATGAAGACGTAGCGCCAGGCGCCGTTCAGCTCCGTCGCCTGCCAGTCCATCCACATCTCCACCCGCGCCTGGGCCGCCGGCTCGTCTGGCAGCAGGTCGCCTCGCCCGTGCCGGCGCGCCAGGTAGCGGCAGATGGTGTTGGACTCCCACAGTACCCCCGCCTCGTCCTCGATGACCGGCACGAGACCGTTGGGGTTGAGCCGCCGGAACGCCGGCGACGCGGCCGGCGCCGCCGGCGTCGCCCACTGCGGTTCGTGGACGAACTCGAGGCCGATCTCGGCCGCCGTCCACAGCACCTTGCGCACGTTGATCGAGGTTGGCCGGCCGAGGATGCGGAGCATGGGGGTTACTGTCATGTCGCACAAATTAGTCACGTCGTCCCGGACCGCCTGCAAGGCAAAGGCGGCGCTCGTCCATCCGCCGCGGAGCCTCTGATCTGGATCCTCGCCTACGCCGGGACGAGCGTGGAGGAAGCGGCGTCGAGCCGCCCCCTTGCGCTCCGCCGCCCGCCACCCCTTTTCCTTTGTCGCGCCGCAGCAAATTTCGTAGAGCAGCCGCGTTCCGGATGCGCCCGCACGCCCGAGGTGTGCGCCTCTCCGGCCCAAGGTTTAGAAGACGTCCATGGCCAGTCTGAACGACATCCGCAGCACCTTCCTCGACTACTTCAAGTCGAAGGACCACCTGATCATCCCGTCCGCGCCGCTGGTGCCGAAGGACGATCCCACCCTGCTGTTCGTCAACGCCGGCATGGTGCCGTTCAAGAACTACTTCACCGGCGCCGAGACCCCGCCGGCCCCGCGCGCGGCCTCGTCGCAGAAGTCGGTGCGCGCCGGCGGCAAGCACAACGACCTGGACAACGTCGGCTACACGGCGCGCCACCACACCTTCTTCGAGATGCTGGGGAATTTCTCCTTCGGCGACTATTTCAAGGAAGGGGCGATCGTCCACGCCTGGGAGCTGCTGACGAAGGAGTTCAAGCTCGACCCCGCGCGGCTGGTGGTCACCGTCTACCACACCGACGACGAGGCCCACGGCCTGTGGAAGAAGATCGCCGGCCTGCCGGACGAGAAGATCATCCGCATCGCCACCGCCGACAACTTCTGGTCCATGGGCGACACCGGCCCCTGCGGCCCCTGTTCTGAGATCTTCTACGACCACGGGGCGCACATCGCCGGCGGCCCGCCCGGCAGCCCGGACGAGGACGGCGACCGGTTCGTGGAGATCTGGAACCTGGTCTTCATGCAGTATGAGCAGTTCCTGGACGGCTCGCGCGTGGACCTGCCGCGCCCGTCGATCGACACCGGCATGGGGCTGGAGCGGATCGCGGCGGTCATGCAGGGCGTGCACGACAACTACGATGTCGACGTCTTCCGCGCGCTGATCCAGGCGAGCCGCGAGGCTGTCGGCGGCGTCGGCGGCGGCGCGAACGGGCCCTCGCACCGGGTGATCGCCGACCACCTGCGTTCGACCAGCTTCCTGATCGCCGACGGCGTCAGCCCGTCCAACGAGGGCCGCGGCTACGTGCTGCGCCGGATCATGCGCCGGGCTATGCGCCACGCTCACCTGCTGGGCGCCGAAGAGCCCTTGATGCACCGCCTGGTCCCCGCACTCGTCGAGCAGATGGGCGGCGCCTACCCCGAGCTGAAGCGCGCCCAGCCGGTCATCGAGGAGACCCTGCGCCAGGAAGAGGAGCGGTTCCGCCGCACTCTCGGCCGCGGCATGGCCCTGCTCGACGAGGCGACAGCCAAGCTCGAAGCCGGTGGCATGCTCTCCGGCGAGACGGCGTTCAAGCTCTACGACACCTACGGCTTCCCGCTCGACCTGACCCAGGACGCGGTCCGCGCCAAGGGCCTGACCGTCGACCTCGACGGCTTTGAGGCCGCCATGCGCGAGCAGCGCGAACGGGCCCGCGAGGCCTGGACCGGCTCCGGCGCCGTCGCCCAATCGGCCGAGTGGTTCGCCATCCGCGACCGGCTCGGGCCGACCGTGTTCAGCGGCTACGACCAGGTCGAGGACATGGGCGAGCTTCTGGCCCTTGTCGATGCGGGCCAGGAGATCGACGAGGCGAAGGCCGGCCAGACCGTGCAGGCGATTTTCGACCGCACCCCGTTCTACGCCGAGAGCGGCGGCCAGGCGGGCGACCAGGGCGAGGCCGAGTGGCCCGGCGGCCACGGCCGCGTGCTCGATGTCCAGAAGCAGGCCGGCGACCTGCACGTACACGTGCTGAAGGTCATCGAGGGGACGCTGAAGCCCGGCGCGCGGGTGCGGCTGGCGGTGGACGCCGAGCGGCGCGCCTCCACGCGCTCCAACCACTCGGCCACCCACCTGCTGCACGCGGCCCTGCGTAACGTGCTCGGCCACCACGTCAGCCAGAAGGGCCAGATGGTCGATGGCGACCGCATCCGCTTCGACTTCAGCCACGGCCAGCCGCTGACCGCCGAGGAGATCGACCGCCTCGAGGCCGAGGTGAACGCGGTGATCCGCCAGAACCTGCCGGCCGAGACCAAGGTGATGGCGCCTGAGGCGGCCATCGAGGCCGGCGCCATGGCGCTGTTCGGCGAGAAGTACGGCGACAGCGTCCGCGTGCTGACCCTCGGCCACGCCCTGGCCGGCGAGGGCGCCTACTCTGTTGAGTTGTGCGGCGGCACCCACGTCTCGCGCACCGGCGACATCGCCCTGTTCAAGATCGTCTCCGAAGGCGGTGTGGCGGCGGGCGTGCGGCGCATCGAGGCGCTGACCGGCGAATCCGCGCGGCGCTTCCTGCTGGAGCAGGCGGCGGTGGCGCGGAACCTGGCCGAGCAGTTCAAGGTGCCGGTCTCGGAAGTCGCGGCGCGCGTCGAGGCGCTCGAGGCGCAGCGCCGGCGCCTGGAGAAGGAGCTCGGCGACGTCAAGCGCCAGCTGGCCATGGGCGGCGGCTCGGGCGGCGGCGGCGGCGAGATCGAGGAGGTCGGCGGGACCAAGCTGCTGGCGCGTGTCATGGACGGGGTCGGCGGCAAGGACCTGCGGCCCATCGCGGAGGAATTCAAGAAGCAGATCGCCGACGGGGTCATCGCCCTGGTGGGCGTCGAGGGCGGCAAGGCGGCGGTCACCGTGGCCCTGACCGGCTCGGCCAAGGACCGCCTCAGCGCCGTCGACCTCGCCAAGGCCGCCGTCCAGGCGATGGGCGGCCAGGGCGGGGGCGGCCGCCCCGACTTCGCCCAGGGCGGCGCCCCCGACGGCTCTAAGGCCGCCGACGGCCTCGCCGCGGTCAAGGCGGCGCTGGCGGGCTGACGGCGCACCTGATCGTCATCGCCGGGCTCGTCCCGGCGACCCAGCCCGTTGCAGCGGGGCAGACTCATCAGGATGGGTCGGGACAAGCCCGGCCATGACGGCGGGGAGGGGGCTCGCGGCGACCTCCCCGGCGCACCGCTCAATCCGGCAGGTCGAACACCAGCAATCCCGGCGCACCCAGCGGCAGCTCGGCCGCGACGGCCCCGGTGGGACCGAGCACCGCCGTTGGGCCCCAGGCGATGCGGCCGTCGCGTTCGCCGGTGACATCGGCGGAGAGGAGCCACAGGCCGGTCTCGATGCAGCGCGCGCCGCGGGCGCGATTGTGCTCGTGCTTCCATGTCTCGGCGGTAGGCCGCGGCATCATGTTGTTGGCCGGGCAGACGATCAGCTGCGCGCCGCCGTCGGCCACCTTGCGGGCGGCTTCGGGGAAGTTGGTGTCGTAGCAGATGTTGATCCCGAACCTCAGGCCGCCGGTTTGGAAGATCGGGGCCTCGTCACCCGGCGTGAAGGCGCGTTCGCCGCGGAGGAGGTGGGTTTTGCGATAGCGGCCGAGGAGGGCGCCGTCGCACACCACAACTGCGGTGTTGAACAGATGATCCGCGTCCAGCTCGATCAGGCCCATGACGACGGTAAGGCCAGAGCGGGGAAGTCGGGCCAGCACCGCCTCGAACTCGGGCGAGGCGAGGTCGAGGGCGCAGCGGCGGGCGGCCGCCTCCTCGGTGAGGTAGCCCTGCAGATAGCCCTCGGGGAAGCATAGCAACGCAGCGCCGCGGGCGTGCGCCTCGTCGATTGTGGCCGACGCGTGGGCGAGGGCGCCGTCGACATCCTCGCGAAACTCCGGCGTCTGGGCGGCGGCGATCCGGGCCACCGTCAGGCCGGAGCTGGGGCGAGGGCCGCCTCGTGCTGGGCGCAGATGCGCGGCCACAGGCCCTCGGCTTCGGGCAGGTCCAGGCCGAAGACATCGCGCAGGACGGCGACGTACTCCACCGGCCCCTCCACCAGCCGCTCCTCAGTCCGGTCCGGCCAGATATGGCGCAGGGTGCGGTTGCGCAGCAGGATCAGGCCGTCGGGCGTGTGCCTCTGGACGATGGCGTTCTGCACGAACACGGATGTGGGCGCGGTCTGCAGGTGGACACAGCGGCCCGCCAGTTCGGCCTCATCGGCGGGCTCGAGCCGCACATCGAAGCTGCGCGGGGCGTGGCGGTGGTTGCGCATGCGCCACCAGCCGTCCTCGGTGCGCTCGCGGCCGAACTCAAAGCCGCGCTGATCGTAGGGGCCGTCGCCCGGCTGAAAGGGTTCGATAGGCCCGTCGCCATAGCCCACGTCGGCCAGCCAGGTCTCGTCGAGGTCGATCTTCAGCACCAGGTGGCTGGCATGGTTGGCCGCGCCCAGCGCCTCGCGCAGCACCGCGCCCGCCAACCGGGTCACCGGAAACCCGACCGCCTCCAGCGCCAGCCCGAAGGCGCCGTTCATCTCGTAGCACCAGCCGCCCCGCCGCCGCCGGACGATCTTCTCGAAGGCCGCGGCCGGGTCGGTGGTCAACGGCCGGCCGAGCTGGACGTCCAGGTTCTCGTAGGGGACCGCCAGCAGGTGCGCCCGGTGCAGCGCCCGCAGGGTGGTAAGGTCGGCGGCAAGCTCGCCCGCGTAGCCGATGCGGGCGAGGTAGGCGTCAAGGTCGATCGCGCTCATGGCCGGAGCCTCGCCAGCGCCGCCCGGTCAGGTCAAGCCGCCTCAAGCGAGCAGGTGCGCCGCCAGGGTCAGCGTGAGGGCCGAGATCACCGTGCCGATCGCCACCGCCTGTGCGGCGGGCCGGGCGAAGACCTCGGCCGTGCGGGTCTGGATGAAGACGTTCACCGCCGTCGGGCAGGCGGCGAGCAGCACCGCCGCCGCGACCAGCTCGCGCGCGGTCCCCACCGCTTCCAGGGCCAGCCACACCAGCACCGGCGCGACGGCGAGCTTGAGGAGGAGGGCCGCGCCCAGCGGCTCGAAGTCAGCCCGGGCGGGCAGGGCCCGCTCGCGGCCGATTAGTCCGCCGAGCGCCACCAGGGCGACCGGGCTGGTGGTGAGGGCGATCAGAGCCAGCCCGCCCGCCGCCGGCTCCGGCAGCCGCAGGCGGAGGGCCGATAGCGCCAGCCCGATCCCGGCCCCGACGACGGTCGGATTGAGCAGCACGCGGCGCAGGCCGCGCCAGGCCGGCTCGTTCCGCCCGCCCTGCAGCACCGCCACGCCGACACCTAGCAGCAGGACGAAGTCCACGGCCACGATGGCTGCGGCCGGCGCACGGGCTCCGGCGCCCAGCACAGAGACGGCCAGCGGCGCGCCGAGAAAGGCGGTGTTGCCGACCGCCGCCACCAGCGGCACGCCCGCACGGGCCTCCGCCGGCCAGCGGCGGATCCGGCCCGCGATCACCGCCAGCCCCAGGACTGCGCTCATGACCGCGGCGTAGATCGCCAGCGCCCGCGCCAGGCCGGCGTCCGGCGGCGGCGCTGTACCCAGCCAACTGACCAGCAGGGCCGGGAAGCCGATCCAATAGGTGTAGGCGGAAAGCCAGCGGCCGAGCCGGTCGTCAAGGATCCGCAGCCGCGCCAGCACCGCGCCGACCGCGATCAGCGCGAAGAAGGGGGCGATGCGGGCGGCGAGCTCCATGTGCGAACCCTTAAGCGCGGGAGCTTGGCCGTGCTAGCGTGACGGCGGGGCGGAGAAGAGACGATGGACCAACGTGTCGAGGCCGTGCTGGCCGAGTACCACGATCGGGCTGCCCGCGAGGCGCAGGATCCGGAGCTGTCGCGCGACGAGCGGCTGCTGCCGGTCGGGCCGGAGGTGGGCCGGTTCCTGAACGGTCTGATCAAGGGCGCCAAGGCCGCGCGGATACTTGAGATCGGCACCTCCTACGGCTACTCGGGCGTCTGGCTGGCCGAGGCCGCCGCCGCGGTCGGCGGGCGGGTGATCTCCCTGGACCTGGCCGATTACAAGCAGGCCTACGCCCGCGAGCGGCTGGAGCGGGCGGGCTTGGCGCAGGTGGTCGAGCACCGCAGCGGCGATGCCCTGGAGTTGATCCCCGCCCTCGAGGAACACTTCGACTTCGTCCTCCTTGATTGCTGGAAGGACATCTACGCCGGCTGCCTGGACCGCTTCTTCCCCAAGCTCGCCAAGGGTGCGATCGTCGCTGCCGACAACATGCTGCAGCCGGTGTCGGCCCGCCAGGACGCGCTCGCCTATCGCCGGGCGGTGCGGGCGAAGCCGGGGGTCTCCTCGGTGCTCGTACCGCTCGGCTCCGGCATCGAGCTCAGCCGGCTGGACGACCTCTAGCGACCGCGGCTGTGGACTCCCCCGGCAGGTCCACGTGGGTCAGCTTCCAGGTGAACACCCCCCGCCGCTGGAAGGTGAAGGTCACCTCCCGCGAGGGCGCGCCCTTCGGATGGACGGCGAACCGCACCCTGCGGAAGCCCCAGTAGTCCAGCGCGGGGAAAGGCGGCCGGGCTTCGGGCGGGGGGGCAGCGCCCGGCGCGGCCAATGTCAGCGCGTGCAGGCCCTGGGGCGTCAGGTGACGGTCCACGGCGGGCGGTGCAGGCCGGATCGGATCCATGGCCCGCTTCAGCGCGCCGATAGGGTCGCGCCAGGGATCCGGCGGCGGGCCGGGCGCGGCGGCTTCGGTGAGCTGCGGCTTCAGGCTGGCGCGCACGGCCGGATAGTCCACGAGCTCGGCCAGGGCCTGAGCGTCCCGTGCCGAGGCGGCCTCCCGCAGCGCCCGAAAGGCGAACCAGGGCGCCGCCAGGAACGCCAGCGCGAACAGCGCCGCGGCGAGGGCGAGCAGGGTGGAGACGCGCGGCATGACTGTGGAACGCGCGCCCCAGCTTCGCGATGCGCGTCAGGCGCTCGGGCCCCGGTCAGGAACGATGGCGGCGCGCTCGTCGTCGCCGGGCGCGGCGACCCGCTCGGGCTCGTCGAGGTCCACCTCGATCACCTTGCCGTCGGCCGCCTCGATGCGGACCTGCGCGGGCTGTCCGGTGTGGATCAGGTCGTGCGCCAGCCGCACAGCCTCGTGCACCGCTTCGTCGGCGTGACCGTAGGGGCGCACGTCGTCCCCCTCGCGCGTCAGCATCCAGACGCCCTCGCGGAGGCGGATTTCGATCTGCACCGGGTCGGCCATGGCAAGCTCGCTTAGGTTAGGGAGGGGGCCCTCACCAACCCGCAAGCCCTGCCGAGGTTGCAGCCGTCAGGCGGGCTGCTTTTCCGCCAACGCCCGGTCGAGGTTGACCGCGATCTTGTCGAGGAAGCCCTCGGTGGTCAGCCACCCTTGGGTGTCGCCCACCAGCAGGGCCAGGTCCTTGGTCATCGAGCCGCTTTCGACCGTCGAGACGCAGACCTTCTCCAGGGTTTTGGCGAAGTTGGCCAGCTCCTCGTTGCCGTCGAGCTTGGCCCGGTGCTCCAGCCCCTGGGTCCAGGCGAAAATCGAGGCGATGGAGTTGGTCGAGGTCGACTCCCCGCGCTGGTGCTGGCGGAAGTGGCGGGTGACGGTGCCGTGGGCGGCCTCGGCCTCCATGGTCTTGCCGTCCGGCGTGATCAGCACTGACGTCATCAGGCCGAGCGAGCCGAAGCCCTGCGCCACCGAGTCCGACTGCACGTCGCCGTCGTAGTTCTTGCAGGCCCAGATGAAGCCGCCGGACCACTTCAGCGAGGCGGCGACCATGTCGTCGATCAGCCGGTGCTCGTAGGTCAGGCCCTTCTCCTTGAACTGGGCGGCGTATTCGCTCTCGTAGACCTCGGCGAAGATATCCTTGAAGCGGCCGTCGTACGCCTTGAGGATGGTGTTCTTCGAGGAGAGGTAGAGCGGATAGTCCCGCTGCAGCGCATACCGGAAGCAGGCGTGGGCGAAGTCGCGGATCGAGTCGTCCAGGTTGTACATCGCCATGGCGACGCCGCCGCCCTTGTAGTCATAGACGTCGTGCTCGATCTTCTCGCCGTTCTCGCCTTCCCAGCTGATCTTCAGCTTGCCGGGGCCCGGCACGCGGAAGTCGGTGGCGCGGTACTGGTCGCCGAAGGCGTGGCGGCCGATGATGATCGGCTGGGTCCAGCCGGGCACCAGGCGGGGCACGTTGCGGCAGATGATCGGCTCCCGGAACACGACACCGCCCAGGATGTTGCGGATCGTCCCGTTCGGGGACTTCCACATCTTCTTCAGGCCGAATTCCTCCACCCGCGCCTCGTCCGGGGTGATGGTGGCGCACTTGACGCCCACGCCGTGCCGCTTGATCGCCTCGGCCGCATCGATCGTGACCTGGTCCTCGGTCGCGTCGCGGTGCTCGATGCCCAGGTCGTAGTAGTCAAGCTGGATGTCCAGATTGGGGAAGATCAGCTTGTCCTTGATCCACTTCCAGATGATGCGGGTCATCTCGTCCCCGTCGATGTCGACGACGGGACCTGCGACTTTGATCTTGGCCATAGGCGAGGGGCGCTCCTGGCTTTCGTTTGAGGGGAATTGTCGCCCGCGCGTATAGCGGGCCAAGGCGAGGGGGGGAAGGGCGCCGGCGCAGCCGTCAGCCCGCCTCGTTGATCAACACCCGGGTCACCTGCGCCAGGACCTGCTCGCAGTCCGCCAACTGGGCGCGGCAGCCGCTCATCAGTATTGCGATCGCATAACGCCGTCCGTTGGGGAGGGTGGCGATTCCCACGTCGTTGACCACGGGGCTGAGGCCCAGGTCAGGCCGCGCGGTGCCGGTCTTGTGGGCCAGCCTGGAGCCTTCCGGCAGGCCCGCCGCGATGCGGCCGGGGCCGGTGCGGCTCTCGCCCATGATCTGCAGCAGCAGCTGGCTCGAGGGCTTGGAGAGCAGGTCGCCGGCCGCCAGACGGCTGAGGAAGTCGATCATGCCGTGAGTGGTCGTCGTGTCCCGCGGGTCGGCCAGGAACGCTTCCAGCGCCGCCCGGCGCTGCGGCTCGGGAACGGCGGCGATAGGGGCCGCGTCCTTCCAGGCGGGGCGGAAGGAAGCCAGCCCCGCGATCTCCATCTGGATCTCCCGTTCGTAGCGGTCGACGCGGATGCCGCGAATCCGCTTGCCGCTCAGCCAGGCGGTGACCGCGCCGGGGCCGCCGATCCGCTTCATCAGCACGTCGGCGGCGGTGTTGTCGGAATCGCGCACCGCCCGCACCAGCAGCTCGCGCACCGTGTAGCTGTAGGCGGCCGGCCAGGCGCTGGAGATGGCGCTGAGCTGGGGGGAGAGGTCCCCTTCGCCGATGACCAGGGTCTCGTCCAGCGACAGCCGCCCGGCGTCCACCTCCGACAGCACCGCGGCCCCCAGCGGCGCCTTGAAGACGCTCTGCATCGGCATGGGCGTGTCGCCGTAGTGGCTCCAGACCTCGGCGTTCTCCAGGTCCATGAAGGCAACCGTCAGGCGCGCGGGCGCCGCCCGCGCCGCGATGGCGGTGATCTCCCGGTTCATCGCCAGCATGTCGAACCGGGGATCGAGCTCGGTGGAGCGTTGGGGGCCGCAGGCGGTCAGCCACAGGGCCGAAACGAGACAGGTCAACAGCTGGCGTCGGGTCACTTCGGCTCACACTCTCTTGCGCGGCCTGGGACCGCAGAGGAAAAGGCGCGCCATGTCCCGCGCGCCCGCCGTGATCCTAGACGCCCCGCAGATGG
>JAESGR010001047.1_pt1 | contig 11261 bp, 10 predicted proteins | sample 9269771 | NCBI WGS metagenome assembly JAESGR01 (sample SAMN15739572, study PRJNA653492) | algae metagenome | isolation source: Chroococcus sp. CMT-3BRIN-NPC107 and co-occurring heterotrophs from well... | place: USA: Clark Mountains Wilderness, California | collected 2010-04-18
AACCGCAAGGTGTACGGCACCTCGCTGCTGCCGCGCGTGGACCACATGCGCTTCATCAACGACCCGGCCAATGCCTACATCCACAACAAGGAGCCCGAGTCGCAGGAGGACTTCCTGGCGGAACTGGAAAACCGCATCCTGCCGCTGCACGACCCGAGCAACGTGGCCGCCATCATCGTGGAGCCGGTGGCGGGGTCGGCGGGCTGGTACGTCCCGCCCAAGGGCTACCTGAAGCGCCTGCGCGAGATCTGCGACAAGCACGGCATCCTGCTGATCTTCGACGAGGTGATCACGGGCTTCGGCCGGATGGGCACCAACTTCGGCGCCGACTTCTACGGTGTCGTGCCGGACATGCTGAACTTCGCCAAGGCGGTCACCAACGGCGTGATCCCCCTGGGCGGCGTGATCTGCCGCGACAGGATCTACGACCAGATGATGAAGACCGACGCACCGGAGCACATCATCGAGTTCTTCCACGGCTACACGTATTCGGGCCACCCGGTCGCGTGCGCGGCGGCGGTCGCGACGCTGGACCTCTACGAGAAGGAAGGCCTGTTCCCGCGGGCCGCGGAAATGGGCAAGGTGCTGGGCGATGCGTTCCACGCCACCTTCAAGGGAATGCCCAACGTGGTGGGCATCCGCAGCCTCGGGCTCGCGGCGGCGGTGGAACTCGCGCCGCTGGCCGGCACGCCGGGCAAGCGCGCCTACGACATCTTCCTGGACTGCTTCAAGAAGGGCGCCCTGGTGCGCCCGGCCGGCGACGTGCTGGTGATCGCGCCGCCCTTCATCGTGGAGAAGCAGCACATCGACCGGCTGGTGAACACGCTGGCGGATTCGATCAAGGCGCACGCATAAAGCTGGTGCGGTGCGCGGCGAAGTGAACGCAGAGTGCGCAGAGGTTACGCAGAGGACGCAGAGAAATCCTTTTCTGGATGTCCTTTTGCGTCCTCTGCGTACTTTTGCGTCCTCTGCGTTCCTTTGGAACCGAGTGATTACGCCGACTCATCGAGTGCGCGGGAATGATGGACGTCCAGCGCCTTGCGCGCCATCGCCATCGCGCCTTCGAAACTCTTCGCGGCGCCGATGAACAGGTTGGTGTGGCAGAACACCGCGTCGCTCACGCCGCAGGCCTGCGCGAGCTGCTCGCCGCGCAGCCCCGACCAGCTTTGCGGCAGGTCCATGCGTGACTGGAACGAACCCGCCTGCGCCGGGACCGTGCGCAGGATGTACTGCTGCGTGTCCCATTCCGGGTAGACCACCAGCAGCACCTCGGGCATCTCGTCGACCACCAGGCGCGTCCACGGCAGGCCGCCGTCGGCCAGGTGCAGCACGCGCCCGTCGAGCAGGCGTTCGGACGCGCGCACCTTGTCGGCTGCGAGCACCTGGCCGATCGAGCGCAGGATGAAGCGGTCCAGCACGCGCCGCACCAGCACCATGCCTTCCTCGAAGCGCTCCATCTGCAGGCGCGCCCGCTCCTCGGCCGACAGCGAGCCCTCCTCCAGCCACGTCGTGTTCAGCAGCGACAGCAGGCTCGAAAAGCCGAAGACGCCCGGCGCCACGTCGGCGGCGCCGGTGTCGACCAGGTCGAGGTAGCGCACCAGCGAAGCGTCCACGTCGGCCGCGATGCGCTCGCTGCTCGCTTCGTCGAGCGTTGCCCGCATGCGATCGGCCACCTGCCGCACATACGTCAGGCCGAACTCGCGCCACACCAGGCCGGCACTGGCGTAGCCCTCGGCCGGCTGCGGGGCGCCGTCGGCGCCCCTGCGCGTGCGGGCGCCGCCGAAGCCGCGCTGGTGATGGTCGAAGCGGCCGCGCTCCGGGTCCCACACGCCGCCCACGTCGACCACGAAGTCCGCCGGGGCGAGCACGTCCGGTTCGCGGCTGCGCACGATGCGGTGGTCGGGGAAGACGGCGGCGAGCACCGCGACCCCGAACACGTCGTCGGCGTGGAAGGAGCCGCTGTGGGTGGCAATGAGCTTGGTCATGTCAGCTGGCGCGCGGCGCCTGGCGCCGGAACTCGGCGCAGTAGTCGCGCCCGGTGCTTTCCTCGGGCAGCACCAGCGGCCGCACCGACACATGGGCCGGCAGGTGCCGAGGCACGCCGATGTCGGCCTTGACGTGGCCGGAGCCGGCGATCAGCACCACGGTCTTGCCCGGCCGCAGCGCGTCGGCCACAGCGCGCGCCATTGCCGCGTCGCGGGCGATCTGCACGCGGGTCATCGGTTGCACCTGCCGCTCCGGCAGCATGTCGCAGTGGCCGCTGCGGATCGCCTGTTGCTGCGCCTGCACGGCGGGGGCGGGCAGCAGCCGGTCGATGGCCTCGTCCTGCATCGCCGCGCGCATGTCGCTGCGCGCCAGGTTGGCGCCGAACACCGGCACCCCGGCACGCACGGCCGCCATGATCGCGGGGCCGTAACGTTCCCAGGGCCAGCCGCTGTCCTGGTTCCAGCGCAGCGCGCGCCGCACCTCCTCTTCGCTGGCCCCGGCGGGTAGCCCGGCCGTGCTGGTGCCGCGTTCGGCCATCTCCAGCGCGAGGGCCGCGAGCCTGCCGCGCTGGGCCAGGGTGGTGATCCACTGTTCTTGCAGCCGGGGATGGGCGGAGGCATCGTGCTGCTCGCCCAGCAGCAGGGCGTCGACGGCGGCCGTGTCCGGCAGCGGCGCCGTCGCGGCGCAGGCGGCAAGCAGCAGCGGAGTGACGGCCAGGTGAAAGCGCATGCGTCGATACTACGCGGCTCGGTCTTCCCGCGGGCCGCAGCCGCGCCCCCGTCCCGATGCCCCTCCGCGCCTTCCTGCAATCCCTAGCCACCCTCGTGCTGGCCCTCGCGGCAGCGCTGCTGTGCGTGTGGCTGGGCACGCCGATCCCCTGGATGATCGGGCCCCTCGTGGCGACCTCGCTCGTGTCGGTCCTGGGCGCCCCCACGCGCAGCTGGCCGCCGCTTCGCAACGCAGCCCAGTGGGTGATCGGTGCGGCGCTCGGCCTTTACTTCACGCCGCAGGTGACGCGCCTGGTCGGCAGCCTCTGGTGGGCGATCCTGCTGGCGATCGTGTGGGCGCTCGCGCTGGGCTGGTGCTTCGGCCGATTCCTGCATGGACGCCACGCACGGCGCATCGGTGGCAACGCACGCAGCCAGTGGGCGACGACCTATTTCGCCGGTGCGATCGGCGGCGCGTCGGAGATGACGCTGCTGGCCGAACGCGAGCAGGGGCGCAGCGACCTGGTGGCCGCGGCGCACACCTTGCGGCTGGTGATCGTCACGCTGGTGATTCCGTTCACCCTGCAGTACAGCGGCCTGCACGGGCTGGACGCCACGCTGCCGGGTGCGCGCGAGGTGCAGCTGGGCGGGCTGGTGCTCCTGGCGCTGGCCACGGCGGCCGGCGCCTGGCTGATGGCGAGGACCGGGCGCGCGAACCCGTGGTTCATGGGTGCGCTGCTGGTGAGCATGGGGTTGGCCATGGCTGGGCTGGAGCTGTCGGCGCTGCCCGCTTGGCTGACCAATACGGCCCAGCTGGTGATCGGCGTCAGCCTGGGGGTGCGCTTCCAGCGGGAGTTCCTGCAGGCGGCGCCCCGCTGGCTGGCCGACGTGGCGCTCGGGACCGTGGCGATGATCCTGCTGTGCGCTGGTCTCGCGGGGCTGCTGGCGTGGGGCACCGGCCTTCATCCGGCGACGATGGTGCTGGGGACCTCGCCCGGCGGCATTGCCGAGATGGCCATCACCGCCAAGGTGCTCCAGCTGGGCGTGCCGGTGGTGACGGCCTTCCAGGTGTGCCGGTTGGTCGCGGTGCTGGTGCTGGTGGAGCCGCTGTTCCGGATGAGCCAGCGCTGAACCCCGTAGTCGAGGCAAAAAAAAGCGCGGGGTGCCTCCCGCGCTTGGTCCCTGAAACTGTCCGGTCAGTGGATGACGAGCGGATTCTGCGCCAGCTCGGCATATCCGTCGAGCGTCGCTTCCACCTCTTCCTGCGTCGGGGTGTTCAGCTGCCAGGCATTGATCTGGCGCTGGAAGGCGTCGGCCCACTGCCCGTCGAGGTAAACCTCCTTGTTCGACCGCTTGTCCACGATCTCGAAACCGTGGCGCACCATGTGGGGGCTCGGCTCGCCCTCCGCCGGCTCGTTCGCCTGGAGATGCACCACCACGAAAGAATCGGAGTCGTAAAGCATTTGCATGGTCTGGTTCCTTCTGCCTTTGTAGCTGGCTGCGAGGAGCTCCGATTCAAGTGATACTCAAAGAGGAGTCGCAGGACGCGGGCCGCATCGGCCATGTGTCCAATTTAGATGGGGCCCTCACCACCCCCTGTCGGTAGCGGACCAGCGTTTGTCCATCGTGTCACCGCTCGGGTTTGTCAGACGCAGGCGAACGGGCGCGTAGTCCATGCGGGGCGCCAGCCACAGTTCCACCTTCTGTCCGTACTCCCCGGGCGGCAGGCGTTGCAGCTTCAGGGCGCGCATCGCCCCGCCGGGCAACTGCAGGTCCTCCTCGCCCTCCACGCTGAAGGTCCACGTCTGCGCCTCGCGCGCAGTCGCGGTCGGCAGGTCGATGCGCGTGCCGGCGCGGTAGCGCGCGGGCTGCGCCGCCACCAGCGCGGCGAGCTGCACGATCACGCTCAATCGATCCTGCATCCCTGCATCCAGCGCCGCTTGCGGGCGGTTGCTGCTGAAGACGACGAGGCCGCGCTCGCGGTCGAAATGCGTCGCCTGCTCGCTGCGCACCTTGTCGGCGAAATACGAGGGCGCCAGCCCCGCCTCGGTGATGCGCCCTTCGCTGCGTTGCACGCGGCGGGGCTCGCCGGGGCTGTCGATCTCCAGGCGCGCTTGGTAGTGGATTCCGTCGTGCCGCCAGGCGAAGACCGCGTCGCCTGCGTACGGGATGCCGCGCGTCGTGCCCGTGACTTCGTAGTGCAGGCGGGTGGAAGGCGGCAGGCTGACCTGGGATGTGGGCGAGGGAGCGGGCGCGGGCGCGGGCGACGCGACCTGCGGCACCACCGCGGGCGCACCGGGCGCGGCGCGCGAACGCGCGGGTGCCGCTCGCGCCGGTGGCGGTGCGGGTGGCGGTGCGGGTGGCGGTGGCACCGAGGCCGTGGCCACCGCGGGCGCAGGCGCGATGTCTTGCGGCGTCGCCACGGTCGCCGCAGGTGCCGGCATCACGGGCCGCATCGCGAACCGCACCGGCGCATCGCGCGCAGGCCGCACGCGTTGTGGCGCCGCCTGCAGCAGCACCAGGTGCACGGCGAGCACGACCACCGCCAGCGGCGCGAGGCGCCGGCCGGCAGCCGCGCACGCGTGGTTCATCCCCGGTGTCCGAGGTCGCTGGAGAGTTGCCGGGCCGCAGCGCGCAGGGGCTTGTCGACCGCGCCGTCGAATTCCGCGTCGAAGCTGCCCGCCGGCCCGAGTGCGACGATCCCCAAGGCCATGTGGCCGTCGGCGTCGAACACCGGCGCGCAGAAGCCGACGATGCCGGGCAGCAGCGTGTCGACCACGCGCGAGGCGCCGCGCTTGCGCACGGCGTCGAGCAGCGCGCGCACTTCGGCCGGCGTGGTGGGCACGTCCTTGCGTCCCTGCTTCTGCGCCCGCGCCATTTCTTCGCGCAGCATGGGCGCGATCGCCTCCTTGGGCGCATAGGCGGCGAAGCACTGGCCGGTGGCGGACGTCAGCAGGGGCATCACATCGCCTAAACGCAGGTTCACGGTCACGGCTGACGGGGATTCCTCCCAGTGCACGATGGTGGGGCCGTGGTTGCCCCACACCGCCAGCGCCAGCGTGTGGCCGATCTCCTCCATCAGGCCGGCCACGCGCTCGCGCGCGAGCTTGACCGCGTCCAGGCGCGAGAGGGACGCGAGCCCGAGCTTCAGCGCGGCCGGCCCCAGGTCGTAGCGGGTGGTGGCCGCGTCCTGCACCACCAGTTGCAGGCGCTGGAAGCTCACCAGGTAGCGGTGCGCCTTGGCGGCGCTCATGTTGGCGGCGCGGGCCAGGTCGCGCAGCATCAAGGGGCCGTCGGCGGCGCCGAGCACCAGCAGCAGCCCGAAACCGACCTCGACCGACTGGATCCCGGCGCGCTCCTTCATGGCGCCGCGCCCCAGATAGAATTACGTTTAGGTAAATTCATTCAACAATGCGTAATGGGTCCGGCGGACTCTAGCGCAACCGGACACCAAGGGCAATCGATGAAGCTGGCGACGTACAGGGATGGCTCGCGCGACGGGCAGCTGGTGGTGGTCTCGCGCGACCTGCAGTCGGCGCATTATGCGACCGGCATCGCGGGGCGCCTGCAGCAGGTGCTGGACGACTGGAACTTCCTCGCCCCGCAATTGCAGGACCTGTACGAGACCCTCAACGGGGGCAAGTCACGTCACGCCTTCCCCTTCGATCCGCGCCAGTGCATGGCGCCGCTGCCGCGCGCCTACCAGTGGGCCGACGGCTCCGCGTACATCAACCACGTGGAGCTCGTGCGCGCCGCGCGCAACGCGGAGGTGCCCCAGACCTACTACGAGGATCCGCTCATGTACCAGGGCGGCAGCGACGACTTCCTCGGGCCGGTGGAGGACGCGAAGTTCGGCAGCGAGGCGTGGGGCATCGACTTCGAAGCGGAAGTGGCCGTCGTCACCGGCGACGTGCCCATGGGCGCTTCACCCGATGAAGCGCTCGACGGGGTGCGCCTCGTCATGATCGCCAACGACTGGAGCCTGCGAAACCTGATCCCCGCGGAGCTGAACAAGGGCTTCGGCTTCTTCCAGAGCAAGCCCGCCACCGCGTTCAGCCCGGTGGCCGTCACGCCCGACGAACTCGGCGACGCCTGGGACGGTGGCCGCGTGCACCTGGTGCTGCAAAGCGCATGGAACGGCCGCAAGGTGGGCATGTGCGACGCCGGGCCCGACATGACCTTCCATTTCGGCCAGCTCATTGCGCACATCTGCAAGACGCGCAACGTGCGCGCGGGCAGCATCGTCGGCTCCGGCACGGTCAGCAACAAGGGCGTGGCCGGGGCTGGCGGCAAGACCGAATGGCCCAAGGGCTACAGCTGCATCGCCGAGAAGCGCGCGATCGAGACGATCCAGGACGGCAAGCCCACGACCGAGTTCATGCGCTTCGGCGACACGATCCGCATCGAGATGAAGGGCAAGGACGGCCAGAGCGTGTTCGGCGCGATCGAGCAGAAGGTGGTGGATGTGAAAGGTGAGGCGGCAGCGCCTAGCGCGTGAAAGCGCGGCGCGAGCCATCCTCGAAGATCGCGTCGTCGCGAACCAGGTTGCCGGCTGCGTCCCATGAGCGCTCGCGGGTGGGCTTGCCCTGCTCGTCGTGCAGGGTCTCCGCCCGCTTGCGGCCCGACTCGTCGAAGCTCTCGTGCGCGCCGACCGGGATCGCCCGGGCGCGCCCCACCGCCAGGTAAACGGCCTGGCCGGCGAGCTGTCCGTTGTCGTGGAAGTCGCGCACGATCCGCTCCACGCGGTCGCCGCTGCGGCGCCACTCGGTGGCATGGCGCGGCTGGCCATTGAGGTAGAACGTGCGGTCCAGCGCCAGGAAGCCTTCGGCCCACACCTGCTCGCGCAGGATCCGCCCTTCGGCATTGAAGCGCTTCTCGATGCGGCGCTCGCCGACGATCTCCTCCACGTTCGCCACCTGCCCGTTGCCGTGCAGGTTCTCGGCGCGCACCGGCTTGCCCTGCTCGAAGCGCATGCGCGTGCGCACGCGGCCGGAGGCGTCGAACAGCTCCACGTTGGACGGTCCTGCAAAGCCGCACAGCCGCGCATCGTCCGCCACCGGCGCCAGCATCGGGCGCGGCCCGCACTTGAGTTGCGTCACCTGCCCGGCCGGCGTGTATTCCACGCTGGCCTGCTCGCGTCCTTCCACGTAGAAGCCCACGCGGCGCGGCTTGCCGTCGGGGTACCAGGTGCGCACCAGGCCGACCTCGCTCCCGTTCTCGTAAGTCGAATCGCGCAGCAGCTGCCCCTCGGGCGAGAACTCGCGGGCGCGACCGTGCTTGTTGCCGCGCTCGTTGCGCGTGAACTCCTCGCGCAGCTGGCCGTTGGCATGGTTGAAGCGGATGACCTCGGCCGCGGACGGCACGGACGTGGACAGCAAGGCGCAAAGCAGGACGGCGGAAGGGCGCATGCAGGCAGTGTAGGGCGGCCCCACGCGCGCGGTGCAAGCCGCATACTGGACCACGATGGAAGCGCCAAGCCCCGCCGCGTCGCCCCGCTGGTGCTGGCTGCCCGCGGAGGGCAGCTGGGCCTACTACCTGCTACTCGCCGGCACCGGCATGCTGGTGCTCGGACCGCTGGCGGGTGTCACGGCCGCGTACATGAACTTCTCGCTCGGCTTCTTCGTCGGCGGGCAGGTGCTGGCGGGTCTGCTCGGCTCCGCCGTGACGGCGGGCTACGGCGCCTCGGGCAAGCACGGCGCCAACTACATCCAGACGGCGGCGGCTTCGGTCGCCAGCATGAGCGGCATGGGCGTGCTGGTGCAGGCGATGGTCTGGATGGGATTGCCGCAGCCGCCCGCGTGGCAGCTGGTCGTGTACTTCGCGTGCATCGGCATGTTCGGCGTCGGCGTGGGCATGCTCTACACGCCGGTGCTGGTGGACCGCCTGCGCCTGGTCTATCCCTCCGGCCTCGCCGTGGCCAACATCCTGCGTGCTCTGACCGACCCGGCGCTCCTGAAGCGCTCGGTGCGGCAACTCGGAGGCGGCGCGCTCGCCGGCCTCGCGACCGGCTTCGCCGTGTCGCGCCTGGCCTTCCTGGGCGCGCTGGAGCTGTCCGCCTCCACCTTCGGGGCCGGCCTGGTGGTCGGAGCGCGCATCGGCGTGCCGGCGCTGATCGGCGGCCTGGTCGGCTGGGCGCTCACGCCCTTCTTCGTGGCGATCGGCTGGCTCGAGCCCGGCGACCCGTTTCGCAAGATCATGTTCCTCATCGCCCTGGGCACGATCATGGGCGCGGCAATCGTCGACCTCGCGCTGATCTTCCGGCAGGCCTGGCCCGGCGCCCGCCGCGAACTCGCGCAGGCACCGCAGCCGCAGGACGACTGGCGCCGCGTGCACCGCGGACGGCTGCTGCTGTGGGTGTTCGCGTGGGGCGCGGCGACGCTCGCCACGGGGCACGTGCTGCTGCGGCAGCCGCTGTTCTTCCTGGCGATCGCGCTGGCGCTGGTGTTCGTGTTCGCGCTGGTCAACGGCATCTCGGTGGGCGTGAGCGACTCCAACCCGATCTCGTCGGCCTTCGTCGTGTCGGTGGTGCTGATGGCGCTGCTGGGACTGGTGGACGCCGGCATCGGCCTCATGGCCGGGGCGATCCTGTTGATCTCCACCAGCGTGGCCTGCGACATGCAGCAGGACCGCTCCACCGGCTGGCGCCTGGGCACGCCGCGCGTGCTGCAGTTTCGCTACCAGGTGCTTGGCATCCTGGTCGGCGCGGTGCTCGCGGTGGTGTTCGCGCGCCTGTTCATGGCGGCCTATCCCGTGCTGCTGCAGGACCAGACGGTGATGAAGGCCGGCCAGCAGCCGGCGGAGTGGAGTTCCGCCATGACCTACAAGTTCGTGGGCGTGCTGCGCAGCCTGACGGACGACAAGCCGTTCCAGCGCACCGCGATCATCGTGGGCGTGGCGATCGGGCTCGCGATCGAGGTCGCGCGCAAGATCGTCAGGCCGAAAAGCTTCGTCGTCGACGCGGTGCTGCTGCCGTCGCCCTATGCGTTGTCGTTCGGCGGTTTCGTCAACCTGCCCACGTCCATGTGGCTGGCAGCCGGTGGCGTGGTGGCGAGCGTGATCGGCGCGCGCGCGCCGAAGCGCAAGGACCTGCCGGAGGACATGAGCGGCACGTCGCTGTTCGGCGGGGGATTGATTGCGGGGGATGCCCTCGCGGCGCTCGGGTTGGGCGTCGCGGGGTTGCTGGCGACCGTGCTGTAGGTGTTGAGGTGCCTGCGGCAACCCAACCTACGAACGAGGAACGTCGGGGGTTCGCCATTGGGCTCACCTCGACCTACAATTCCACCGTAGGTTAATGGAATGGACGCCCCGCTCCCTACGGCATTTGGAGTGCCAAAGTGGGGGGTGGGAACCGCACCCACTTGAAGCGGGAAGGAGCGTCCACCATGAACGTTACAGCAGTCGGCCTTGATATTGCAAAGAACGTGTTCCAGGTCCACGGCGCTGATGCCAGTGGCAAGCGGATCGTTCGCAAAAAGCTCAACCGTGAGCAGGTGCTAGCCTACTTTGCCACCTTGCCCGCGTGCGTGATCGGCATGGAAGCATGTGCCGGCGCGCACTACTGGGCGCGCAAGCTGCAGGAGCTGGGACACACCGTGCGGTTGATCGCACCGCAGTTCCTTAAGCCGTACGTTAAGACCAACAAGAACGACGCGGCCGATGCCGAAGCGATCTGGGAGGCGGTGACGCGGCCAAATATGCGTTTCGTGCCGGTCAAGACGGTCGAACAACAGGCGGTTCTCTCGTTGCATCGCGCCCGCAGCGGCTTCATCAAGGCGCGAACGGCACAGGCCAACCAGATTCGCGGCTTGCTTGCCGAATTCGGCCTGGTGATCCCCAAGGGCCTCCGCCACGTGTTCGCGCAAGTCACGCCCCTGGTTGAAGACGCTCAGCGCGACCTGCCGGGATCGCTGCGAGTGCTGATCACCAGATTGATGGAGCAACTCCGGCAGGTGGATCAACAAGCCAAGGAATTGGAGGCGCAGATCCACTTGTGGCACCGACAGAACGCGGCCAGCCGCAAGCTGGAGAAGGTCCCCGGCATCGGGCCACTCACGGCCAGCGCGCTGGTTGCAACTGCGGGTGACGCGAGCAACTTCCACGATGGAAGACAGCTGGCCAGCTGGATCGGAGTCGTGCCGCGGCAGCACTCCAGCGGCGGCAAGCAGCAGCTGCTGGGCATCAGCAAGCGTGGAGACGTTTACTTGCGCACCCTGCTCATTCATGGCGCAAGATCGGTGGTGAAGGTCGTAAAGCGTCAGGCGGTTCCCCAAGGCCAGGCTATCTGGCTCTGTGAGCTGATCAAGCGACGAGGCGTCAATGTCGCTGCAGTGGCGCTGGCCAACAAGAACGCTCGTATCGCTTGGGCCTTGCTGGCTCACGACACCGAATACGACAGGCACTACGCTCAATAACATCGACCAAGACGTCGAGCTCATCGTCACGCGGTTGCTCAGGCGAAGGCAAGTGATGGCACCACAGGTCGGACCGTGACCAGCAAACCCCGCAAAACCCTCGGTGCTTCGAGCACGTTAGGTTGATTGCGGGTCTGGTCAGCTCATTCCATCGGGG
>JAESGR010001048.1_pt1 | contig 11241 bp, 2 predicted proteins | sample 9269771 | NCBI WGS metagenome assembly JAESGR01 (sample SAMN15739572, study PRJNA653492) | algae metagenome | isolation source: Chroococcus sp. CMT-3BRIN-NPC107 and co-occurring heterotrophs from well... | place: USA: Clark Mountains Wilderness, California | collected 2010-04-18
TCTTGGCCGCGCGCGCCGCGAGGATCTCGCCGTCGGCGTGCTGCATGCCGGTCAGCCCGGTCGGGGCGATCGCCACCGGCATCGCGACGTCCTGGCCGACCATGGTGGTGCGGGTGCTGCGGCCTTCCATGTTCACCGCCACCCGTTGGCGCAGCAGGATGCGCTCGAAGTCCTTCTCGTTGGCGCGGTAGGTGCTCTCGGTCCACGAGCCCGAGTCGGCGTAGTCGTAGAACATGCGCGGCACGCGCCGCTGGGCGAGGACGCGCAGGTCCTCGATGTTGGTGATCACTGGCAAAGGGGCGTCTCCTCAGGGCAGATGGTAAACGCTGGCCTTGGAGCCCCAGAAAGTGGCCTCGCGCGTGCTTTCCGGCGCCCGAGCGTTGCGAGTGCGCAACCCAGCAGCCGGAGGCGCTTAAGCCGCTCTGACGGTGCTCGACAGTAACTGGTGCTACAGGGCATCATCCAGAAAGTCCAGCAAACACAAGAGCTTGCCGACGTTCCTTCAACCAGGGTTCGGCCAGCCGGTGGTGCACCGCCGACCAACGAAAGTCGGCGGTCACTCAGGGCATTTACAGTTGCTTACGCGCTCGGCCGTCTCCGGGTGCGCTGGACAGGACGTCATGGGAACGAGCGATACCAACATCGGGTTTGTAGGAAACGGCGCACACGCGCCGGGCCTGGACCTGCCCGAAGACCTGCTGCACGTGGACCCGCTGCTGGACTGCCTGGTCCAGCTGGCGCGCATCCACGGCCGGCCGGCCACGCGCACCGCCCTGGCCGCGGGGCTGCCCGTCGCCTCCGGCGGCATGACGCCCGCCCTGTTCACCCGTGCCGCCAGCCGCGTCGGCATCGCCACCCGCATCCTGCGCCGGCCGCTCGAGGGCTTCGACACCGCGCTCCTGCCCCTCGTGATCCTGCTGCAGGACGACCAGGCCTGCCTGCTGGTCGGATGGGCCGACGACGGCGCCACCGCCTGCGTGCTGCTGCCCGAATCCGGCGAGGGCGAGGTGCGCATGCCGCGCGCCGAACTCGCCGCGCGCTACGCCGGCTATGCGATCAGCGCCCAGCCGCAGTTCCGCTTCGACGCCCGGGCGCCGGAAGTCGCGCACCTGCGCCAGAAGCACTGGTTCTGGGCCGCCGTGGGCGAACAGCTGCCGCTGTACCGCGACGTGCTGCTGGCAGCCCTGCTGGTCAACGTGTTCGCGCTGGCGCTGCCCCTGTTCTCGATGAACGTCTACGACCGCGTGGTGCCGAACTTCGCGGTCGAGACCCTGTGGACGCTCGCCATCGGCGTGGGCATCCTGCTGGTGGCCGATTACGTGCTGCGCGTGATGCGCGGCTACTTCGTCGACCTGGCCAGCACGCGCATCGACGCCAAGCTGTCCACGCTGATCATGGAACGCGTGCTGGGCATGCGGCTGGCCGAGCGACCTCCCTCCGTCGGGGCCTACGCGGCCACCTTGCGTTCCTTCGAAAGCGTGCGCGATTTCATCGCATCGGCCACCGTCACCGCGGTGGTCGATCTGCCTTTTGCGGTGCTGTTCCTGGCGGTCGTCACCTGGATTTCCTGGCCCCTGGTGTTCGCGCCGATCCTCGGCGTGGCGCTGGTCCTCGCCTACGGCTGGGTGGTGCAGGGCCGCATGCAGCAGCTGTCGGAGACCTCCTTCCGGGCGGCCAGCCTGCGCAACGCGACGCTGGTCGAGGCGCTCGCCGGGATGGAGACGATCAAGGCCCACGGCGCCGAACGCGTGATGCAGGGCCGGCTGGAGGACACGACCCTGTTCCTCTCGCGCGTGAACGCGCAGATGCGCCTGCTGTCGTCGACCGTCAGCAACGGCGTCATGAGCCTGCAGCAGCTGGTGAACGTGGCGATGATCGTCGCCGGCGTGTACCTGATCCACGAAGGCATGCTCACCATGGGCGGCCTGATCGCCTGCACCATGCTGGCCGGCCGCGCCATGGGCCCGCTGGCGCAGGTGGTCGGCCTGCTGATGCAGTACCACACGGCCAAGAGCTCGCTGCTGGCGCTGGAATCGACGATGAACGCGCATCCCGAGCGGCAGGATGCGCAGGCCTTCCAGTCGCGCCCGCAGCTGTCCGGCGACATCGAGTTCCAGAACGTGCGCTTCGCCTATCCCGGCCGCGAGGAGTCGTCCCTGCGCGGCCTGAACCTGCGCATCCGCGCCGGCGAGAAGGTCGCGATCCTCGGCCGCGTCGGCTCGGGCAAGACGACGCTGCAGCGGCTGGTGCTGGGCCTGTACGCGCCCGCCGAAGGCAGCGTGCGCGTCGACGGCATCGACCTGCGCCAGCTCGACCCGGCCGACCTGCGCCGGGGCATAGGCTACGTGGCGCAGGACCCCTTGCTGTTCTACGGCACGCTGCGCGACAACGTCGCCGTGGCCGCTCCCTTTGTCGACGATGCCGCGGTGATCGCCGCCTTGCAGGTCGGCGGCCTCGCCTCCTTCGTCAACAACCACCCGCAGGGCCTGGCCATGATCGTGGGCGAGCGCGGCGAATCGCTCTCGGGCGGCCAGCGCCAGGGCATCGCCATCGCCCGCGCCGCGCTGCTGGCACCACGGATCCTGCTGCTGGACGAGCCGACCGCGGCGATGGACGCGCAGTCGGAGATGCAGTTCAAGGAGCGCCTGCGCGCCTTCGCGCAGGACAAGACCATGGTGCTGGTCACGCACCGCAGCACCTTGCTCGACCTGGCCACGCGCGTGGTGGTGCTCGACGAAGGCCGGGTCGTCGCCGACGGCCCGCGCGAGCAGGTGATGAACGACCTGCGGGCCGGCCGCGTCGGGAGGGCCGCATGATCCTCGCCAGCCTGCGCGACGCCTTCCGCGGCGCCAATCCCACGCCCGACGAGGCCGGCTTCGTCGCCGACGCCCGCCGCACCGCGCTGGAACAGGAGCCGCTGCGCGCCCGCCTGCTGCTGCGCGTGTTCGCCGCCACGCTGCTGGTGGCGCTGGCCTGGGCCGCGTTCGCCCACGTCGACGAAGTCACGCGCGGCGAGGGCAAGGTGATTCCCTCGCGCCAGCTGCAGGTGCTGCAAAGCCTGGACGGCGGCGTCGTCTCCGACATCCTGGTCAAGGAAGGGCAGGTGGTGGAAGCCGGCCAGGCGCTGGTGAACATCGACCCGACCCGCTTCGATTCCTCGCTGCAGGAAAACCGCGCCCAGTCCGTGGCCCTGGTCACGCGGGTCGCGCGCCTGCGCGCCCTGGCCGAAGGCAGCGCCTTCGTGCCGCCGGCCGAGGCGCTGGCGCAGGCGCCGCGCACGGTGGACGCCGAGAAGCAGGCGTACGAAGCGGCCCGCTCCACCCTGCAGGCGCAGCTGTCCGTCGCCGAGCAGCAGCTCGCGCAGAAGCGCCAGGAGCTCGCCGAGGCGCAGGCGCGGCGCGAGCAGGCCGCGCGCTCGCACCAGCTCACCGCCCAGGAACTCGCCTTCACCAAGCCGCTGGTGGCCAGCGGCGCGGTGTCCGATGTCGACGTGATGCGCCTGGAGCGCGACGCCGCCCGCTTCCTGGGCGAGCGCGAAGTGGCCACGGCGCAGATCGCCAAGGCGCAGTCGGCCATTGCCGAAGGCAGCCGCAAGATCCAGGAGATCACGCTCAACTTCCGCAGCGACGCACGCAAGGACCTGTCGGAGACCCTGGGTCGGCTGAACGTCAGTTCCGCCGGCAAGGCAGGCCTGGCGGACAAGGTGGACAAGTCGGTGCTGCGTTCGCCCGTCAAGGGCACCGTCAAGCGCCTGCACGTGGCCACCGTCGGCGGCGTGGTGCAGCCGGGCAAGGATGTCATCGAGATCGTCCCGCTGGAGGAGTCGCTGCTGCTCGACGCGCGGGTGCTGGCCAAGGACATCGCCTTCCTGCGTCCCGGCGCCCCGGCCGTGGTCAAGTTCACCGCCTACGACTTCTCCATCTACGGCGGCCTGCCGGCCAAGGTGGAAGTGATCGGCGCCGACTCGATCACCGACGACCGCGGCAACACCTACTACATGGTCCGCCTGCGCACCGACAAGTCGCAGCTGGGGCACGGGCTGCCCATCATCCCCGGCATGGTCGCCGAGGTGAACATCCTCACCGGCGAGAAGTCGGTGCTTTCCTATTTGCTGAAGCCGGTCCTGCGCGCACGCGCGGCGGCGTTGACGGAGCGCTGACATGGCCCGCGTCATTGGCACCGTCGTCCTGCTCGAAGGCGTCGTGCTTGCCCGTAGTCCGGACGGACAGACCCGGCAGCTGAAGCACGGCGACCCCGTGCACGAAGGCGAGGTGATCCGCACGGTCGGCGATGCGCGCGTGGAGCTGTCGTCGGAGCAGGGCGGACGGCTGGTGCTGCGGGCGCGCGAGAGCGTGACGCTGGACGCCGCGATGTTCGACAACGGCATCGGCGTCGACGAGACGCAGGGCGGCAGCCTGGTCGGTCGCGTCAACGAAGGCACGACCTCGGCGCGCATCGAGACTGAAGGCACGACCGGACAACGCGGCGCCGAAGAGGACGAGAGCAATCGCCAGGCCGAACTGATCGAGCGCCTGCGCATCGACGACGGCAATGGCTTCGTGCAGCTGCAGCGCATCGACGAAGCCTTGCCGCGCCCGGCGTTCGGAGGCGACAGCCTTGACCGCGCCCGCTTCGACCAGCCGCTGTTCGGCGTCGAGTACGAGTCCACGGGGCTGCCGCCGGTGCTCGGCGTGGCGGTCGCGCCGGCGCTGGCGCCGCAGCTCGTGCTGCCCGGCACCCAGAGCACGCAGCCCGGCGTGCCGCTGTCCTTCCTGCAAGCCGCGGGCAACGGCATCGGCATTGCCGACAGCGACAGCCCGGCGGTCACGACGCGCATCTGGGTGGTCGCGGGCTCGCTCACCGTGGTGCCCGTCGCGGGCGTGGCGGTCACCGGCAACGGCACCCGCGAACTGGTCCTGGTGGGCCCGCCCGAGGCGATCACGCGCGCCCTCGACGGCCTGACCTACCTGCCGGTGCCCGACGCATCGGGTCCGGCCTGGGTGAACGTGAGCACCAGCGACGGCACCCACACCATCGTCGGCGGCGTGCCGGTGACGGTGCAGCCGGGCCCGCAATCGCCCGCCGCCGGCGCCGACGTGATCGCCGGCCGCGAAGACCTGCCGCTGGCGATCCCCGTCGCCACGCTGCTCGCCAACGACAGCGATGCCGACGGCGACGCACTCCAGGTGGTGGCCGTCGGCAACCCGGTGGGCGGCACCGTCGCCCTGGTCGGGGGCAACGTGGTCTTCACGCCGGCGCCCGACTTCCAGGGCGTCGGCAGCTTCAGCTACACGATCACCGACGCCAGTGGTCGCAGCGCGACCGCCACGGTGACCGTCAACCTCGCGCCCGACGCCGACAGCGCACCCGATGTCGCGGTGGCCGCGCAGGACACGCCGGTGGTCATTGACGTGCTGGCCAACGACCGCTTCGAGACCGCGCCCGTGATCACCGCGGTGGCCGGCGTGGCCGTCACGGACGGCGGCCCGGCCGTGCCGGTGGCCAATGGAAGCGTGCAGCTCGCCGGCGGCCAGCTGGTCTTCACGCCCGCGCCCGGGTTCAGCGGCACCGTGCCTGCGTTCTCCTACACGGTGGGCACCGGCGCAACGAGCGAAACGAACACCGTCGACGTCACGGTGATCCCGACGCCCCGCGTTGCCGGCATCTCCTCGCCGGCGGCGGCCGAGGGCGCGCCGCTCGCCTTCGAGGTCACCCTCACGAATGCCACCACGGTGGCCACGCGCCTGCCCTACGCCCTGGGCGGCGGCAGCGCCGGGGCGGCCGACCACGGCACCGCGACGTTCAGCAACGGCGTCACGCTGGCCGGCGGCATCCTCACGGTGCCGGCGGGCGCGGCCAGCTTCACCGTCACCGTGGCGGGCGCGCAGGACGCGCTCGACGAGCCCACCGAGACCGTGCCGCTGACCATCGGCGGCGTGACCGGCACCGGGTCCATCCTCGACGACGATGCTGCCCCCACGCTGTCCATCAACGACGTCACCATCGACGAGTCCGCCGGCACCGCCACCTTCACGGTCACGCTGAGCGCTGTCTCGGGCCAGACGGTCACCGTCGCCTACGCCACGGCCAACGGCACCGCGACGGTCGGCAACGATCTCGTCGCTGCTGCGGGCACGCTGACCTTCGCCCCCGGCGTCACCACCCAGACCGTCACGGTCACGATCTCCGAAGACAACATCTTCGAAGGCGCCGAGGCCTTCCAGGTGCTGCTCTCCGGTGCCACCAACGCGACGATCGCGGACGGCAGCGGCACCGGCACCATCACGGACAACGACGCCGCGCCGGTGGTCACCGCCGTCAGCAGCCCGGTCGCGGCCGAAGGCGCCGACCTGGTCTACACGGTCACGCTGTCGAATCCGTCGAGCACGCCGACCGCCTTCGCCTACAGCCTCGGCGGCGGCACGGCCACCGCGCCGGACTACGGGCAGGTCAGCTTCAGCAACGGCGTCACGCTGGCCGGTGGTGTGCTCACGGTGCCGGCGGGCGTCAGCGCCTTCACCGTCACGCTGCAAGGCGCGCAGGACGGTGCCGACGAGCCCGACGAGACCGTGCCCCTCAGCGTGGGCGGCGTGACGGGTACCGGCACCATCCTGGACGACGATGCGGCGCCCGGGCTCGGCGTCGCGGATGTCACGGTCAACGAGGTCGCCGGCACCGTGAGCTTCACGGTCACGCTCAGCGCCGCCTCCGGCCGCACCGTGACCGTCGACTACGCCAGTGCCGACGGCACGGCCGGGGCGCCGGGCGACTACACGGCCGTCGCGGGCACGCTCACCTTCGCGCCTGGCGTCACCACCCAGGTGATCACCCTCGCGCTCACCGACGACGCCATCGCGGAAGGCTTCGAGAACTTCGCCATCGCTCTGGCGAACCCGGTGAACGCCGCCATCGTCGACGGCAACGCCACCGCGACGATCATCGACAACGACGGCGCGCCCGTGGTGATGTCGGTCGGCAGCCCCACGGTCGGCGAAGGCAACGACCTCGCCTACGCGGTCACGCTCAGCAACACGGCCAGCACGCCGACCACCTTCGCTTTCGCGTTCGGCGGCGGTTCCGCATCGGCGGCCGACTACGGCGCGCTCAGCTTCAGCGACGGGGTCACCCTCGCGGGCGGCGTGCTCACGGTGCCTCCCGGCGTCGCCGGCTTCACCATCACGGTGGCCGGGGCGCAGGACGCGCTCGACGAACCGGCCGAAACGGTCCCCCTCAGCGTCGGCGGCGTCGCGGCCACCGGCACGATCCTGGACGACGACGCGGCGCCGGCCCTGAGCATCGGCAACGTCACGGTCAACGAGGCCGACGGCACGGCGACCTTCACGGTCACGCTGAGCGCCGCTTCGGGCCAGGCCGTCACGGTCAACTACGCCACGGCCGGCGGCAGCGCCGCCGCGGGCAGCGACTTCACCGGCGCCGCCGGCACGCTCACCTTCGCGCCGGGCGTCGTCTCGCAGACCATCACCATCGCGATCACCGAGGACACGGTGTTCGAAGGCGTCGCCGGCGAGACCTTCGACGTGGTGCTCTCGGGCGCCACCAACGCCACCATCGCCAGCGGCACCGGCGTCGGCACCATCACCGACAACGACGCCGCGCCCACCGTCACGGCGATCACCAGCCCGGTGGCGGCCGAAGGCAGCGACCTAGTCTACACGGTCACGCTCAGCAACCCGTCGAGCACGCCGGCCACCTTCGCGTACACGCTCGGCGGCGGCAGCGCATCACCCGCCGACTACGGCGTGGTGAGCTTCAGCAACGGCGTCACGCTCGCCGGCGGCCTGCTGACGGTACCCGCGGGCGTCACCAGCTTCACGGCCACGGTCGGCGGCGCGCAGGACACGCTGGACGAAACGAACGAAGGCGTGCCACTGACCATCGGCGGCGCCACGGGCACCGGCACGATCACGGACGACGACGCGCCGCCCACGGTGTCGATCGGCAACGTGGTGGTCAACGAAGCGAACGGCACCGCCACCTTCACGGTCAGCCTCGCCACGGCGTCCGGCCAGGCCGTCACCGTCGACTACGCGACCGCGAACGGCAGCGCCACCGCCGGCAGCGACTACACCGCCGCCGCCGGCACGCTGGCCTTCGCCCCGGGCGTGCTCTCGCAGACCGTCACCGTCGCGATCACCGACGATGTGCTGGCCGAAGGCGCCGCCGGCGAAACCTTCAGCGTGGTGCTGTCCAACCCCACGAACGCCACCATCGCCACGGGAACGGGCGTCGGCACCATCGTCGACAACGACGGCGTGCCCACCATCACCGCGGTGAGCAGCCCCGTCGCCGGGGAAGGCACGGACCTCGTCTACACGGTCACGCTCAGCAACGGCTCCAGCACGCCGACCGTCTTCCCCTATGTGCTCGGCGGCGGCACGGCTTCCGCGGCAGACCACGGCGCGGTCACCTTCAGCAACGGCGTCACGCTGGCCGGCGGCAACCTCACCGTGCCGGCGGGTGTCACCGGCTTCATCGTCACGGTCGCCGGCGCGCAGGACGCGCTCGACGAACCCAACGAGACGCTGCCGCTCACGGTCGGTGGCGTCACCGGCACCGGCACGATCAACGACGACGACGCGACGCCGGGCCTGGCGATCGGCAACGTCGCCGTCAACGAGGCCGGCGGCACCGCCACCTTCACGGTCACGCTCAGCGCCGCGTCGGGGCAGGCGGTCACCGTCAACTACGCCACCGCGAACGGCAGCGCCATCGCCGGCGCCGACTACACGGCGGCAGCGGGCACGCTCACCTTCGCACCCGGCGTGACGACGCAGACCGTCACCGTCGCGATCACCAATGACACGCTGTTCGAAGGCCCCATCGGCGAAGGCTTCGACGTCGTGCTCTCCGGCGCGACCAACGCGACGATCACCAACGCCAACGGCGTCGGCACGATCACGGACGACGATGCGGCGCCCACGATCACGGGCGTCAGCAGCCCGACGGCCGCGGAAGGCAGCGACCTGGTCTACACGGTCACGCTGAGCAACGCTTCCAGCACGCCCCGGATCTTTGCCTACACGCTGGGCGGCGGCACCGCCTTGGCCGCCGATCACGGCGTGGCAAGCTTCTCGGACGGCGTGACGCTGGCCGGGGGCAACCTCACGGTGCCGGCCGGCGTCACCAGCTTCACGGTCACGGTCGCCGGGGCGCAGGACGCACTCGACGAAGCGAACGAGACGCTGCCGCTCACCGTCGGCGGCGCGACCGGCACGGGCACGATCACCGACGACGACGCGACGCCCAGCCTCGCGATCGGCAACCTCGCGGTCAACGAGGCCGACGGCACCGCCACCTTCACGGTGACGCTCAGCGCGCCTTCCGGCCAGGTGGTCACCGTCGACTACGGCAGCAGCGACGGCAGCGCCTCCGTCGGCAGCGACTATGCGGCCGCGACCGGTACGCTGGTGTTCGCCCCGGGCGTGACCACGCAGACCGTCACCGTGAACATCACGGACGATGCGGTGGCGGAGGCCGGCGAGACCTTCGCCGTGCAGCTCTCCAACGCCGGCAACGCCACGATCGCCGTGGCCACCGGCACGGCCACCATCAGCGACAACGACGCGGGACCCAGCGTCACCGCGATCAGCAGCCCCACGGCCGCCGAAGGCAACGCCCTCGTCTACACGGTCACCCTCAGCAACGCTGCGAGCACCGCGACGGTCTTCCCGTACACGCTCGGCGGCGGCACGGCGTCCGCGGCGGACCATGGAGCCGTCAGCTTCAGCAACGGCGTGACGCTCTCCGGCGGCAACCTCACGGTGCCCGCCGGCGTCACGAGCTTCACGGTCACGGTGGCCGGCGCGCAGGACACGCTGGACGAGCTCGACGAGACGCTGCCCCTGACCATCGGCGGCACGAGCGGCACCGGCACGATCACCGACGACGACGCGACGCCGACGCTTTCCATCGGCAACGTCACGGTCAACGAGGCCGACGGCACTGCCACCTTCACCGTGGCCCTCAGCGCCGCGTCGGGGCTCGCGGTCACGGTGAACTACGCCACGGCCGACGGGAGCGCGCTCGCGGGCGCCGACTACACCGGCACTGGTGGCACGCTGACCTTCGCGCCGGGCGTCACCACGCAGACCGTCACGGTCGCGATCGCCGACGACACGCTGTTCGAAGGCGCCGCCGGCGAGACCTTCGACGTGGTGCTCTCGGGCGCCGTCAACGCCAGCATCGCCACCGGCACCGGTGTCGCCACCATCGTCGACAACGACAGCGCCCCGACGGTCACCGCGGTCACCAGCCCCACCGCGGCCGAAGGCGCGGACCTGGTCTACACGGTCACCCTCAGCAACGCCGCGAGCACGCCGACGACCTTCCCGTACGCGCTCGGCGGCGGCACGGCAATGGCCGCCGACCATGGCGCGGTGAGCTTAAGCAACGGCGTGACCCTGGCCGGCGGCAACCTCACGGTGCCGGCGGGCGTCACCACCTTCACCGTGACCGTGGCGGGTGCCCAGGACACGCTGGACGAGATCGACGAAAGCCTGCCGCTGACCATCGGCGGCGCGACCGGCACCGGCACCATCACCGACGACGACGCGCCTCCGAGCCTGGCCATCGGCGACCTGTCGGTCAACGAAGCCGCCGGCACGGCCACCTTCACCGTCACGCTCAGCGCCGCGTCCGGCCGCACGGTCACGGTCGACTACGCCACGGCCAACGGCAGCGCCAGCGCCGGCAACGACTACACCGCCGCCGGCGGCACGCTGGTCTTCGGCCCCGGCGTGACCACGCAGACGATCACCGTCGCCATCGGCAACGACCTGCTGGCCGAAGGCGGCGAGAACTTCAGCGTGCAGCTGTCCTCCGCCGTCAACGCGAGCATCGCCGACGCGACGGCCATCGCGACGATCGTCGACGACGACGGCGTCCCGGCCATCACCGGCGTGAGCAGCCCGGTCGCCGTGGAAGGCAACGCGCTGGTCTACACGATCACGCTCAGCAACCCGTCGGCAACGCCCACGGACTACGCCTTCACCCTGGGCGGCGGCACCGCGTCGGCGGGCGACTACGGCGCCTTCACCTTCAGCGACGGCGTCACCGCGGCCGGCGGCGTGCTGACCGTGCCTGCCGGCGTGACCACCTTCACGATGTCGGTGGCCGGTGCGCAGGACACGCTCGACGAGCTCGACGAAACGCTGCCGCTGACGGTTGGCGGGGTCGGCGGCGTGGGCACGATCACGGACGACGACGGCCTGCCCGCGCTGT
>JAESGR010001049.1_pt1 | contig 11234 bp, 9 predicted proteins | sample 9269771 | NCBI WGS metagenome assembly JAESGR01 (sample SAMN15739572, study PRJNA653492) | algae metagenome | isolation source: Chroococcus sp. CMT-3BRIN-NPC107 and co-occurring heterotrophs from well... | place: USA: Clark Mountains Wilderness, California | collected 2010-04-18
GATGCAACATTTCAAGGGACAGCTGCCGTGAAGGCGCTCGTGATCGGCCTGGGCTCGATGGGGCGCCGGCGCGTGCGTTGCCTGCGCCAGCACGGCGTCGAGCAGGTGGCAGGCTTCGACACGCGGGCCGACCGGCGCGCTGCTGCCGCGTCCGAGTACAGGATGGAGGTGCGCGAGCGGCTGGTGGCCGAAGACCTGCGTGCATTCGACCTGGTCGTGATCTCCACGCCTCCCGACCAGCACCACACGGCGATCGACTGGTCCATCGCGGCCGGCAAGCCCTGCTTCGTGGAGGCAAGCGTCATCCGCGAGCCGCTGCCGGCACTGGCCGAGCGCGCGCGCCTCAGCGGCGTGCTGGTCGCGCCGTCATGCACGCTGCGCTTCCACCCGGCCATTCGCGACATCACGCAGCTGGTTCGGTCCGGCCGCTACGGCAAGGCCTGCAACTTCTCCTACCACTGCGGCCAGTACCTGCCGGACTGGCACCCGTGGGAGAAGGTGAGCGACTTCTACGTGTCCAATCCGGCCACCGGCGGCGCGCGCGAGATCGTGCCCTTCGAGCTGACCTGGATGGTCGACGCTTTCGGCTGGCCGCAGGCGGTGCAAGGCACGAAGCTGCGCACGACCGACGTGGGCGCGCCCATCGACGACACGTATGCCGCCTTGCTGCGCTTCGACGGCTGCGTCGGCAGCCTGGTCGTCGACGTCGTCGCGCGGCAGGCGGTGCGCAAGCTCACGCTGAACCTGGAGCGCGCCTCGGTGGCGTGGGACTGGGACAGCGGCGTCGTGCGCGTGTACGAAGCCGATGCCGGCCGCACCATCGAACTGGAGCAGCCGCGCAGCAGCGCCCACGCGGGCTACCACCAGAACATCGGCGAAGCCATGTACGTCGCGGAGATCGGCAGCTTCCTCGCGGCGGCGCGGGGCGAGGGCGGGTTCCCGCACAGCCTGGAGGACGACATCCGCGTGCTCTCGCTGCTGGAAGCCATCGAGGCAGGGGGGACGGCATGAGCGGGAGCTACAGCGAGCGCCTGCACCGCGTCATCCCCGGCGGCGCCCACACCTATTCACGCGGGGACGACCAGTACCCGGCCAATGCCCCCGAGATCCTGGTCAGCGGCAAGGGCTGTCGCGTCCTCACCGGCGACGGCCGCACGCTGCTGGATTACGGCATGGGGCTGCGCGCGGTGACCATCGGCTATGCCGACGAGCGCATCAACCGGGCTGCCATGCGCGGCATGGACATGGGCGTGAACCTCACGCGCGCATCGGTGATCGAGCTGGAGGCGGCCGAGCGCCTGGTCGACCTGATCCCCGGGGCCGACATGGTGAAGTTCGCGAAGAACGGCTCCAACGTCACCACCGCGGCCGGGAAGGTCGCGCGTGCGTTCACGGGGCGTCCGCTGGTCTGCGTACCGCGGCAGCATCCCTTCTTCTCCTTCGACGACTGGTTCATCGGCGCCACCACCATCAAGCGCGGGGTGCCGGAGGTGCACCATGCGACCACGCTGCTGTTCGACTACGGCGACCTCGCCAGCCTGCGCAAGTTGTTCGACGAGAACCCGGGCCGCATCGCCGGCGTGATGCTCGAGCCGGGCACCACGGTCGGCCCCTGCGACGGCGCTCCGGGCTTCGACCGCCTGCGCCCGCCCACCCGCGAGGTCGCTGGCTGGGAGGGCAACTTCCTCAGGCACGTGCAGGCGCTGTGCCGGCAGCAGGGCGCCCTGTTCATCCTTGACGAGATGATCACCGGCTTTCGCTGGGACCTGCGCGGTGCACAGGCCCTGTTCGACGTTCAGCCGGACCTCACCACCTTCGGCAAGGGCATGGCCAACGGCTTCGCCGTCGCCGCGCTGGTGGGCCGGCGCGAGGTGATGGAAGTGGGCGCCATCAACAAGCCCGGGCAGGAGCGCACCTTCCTGGTCTCCACCACGCACGGCGGCGAGATGGCGAGCCTGGCCGCTTTCCTGGAGACGGTGGATGTGTACGAGCAGCAGGGCGTGGTGCGGCACCTCTGGGACTACGGCGCGAAGCTGATGACGGGCCTGGAGGCCTTGGCGCGCGAAGCGGGCGTCGACCGGCACTTCCAGCTGCAGGGCAACGCGGTGGCCATGAACTACGTGACGCTGGATGCGCAGGGACAACCCAGCCTGCCGCTGCGCACGCTGTTCTCGCAGGAGATGATCCGCCACGGCGTGCTGATGCCCTGGATCGCGCAGAGCTTCTCGCACGGCGACGTGGAACTGCAGCAGACCCTGGATGCAGCGCGCCAGGCCTTGGCCGTGTACGCGCAGGCGCTGCAGGACGGCGTCGAGCGCTTCCTCGAAGGACCCGCCATCAAGCCGGTGTTCCGGCAGTTCAACTGACATGGGCGCACAACGCTTTTCCCTTGACGGCAAGCTCATCGCCATGACCGGGGCGGCCGGGATCCTGGGGCAGGGCGCCGTCGCCGCCTTCCTGGAAGCGGGCGCGCGCGTGTGCGCCCTCGACCGCACCGAGGCGGACCTCCAGCGGCTGGGCACGCACGAGCGCCTGCTGGCGATCCCCACGGACGTGAGCGATGCCGCCAGCGTGCGCGCGGCCGCGGATCGCCTGGACGCCACCTGGGGCGTGGCCGACGTCCTGTTCAACAACGCGGCGACCAAGAGCGAGAACTTCTTCGCGCCCTTCGAGGACTTCCCGCTGGAAGACTGGAACGCGGTCCTGGCGGTGAACCTCACCGGCGCCATGCTGTGCGCGCAGGCCTTCGGCGCGCCGATGGCCAGGCGTGGCCGCGGCGCCATCGTCAACACGCTTTCCATCTACGGCATCGTCGCGCCGGACCAGCGCATCTACGAAGGCTCGGAATACCTGGGCCGGCCGATCAACACGCCCGCGATCTATTCCGCCAGCAAGGCGGGCCTCTGGGGCCTGACCCAGTACCTGGCCAGCTACTGGGGCGGCCGGGGCGTGCGGGTGAATGCGATCACGCCGGGCGGCGTCTTCAGCGGCCAGAACGAGACCTTCGTCGGCAATTACTCCCAGCGGGTGCCGCTCGGGCGGATGGCCACGCGCGAGGACATCGTCAACGGCATGGTGTTCCTGGCCAGCGACGCATCGTCCTACCTGAACGGACACAACCTCGTCGTGGACGGCGGCTGGACGGTTTGGTGATGGCCGGCGTGTTCGTCATCGCCGAAGCCGGCGTCAACCACAACGGCGACCTGGCGCTCGCGCTGCGCCTGTGCGATGCGGCGAAGCAGGCCGGTGCGGATGCGGTGAAGTTCCAGACCTTCCGCGCCGAGGACCTGGTGGTGCCCGGTGCCCCGACCGCGCAGTACCAGCAGCGGCAGACCGGCGCACAGGACCAGTTCGCGATGCTGCGGCAGCTGGAGCTGTCGCACGAGCAGCACGAAAGCATCCGGGACCACTGCGCGCGCATCGGCATCGAGTTCTTCTCCACGCCTTTCTCGGTGGAGGCCGTTGACATGCTGGTGGCGCTCGGCGTGCGGCGGATCAAGATGCCGTCGGGCGAGCTGACGCACCGGGCGTTGGTGGAACACGCGTGTGCGACGGGGCTGCCGGTGCTGTTGTCGACCGGCATGGCGACCATGGCGGAGGTGCAGGAAGCCTTGCAGTGGGCGCGCGTCGTGCGTGGTTCGCTGGAAGGCGTGAGCGTCCTGCATTGCACGTCCGCCTATCCGGCCGGTGACGACGCACTCAACCTGAACGCCATCACGACGATGCGCTCGGCGCTGCAGGTGCCGGTCGGCTACTCGGACCACAGCCTGGGCATCGAGGCGTCGCTGGCGGCGGTGGCGCTCGGTGCCGTGGTGATCGAGAAGCACCTCACGCTGGACCGCGACATGCCCGGGCCGGACCACGCCGCGTCGCTTGGGCCACAGGAGTTTGCGCGCATGGTGCAGGGCATCCGTCGCATCGCCGCCATGCTCGGCGACGGCGTCAAGGCGCCGCAACCCGAAGAAGAGGACGCGGCGCGGGTCGCGCGCCGCAGCGTCGTGGCGCTTCACGACATCCCTGCGGGCACGGTGCTCACACCTGCCATGATGGGCTGCCGCCGCCCCGCCACCGGCATCGCCCCGGGCGAGTGGGACCGCGTCGTCGGCCGCACCGCACGCAGCGCCATCGCCGCCGGCACCGTGCTGCAGTGGGACCAGCTCGCCTGAGCATGGCTACCCGGCGCATCCTCTATCTCACCGGAACGCGGGCCGACTTCGGCCTGATGCAAGCGACGCTGCACCGCATCGCCGCGACGCCCGGCCTGCAGCTGCGGGTGGCCGTGACCGGCACCCACCTGAGCACGGCGCACGGCCACACGCTGGACGAGGTGCGCGCCAGTGGCCTGCCCATCGCGGGCGAGATCACAGTCGACGTGCTCACGCGCACCGGCGCCAGCATGTCCGTCGCGATCTCGGAAGTGCTGCGCGGGATGACGCATCTCCTGCAGGGCGATCCGCCTGACGCCTTGCTCCTGCTCGGCGACCGCGGCGAGATGCTGGCCGGCGCCATCGCGGCGCTGCACGTCGGCGTGCCTTGCGTGCACATCCACGGCGGCGAGCGGTCGGGCACGGTGGACGAGCCGGTGCGGCATGCGATCAGCAAGCTCGCCAGCTATCACTTCGTCGCCACCGCCGCAGCACGCGAGCGGCTGGTGAAGATGGGCGAGGAGCCGGCGCGCATTTTCGTGAGCGGCGCGCCCGGCCTCGATGGCTTGCACGAACTCGCGCGTGCTGCGCGCGAGGACACGCTCCAGGAGCTCGGGCTCGCGCCGGACGCACGCTTCGCGCTGGCGCTGTTCCATCCCGTCGTGCAGCAGGCGGGCGACGCCGCAGACCAGGCGCGCTCGCTGATGCAGGCCCTGTGCGACGTCGGCCTGCCTGTGCTCTGGGCGGACCCGAACGCCGACGCCGGCTCGCGCGAGATCCTCCAGGCGCTGGACGCGGGCAGCTTGCCGCCCGGCTCGCGTCGCGTGCAGCACCTGCCGCGCCCCCTGTTCTGCGCCGCCATGCGCCATTGCGCCGTGATGGCGGGCAATTCCTCCTCCGGCATCATCGAGGCGGCCAGCTTCGGCACGCCGGTGGTGAACATCGGCGCGCGCCAGCACATGCGCGAGCACGGACCCAACGTCGTCGACGTCGGCACGGGGGCGGACGAGATCGCCGCAGCACTGCGGCAGCAGCTGGGACACGGCCCGTGGCCGTGGGACAATCCGTGGGGTGACGGGCGTGCGGCCGAACGCATCGCGCACTGGCTCGCAACCCTCCCGCTCGACGCCTCCCTGCTCGAGAAAACCAACAGCTACTGATGCCCAGCGCAGCGCAACCCACCCTGCTGATCTTCGGCGCCGGCGGCCACGGCCGCGTGGTCGCGGACGCTGCCATCGCGCAGGGGACGTGGGGCAGGGTGATCGCGACGGACCGCAACCCGGCGAAGTGCCGGGGGGAGCTGCTGCCGGGCGTGGCGCTGGCCGCGATCGAGGCACTGGAGCCGTACCAGGCCGTGCACGTTGCGATCGGCGATGCGCGCAGCCGTGAACGCGAGGCGGCCGCCGCTGGCGCGCCGCTGGCCACCGTCGTCCATCCCCGCGCCAGCGTCTCGGCGCACGCGATCGTCGGCGACGGCACGCTGGTCGCCGCGCAAGCTGTCCTGGCCCCGACCAGCCAGGTGGGCACCGCCGTGATCGTCAACCACGGGGCGGTCGTCGATCACGACGCCGAGGCGGGCGACTTCAGCCACCTCGGGCCGCTCTCGGCCCTGGGCGGCGCAGCGCGCGTCGGCCGGCGGGTGCTGCTCGGTTCGGGCGCCAAGGTGCTGCCCGGCGTGAGCGTCTGCGACGACGTCACCATCGGTGCCGGCGCCGTGGTCGCGGCGAACATCACCGAACCGGGCGTGTATGCCGGCGTGCCGGCGCGGAGGCTGCGTTGAACGAGCAGCAGTTCCGCGCGCTGTGCGTGCCGGCGAGCTGCACGGTTCGCGAAGCCCTGGACACGCTGGAGCGCACGGCCAAGGGCATCCTGCTGGTGCTGCATGCGGACGGGCGCCTCCGCCGCACGCTCAGCGACGGCGACCTGCGCCGCGCCGCGTTGGCCCGCGTGCCGGAGACCGCCACCATCGACACCCTGCCGGAGCAGCCCCCGATCACGATCGGCGAGCACGCGTCCCTGGCCGAAGCCGTCACGGTGCTCGACCGGCACGTGATCGACCAGCTTCCGGTGGTCGATGCGCAGGGCCGGCCCGTGGACATCGTGCTGCGCCGCGAACTGTCGCAGCGGGTGTGGCTCTCTTCTCCCCACCTTGGGGAAGAAGAGACGGCCTTCGTCGAAGACGCCTTCCGCACCAACTGGATCGCGCCGCTCGGCCCGCACGTGGACGGCTTCGAGCGCGAGCTGGCGGCTTACGCCGGCGTCGGCCACGCGGCGGCCCTGAGTTCCGGCACCGCGGCCATCCACCTTGGCCTGCTGCTGCTGGGCGTGCAACCGGGCGACACGGTGTTTTGCTCCTCGCTCACCTTCGTGGGCAGCTGCAATCCCATCCTCTATTGCGGTGCGCAGCCGGTGTTCATCGACTCGGAGCCGGGCTCCTGGAACATGTCGCCGCAGGCGCTGGAACGCGCCTTCGCCTGGGCGAAGCGCGAGAACCGGCTGCCGCGCTGCGTGATCCTGGTGAACCTGTACGGCCAGAGCGCCGACATGGACGCCTTGCTGCCCGTGTGCGAGCGCCACGGCGTGCCGATGCTCGAGGACGCGGCCGAATCGCTGGGCGCCACCTACCGGGGCCGCGCGAGCGGCAGCTTCGGCCGCGTCGGTGTGTATTCCTTCAACGGCAACAAGATCATCACCACGTCCGGCGGCGGGATGCTGGTGTCGGACGACGAGCAGCTGGTCGCGCGCGCCCGCAAGCTTTCGACGCAGGCGCGCGAGCCGGCGCCGCATTACGAGCACGTGGAGCCCGGCTTCAACTACCGCATGAGCAACGTGCTGGCCGGCATCGGCCGCGGGCAGCTGCGCGTGCTGGACCAGCGCGTGGAACGCCGCCGCGCCGTGTACGAGACCTACCGCGAGGCGCTCGCCGACGTCACCGACATCGCGTGGATGCCGGAGCCGCCCGGCATGCGTTCGACCCGCTGGCTCACCTGCCTGCAGCTGCAGGGCGACGATGCGCCGGCGCGGCGGGACCACGTGCTGCGCAGCCTGGAGCGCCATTCGATCGAGGCGCGGCCCGTGTGGAAGCCGATGCACCTGCAGCCGCTGTTCCGCGGCGCGCCGTACTTCCCGCATGCGGAGCGCGAGGACGTGGCCGCGCGCCTGTTCGATGCGGGCCTGTGCCTGCCTTCGGGCTCCAACATGCCCGACGAGCAGCTGGCGCGGGTGATCGACCATTTGCGGCGCGCCCTCGTGCGCGCGGAGGCCCTGGGTGCGGCTGCTGTCTAGGCGCGCGCTGGCGCTGCTGGTGGTGGACCTGGCGCTGGGGCTGCTGGCCTGGGGCGTCGCCTTCTGGTTGCGCTTCAACCTCGAGGTGCCGCGGGACATGGCGCGCCTGGCGTGGAACTCCGCGCCCTGGACGATCCTGGGATTGGGCATCGGCCTGGTGCTGCGCGGCGTCGACCGCCACGTGTGGACCTACACCGCGCTGCCGGAGCTGCGGCAGCTGGCCGAAGGCGTGGTGCTGGGCGGCGTGCTCACTGCGGCAGCCGTGCTGATGCTGCGGCTGCCGGAATTCCCGCGTTCGGTGCTGCTGCTGTATCCGTTGGTGGCCTTCCTGCTGATGGGGGCGGCGCGAGCCGCCTGGCGCACGTATGCCGAACGGGGGCTGCGCGTCGGCGCGGGCACGCCGGTGCTGATCGTGGGCTCGCTGGTGGACGCCGCGGGCGCCTTGCGCGCGCTGCAGGGTTCGCAGCGCTGGCATCCGGTGGGCATCGTGTCGCCACTGGAGGGCGAGCGCGGCCGCTCGTTGCAGGGCGTACGCGTGCTCGGTGCGCTGGCAGACCTGCCGCGCGTGTGCGAAAGCACGGATGCCAAGGCCGCCCTGGTGGCGAGCCCGCCCGGGTCCGACGATCGCCGCCAGGCCCTGCTGCTCACGGCCGACGCGGGCATCAGCCTGCTGACGATGCCGCGGCCGGACGAGTGGCTCAAGGCCGAGAGCACCGGGCCGCGCAAGATCGAGCTGGAGGACCTGCTGGGTCGCACGCCCGTGGCGCTGGACGTCGCGGGACTCGCGGAGCTGTTTTCGGGCCAGGTGGTCGTGGTCACCGGCGCGGGTGGCTCCATCGGTTCCGAGCTGTGCCGCCAGATCGCGCGCTTCGGCCTGGGCCGGCTGGTGTGCGTGGACACCTCGGAGTACGGCGTGTACCGGCTCGAACAGGAACTGCGCGAGGCGCATCCGCAGATGCAGGCGGTCTACTACACGGCCAACATCCGCGAATACGAGCGGCTGCACGCGATCCTGTGCCAGCACCGGCCGGCCGTGGTCTTCCATGCCGCGGCCTACAAGCACGTGCCGCTGATGGAGGAGCACAACGAGATCGAGGCGCTGCGCACCAACGTGCTGGGCACGCTGAACGCCGCGCGCGCGGCATCGGCCTGCGGGGCGCGGCGCTTCGTGATGATCTCCACCGACAAGGCGGTCAATCCGACGAACGTGATGGGGGCGAGCAAGCGCCTGGCGGAACTGATGGTGCAGGCGATCGCGGCGCAGGAGCCGCGCACGCAGTTCGTCTCGGTGCGCTTCGGCAACGTGCTCGGCTCCAGCGGCTCGGTGGTGCCCCTGTTCACGCAGCAGATCGAGCGCGGCGGGCCGGTGACGGTGACGCACCCGGACATCGTGCGCTACTTCATGACCATCCCCGAGGCGGCGCAGCTGGTGCTGCAGGCGGGGCTGATGGGGCGTTCGGGGCAGATCTTCGTGCTGGACATGGGCGAGCCGGTGAAGATTGTGGAGCTCGCGCGCATGCTCATTCGCCTGTCCGGCAAGACCGAGCAGGAGATCCCGATCACCTACACCGGCCTGCGTCCGGGCGAGAAGCTGTTCGAGGAACTGCTCGCCGACGCCGAGACGACGGAGCCGACGCCGCACGCGAAGCTGCGCATCGCCAAGACGGCAGGTCCTTTGCCCGACGTGGAGGCCGTGGTGCGCTGGATCGTCGATGCGGGCGCGGAGCCCTCGTCGGGCGAGCTGCGGCGCTGGCTGCGCGAGCGGGTGCCGGAGTACGCGCCGCGGGAGGATGCCTTGCGGGGGTGAGACCGGGACAAGCGACGGTTGGAGGAACGCAGAGGACGCAGAGGTTACGCAGAGGACGCAGAGAAGACCTTTTAGGGATGTTCTCTGCGTCCTTTGCGTACTTTTGCGTCCTCTGCGTTCACCTCGTGGCCAGGGACCGACAAAGAGTCACGTGGTGATGCCGGTGCGCGTGAGTACGTCGCTCACCAGCTCCAGGCGCACCAGCGGGTTGTCCAGTTCCATCAGCCGCTGCTTCAGGCCGACGGGCAGCGGCAGCAGTTCGCACCAGCGATTGGCCACCCAGCCGCAGTCGTCCAGGCGCCACGGCGGCTGCAGCGGCATGGGACCCGGGTTGCCGGGCTTGAGCTGCAAGGACTGGATCAGGCGCTGCAATGCCTCCGACGTGCCCTTCAGGTCATCGGGAATCGGCACGACCATGTCGGCTGCCACGCGCTCGACATCCGCCACCCACAGGCCGTGCTTGAGCTGGTCGCTCTGCTGGATCCGGAAGCGCTGCACGCCGGTGGCGCGCACGAGCATCAGCCCGGCCTGCGGCTGTTCGAAGTCGAGTATGGTGGCCAGCGTGCCGACCTGGGAGAAGGCTTCCGTCACGCCGGGCAGGCGCACCTCGTTGCCCTGCGTGAGCGAAACGACGCCGAAAGGGGCGCCGGTCTTGTGGCACTTCCCGATCATGTCGAGGTAGCGGACCTCGAAGACGCGCAGCGTGAGAAGCCCGTCCGGGAACAGCACGGCACTCAGCGGGAAGAGGGGAAGTGACTGCAGGGTGAGGGTGGCGGACACGGGACTTCCAGTGGCTGCCGCTATCATCCCACGACTCCGCCTGATCCATGTTCCTCCAGATCACCTCCTTCCTGCTCGACGTCATCGCGGGCCTCCTCGGCGGCGCGTGCCTGCTGCGGCTTTACATGCAGGTGCAGCGCATCCCCTTCGGCAACCCGGTGGGCCGCTTCATCTTTGCGCTGACCGACTGGATCGTGCTGCCGATCCGCAAGGTCCTGCCGGGCTACAAGCGCTGGGACTTCGCGAGCCTGATCGCGGCGTACCTGTTCGAGCTGGCGCACTTCGGCATCCTCTGGCTGCTGCTCGGGCGCGGCAATGCGGCGGTGGTGCCGGTGCTGGCGGCTTTCGGGCTGGTGCGGCTGGTGATCTCGGGCGCGATCGGCCTGGTGATCGTCTATGCGATCCTGTCGTGGGTGCAGGCGGACTCGCCGATCGTGGACGTGATCGACCGCCTCACGGCGCCGATGCTGCGGCCTTTCCGCAAGGTCATCCCGCTGGTGGGTGGCTTCGACCTGTCACCGCTGGCGCTGCTGGTGGTGCTGCAGGTCTGCGCGATCATCGTCGCGCATTTGCAGGATGCGTTGATCCGCTGAGTTGCTGATCAAGAGCAAAGAGGTGAACGCAGAGGACGCAAAAGTACGCAGAGGACGCAGAGAAAACCAATACAGGATTCGGTTTTTCTCTGCGTCCTCTGCGTAACCTCTGCGCCCTCTGCGTTCACCAACCTTCGAGCGGCACTTACTCCACCGCGTCCGCCGACTGGCGCGTGAGCATCGCCAGCACGTTCGCCACGGTCTTGCGCAGTTCGCGCCGGTCGCAGATCAGGTCCACCGCGCCTTTTTCCTGCAGGAACTCCGCCCGCTGGAAGCCTTCGGGCAGCTTCACGCGCACCGTCGACTCGATCACGCGCGGGCCGGCGAAGCCGATCAGCGCCTTCGGCTCGGCGATCACCATGTCACCCACGAACGCGAAACCGGCGCTCACGCCACCCATGGTCGGGTCGGTCAGCACGCTGATGTAGGGCAGGCCCTTCTTGCCCAGGCGTGTGAGCGCGGCATTGGTCTTGGCCATCTGCATCAGCGACAGCAGGCCCTCCTGCATGCGCGCGCCGCCGGTGGCGGTGAAGCACAGGAAAGGCACCTTCTGTTCGATCGCGGTGTGCACGCCGCGCACGAAACGCTCGCCGACCACGCTGCCCATGGAGCCGCCCATGAAGT
>JAESGR010001050.1_pt1 | contig 11229 bp, 11 predicted proteins | sample 9269771 | NCBI WGS metagenome assembly JAESGR01 (sample SAMN15739572, study PRJNA653492) | algae metagenome | isolation source: Chroococcus sp. CMT-3BRIN-NPC107 and co-occurring heterotrophs from well... | place: USA: Clark Mountains Wilderness, California | collected 2010-04-18
ACCCGTAATCGAAGTCAATGATGTTGCCGAAGTAGGGATTGTTGTTGAGTGTCGACGTCGGGCCGACGCCGTAGATGCCCAACACCTCACCATTGACGATCACCTGCCGCTGCACATTTCCAGCTTGGCTCACGAACAATGCTTTTCCGCTGGCGTCGTTCACGAACGTCCGATTGTTCGCCGGGGTGGCGGTGTCATTGACGGCGACGAGGTGACCGTTGGTGTCGTAGGTCTGCGTGAGCGTTCCACCCGATGCGCGCGATGACATGACGCGCGTGGTCTTCACCTGATACTGGTCGAAGCGCGCGAGCTCGTTCTCGTATTCGAAGGTCGTTTCGCTCGCCTTGTCCGAAACGACGTAACCCAGCACGTTTCCAACACCGTCATAGCCGTTCGCCACGAAGTTCGTCGCCAGCGCCTCGTTGCGGTCCCAGCTGATCTCCTGCTTTACGGTCCCAAGGTAGTTCTTCACCTGCTGGTGCAGGAGCCGGCCGTTATCGTCATACCGGTTGGTCCGCAGGTCTCGTCCGTCCGCGTCCGAAAGCAAGGCGCGGTAGTTCGCGGGCATGGTGGCGGCGCCCGAGCGGACCACGCGGTCGGCGGCGTCGTAGGCGCGGTTGTCCACCTGCACTCCATCGCGTTCCACGGACCGCAGCCGGTTCATGGAGTCGTACTGATAGCTTTCTTCGGTCCACGATGTGCTCTTCGTGAACGCTGCCGTCGTGGCGTTCGACGCGTACACCGCCTCCCCGTCGTTGTTGTACGTGGCAATGATCGCCTCCCCGGTCGAGGTGGCGATCCGCGTTCCCCAGAACCTGTCCGTCTTGCGGTTGCCGCTCTTGTCGTAGGTGATCGTGTGGCCCTGCGACGTCCCGATGTTTCCAGCGCTGTCCACACCGTCGACGACCACCTGCCGGTTCATCTTGTCGTACTTGAAATGGCGCCCGTTCGACCCCGCGATCTCGCCGGCGACGCCCTGGTAGCCGACGTTGGTGCCGATATACGTGCGGTTCCCCACCAGGTCATACTGGATCGTGATGTACGCGCGCGCGTCGGCAACCAGGCGCAACCGGCCGAGCTCGTCGTATGCGAGGTGATTGTCTTGATATCGGTTGCCGCCCTGGGTGACCGTCTCCTGGATGTGCCGCCCTGCGGCATCGTACGTGTAGCTTGTCTTCACGTTGTTGCCGTCCGTGCTCGATTCCAGCCGTCCGGCAGCGTCGTAGGTGAAAGTCATTTGGTTGAGGCCGTCGGCATCCCGCATGGCGATGAGCCGGCGCGCACCGTTCCCCTCGTACCGCTCCGTGACACGCGTCGACCCGTCGGTTCGCTCGAACTGCCCCTCCCCTGCAATGAAGCGGATCGTGTCGTGCGCGCCACTACCCTCCGAAGTTTCGTAGATGCTTTCGCTTTCCTTCCACCGATACTCCGCCACCGACCCGTCAAACGCCCGCCGCGAAACGGTGCTCCCCGCCGTGTTCACCGTGCCAGTCAGCATGAGGTACTGCGTCCCGACACTCCAGTTGTCCCCGTTGTCGTCGTCGACCTGCCCGCGACTGTTATAGGTCCGCAAAACGGCCGCATCCTCGCCGCGCGCGACCAGCAGGTCGTCCTGTGTCTGCACTACCAGGTTTCCCGTGGCGCCGTTCACGTACACGGACTGCTTGTTCCTGCCCTCGGCCGCATTCCCCACGACGCCCTGCGCGCCCAGGGTATGGAGGGAGGACAATTCCAGCCCGAGGCGGGCTCCGCTGACAATGGCGACCATCGTTGTTCCCGACGTGGTGGTGGACTCGCCAATACATCGCCATCCGGCGCGTTTTGTTTAAGCGCTAAACCGCGGCTCCACCGTTCGGATGTATTGGCCACGGAGGCGCAGACATGGACCAGAACCCCGATTTCGAACGACTCGTGGCCGACGGCCTCGCCGCCAGCCTCGCCGACCAGCGCGAGGCTGCGCTGGCGCTCTTCACTCGCGCAGGCGAGCTCATGCCTGGCTCGGGCGTGCCGCACTTCCTGATCGCGTCGGAGCACGCGAGCGCCGGCGACTTCGCCGCGGCGGAACACGCGTTTGCCAACGCGGTGCTTTTGTCACCGGATTTCCCGCTCGCGCGTTACCAGTTGGGACTGTTGCAGTTCAGCTCCCAGCGTTCCGCCATGGCCTTGCTCACGTGGCAGCCCCTCCTGTCGCTGCCGCAGGAAGACGCACTGCTGCATTTCGTTCGCGGTTTCGCCGAACTCGCCAACGACGGGTTCGACGCGGCTTTGCGCCACTTCCGCACAGGTCTCGCGTGCGCTGGTGCCAATCCGGCCGTGTGCTCGGACGTGCGACAGTTGATGGATGCGATCCAGGAACTCCAGGCCACTTCACGATCCGACGCCGCCGGGTCGGACGCCGACGCCGCACCCGGCGCGCAACACGTGCTGCTCGGCGGCTATGCGCGTGGGCTGCACTGACGGGCCACCATGACGACGATCGATCCGCGCCAGCAACTCGCCGCCGCCTTGCAGTCGCAGGTAGCGGCGCTGCGCGCGCGCCGGCCTGCCGGGTCGTCGCAGCCCCCTAAGGCGCAGACGCAGCGCACGGACCAGGCGGCGCTCGCACAACGTTTGAAGGGCATTGCAGGCGAGGATCCCGACCGGCGGCAGAAGGCGGTGCGGGTCTTCCTGGAATCGGAGTTCGCGCGTGAGTTCGGCGACTCGATGCTGAACGATCCCGCCTTCGGGCAGATGGTGGATGCGGTGCAGGCGCAGATGGCCGGCGATGCGCAGACCGCGGCCGCGGTGCATGCGCTAGGGGATCTGCTGCTGGCCAGCGGCGGGTAATAGGGGGAGCGGCGGGGTTCGGCTGCGCGCTCACCCCGCCCTACGCAGAACGGGAAAGATCCCAGTCCACCAGCTTGCCCGTGGCGGAAAGGGGCAATGCATCGCCAAGATGGATCGCCTTCGGTCGCTCCGGCGTCGTCAGCTCGCTCGCAATCCAGGCCTGCAGTTGCTCGAGCAGCGCGTCCCTTGCGGTGACATCCGGACGCGGCACCACAAAGGCCTTCAGGCGCGTGCCTTCGTCCGGCCGCATCAGGCGCACCGCCGCATCCTGCACCAGCGGATGCCGCTTGAGCACCTCGCGCACGCGCGAGGGAAAGACGTTGATCCCGCCGACTTGCACCGCGTGGTCGAGTCGCGGGCCGATACGCAACTGCCGATCGCCGCAGGCCTGCAGGTGATCCTGCCCGGGGAAAATGCGTTCGGTGCCGTCGGTCATGGTTCTAACGAGCACATCGCCGCGTAGCCCCCAGTATGGGAACAGCGTGTACGGCTCACGGTGCGACGCGCGAGCCGCGATCCCCGCGGTTTCCGATGCGCCGTAGACCTGTACCAAGCGGGCGATACCCGCGGCCTCCACCGCCTCGCAGACAGCGTCTGCGCACGGCGCCGTGGATGTCACGCCCACCACATCGGCAGGCATCCGCGACACGGTGCGACCCACCGCGCTCCAGAACTCCGGATGCCCGACCACCAGGTCCCCCGGCCGCGCCCCGCGCGCCAGCCACGCGGGCGTGCTCCCGCGCAGGTCGACCACGTCTTCGGCGCACAAGCCCAGTTCGTGCGGCAGCAGCACCGAGAACAGGTAGCCGTAGATGTGATGCGCCGGCACCGCACACAGCACCCGCGTGCGCCCGGGGAACAGCGTGGCCAGGTGCTGCACCTCCTGCACCAGGGTTGCCATCTCGTGAACGCAGGGCTTGGGCTGTCCGGTGCTGCCGCTGGTGCGAAAGGTCAGGCGCGCATTGAAGCGTTCCAGGCCCGCGCCCGCGATGTCCACCCAGTCGCCCAGCGTGCGCCGGGCCAGCAGGTAGTCCTCGATGCCGCTCTCGCCCAGGTGCAGCGCCTCGGCCAGCGCCGTGGCCAGCGTCATCAGTTCCAGCGAATCGACGCCCAGGTCCGCGTCCAGGCGCAGGTCGTCGCGCCACAGGCCCGCGTGGGGAATCGTGGCGCGCCGGTGCCGCGCCATTTCGTCGGCGAGCAGGTCGAAGGTGAAGCGGCGCAGCACGCCGCGCGGTTGCCACCAGGCGCGCATCACAGCCGCTTGACGAAGATCCAGTAGCTGTCGTCGGCGATCGCCTTCTTCATGTGGATCTTCACCTTGGTGGGCGCCATGTTGTAGTCGAACGTGTACTCGAACATGGTGTTCAGGTTCTTCTCGCGCACGCCCTTGTCGAACACGCCCTTGAAGGCCGGCGTGCTGGTGCACGGCGCCACGTCGCGGAAGAAGTTCTTGCCGATCACGTCCTCGCGCTTGCGGCCGGTGATGCTGGACTCGGCGGAGTTGTACTGCAGCACGGACCCCTTGCCATCGAGCTGCACCGCGCCAAAGGCGAGCTGGTCCACCTCGCGCGCGGTCATCTTCGACAGCACGTTGTCGATGTCGTCCTTGCCGAAGCCGACGATGTTGAGCGTTCCCGACATTTCGTTTCTTTCTTCGTGGTAATACAAGAACCCGTATTTTAGGAAACGTCGAGATACAACTGCAGCCCGCCGGTCGGTGACGAACGGCGCGCGCGCGGCAAAAGTCCGGAACGCTTTCGCGCACCATCGGGCGATGCAGCAAGACACCGATGCGGACGGCGGCCGCGACGACGGCCTCACCCCCAACGGCCGCCGCCGCTATCCCGGCATGGGACCGCTGTTGCTGGCGGCGGTGCTCGCCGGCGTTGCGTACTGGTACTTCTACACCCCCAAGAGCCTGCGCTTTCGCGAGCAGGTGCAGCTTGCGGGCGGCGAGGTGGTGGACGTCCTGCGCGTGGTCCGCGCCATGCCGTACAGCGCCATCGGCGGCGGGGGCTGGAACCCCGTGCAGCAGTCCCTGTGGATCGAGCAGGCGGGCGTGCCGGGTGTGCACCCACCGTGGCAATCGGACGCCGGGCTCGCGCCCGTTCTCGTCGACAAGGACCCCATCACCGGGCAGTGGCTGCTGGTGGCGACCACCGTCAGTTGCGAGGGCTGGTATGCACTGGGCAAACCCAGGCTGCCCTATGCCGAATTCCGCCTGGTGCAGGGCCGCTGGAGCCAGGTTCCGCTGACCGCGCAGGCGATGGGCCGCGACGCCAACGTGACCACCAGGATCCGCTTCGACGGCGAAGAGGAAGTGCTCACCCTGGCGGACAAGGCCAAGCGGCGCCTGGAGCCCGGGATCCCGCCCCAGAACCTGACCGTGTCGGACCGGTGGTCCGCCGGTTGCTAACGGGGCAGCGACTCCACCTCGCGCACCCAGCGGTCCACCAGCCGCCGGCGCTCGGCCTGCTTGCCGTACTTCTCGAAGTCGTACTTGATCAGGCGCACGTTGTCGACGGCGGGGATGCGCGGGTCCGGCTTGAAGGTCTTGTTGGCCGGCACCTGCAGGCTGTTGGCGCGTGCGCCGATCTGCTGGCCCGCGGGCGACATGAGCCAGTCGTAGTACCGCTTCGCATCGGCGCGGCTGCGCGAGCCCTTGATCAACGCGATGCCGCCGATCTCGTACGGCGTGCCTTCGCAGGGCGCGGCGGCGTACACGGGGAACTTGTTGGTCACGCGCTCGTTGTCGAAGCCGAAGATGAAGCTCACGCCGATGGCGACTTCGCCCTTGGCCACGCTGCGCGCCTGCGCTGTGCCGCTGCGCGTGTACTGCGTCACGTTGCGGTGCAGCTTCTTCAGGTAGTCGAAGGCGGCCTCCTCGCCCATCAACTGCACCAGGCCGGCGACGATGGTGTAGCCGGTGCCGCTGCTGCCCGGATGCGAGGTCTCGATCTCGCCCTTGTAGCGGGAATCGAGCAGGTCCTTCCAGCACTTCGGCGGCGGCAGCTTCTTTTTCTTCAGCAGCTCCTCGTTCCAGCCGAAGCCGATGGCGCTGGTGTAGAAGCCGCCCACCATGTTCTGGCTCATGGCGTACTGGCGCACCGCCCATCCGTGCAGGTCGTTCAGGTACTCGGGCCGGTAGGCCTCCAGCAGGCCGGCTTCCGCGGCCTGGTAGTACGGGTCGCCGGTGCCGCCCCACCACAGGTCGGTCTTCGGGTTGGCGGATTCCGCCCGGATCTGCGCCAGCGCTTCGCCGGTCGGCTTGCGGGTTTGCAGCACGCGCACGCCGGTGGCCTTGGTGAATTCGGAGGCCGCGAGTTCGCACCACGACTGGTCGGTGCTGCACAACGCGGTGACGGTGCCCTGGGCCGAGGCGACTGCGGCAGTCCACGCCACGGCCGCCACGAGGATGGTGTAGACCTTCATTTGCTTGCTCCTTCTTCCTGCGCGGGCAGGAATCGTTCCACAGTCTGGGGCGGCAGGTTCGGCAAGGTATCGACGGCGCGCAGGAAAATGCCCAGCGTGCCGTCGCGGCGTTCGACGACGCCCCGACAGCCGCTGTGGTGCGCGCCCGTGCGCAGCTCGACGAGCGAGGATTCGCCGATCTCCAGCCGATCGCGCAGCTCTCCGTCGTCGCGTTTGAACTGCCCTTGCCAGAACCAGAAGCTTTCCCAGCGGCGCGGCACTTCGTTGTGACCGATGGAGACCCGCACGTTGGAACGCGGTTGAAAGCGCAGTTCGATGCCCGCCGGCGCGGCCACCACCTTCTGGATCCAGCAAAGCGCATGGGCGGGCGAGTTCGCTGCCCAGAGGCAGGCGAGGGGCAGCAGCAGGGTCCTGGTTCTCATTGCTGACCTCCTTGGTGCCGCGCCCGTTACGCGCTAGAAACGTTCATCCGGCGCAAGATAGCGCCACTGCCCCAGCGGCAGGTTGCCCAGGTTCACGCGGCCGATGCGCACGCGCTTCAAGCCCACCACCTTCAGGCCCACGATCTCGCACATGCGGCGGATCTGCCGCTTCTTGCCTTCCGTCAGCACGAAACGCAGTTGCTCCGGGTTTTGCCACTCCACCTTCGCCGGCTTGAGCGGCTGGCCGTCGAGCGTCAGGCCGTGGCGCAGCAGCGTGATCTGCTGCGGCGGAAACTTCGCCTGCACGTTCTCGGTCACCGCACCATACGCCACCCGCACGAGATATTCCTTCTCGATGCCCGAGTCCTCGCCGATCAACTGGCGCGCCACGCGGCCGTCCTGCGTGAGCACCAGCAGGCCGGTGGAGTCGATGTCCAGGCGACCAGCGGGCGCAAGGCCTTTCAGCTGCGTGGGCGCGAAGCGCACCGGTGAGCGGTCCTCTCTCCACCGGTTGCGCCCCTGCACCAGCACGATCGCGGGCTCGTAGCCGTCTTCCGCCTGCCCGCTCACATAGCCCATCGGCTTGTGCACCAGCACCGTGACCTGCTCGCGTTGCTGGCCACGTGCCTTCGGGTCGACCTCGATGCGATCGCGCTCGGTGACCTGCAGGCCCATGGGCGCGACCGCGCCGTTGACGCGCACCCAGCCCTTGGCGATCCAGTCGTCGGCCTCGCGGCGCGAGCACATGCCGAGTTCGGCCATGCGTTTGTTCAGGCGGCTGGTGCCGCTCGGTGCGGGAGTGTCAGGCATGGGCTCGCAAGGGGAAGGTGGCGGAACGCAGCGCCTGCAGGTCGATCACCCGCAGGCCGCCGTATTCCACCTGGATGACGCCCTGCTCCTGCAGGGAGGCCAGCGCCTCGTTCACGCGCTGGCGGGACAGGCCGACCAGGTAAGCCAGTTCCTGCTGCGTGATGCGCAGCACCTGGCCGACCCCGGGAAAAAGCACGGGATGGAACAGGGCCGCCAGGTTGCGCGCCACGCGCAGGTCCGGGTTGCCCATGCGGTCGACCTCGCGCGCCGCGATGAACTGCCCCAGTCGCTCGTTCAGCTGGTTCATCACGAACCGGTTGAAGCCGATGGAGTGGTCCAGCAGCCAGTGGAAGGTGTCGGCGTCCAGGCCCGCCACGGTGCTCTTGCGCAGCGCCTGGATGTTGTAGCGGTAGACCTCGCGCTTGAGCACCGTGCCTTCGCCGAACCAGCCACCGGGCGGCAAGCCGCTGAAGGTGATCGTCTGGCCCTGCGCGCTTTCGTTGCTCATTTTCAGCAGGCCCTCGATCACGCCGAACCAGTAGGTGACCGGCCGGCCGACGCGGCAAAGGTAGTCGCCCGCGCGGGCGTCGCCTACCTGGATGTGGGCCACCGCCCGTTCGCGCTCGCCCGGCTGCAGCACGGCGAGCCAGGGGATGCCGGCAAGCTCCACCGGGGTGGGCGCACGCCGGCGTTGGTGGAGGGGAAGGTCGGTGCTCATGGCGCTGCGCATTGTCGTGGCAAGGACTTTCGGCTCGGGCCGCCGGCGCCGGGCCGGGCAGTCCCTATGAGGATTATCCCGAGGAATGTCGTCGCAAAGACAGATTGGCGTCAAACCCCCGCCTACATTGCCGTCCTTAGGCGCCATCAAGGACAAAAAGGCATGGAGACGACGTTTCCGCGGCTTCTGCTGCAGCACGCAACGCAACGCCCCACGGCGGCGGCGATGCGCGAGAAGGAATACGGCATCTGGCAGTCGCTCGCCTGGGCGGACCTGGCACGGATGGTCGAACATATCGCCTGCGGCCTGCACCACGCCGGCTTGGCGCGTGGCGAGCACATGGTCGTGATCGGCGCCAACCGTCCGCGCCTGTACGCCACCATGCTGGCCGCACAGGCGCTCGGTGCGATTCCCGTGCCGCTGTACCAGGATGCGGTGGGCGCCGAATGCGTCTTCCCCATCAACAACGCGGAAGTGCGTTTCGCGCTGGCCGAAGACCAGGAGCAGGTCGACAAGCTGCTGGAGATCCGCGCGCAATGCCCGCAGCTCACGGCCATCTACTACGACGACCCGCGCGGGCTGCGCAAGTACGAAGAGCCGGGGCTGCATTCGATGGACGCGCTCCTGGCCGCCGGCGCGAAGTTCGCGCAGGACAACCCGGGGCTGCTGCGCGCGCAGGTGGAGCAGGGCCAACCGGACGACGTGGCGGCGATGTTCTTCACCTCCGGCACCACTGGCCAGCCCAAGGGCGTGGTGCACACGCATCGCACGCTGCTCGATCGCGCGCAGGCGGGCGCCGAGTTCGACAAGCTGACGGAGAAGGAAGAAGTCCTCGCCTACATGCCGCCCGCCTGGGTGGGCCAGAACATCTTCAGCTACGCGCAGTGGCTGGCCTGCGGCTACGTGGTGAACTGCCCCGAGTCGTCGGCCACGGTGATGATCGACCTCAAGGAGATCGGCCCCACCTACTACTTCGCGCCGCCACGGATCTTCGAAGGGCTGCTCACCAGCGTGATGATCCGCATGGAGGATGCGAGTGCCATCAAGCGCAAGATGTTCCAGGCCTTCATGGACGTGGCCAGGCGCGTGGGGCCGGCACTGCGCGACGGGCAATCCATCGGCTTGGGTGACCGCATCAAGTACGCGCTGGGCGACCTGATGGTGTACGGGCCGCTGCGCAACAACCTCGGCATGTCGCGCGTGCGCGTGGCCTACACGGCGGGGGAGGCGATCGGGCCGGACCTCTTCACTTTCTACCGCGCGATCGGCATCAACCTCAAGCAGCTGTATGGCAGCACGGAGACCGCGGTGTTCGTCTGCATGCAGCCGGACAACCAGGTGCGCGCCGACACCGTGGGCGTGCCTTGCCGCGACGTGGAGATCAAGGTCATCGACAGCGGCGAGATCCTCGTCAAGTCGCCGGGCCTGCTCAAGGAGTACTACAAGAATCCGCAGGCCACCGCCGAAGTGAAGACCGCCGACGGCTGGTACCGCACCGGCGATGCTGGCTTCCTGGACGCGCAGGGGCACCTGAAGATCATCGACCGCGCCAAGGACGTCGGCGCACTGGCCGACGGGGCCATGTTCGCGCCCAAGTACATCGAGAACAAGCTCAAGTTCTTCCCGCACATCAAGGAAGTGGTGGCCTACGGCGACAAGCGCGACATGGTGTGCGTGATGATCAACATCGACTTCGAGGCGGTGGGCAACTGGGCCGAGCGGCGCAACCTGCCGTATGCCGGCTACACCGACCTGGCGCAGAAGCCCGAGGTGTACGAGCTGATCAAGGACTGCATCGAGAAGGTGAATGCGGACCTCGCCGCCGACGAGAAGCTCGCCGGCAGCCAGATCCACCGCTTCCTGGTCCTGCACAAGGAACTGGATGCGGACGACGGCGAGCTGACGCGCACCAACAAGGTCCGCCGCGGCTACATCGCGGACAAGTACGACGTGCTCGTCGAGGCGCTCTATGGCGGCAAGCGCGAGCAGTTCATCGAGACCCAGGTGAAGTTCGAGGATGGGCGCACGGGCGTGGTCAGCGCCACGCTGAAGATCGACGACGCGCGCACCTTCCCCGCCCTGAAAGCTGCAGCATGAAGATCGTGGACGACCCCGGCGTTCTCGGCGTCTCGCCCCCCGCCAGCGCGGGCCGCAGGTTCGGCGACGTCATCCTGGACGTGCAGAACATCTCGCTGGCCTTCGGCGGCGTCAAGGCGCTCACCGACATCTCCTTCGACGTGCGCGAGCACGAGGTGCGCGCCATCATCGGCCCCAACGGCGCCGGCAAGTCGTCGATGCTCAATTGCATCAACGGCGTGTACCAGCCGCAGCAGGGCACCATCAACTTCCGCGGCAAGAGCTTCAAGCACATGAAGAGCCGGGAAGTGGCCGAGATGGGCATCGCCCGCACCTTCCAGAACCTGGCCCTGTTCAAGGGCATGAGCGTGCTGGACAACATCATGACCGGCCGCAACCTGCGCATCAAGAGCAACCTGTTCCTGCAGGCGCTGCGCATCGGGCCGGCCGAGCGCGAGGAGATCGCGCACCGCGAACACGTGGAGAAGATCATCGACTTCCTGGAGATCCAGGCCTTCCGCAAGACGCCGGTGGGGCAGCTGCCCTACGGCCTGCAGAAGCGGGTGGATCTCGGGCGCGCGCTCGCGATGGAGCCGCAGGTGCTGCTGCTCGACGAGCCCATGGCCGGCATGAACGTGGAGGAGAAGCAGGACATGTGCCGCTTCATCCTGGACGTGAACGACGAGTTCGGCACCACGGTCGTCCTGATCGAGCACGACATGGGCGTGGTGATGGACATCTCGGACCGCGTGGTCGTGCTGGACTACGGCAAGAAGATCGGCGACGGCGCGCCGGAAGAAGTGCGCAACAACCCGGAAGTCATCAACGCCTACCTGGGCACGAGTCACTGACATGGGCTTCTTCCTCGAAACACTCCTCGGCGGCCTCATGGCCGGCATGCTGTATTCGCTGGTCGCGCTCGGCTTCGTGCTGATCTTCAAGGCC
>JAESGR010001051.1_pt1 | contig 11224 bp, 8 predicted proteins | sample 9269771 | NCBI WGS metagenome assembly JAESGR01 (sample SAMN15739572, study PRJNA653492) | algae metagenome | isolation source: Chroococcus sp. CMT-3BRIN-NPC107 and co-occurring heterotrophs from well... | place: USA: Clark Mountains Wilderness, California | collected 2010-04-18
CGTCCGGCCTGAAGCCGTTCGCGTCCGCTCGGCGCGTTGACGACGCTCAGAGGCACATGGTACCCGGACTCATCCCGTCAGCGGCGATTTTCGGATCAGCGGACGCACCCGGTGATTCCAGGGCGCGTCGCCGCGCCTCCGGCCGCGACAGCCGCTCGCCCGGGATCACCACGTCTCGACGGGCCGCAACGCGGCCCATGCCGCTCGCAGGGACGCATGAGCCGCTCACCGACTGCCTCCCCCAATCCTGCAGGTGGCGCCGGTCGGCGCGGGGCCGGACTGACGCGATGAAGCCCCCCGCGCGCACCGTTCCTCCGACTGCCGACCGCGCGCCCCACGTGCCGGTTCTGCTGCACGAGGTGATGACGGCACTGGATCTCCCTGGCGCGACGCTGGCCGTCGACGGTACCTTCGGCGCCGGCGGCTACACGAGGGCCATGCTGGCCGCCGAGGGCGACGTGCACGTCATCGCCATCGATCGCGACCCCGGCGCCATCGCGGCCGGGGCGGACCTCGCCAAGAAGTCGAAGGGACGGCTGACGCTCACACACGGCCGCTTCGGTACGCTCGACGACATCCTTCGCACGCACGGGCATCAGCAGGTCGACGCGATCGTGCTCGATATCGGCGTCTCGTCGATGCAGCTCGACCAGGCGGAGCGCGGCTTCTCCTTCCGGCACGACGGCCCGCTCGACATGCGCATGGAGCGCTCGGGCACCAGCGCCGCCGATCTCGTCAACGACGCCGACGAGGCCGACCTCGCCGACATCCTGTTCCATTACGGCGAGGAGCGGCGCGCCCGCGCCGTGGCCCGCACCATCATCGAGGCGCGTCGGCGCACGCGGATCGAAACCACGGCGCAGCTCGCCGAACTCGTCGCCGGCGTCGTCTGGTCCGACCCCGCCAACGGCATCCATCCGGCAACCCGCACGTTCCAGGGCCTGCGCATCGCGGTGAATGACGAGCTCGGCGAGCTCGTCCAGGCGCTGCACGCCGCCGAGCGCATCCTCAAGCCGGGCGGACGCCTCGCGGTGGTGACCTTCCACTCGCTGGAAGACCGGATCGTGAAGCAGTTCTTCGCGACGCGCAGCGGCCGTGCGGCGCAGGCCTCGCGTCACGTGCCGAGCCTCGAGGCGCCGGCCCCGCGCAGCTTCACCCTCGCGACCAAGGGGCCCGTCCTGCCCTCGGACGCGGAGCTGGCCGCCAATCCACGCGCCCGCTCCGCCAAGCTGCGGGCCGTCGAGCGCACGGAGGCTCCGGCGCCCGCGCCGCTGACGGCGATCGAGGCGCTCGCCGCATTGCCGGCACGAACGGGCAAGAGCGGAGGAACGCGCCGGTGATCCGCCTTCTCAACGTCCTCGCCGTACTCGGCCTGATCGGATCGGCGGCCTACGCGTACTCGATCAAATACGACACGCTCTATCAGGCTGGTCAGGTCTCGAAGGCGAAGTCGCAGCTTCACAAGGAGCGGCAGGCCATCGCCGTCCTGCGCGCGGAATGGCAGCTCCTGACCCGGCCCGACCGGCTTCAGGCTGCCGTCGAGCGCCACCTCGCCCTGGAGCCGATCGGCACGACCCATCTCGCGCGTCTCGCCGACCTGCCGCCGCGGGCCAACCGCGGCGACGAGATCGGCCGCCTGCTCGCGGCCACGGCGACGCCCAAGGAGAAGCCGGCCATCGGCGAGCCGCGCACCACGGGCTCGACCTTGGTCCGCACGACGCCGACGCGCACGACGACCACGCCCACCAAAACACCGACCACGGCTTCGAGGTAGTCCCCGTGTCCGAAGGCGCTTCCACTGAAACCGTGCAGGATCCGGACGCGGAGACCGTCGTCGCAGAGCCGGCGCGGCCATTCCTCGACACGTTCCGCGCGATGTTCCGTCTCGCGATCGAGCGCAGCCATGCCCGCGTCGGCCTCGTCGGGCTCGGCTTCGCCGCCGTCTTCGCTACGATCGGCGTGCGGCTCGTCACGATGGCGGCCTTTCCCGTCCGCGACGGCTCCGAGCAGCGGGTGGCGGCCTCGGCCAATACCGCCTTCCGGCCCGACATCGTCGATCGCAACGGCGAGATCCTGGCGACCGACATCCGCACGGTCTCGGTCTTCGCCGAGCCCAAGAACATCTACGACAAGGACGAGGCGGTCGAGCTCCTCACCGCCGTCCTGCCCGAGGTGAATGCCACGGAGCTGCGCGCCAAGCTCTCGACCAAGAAGGGCTTCGTCTGGGTCAAGCGCGAGATCACCCCGAAGCAGCAGGCGGAGGTCCACCGGCTCGGCATCCCCGGCGTCGGGTTCCTGCCGGACCACAAGCGCGTCTACCCGAACGGGGTTGCCGCCGCCCACATCCTCGGGGTGACGAACCTCGACAATGCCGGCATCGCCGGCATCGAGAAGTACATCGACTCGCGCGGCCTGAAGGACCTCAACAGCCTCGGCTTCGTCTCCAAGCAGACTGATCTCAAGCCCGTCCAGCTCTCCCTCGACCTGCGGGCGCAACACGCGCTGCGCGACGAGCTCGCCTGGGGCGTCGGTCACTTCAAGGCCAAAGCTGCCGCGGGCCTCATCCTCGACGTGAACACGGGCGAGGTGATCGCGCTCGCCTCCCTGCCGGACTTCGATCCGAACGAGCCCGCGGACGCCCAGCTGCCCGACCGGATCAACCGGATGAATGTCGGCGTCTACGAGATGGGCTCGACCTTCAAGGCGATGACGCTGGCGATGGCGCTCGATTCCGGCAAGTACAACGTCAACTCGACCTTCGACACCCGTGGCGGCGTGCTGAGCTGGGGCCGCCAGAAGATCCACGAGTATCACGGCACCAACCGTGTCATCACGATGCCGGAGGTGTTCACGCATTCCTCGAACATCGGTTCGGCCAAGATGGCGCTGGGCGTCGGCGTGCCCGGGCACAAGGCCTTCCTGAAGAAGATGGGCCTGCTCGACCGGATGCGAACCGAGCTGCCCGAGAGCGCCGAGCCGATCGTCCCGGGGCGCTGGACCGAGATCAACACGATCACCATCGCCTTCGGTCACGGCCTCGCAGTGGCGCCCCTTCAGGCCTCCGCGGCCGTCGGCGCCATCGTGAATGGCGGCGAGCTCATCACCCCGACCTTCCTGAAGACCGACGAGGCGACGGCGCGCGCGAAGGCGGTGCGGGTGCTGCAGCCGCAGACCAGCGAGGCGATGCGCTTCATCATGCGCCTCAACGCCACGGAAGGCTCCGCGCGCAAGGCTTCGGTGCCCCTCTATTACATCGGCGGCAAGACCGGCACGGCGGAAAAGGTGATCAACGGGCGCTACGTGAAGAACCGCCTGTTCACGACCTTCATGGCGGCGGCACCCATGGACAAGCCGAGATATCTCTTCGTGACGCTCATGGACGAGCCGCAGGGCCTGCCCGAGACGGGCGGCTACGCCACCGCCGCCTGGAACTCGGGCGTGGTCACGGGACGCGTCATCGAGCGCGTCGCCCCCGTCCTCGGCCTGCCCCCGCAATTCGAGCCGCCGGTGAAGCCCTTCCCGCTGATGGTGAAGCTCGGCGCCTACCACGCGACGCAGGTCGACGGGCGATGACCGAGCCGACGCTCGGCGATCTGCTGCCCGAGGCGGCAAAGACCCCGGCCTCGAACCGTCGCGTCCATGGCATCACGGCGGACAGCCGCCGTGTCGTCTCCGGCGGCGTCTTCGTCGCCGTGCCGGGCACCGTCGTCGACGGCCGGACCTTCGCGAACAAGGCCTTCGAGGCCGGCGCCGCGGCAATCGTCGGCGAGGGTGAGCGGCCGGCGGATCTTGCACCGGACGCCGTCTGGGTGGCCGTGGCCGATGCCCGCCGGGCGCTCGCCCTCGCGGCGGCCCGGTTCTGCGGGCGCCAACCCGACACCATCCTGGCCGTGACCGGCACGAGCGGAAAAAGCTCGGTCGCCGATTTCGTCCGCCAGATCCTGCAGCGGCTAGGACGGGAATCCGCCAGCCTCGGGACGGTGGGCATCGTCACCGCCAAGGGCACGGCCTACGGCTCGCTGACCACGCCCGACCCTGTGACGCTCCACCAGACGCTGGCGAGACTGGTCGAGGAGGGCATCACCGATCTTGCCATGGAGGCCTCCTCCCACGGCATCGAGCAGCGCCGGCTCGACGGCGTCCGGATCAAGGCGGCCGGATTCACCAATCTCGGCCGCGATCATCTCGACTACCATCCGACCATCGAGGCCTACCTCGAAGCCAAGCTTCGCCTCTTCACCGAGCTGCTGCCTGCGGGCGCCCCGGCGGTGGTCAACGCGGACGGCGCCTATGCCGATCGCGTCATGGAGGCGGCGCGTCGGACGGGTCACGAGGTGATGACCACGGGCCGCGCCGGAACGGACCTGACGCTCCTCGATGCGCGCACCGAAGGCTTCTCACAGGTCCTGACGATCGCTGCGGGGAGGGGAGGCGAGACACGGCACCTCGTGCGCCTGCCCCTCGTCGGCGCCTTTCAGGTCGAGAACGCCCTGGTCGCCGCCGGCCTCGTGATGGCGGCGACCGGCACGAGTGCGATGGCGCCGATCCTCTCGGCCCTCGAACATCTTACGGGCGTGCCCGGCCGCATGGAGCGGGTCGGCGAGGTCAACGGCGCCCTCTGTCTCGTGGATTACGCCCACAAGCCCGAGGCGCTCGACAGCGTGCTGACGGCGCTTCGCCCCTTCGCCACCGGCCGCCTGACCTGCGTCTTCGGCTGCGGCGGCGACCGCGACCGCGGCAAGCGGTCGATCATGGGCGCCATCGCTGCCGAGAAGGCCGATCTGGTCATCGTCACGGACGACAATCCGCGGACCGAGGACCCCGCCACCATCCGCGCCGCGATCCTCGCCGCGGCGCCCGGCGCCCGCGAGATCGGTGATCGCGCCGACGCGATTCGAACAGCCGTGCGAGGCCTCGCGCCCGGCGACGTGCTCGTCGTGGCCGGCAAGGGCCACGAAACCGGCCAGATCGTCGGGACAAGCGTGCTGCCTTTCACGGATCACGATGCGGTCCGGGCGGCGATCGCGGAGCGGCAGACATGATCACCCCCCTGGCTGAAGCTCCCCTCTGGACGCCCGATGCCCTGGTCGCCGCGACCGGCGGCACCCTGCACGGCATCCTGAAACCGATCACCGGCGCGTCGATCGACACGCGGACGCTGCAGCCGGGCGACCTGTTCTTCGCCATCCGCGGCGAGGCCCGCGACGGTCACGACTTCGTCCGTGACGCGCTGTCCCGCGGCGCCGGGGCGGCCGTCGTCGAGGAAGCGCGCGCCGGGGAGTTCGCAGGCGCGGGCGGCGTCCTGGCGGTCCCTGCCGGAGCCGACGATCCCGTCCTGGGCGCCATGCGTCGGCTCGGGCAGGCCGCCCGCGAGAGAACCGGCGCGGCCATCGTCGCGGTGACGGGTTCCGTCGGCAAGACCGGCACGAAGGAGGCCCTGCGCCACGTGCTCGCGGCGCAGGGACCGACGCACGCCTCGCTCGCCTCCTACAACAACCATTGGGGCGTGCCGCTGACCCTGACGCGGATGCCGGCCGCGAGCCGCTTCGGCGTCTTCGAGATCGGCATGAACCACGGCGGCGAGATCGTGCCGCTGACCCGCATGGTCCGGCCCGACATCGCGCTGATCACGACGGTCGAGCCCGTCCATATCGAGCATTTCCGCTCCCTCTCCGCCATCGCCGACGCCAAGGGCGAGATCTTCTTCGGGCTCGAGCCGGGCGGCGTCGCCATCGTCAACCGGGACAACCCGAATTTCTCGCGCCTGCTCGCCCACGCCCTGGCCTCGCGGGCAGGCCGCGTGATCAGCTTCGGCGAGCATCCGGAAGCGGATGTGCGCGCGCTGCGCATCGTCCTGCGTCCGGATCTATCCATCATCGACGCGACGGTCATGGGCGTCCCCGTCACCTACCAGCTCGGCACCCCGGGCCGGCACGTTGCCATGAACTCACTTGGAGTCATGGCCGTCGTTCACGCGCTTGGCGCCGACCTCGCCCGCGCCGCGCTCTCGCTTGCGGGTCTGAAACCTCCGGTCGGGCGCGGTGAGCGCACCATGCTGTCCGTCGGCGACGGCGAGGCCGTGCTGGTCGACGAGAGCTACAATGCCAACCCGGCCTCGATCCGGGCGGCGCTGGCGACCCTTGCTTCCCTCGATACCGGTTCCCGCGGCCGCCGCATCGCCGTGCTCGGCGACATGCTGGAGCTCGGTGGCTCGGCGGAGGAGCATCATCGCGACCTCGCACAGGCGGTCGAGGCGAGCGGGGTCGACCTCGTCTTCACGGCGGGCCCGCTGATGGGGCACCTGTTCGAGGCGCTGCCGATGAGCCGCCGCGGCGTCGCCGCCCTGAATTCGGCGGACCTCGTCGATCCGGTGCTCGGCGCCCTGCGCCCGGGCGACGCCGTCATGGTCAAGGGCTCCAACAGCATCCGCATGGGCCGGATTGTCGAAGCCCTCAAAGCCCGCTACGCGAGCCCGGAAAGCGGGCGCGAGTCGTCGAAGGCGGCGGCTCCCTGATCCAGGGGCCGAGGCCCGCGGCCTTCCGGACCCGAGCCATCCTCCTGAAACTCACCGCGATCGAGTCCCGATGCTGTATCTCCTGTCGGACCTGAGCGGGACGCTCTCGCCCCTCAACGTCTTCCGCTACATCACTTTCCGGACCGGCGGCGCGCTGTTCACGGCGGGCCTGTTCGTGTTCTGGTTCGGGCCCTGGATCATCTCGCTGCTGCGCCTGCGCCAGGGCAAGGGCCAGCCGATCCGCGAGGACGGGCCGCAGACCCACCTGCTCACCAAGCGCGGAACGCCGACCATGGGCGGGCTGATGATCCTGGCCGGCGCCATCGTTGCGATCTTGCTCTGGGCCAACCCGCGCAACCACTACGTCTGGATCGTGCTCACCGTGACGCTGGGCTTCGGCGCGATCGGCTTCTACGACGACTACCTCAAGGTCACGAAACAGTCGCACAAGGGGTTTTCCGGCCGCTTCCGCCTGCTCCTCGAGGCGGCCATCGCGATCGCGGCCTGCACGCTGATCGCGGTCTACTCGCCGCCGGCCCTGCAGAATCAGCTCGCCTTTCCCGTCTTCAAGGACGCGCTGCTGAACCTCGGCTGGTTCTACGTGCTGTTCGCCGCCTTCGTGATCGTGGGCTCGGGCAACGCCGTGAACATGACCGACGGCCTCGATGGGCTCGCCATCGTCCCCGTCATGATCGCCTGCGGCACCTTCGGCGTGATCGCCTACCTCGTCGGCAACGTCTTCACGGCGGGCTACCTCCAGGTGAACTACGTCCGCGACACCGGCGAACTCGCGGTCGTCTGCGGCGCGGTGATCGGGGCGGGGCTCGGCTTCCTCTGGTTCAATGCGCCGCCGGCCCAGATCTTCATGGGCGACACCGGCTCGCTGGCGCTGGGCGGCCTGCTCGGCACCATCGCGGTGGCTACCAAGCACGAGATCGTGCTCGCCATCGTCGGCGGACTGTTCGTGCTGGAGATGATGTCGGTGATCATCCAGGTCGCCTCCTTCAAGCTCACGGGAAAGCGCGTCTTCCGGATGGCGCCCATCCATCACCATTTCGAGCAGAAGGGCTGGAAGGAGCCGCAGGTCGTGATCCGGTTCTGGATCATCGCCTTCATCCTGGCGCTCGCCGGGCTCGCGACCCTGAAGCTGCGCTAGTGCCATGACGCCCGTCACCACCTTCGCGGGCCGAACCGTCGCCCTGTTCGGGCTGGGCGGCTCGGGGCTTGCCACGGCCCTGGCGCTGCAGGCGGGCGACGCCCGCGTCGCCGCCTGTGACGACAGCCCGGAGAGCATGGCGCGGGCGCAGGCTCAGGGTGTCGCCACTGGGGATCTCCGCGATGCGGATTGGTCGGCCTTTTCGGCGCTCATCCTGTCGCCGGGCGTGCCGCTCACTCATCCCGAACCGCATTGGACCGTCGCCCTCGCGAAGCGCGCCGGCATCGAGATCATCGGCGACATCGAGCTGTTCTGTCGCGAGCGTCGCGCCGTTGCGCAGGGATCTCCCTTCATCGCCATCACCGGCACCAACGGCAAGTCGACCACGACGGCCCTGATCGCTCACGTCCTCGCCCATGCCGGCTGGGATGTGCAGATGGGCGGCAATATCGGCACGGCGATCCTCTCGCTGGCCCCGCCGGCTGCGAACCGCGTCCACGTGATCGAGATGTCATCGTTCCAGATCGACCTGACGCCCACCCTCGATCCGAGCGTCGGCGTCCTCCTCAACATCACGCCGGATCACCTCGACCGACACGGGACGATGGAGAACTACGCGGCGATCAAGGAGCGGCTGATCGTAGCTGCAGATCTTGCGGTCGTCGGGATCGACGACGAGCCGAGCCGCGCCATTGCCGAGCGTCGGAAGGGGGCGCTCGTGCGCATTCAGGTCGCCGAAGGGTCCTCGGCTCCGGACACCCTGACGGCTAAGGCTGCGGCGGTGTATGGAACGAACGACGAGCGCCTGGCGGATCTTGACGGTATCGGCACGTTGCGGGGCGCACATAACTGGCAGAATGCCGCCATCGCCATTGCCACGGTCCGGGCACTCGGGGTGACGGGTCCGGCGCTCGACGCGGGCCTACGGTCCTTCCCCGGCTTGCCGCACCGCATGGAGCCCCTCGGGCATCGCGGCCGCGTGCTCTTCGTCAACGATTCCAAGGCGACGAACGCCGATTCCACGGAAAAAGCGCTCTCCGCTTTCCGCGACATCCATTGGATCCTCGGCGGTAAGGCGAAGGAGGGCGGCATCGCGCCGCTCTCGCCCCTCTTCGACCGCGTGGCCCACGCCTACCTGATCGGCGCCGCGACGGAGGCCTTCGCCGCGACGCTCGAGGGCAAAGTGCCCTATACCCGCTGCGGTACCCTGGACGTTGCGACGAAAGCCGCCGCCGAGGCCGCGGCGGCCTCGGATGCGCCTGAGCCCGTGGTGCTTCTCTCCCCGGCCTGCGCCTCGTACGACCAGTTCAAGAGCTTCGAGGAGCGGGGCAACCGTTTCCGGGATTACGTCCGCGCCCTCGCCTGACCGGGCGACGCGCGTTGCACGCCGCTCGGGCGGGCATGAAGGCACCTCAGATCGTCTGGTTGTAGGCCCCGACTTCCGGGTTCTCGCGCAGGACTGTGTCGACGGCCTTGAACATCTCGCGCAGCCGCGCGTCGGAGACCGGGCTCTCGATGACAACGACGAGTTCGGGCTTGTTGGACGAAGCGCGCACCAGACCCCAGGTGCCGTCCTCCGTCGAGACGCGCACGCCGTTGACGGTGACGAGGTCGGTGATCGCGGCGCCGCCGATGGTCTCGCCGGCCTCCTTCATGCGCGTGAAGCGCTCGGTAACCTTCTCGACGATCCCGTACTTCACCTCGTCGTCGCAATGGGGCGACATGGTGGGCGAGCCCCAGGTCTTGGGCAGGGCACGATAGAGGTCGGCCATGGAGGCGCTGGGATTGCGGTCGAGCATCTCGATCACGGCGATGGCCGTCAGCAGGCCGTCGTCGTAGCCCCGCCCGATCGGCTCGTTGAAGAAGAAGTGCCCGGACTTCTCGAAGCCCGCCAGCGCGCCGAGCTCGTTCACCCGACGCTTGATGTAGGAGTGGCCCGTCTTCCAGTAATCCGCCTTGACGGCCTGGGCCTGGAGCTCGGGGTCGGTCTTGTAGAGGCCGGTCGACTTCACGTCGACGACGAAGGTCGCGCCGGGGTGGAGCTTGGAGAGGTCGCGGGCCAGCATCACGCCGATCTTGTCGGCGAAGATCTCCTCGCCCTCGTTGTCGACGACGCCGCAGCGGTCGCCGTCGCCATCGAAGCCGAGCCCCACATCGGCGCCCGTTTCCCTCACCTTCGCGGCGATGGCGTGGAGCATCTCCAGGTCTTCAGGGTTCGGGTTGTAGCGGGGGAAGGTGTAGTCGGGCTCGACATCGAGCGGAATCACTTCGCAGCCGATCGCCTCTAGCAGCCGCGGGGCGAAGGCGCCGGCGGTGCCGTTGCCGCAGGCGGCGACCACCTTGAGCTTGCGCGTGATCGGCTTGGCCCGGGCCTTGAGGTCGGCGAGGTAGGTCTCGGCAAAGCCCTCGACGAACTCGTAGGAGCCGCCGTCCCGGTACTGATAGGTGCCGCCGAGAACGATCTCCTTCAGGCGCCCCATCTCCTCGGGGCCGAAGGTCATGGGCCGGTTGGCGCCCATCTTCACGCCGGTCCAGCCGTTGTCGTTGTGCGAGGCCGTGACCATCGCCACGCAGGGGCAATCGAGGGCGAACTGGCCGAAATAGGCCATCGGCGAGAGCGCGAGGCCGACATCCTTCACCCGGAGGCCCGCCGCCTGCATGCCGGCGATCAGCGCGAGCTTGATCGAGGAGGAATAGCCGCGGAAATCGTGGCCGGTCACGATGTCGGGCCGTACGCCCATCTCGTGCACGAGCGTGCCGATGCCGAGCCCCAGCGCCTGCACGCCCATCAGGTTGATCTCCTTCGGGAACAGCCAGCGGGCGTCGTATTCCCGGAAGCCTGTCGGCTTCACCAGGGGGAGTTGCTCGAACTCGAAGGTGTTGGGCGTGAGCGAAGCGTGCGGCTTGGGGAACATCGCGGGCCCTTGTCACGAGAGGTCGAGGCGTCACTGCGACTTACCGGAACGGACCCTTGAGGGAAAGGCCGCAGCCCCTCCGCGGGGAGCGCTCACCCGCGCAGGGTGAGGCGGCCCTGATTCATGTTCACGTCGCTGAGCCGGCGCAGGAAGGACATGCCGAGCAGGCTGGTCGACAGGCGCCCGCGCGGGACCACGATGGCCTCCACGTCCCTGACGCTGATGGCGCCGACCCGGATCATCGGGATGCGGACGTAGGCGGCGGCCACAATGCCGTTCGCCGTCTGGATCTTGTGGGTGAAGTCCCGCTCGTAGACCCGGATACCGACCCGCTCCGCATCCTCCTCCGAGAAGGCGCAATGGGTGGCGCCGGTATCGACCAGCATGCGCAGGGGCAGGCCATCGACGGTCGCCTGCGTGGAGAACTGCCCCTTCGCGTCGGCGTGAAGGATCAGCGCATTGGACGACGTCTCGGGCGCGGAGGCCGCCTGCACCTGCAGGGCAGCCGCCGTGATCGGCGCCGGTTGCGAGCGCGGCCGGTCGAACCGCTCCGCGAGGCCGACGCCCCACACGGCGGCGCAGGCCGTCACGCCCAGGGCCCAGAAAATCGGTCGCGTCATGGCATCCGCTCGCTCGTCT
>JAESGR010001052.1_pt1 | contig 11219 bp, 14 predicted proteins | sample 9269771 | NCBI WGS metagenome assembly JAESGR01 (sample SAMN15739572, study PRJNA653492) | algae metagenome | isolation source: Chroococcus sp. CMT-3BRIN-NPC107 and co-occurring heterotrophs from well... | place: USA: Clark Mountains Wilderness, California | collected 2010-04-18
TTGAGTACTCTACCTGATTCAATCGCTGGTGAAATTAGTGAGAACTCTTTGACTTGCATTCAACATCAGTACATTTGGGTGACAACCCTCACTCTACCTGTTTTTGAGCTTAACCGAACCGTATTGAAACCACTAATTCCAGGCATAATAATATCTAAAACAATTAGATCGGGGCGCTCATTTTCTGCTAGCCAAGTTAAAGCAGATTCAGCCGATTCAGCTAGGGCAACTATTAATCCAGATTGTTGTAATAACAAAACAATTAAACGTTGTTCGGCGCGAGAATCTTCAACTACCAATACAGTTTTCATTGATTTGTTTTTCCTTGAGATGAAATAATTAATTCGTTAACAACATTTAGTAGTTGTTCTGGTTGAAATGGTTTAGTAATATAATTTGTTGCTCCCACCATTCGAGCGCGAATTCTATCTACTAGACCATCTCTACCCGTTAGCATGACAATAGGAACTTCTTTTAGAGCGGTAGATAAACGCAACATTCGGCAAAGTTCATAGCCGTCTATTTCTGGTATAGAGATATCCATTAATACTAAGTTGGGCTTGTCGCGCACTAGCATTGTCAGAACTCGTGCGGGTTCCATAAGTTCTAAAACCCGATAACCCGCCGTCTCCAAAATTAGTTTTACATTACGTTGGATAGTTTTGCTGTCATCAATGCAAGCTACTACAAATCTGCGATCGTTTTGAGCGCTACGATAAGGGTTAATACCTACAATATCTGCGCGCACAAATGGCTGTAAAAAAGTAGCTAGTTTCAAAACATCCATTTTCAAATGCTGCGCTACTTCATAAAAGCAGTAGTTTTTGCTTAAAGCTTGAGTTAATAAATCAATTTGCTGAGGTTTGCCAGTTTTTCGCTGATAAACAGCTTGAGCGAATTTTTGAATGTCTTTTATATAAGGTCTATGGTAAGGAGATTGGATATCTGGTTGAATTTGTTGCCATTGATTAAGGGGAAGTTGTAGATTTACAGCAATTTGTTGTAAAGAAACAGATAGTAATAATGGATCTAAACCAATTTTTTTATCAAACCCTAGTTGAACGTTGGGTAAACTAAGTGTTTGCAAAAGCGCTTCTTGAGATAACGAAAAAAGTAGTTGACGCACTTGTTGCAAAGATAATTGACCCGACTGCCAACAACTACATAGATATTGATAATCTGAGGGAAAATCACTCAAGTTAAAAAATTCTAGTTTGGCATGGTGCTGTTGTAAAAGATACCCTAAGCGTTCTTGTGGTCCTACAGCACTATTTGCGTAGTGAATATGCCCGCTACCAACATAAATACGCCAAAACAAAGCATCAGAATTAGCGTCGCGGATTGTTAGTTGCCCGGAAAGCTTTTTTTTACTAATATCTTGCAAAGCTTTAGCTACGGAGATATTTTTAGAGGCAGGTACAGTTGGCTTCGGTTGAGATTCAACAGTTTCAGCCATTGGAAAAACTCCTACAGCAGGATAGATGAAACAAGGCTGATATTGGGAAAACATCTAACCCAAAATTAGCTGTACGTTCATGAATTTAAACACACTATGCTAATTTCAAATCAACCAAGTTACTTCTAAAAATAACGCTACCTGCAATAGCTTTGTAACCGAGATTATAGGGATAACTTGAGTTAATGATCGCCTAGTATCGGGGAAACTACTATAGTAAGCTACTAGCCATTTACTAATAAATTCCGCTAGATAGTAAGGATAATCACTTAAAACTTAGCTTAACCTTACTGACTCTAGTTGTTTCTATCCTTCAACCCAATAAATATTTAAGTAAATTTATTTTTATATAAATATTTATTAATGTTTTACAACTGAGAGCGATTTCTTATTCTGGTAGTTTGAGTTGCTGTAAAAAGAACTCCTCTAAAGAAGGTCGAGATAAGTTTAAGGAAATAAGACGAATTTCAAAGCTTGATAAATTGGCTAGAAATTCATCAATATTTTTTGTCAAAATTTGACCGTGCCAGTAGCGATCGCGTTCCCAGTTAAGATCGATTACCCATTTTTTGAGAAAATCTACATTGCCGCCTTGGGCTTTAACATGGTAAACGTTGGCATTACCTAATATTTCGTCAATAGAGCCACTACAAATCAATTGTCCCTGAGCAAGAATAGCTACGCGATCGCAAATCTGCTCTACTTCCGATAAAATATGACTATTAAAAAAAATTGTTTTGCCTTGCTGCTTTAGAGACAAAATAATATTCCGCATTTGATAGCGTCCAAGGGGGTCAAGTCCTGACATTGGCTCGTCAAGAAATACTAATTCGGGGTCGTTAATTAAAGCTTGCGCCATCCCTACCCGTTGAAGCATTCCTTTAGAGTATTGGCGCATTTGTTTTTTACGAGCGGCAGTGTGGGGTAAACCCACTAATTCTAGTAGTTGAGGAATTCGCAATCGCTGTACTTGGACCGGAATTTGAAATAGTCCCGCCGTCATTTGCAAGCATTCCCATCCGGTCAAATAGTCGTAAAAATAAGCATTTTCTGGCAAATAACCCAACCGTTGCTTGCAGGAGCGATTTCCCAAAGGATGATTCAACAGCAAACCGCTCCCAGAAGTAGGGCGAACGATACCTAGAAGCAGCTTTAATAACGTGGTTTTTCCAGCGCCATTGGGACCTAATAGTCCAAAAGTCTCTCCTTGAAAGACACTAAGAGAGCAGCTTTTAAGAGAGGGAATTTTTTGATTTAGCCAAAAACCAGTGCGATAGACTTTACTGAGGTCAAAAGTTTGTACTACTGTCGGACGTTCTTGCAAATTGAGTAGCTCGGCGGAGTCGATAGTTGACTTCATTTAACTTATAAAACGTCCTCTAAAATATTTAATATAGGCTCGAATAACAAGGAAATAAATGGATCGTTCAAAAATTGTTGCCGTAGTTACAGGGGCGATCGCGCTGACACTAGCAATTGTATATTTAATTATTGTCCAATTTTTAGATTTTCGCGGTGAAATGCTCCCCGCGCCTCAGTCGCTAACAGTCCAGCCTAGCACCATCGCGGCTAAATAAAGCGATCGCGTTTTGTTTGTACTATCAATTAATTTAAAGAGGCGAACAAATATTCGCCCCTAATTTACTCTAGGTTTCTAAAGGAGAAAATAGCCTAGATTCTGGCGAGTAGATCCAAGAAACACCTTCAGGATCGCGGGTTTGCGTCCATACAGAAAAATCTGGATCGTCTCTACGCTTGTAGATGGTACTAGAATGGACATCAAGCCGTTTGGCAAGCTCTGACTGAATCAAACCTAAAGGCGCGCTTTGAGCTTCAAAATGTTCTTCAACGCTCGGTAAAGAAGAAATAGCTACTTCATTGTTAGATGTTGCTGCTTTAACTTCTTCTAGCTGGGGCAATGGCTCGCTATCATCTAAAATATTGCCAAGAATACTTGCAGTGATAAAGTAATACACCACGTCTTGGCGATCGTAATTGCGGCATTGAGCGCCGAATTCTTGAGCTTTTGTGTCTAGATAACGTTTGGCTGTTATCGCACTAAAGTTAGCTTTCATTGCTAAATCAAGGGGAGTAATCGCACCTTGGTTTAGTTGAAGGAGATTGTAAAAAAGCGGGTCAACCTGTTGGCTCCATTTTTGCCATTGGTATTGCTGCCAAATATTTAAACCTACACTTAGCAATAGTAGGAATAAAATAATTGGCCAAGTGGCAAATAGAAAAATAATTAAGCTCGCGATCGGTAAGAGGATTAGGAGAAATCCACTATTGTTATTGTTATCTATTGCTTGTTCAGTCATGCCTGTTTGTGCAAATTGACTTGCTGGCAAATCAATTTAATTTTTGCTTATATTGGCAACTTTTGCTAATTATTTTGGCAAAATTTGACAAATTGGTTTTTGCCAAAATCTCAATTAATGGCTGAAAACTCCATGAGCGTTACTTCCCAGACTAGACGCGGTTGCACAAAACTAAGTAAATGTTTGCGGGCTTTTTCAAGTTCAGCTAAAGAAGGAAAAGAAATATTGCCAGACAAAAATTGCTGCCAATATTGCTGTTGCAGATAATCTAGCAGCCATAGCTGCACTTCTAACTCTAAGCTGCTTACTTGGCGCGCAAGTTCTAAAGCATTACGCAGGGACGATTGGGGCAATTGCTCTAAGCTTTGTAGCAGTTGGCTCGGAACTTCTTGGCAAATTTGTACCGCCGAAATTGCTTTTCCGGGGCTACCTTGACAAGTTGCTAAAATAGCTGGATGTGTCGAAAAATCATTACCAGTTTGACCTAATACTTGGGCAAGAGCTTCAGGACTAAGGCGATAGAAAGGAACTTTTTGACAGCGCGATACTAGAGTAGGTAGTAAAGATTCGGCGCTAGGGGCAATTAAAATTAGCGTTGCTTGTCCCGGTTCTTCGAGGGTTTTGAGTAGAGCATTGGCGGCAGATTCTGCCATTGTTTCAGCTTTTTCGATAACTACCACAGAGCGAGAGGCGATCGCACTGCGGCGGCTAAGGAATTGAGCAATTTCCCGAATTTGCTCGGTACGAATAATTGGCGGTGCTTTGCGTTTGAGCTTTTTTTCGGTAGCTTCCGTTGCACTATAACGCTGTCCTTGGTAAAGATAGGTTGGTTGTACCCAAAGTAAGTCGGGGTGAGTACCTTGGCGCAAGCGATTTTGAATTATAGTTTGTTCGGCAATTGGTAAGGGCTGGCAAAATAACTGCTCGACAAAACACCGCGCTGTTAAACTCCGCCCAATTCCTTCTGCACCAGTAAATAAATAAGCTGGGGCAATGCGATTTTGGCTAATAGCGCTATGAAGTAACTCCACAGCTTGGGGTTGTCCGATTATTGGTGCAAAAAAATTCATCTAAATATATTGCTGTAAAATTGCTCTAATTTGCCCTTGTACTGCCTGCTCGTCTAAACTAGCATCCACCCGCTTGATGCGGTGAGGGGAGGATTGCGCTAGTTGATAGTATCCCTGCTGGACTCGTTGATGAAAGGCTAAGTCGGCTTGCTCGATGCGATCGCTTGCTCCCCTGCGTCGCGTTCTAGCTAAACTTAGTTCTACATCTATATCTAGCCAGATAGTCAGGTCGCTTTCTAAACCATTGGTAGCAAAAAAATTAAGTTGGTCGATAATTGCTCGCGGCAAGCCCCTACCGTAACCCTGATAGGCGATAGTTGAATCGCTATAGCGATCGCCTAAAATAATTGTTTCCTTTGCCAGCCCAGGAATTAGCACTTCTTCGACGTGCTGGGCGCGATCGGCGGCGTATAATAATAATTCGGCGGCGGGGTAAATTGGCTGTTGGTTTTTTAAAGACAGCAACAATTGCCGCAAACCTAGTCCTAGCTCTGTAGCGCCAGGTTCGCGGGTGACAATAATTTTTTTGCTAGGAAAAGTCTCTTGCAACCACAAATGCGTCTTTTGCAGTTGGGTAGTTTTGCCACAGCCTTCTACGCCCTCAAACACAATGAATTTACCAACCATGACTTAGAAGCTTGACTTAAAGGTTTATCCTAATCTAGGTAGTTTACTCGTTGCTAAGTTTGGCAAGTAATTTTTAGTCCTAAGTAGCGTCATAAACTTTAGGGCTCAGCCAAGAGCAAGTAGTGTTTTGCGCCTTGGTAAATTCGATAGTATGGAATTAATGTATTATTTTAATTTATGAGATCCAATGGCTCGTTATACTTGTTCTTTTATTGTGGCATCTGGAAACAACAACAGTTTGCGGCAATCAATTAAGGAAATTTTGCTCAGTTGTAGTTTAGATGTCATCTACGATCAAAACGAATATATTATGGCACGCGAAATACCAGGTAGAGTATCTTTAGCCAAACTGGTATCAGTAGAAGTGCTGGTTGATGGTACTACTGCTACCGAATCTCAAACGCGGGTAAGCTTAGTTGTAAAAAATGAGGAACTACCCTTGCAAGTTGCCAATCACTGCCACCAAGTATTTGAGCGAGTAAACAGTACAATTTCTCTCAATCAAAACTGGAAAAGTATAGAGAGCATAGCTATTTGAGCCAAAACTAGCTGTGTGGTTTATTCATCAAAATCTGGCATCATATTAGGGCCAATCAGCGTCACATCAAATTCATCGGTTGGTAACGATGGCATAGTATCCCGGCTGAGTAAATAATATATAGCCCGTACTTGAGGTCCAAAAATAATTTCGTCTTGATTTTTGAGGTCGTGTGCTAAGATTTTTCGACCATTAATCAGCATTCCGTTAGCACTGGGCTTGCCTTTAGAATCACCATCAACAATGCGATAGTAGCAACTGCCATCTTCTTTGGGTAGCTGAACTAAAGTTGCATGACGACGAGAGACAAATTGGGAAAATAGCCGAATATCACACCGGGTATCTCTACCAATAGAATAAACAGAACCATCAAGTAAAAATTGCTTACGTCCCTGATCGTCTTCAATAATTAGTAAATGCCTCTGATTGTTTTGGGAAGCCATTGAAGAAAGGGTAAAAAATAGTTTGGAGGTTAAAGACTGATGATGTTTACTGCGTAGCAGTACAGATAGTGAAATTATAGTCTCGAATTTTATCTTGACTTAGTTTAACCCCAATTGAGCAAAAAATTAGAGTACAGTTTTTAATTAAAGCTTGCTAGAAAATTCGAGTAGGTAATACAGCCAACTACAACGCTCAAAATCGTTGGTTTTTTTGGTGAGTAGAGAAATAGAAAAGTTATCTTTGGCGAAAAATCTTTATTTACCTCAGCTAATATTTTTCTGTTTCCGGTGAGAAAATACTCCTTCATTAATCTGGTTTACCTCACCCCCAGTTTCTTGCAGGCTAGGCATTATAGAAAAGTAAAGCAAATAAATCATTCAATATAACTCCTATGACACTCCTTCGTTGGCAACCTATGTCAGAAATGGAAGTTCTGCGCCGACAAATGGATCGGATTTTTGGGGAAATGCGTAATGTTGATAATGAAGCTCAAGCAACTTGGCAGCCAGCTATTGAACTTCAAGATACCGAAGAAAGTGTGATTTTGCGAAGTCTGTTGCCAGGAATTGAAGCAAAAGATTTAGATATCCGGGTAACTAAAGAAGCTGTAGCAATTTCGGGCGAACATCGTCCACAGCAGTATTTGCGCTCTGAGTTTCGTTACGGTAAATTTCAGCGTATAGTTGCTCTCCCTGTAGCAGTCCAAAACGATCGCGTCAGTGCTGAGTTTAAAGATGGTATTTTGACCCTAACTTTACCAAAAGTAGTAGACGGGCGCCGTAAAGTAGTCAAAGTCAACCTAACAGAAGCAACAGCATCGCCAGACACCACAAGCCAAACTCCTACTTCTACTGTCTAAAACTGATAGTTTAATTTACAGCGCCCTATAGTTGTTAGCTATGGGGCGCTATGCTTTAACCATAAGATAAACTTAAATACGGTTAAAATTGCGATCGCCTTTTTGACTAAACCTACCCAGCATTAGCTAATTTATGGAGCAAAATTTACACACAGAGATTATATTGACCCACCCGCGTCAATGTTTGGGAAATATTCAACTAGATTGGACACCCCAACCAGGTAATTATCTTGATGTTGGCGATCGAACCTATGCAGTTTTAGAACGCCGCCATCGCTATCATTTGAAGGCAGGGCGCTATAAATTGCATAAAGTAGCGCTATTTGTCCAACTGGCGCAAAGATCGACCGAAAACAGCCTTTTAGAGGGACGCTGGGTAATGGGAGATGCTAGTTGTTTGTTCAATGCACGTTCGGAAATTCTCCGTTGTGCGGTTAATCCTCAAGGACCCTGCAATGATTGTAGTTTTTACCAAAAAGACGAATCTCTCACCCCAGAAACACTTCCCCCACCGTCAAGCGATTTCCATTGACAAAATCTTCGCCCGGCTGGGGCTTTTTGCCTGCTAGCTGGACTTCTTTTAATAACAATATTCCAGCGCCTGTTTGAATAACTGCCCCCTTACCTTTCACAATATCCACCACCGTACCAGGAGCGCTGGAGTTGGCTAATTGAATTGTATCAGTAGTATCTAAGGGGACAGTAGCCAAAATTTTGATTAATTGACCGCGAAAAGTTGTCGTACAGTTAGGAAAAAAACCTCTAATTTGATTGTGCAGTGCGATCGCGCTTTTCGACCAATCTAAAATATAGTCAGATTTTTGAATTAGCGGTGCATAAGTTGCCTGGGCATCGTCTTGAGGAATAGGGGTAATTTCTTGATGTTGCCATTTAATTAAAGTTTCCACCAATAAATCCGCGCCAAGGTTTGCTAGCTTAATAGCTAAATCTTGAGCATTATCTGATAATTCAATGGCAAGTGTGGCTTTAAGCAACATTGCTCCTGTATCCATGCCTACATCCATCAGCATTGTGGTGATGCCTGTTTGAGTTTCGCCATAATAAAGACACCAGGCGATCGGTGCTGCACCTCGATATTTGGGCAATATAGAACCATGAACGTTGATGCACCCCAAACGCGGCATATCAAGAATTTCTTGAGACAAAATTTGTCCGTAGGCAACAACTACAAATACATCCGCGTTTAAAGCTTTGAGTTGAGCGAGGGTTTGGGGATCTTTTTTGATGCGCTGGGGCGAAAAAACTGGAATTTGGTGGGCTAAAGCTAGAGTTTTTACTGGCGAAGCTGTAGTTTGATTGCCACGTCCCCGGCGTTTATCTGGTTGAGTGACTGCTGCTAAAACCTCAAATTTGGCATTTTCTAGCAAACGCTTTAAAGTTGGGATGGCAAAGTCGGGAGTGCCAAAAAATACGACTTTCATGATTAATCCAGCTTCTTCTACTTTGGTACAGGTATTTTACCCGTACCTCGCTGCTCTTTACCTGTCAAAGTGACGACTAGCCAACTGCATAGCGTCAGCAATATCTACATCTCCATCTCTATCGGCATCCAAAAACGCATTTAATACCGGATTTGCCCCACTTTGGGGGTTTTGCGTGTGAGTACCCGATCGCAGCATATTTAATACTACAGGTATTAGCAAGGGGAGCATTTGTTGAACTATACCCATATTTAATCCAGTTTTTCTAGCTATTTCTCCCACCATTTGTTCTACTTGACTGCTGGAAAACAGCGAATTGACAGCTTGCGAACTTGGTTGCATACCACTATATTGATTGACAATACTTTGCGCTGCTTCGGTTCCGCCTTGCGACTGCTTTTGCTGCAAAGCACCGCGCACGTAGTTACCAACAATCGATAAAGCCGATTGGGTGGCGTTGGGGTCAGCCCCCATATTATTACTTAGTTGCTGCATCGTGCTGAGATTGCTATTTATTTGACTAGCATCGCCTTGGCTGTCGTTACTGTCTATAGCGTTGATAATCTGCTCGAATAGTCCCATAAGTTTTAGCCCTTAATAGTGCAATCGCACTATCTCACAGGATTGAGCTTTTACATCTCTAGCTAATAGCAGAAAGTTACTGTTAAGAAAGACTAGAATTTAGTTAATTGTTGCTGCCTAACTCTAAACTATGCCCCTATCGCGCCTATTGACGCTGATTATTGGTTTGACTCTGATTTTGGGGTTAGTGCTATGGCTAGTTAATTCTTTGTACTCGCTGTATAGTTACACTGCTTTTACTGCACCTTTTTTAGCTAATGTATTGCTGCTATTAGTCATTACCTTACTTGCCGCATTAATTGGCGTATTTATCTACTATGTTTTGCTATTTAGAAAAGGTGAAAAGCAAAAGAAAACCGCTCCCTCCAAATCTGTGCAAATTCCCGCCGTCAAAACTGAAGTAGCAGAACAAACTCTGCGTGCAATTCGGCAACAAGTAGCTCAAATTGAAGATGAAGTCGCCAAACGAGCTTTATTAAGTCGTTCCCAGGAAATTGAAGCAACTTTATCGCGCGGGGAACTGCAAGTAGTAGTTTTTGGTACGGGTTCGGCGGGTAAAACTTCCCTTGTAAATGCTTTAATCGGGCGGATAATTGGCAGAGTCGATGCACCGATGGGAACCACCGAAGCTGGAGAAACCTACAGACTTAGCTTAAAAGGTATGAGTCGAGAAATCTTAATTACCGATACTCCAGGTATATTAGAACCTGGTATAGCGGGAACCGAGCGCGAACAAATAGCGCGTCAATTAGCCACCGGGTCAGATTTACTTTTATTTGTAGTCGATAACGACTTACGAAGCTCAGAATACCAACCATTACAAGCTTTAGCAGAAATTGGCAAGCGATCGCTCATTGTCTTCAATAAAATCGATCTTTATACCGAAGCCGACACCGAAATTATTATTGCTCGTTTGCGCGAACGAGTGCGCGGTTTTATTAAACCAACAGACATTGTAGCTATTTGTGCCAATCCTCAAAGCGTTCAACTCGAAAATGGCGAAGTTTTCCACCCCGAACCCGAAATTCTCCCTTTGCTCCGGCGCATGGCGGCAATATTAAGAGCAGAAGGCGAAGATTTAGTGGCGGATAATATTTTGCTGCAATCACAAAAGTTAGGCGATGAAGCCCGCAAACTTATCGACTTTCAACGCCGCCGTCAAGCAGAAAAAGTTGTAGATCGTTTTGCCTGGATTGGAGCGGGAGTAATATCAGTAACTCCATTACCAGCTATTGATTTATTGGCAACGGCGGCAGTAAATGCTCAAATGGTTGTAGAAATCGGCAAAATTTACGGTTGCGATCTAAATTTAGACCGAGGACGAGAATTAGCATTGTCTTTAGCTAAAACTCTAGCAAGTTTGGGCGTTGTTAAAGGTGCAATTCAACTACTATCTACAGCTTTACAATTTAATGTTGCCACAATTATCGTTGGCAAGGCAATTCAAGGGGTCACGGCGGCTTATCTGACTCGAATTGCAGGAAGAAGTTTTATTGAGTATTTCCGCAGAGACGGCGATTGGGGAGATGGTGGGATTACAGAAGTTGTCCAAAGACAATTTGAGCTTAATCGCCGCGATGAGTTTATGCAAGAATTTATCCAAAGTGCGATTACAAAAGTAATCAAACCTATTGCAGGTAGGTCAAAAGTTGAAGGAGATTCTAAAGACAGTGAAATCTAATTATTACCCCACAAGGCTAAAGAGCTACTTTAGCCTTTGTCTTAACTATCAGCAATTATTAGGGATGAGGTCTACAGCTAAGTACAGGACAAAAGCTTGCAAATAAAGTACGGGAAAGGGTTTCATGAGAATTACCACATTCTAACCACGAAACCCTATGAATCAGGTTACTCTACTTCGAGATGCTTTGCGCCCTTATCTA
>JAESGR010001053.1_pt1 | contig 11218 bp, 13 predicted proteins | sample 9269771 | NCBI WGS metagenome assembly JAESGR01 (sample SAMN15739572, study PRJNA653492) | algae metagenome | isolation source: Chroococcus sp. CMT-3BRIN-NPC107 and co-occurring heterotrophs from well... | place: USA: Clark Mountains Wilderness, California | collected 2010-04-18
CTGAACACCGGTACCGGATCCAGGTCACCGGGCTGTTCCTCGCACTTCGAGAAATCGATGGTGCGGCCGTCGATGCGCGGCGGCGTGCCCGTCTTCAGGCGGCCCTGCGGCAGCTTCAGTTCCTTCAGCCGTGCCGAAAGCGACTGCGCCGGCGGATCCCCTGCCCGTCCGGCGGCATAGTTCTGCAGCCCGACGTGGATCTTGCCGTCCAGGAAAGTGCCCGCCGTGAGCACCACAGCGCGGGCACGAAAGCGGATGCCGATCTGCGTCACGGCGCCCACCACCCGGTCACCCTCGACCATCAGGTCATCCACCGCCTGCTGGAACAGGGTGAGGTTCGGCTGGTTCTCCATCATTCGCCGGATCGCCGCCTTGTAGAGGATGCGGTCCGCCTGGGCGCGGGTGGCGCGCACGGCCGGGCCCTTGCTGGAATTGAGGATGCGGAACTGGATGCCCGCCTCGTCGGTCGCGAGCGCCATTGCACCGCCCAGCGCATCGACCTCCTTGACCAGGTGCCCCTTGCCGATGCCGCCGATCGATGGGTTGCAGGACATCTGCCCCAGCGTCTCTATATTGTGGGTGAGCAGCAGCGTGCGGCAACCCATGCGCGCGGACGCGAGGGCTGCTTCGGTGCCGGCGTGGCCGCCGCCAACGACGATGACGTCGAATTCTTCGGGATAAAGCATCGGGGTGGGCGCCGAACCGGGCGCGGGGGAGCCAGGGAGAGGCCAGTCGCGGAAGGGACGGATTTTAGGGCGCCGAGCCGAATGCTGCCGGCCCTCCGCCGATTTCCGCCACGGGCACCGGTGCGAAACACGACGCTAGCAAATGCGTAGCAACCGAGCCACGGCAGGCGTTACCGTGCGTGTCTGACGGTTTTTCCGGAACGATTCCTCACCGGGTCGGCTGGCTTGCATGGGAGACTCGCGCCATGAAACGCCCCAGCCTCTGCGTCCTGGCCTTGTGCGCCCTGCTCCCGTTCGCCGCGCTTGCCGATCCCGACAAGGATGAAAGCGGACACGGCAAGCACCGCAAGCACGGCAAGCACCACGCCGAGTTCAAGCAGGAGTACTGGGAGGGCAATTGCAAGGTGGAGCGCAAACGCGAGAAGAACGGCGACTACAAGGAAGAGCGCAAGTGCAAGGGCCAGCGCCACGCGCATGAAGACAAGCGCCGGCGCGAGCACGATCGCACCAGCCATGCGCAGGCCCCGCGGCCTGTGTATGTGGTGCCGGCCCAGCCGGTCGTCGTGCAGCCCGCCCCCGTGGTGGTGCAGCCAGGCGTGACCATCCACTTGCCCTTGCGCTGAAGACCATGGATTGCCGCGCCGGCTGCGGCGCGTGCTGCATCGCGCCCTCGATCACCTCCCCCATCCCCGGCATGCCGCAGGGAAAGCCCGCCGGCGTGCGCTGCGTGCAGCTGGACGAGCAGAACCGCTGCCGCATCTTCGGCCGGCCCGAGCGCCCGGCCTTCTGCGGCGGCCTGCAAGCCTCGGCGGAAATGTGTGGGCCCACTCGCGAGCACGCGATCGCATGGCTGGTCGCTCTCGAGCACGCCACGACCCCCTGAGCCACGGCTATCCTGCGGGGCTTCGCCCGAGGAGATCCCATGTCGCTCAAGCGCCGCTCCCTGCTTCTTGCCGCACCAGCCGCCCTGGTCGGCTGCGCCCAACCCGCCGCCCAGCATCCGCACGCCATGCACGGCGGGATGTACGAGCGGCTCAACGCACCGGGCCGCATCGACCGGCCTGCCGAGGCCGTGGTGCAGAACGTGTTCGACAGCCCGGTGCCGAAGGCAGCGCGCATGGGACGCTGGGTGCGCAAGGCGCCGCTGCCCCTGCCGCGCAGCGAGATGGCCTGGGCGGTGGCCATGAACGGCCGCATGCACCTGGTCGGCGGCTACGGCGAGCAGCGCGTCGACCGGCCCTACCACCAGGTCTACAACCCGCAGGCGGACGCCTGGAGCAACGCGGCGCCGCTGCCGCTGGGCGCCAACCACGTGGGCGTGGCCGTGCTCGGAGACACGCTGTTCGCCATCGGCGGCTTCGTCGAGCAGAACCGCAAGCCGCATGCCGAATGCTTCGCCTGGTCCGAGCGCGAGGACCGCTGGCGCCGCATCGCTCCCCTGCCGCAGGCCTGCGGCTCCGTCGCATGCGTCACGGCGGGCGGCCGCCTGCACGGCATCGGTGGCGCGATCGGCGACACCTTCGACACCAAGAAGTCCGTGGACTGGCACGTGGTGTACGACCCGCAGGCAGATCGCTGGAGCCGCGCCGCGCCGATGCCGACCGCGCGCGACCACGTCGGCGCGGTGGTGGCCAACGGCGTGGTGCACGTCATCGGCGGCCGCGTCGACAGCTTCCACACCAACAGCAACCTGCACCACATCTACGACCCGCGCGCGGACAAGTGGACGGCGCGCAATCCGCTGCCGACCGCGCGCTCCGGCCATGGCGCGGTGCTCGTGGGCAACCGCATCTTCGTCATGGGTGGCGAAGGGACCAACCGCGTGTACGGGCAGAACGAGGCGTACGACATCGCGGCCGATGGCTGGCAGCAGTACGCGCCGATGGCGACGCCCCGGCATGGCCTCGGCGCGGTGGCGATCGGGGAGACCATCTATGTCGCGGGCGGCGGGCCGGTGATGGGGGGCGGGGTGCAAAGCGCGGTCCACGAGGCTTTCGTGCTGTCCTGATTTGCTTGACCGCGCGGGCACACATCGCTCCAATCCCCAGACAAGGAGACCAGCCCCCATGACCAACCGCGCCCAATTCACCACGATGCAGGACAGCTCCGCCGCCGACTGGCAGCTCATCGCCGGCGAGTTCATGCACTTCACGCAGGGGCTGCCCGAGCGCGTCGCGGCGCACCTGAAGATCCTGCAGGGCGACTACGGCGGCTTTCCGGTGGACCGCTACACGCATTCGCTGCAGACCGCCACGCGGGCCCTGCGCGACGGCCGCGACGAGGAGTACGTGGTTTGCGCGCTGCTGCACGACGTGGGCGATACGCTCGGCTCGTACAACCATCCGGACATCGCCGCGGCCATCGTCAAGCCCTTCGTGAGCGATGCCAACCACTGGATGGTGCAGCACCACGGCATCTTCCAGGGCCACTACTTCTTCCACCATCTCGGGCTCGATCGCAACCTGCGCGACAACTTCAAGGAGCATCCGCACTACGCGCGCACCGAGGAGTTCTGCGCCCTCTACGACAACCCCGCCTTCGACGCCAAGGCCGAAACGCTGCCGATCGAGGAGTTCATGCCGATGGTGCGGCGCGTGTTCGCGCAGCCGCGCAATTCCATCTACCTGAAGAAGGAGAACACGCAATGAACATCGCCTCCCTGCGCGAAGTGGTCAGCGAACAGGAATGGCAGCTGCGGGTGGAGCTCGCGGCCTGCTACCGCCTCGTGGCGCTCTACGGCTGGAGCGACCTCGTGTTCACCCACATCAGCGCCCGCGTGCCCGGCCCCGAGCACCACTTCCTGATCAACCCCTACGGGCTGATGTTCGACGAGATCACGGCGTCGTCGCTGGTGAAGGTGGACCAGCACTGCCAGAAGGTGATCGACTCGCCCTTCCCCGTGAACCCGGCCGGCTTCACCATCCACAGCTGCATCCACGACGCGCGCGAGGACGTGCAGTGCGTGCTGCACACGCACACGCGCGCCGGCGTCGCGGTCAGCGCGCAAAAGGGCGGGCTGCTGCCGATCTCCCAACAGAGCACCTTCGTGCTGGCTTCGCTCGCGTACCACGACTACGAAGGCGTCGCCGTGCGCGACGACGAGAAGCAGCGCCTGGCCGCGAACATCGGCGGCAAGAACTACATGATCCTGCGCAACCACGGCCTGCTGACCGTGGGCCGCAGCGTGCCCGAAGCCTTCCTCTCGATGTACACGTTCGAGAACGCGTGCCGCATCCAGATCGACGCGCAGGCCGGCGGCGAGCTCGTCACCATCGACCCGCGCATCATGGAAGGCCTGGCGCAGGTGATGAAGACGTTGACCGCGGGCCAAGGCCCCGGCATCGCCTGGCCGGCGCTGCTGCGCAAGCTGGATCGGCTGGATCCCGGCTACAAGGAGTAGGTTCCGCGTTGGGGTGCGCTGCGCGCGACCGAACCTACACGGGGAGCCTAAGCGGCGACGGCACGCGCGAGCGCGGGTGCCGCCGTCGGTGCAGCCACGTCGCGCTGCCGCGGGTCGTGCTCCAGCACCATGACGCTCTTGCCCAGCATCTGCACCTGGCCGAACATGGTGGCGAAGGCAACGTCCTTGGCATCGCGCCCCGTGCCGATGCGCACCACGCGATCCACGGGCGCCATGCCGGTCGGGTCGAAAAGCACCCAATGGCCATCGAGCCAGGCTTCGAAGAGGGCGTGGAAGTCCTGCGGCGGCTCGTCGAACCAGACGTAGCCCACGACGATGCGCGCCGGGATGTTCAGCGCCCGGCAGAAGGTGATGCCCAGGTGCGCGAAGTCGCGGCAGACGCCGGCGCGCTGGCGGAAGACCTGCTGCGCCGTCGTGTTCGAGTCGGTGCTGCCAGGCTTGTAGACGATCTCGCGCCGGATCCATTCCTCGATCGCGCGCACGCGCGCATACCCCGGGGGCAGGTCGCCGAACATGCGCACGACCTCGCCGCACAGCACGTCGGACTCGCAATAGCGCGTGGCCAGCAGGTAGGGAAAGATGTCGTCCGGCACTTCGCCCACCCGCCGCTCCTGCCAGGAGGTGTCCGGCTGCGGCGTGTGCACTTCCACTTCCGCCTTGTAGCGTACCGACAGCGGCCCCGGCGCCGCATCGAAGCGGATGAAGCGGTTGCCGCTGCGCGGGTCGGTGTAGCTGTGCGGCGTGACGCCGGAGGAAATGGTGAGCTGCTCGCTCAGCAGCTTCTGGGTGGGCCAGTGCGCCGCTTCAATGTTGAAGCGGAAGTGCGTGGGTGACAGGACGTCATAGTCGAGGACCGTTTCGACCGTCGACAGGTGCATACGGTGCTCCGTGAATCTGAGTACGAAATCGTACGAAGCACGGTCGGGCTGCGCCATCGTCTGTGTCCTGCACCGGATGTAGGCGCCTTCCTCCCCGGTAGGCCGGGGTGAGCCCGACCGCGAACCCCGGTGAGCGTGTATCACCGCCCGAACAGGCCCTTCAAGCTCTCGCCGATCCGATCCCCCGTCGTCGCGCCCGCCGCCGTGCCCGCGCCCGGCGCAATCAGGGTGCCGATCGCCGCGCCGACCATCGCACCGCGGGTGAGCATCACGCTCGGAGCGTCGAGTGTTCCGCCCACCACCAGCGGCACGCCGAGCGCGCCCTTGGTGGTCGACAGGTCCACGTTGACGCGCCCCGACAGCGCCTTGCTCGGCGAGATCGCCACGTTGCCGTTGGCCGCCAGGGCGCCGGAGGTGGCGACCAGGTTGGTCAGCTGCACCGCCTTGCCTTGCGTGTTCACCTGTCCGGCGAGCGTGTCGAGCTGGGTCAGGCCGCCTCGGCTCAAGCCCACGGTCTGCACCGCCTTCTTCAGGTCGATGCCCTGCACGACCGCGTCCCGCACGGTAAAACGCGTCTGCGTCACCAGCACGTCGGCCAGCTGCCCTGGCTCGCGGAATTCCGAGCGCAGCGTGGTCTGCGCCTGCAGCTTGCCGGTCAGCGGCTTGCTGGGCGCGGTGAGCGCGGACACTTCCACGTTCTCCGTCGACAGCTGGCCCTGCAGCACCTGCGTGCCCGCCTTGCCCGCGTTCAGCTGCAGCTTGCCGGTGATGCGGCCGCCACCCACGTCCACGCGCAGCGGCCAGTGATCGCCCTCGCGCTGGACACTGCCCTGCGTGCCGGCCAGCCGCCCCTGCACGATCTTGAAGGAGGCCTTGTCCAGCAGCCGGTCGGCGCCGAGCTCCGCCTGGGCATCGACGGTGATCCGCTGCCCCTTCTCGTCGATCCAGGTGATGTCGTCGAACACCGCGCGCCTGGGCAGCACCATCGGCGCAGCCTGCGAACCAGCCGGAGCGGCTGCGGGCTGCGGGCGGGGCGCCGCCTTGTCCTTCTTCTGCATCGCCAGGCCGAGCGCCGCGATGCCGTTCTGCGGCAGGACGGCCTTGCGTACCACCAGTGTGGCGACCTCCAGCTGTCCGCGCAGCAAGGCTTGCCACACGGGGCGGGCCTCGATGCGCGCGACGGTCAGCAGTGGGCGCGTCTGGATCTGCACGTCATCGGCGGCCACGGCGGGCAGCGGCCAGATGTCCACCGACAGGCGCCCCAGCTTCAAGGGCACGCCCAAGGCGCTGCTGGCTTCGCGTTCGACACGCGCGCGGAAGTCGTCCGTGCGCAGCCAGTACTGCAGCGACACCACGACCGCCGCCAGTACGAAGACGATGCCCGCCAGCGTGAACGCCAGCCATTTCAGGAGCCTTGCCATGGGGCCATTGTCTCCAAGCGCGACAGTACCCCCAAGGCGTACAGTGCCTCCCGTGCGTGGCTAGCATCGATTAGTTCACGGTTGCCCCACGACACCACGAAGGAAACGACGATGAAGCTCTATTACTCCCCCGGCGCCTGCTCGCTGTCCCCGCACATCGTGCTGCGCGAAGCCGGCCTTGCCTTCGAGCCGGTGCTGGCACCGACCAAGACGCACAAGCTGCAGGACGGCACGGACTACTACAGCATCAATCCGCTCGGCTACGTGCCGATGCTGGAGCTCGACGACGGCACGCGCCTGCGCGAAGGGCCCGCCATCGTGCAGTACGTGGCCGACCAGGTGCCGAACAGGAACCTCGCTCCCGCCAATGGCACGCTTCCGCGCTATCGGCTGCAGGAGTGGCTCACCTTCATCGGCACCGAGATCCACAAGAGCTTCTCGCCGCTGTTCAGCCCGAACATGCCGGAAGAAGCCAAGAAGATCTCGCGCGAGCGCCTCGCCAGCCGGCTGGATTTCGTGAACCGCGAACTCGAAGGCAAGCAGTACCTGATGGGCGACAACTTCACGGTGGCCGACGCCTACTTCTACACGGTGTCACGCTGGACCAAGCCGATGAACATCGACCTGTCCGGCTTCCCGAACATCGTCGCGTACCAGCAGCGCGTGGAGGCCCGGCCGGCGGTGCAGGAGGCCTTGAAGGTCGAAAAGCTTTCCTGAAAACAGGCGGAACGCGGCTGGCCACCGCTTAGGAAGCTGGACGCCCCCTCGCCGCCCATCGCTTCAACAGCAAGGCATTCCCCAGCACGCTCACGCTCGACAGCGCCATGGCGGCACCCGCGACCACCGGGCTCAGGTAGCCGAGCGCCGCCAGCGGGATGCCGGCCACGTTGTACGCGAACGCCCAGAACAGGTTCTGCCGGATCTTGCGCACCGTGCGGTGCGAGATGTCCAGCGCGCTGGCGACGAGTCCCACGTCGCCGCGCATCAAGGTGACGCCCGCCGCGTGCATCGCGACGTCCGTGCCGGTTCCCATCGCGATGCCGACGTCGGCCGCGGCGAGCGCCGGCGCGTCGTTCACGCCGTCGCCCACCATCGCGACCACGTGGCCGCCCTCGCGCAAGGCGGTAACGCGGGCGGCCTTCTCACCGGGCAGCACTTCGGCCTGGACCTCTTCGTCGCGCAGGCCCAGTCGACGCGCCATGGCCAGTGCGGCCGCCCGGTTGTCGCCGGACAGCATCACCAGGCGCAGGCCGCGCCCGCGCAAGGTCTCCAGCGCCTGGGGGGCGCCGGGCTTGGGTTCGTCGGCAAAGGCCATCAGCGCGCGCAGCGCCAGTCCCTCGGTCAAGCGCTCCACCAGGGCCGACAGCGTGGCGCCCTCCCCTTGCAGCCGGTGCACCTCGGTGGCGAGCGTGCCCAGCGGCACCTGCAGTTCCTCCAGCCAGCGCAGGCTGGCGATGAGGAAGCTGCGCGAGGCCACCTCGCCTTCGGTGCCGCGCCCGGCCACCGCGCGCACCGCATCCGGCGGCTGCACGGGCAGGCCGCGCTCCCGCGCCGCCGCGACCAGCGCGCGCGCCAGCGGATGCTCACTGCCGCTTTGCAGGCTCGCCGCCGACGCCAGCTGCTGCGCCTCGTCGACGCCTGCCGCGGCGACGAAGGCGACCAGGCGCGGCTGCCCCAGCGTGAGCGTGCCGGTCTTGTCGAAAGCCACCGTGTCAACGCGGTGCGCGAGTTCCAGCGCCTGGGCATCCTTGATCAGCACGCCGTGTTTCGCGGCTACGCCGGTGCCCGCCATGATTGCCGCAGGGGTCGCCAGGCCCAGCGCACACGGACAGGCGATCACGAGCACCGCAACCGCGCGGATCAGGGCATCCTCCGCCCCCGCACCGGCCAGCAACCACCCGGCGAGCGTGAGCGCCGCGATCACCAGCACCACCGGCACGAACACCGCCGAGACGCGGTCCACCAGCCGCTGGATCGGTGCCTTGGCGGCCTGCGCGTCCTCGACCAGCCGGATGATCGCGGCCAGCACGCTCTCCTGCCCCACCGCGGTGGCGCGCACGACGATGCGGCCTTCGCCGTTGATGCTGCCGCCGGTCACGCGCGCGCCGCTCGCCTTGGCCACGGGCAGGGGCTCGCCGGTCAGCATCGATTCGTCGACATGGGTGTCGCCCTGCTCCACCACGCCGTCGGCCGGCACGCGCTCGCCCGGCCGCACCACCAGCGCGTCACCCGCCATCACTTCGGCCAGCGGCAGGTCGGCCTCGCCGCCGCCGCGCAGGACCACGTGGGCGATCTCCGGCCGCAGCGCCTGCAATGCACGGATGGCCGCGGTCGTCTGGCGCTTGGCGCGCGCCTCCAGCCACTTGCCCAGCAGCACCAGCGTCACCACGACGGCCGAGGCCTCGAAGTAGAGGTGGCCCCCGCGCTGCGTCAGCATCAGCCACACGGACAGGCCCCAACCGGCGCTCGTGCCGATCGCCACCAGCAGGTCCATGTTGCCGGTGCCGGCTTTCAGGGCATGCCAGCCGGCCTTGTAGAAGCGGGCGCCCAGCACGAACTGCACGGGCGTGGCCAGCAGGAACTGCAGCCACGCGGGCAGCATCCAGTGCCGTCCGGCCAGGTCGACCACCATGGGAACGACCAGGGGCAGGGACAGCAGCAGCGCCACGCCGACGGGCAGGAAGCCGGCCCAGTTCGACAGGTCCTCGGCCGCGGACTGCTGCGCCGCGCGCGGCTCGTAACCCGCGTTGCGCACGGCACGGCGGATCTGCGCCTCAATGTCCTGTGCCGGCGCGTAGGTCACGCGGGCCGACTCGGTGGCCAGGTTCACCACGGCGTCGCTCACGCCCGGCACCTTCCTGAGCGCGCGCTCCACGCGGTTCACGCACGAGGCACAGGTCATTCCGGCAACGGCCAGGTCGAGGGTGGTGGTGTTGGCGTTTTCCATGGCGGGCATGTTCCACCTTGCCATCATGGCAAGGTCAATCCCTGCGCGGGATCAACCTTGTTCGTCGCAGGGCCTCGCAGGCGGAGTTTTGACCTTACCATGGTGGCAAGGTTCAAGCTGTGGACCTTCCAAGACGAAAGGAACCGAAGATGAATTTCCAGGTGCAAGGCATGAGTTGCGGCCACTGTGCCAATGCGGTCACGCAGGCGGTGAAGTCCGTGGATCCCCAGGCGCAGGTGAAGGTCGACCTCGCCAGTGGCCAGGTCGAAGTGCAGTCGCAGCAGGACGCCGGTGCGATCGCGCGCGCGATCGAGGAAGAGGGCTACCGGGTCGCAACGTGAGCTGGCCGGTCAACATCGGGGAGGCGGCACGGCTGTCCGGCGTGTCCGCCAAGATGGTGCGGCACTACGAAAGCCTCGGGCTGCTGCCGCACGTTGCGCGCACGGACAGCGGCTACCGCCAGTACGCAGAGAGCGACGTGCACACCTTGCGCTTCATCAAGCGCGCGCGCGACCTCGGCTTCTCGATGGAGGAGATCGGCCAGCTGGTGGGCCTGTGGCAGAACCGGCGCCGCGCCAGCGGCAACGTGCGGAAGGTCGCGGAAAGGCACGCGCAGGACCTCGCACGCCGGATCGCAGCAATGCAGGAGATGCAGCGCACGCTGCAGCACCTGATCCACTGCTGCCAGGGCGACGAGCGACCGGAGTGCCCGATCCTCGAGGAGCTGGCGCGCTGATGCGGCCTGCGCTTAGCGGCTGCCGCGACGGCGCTCGGCTTCCTCGAAGGCGCGCTGGATGTCCTGCGCTTCGGGCGTCTGCGCATTGCGCAGGATGCGCGAGGGCCCGGCGCCGAGCGCGCGCGTGTCCACCGCGGTACGCTCCTGCGCGGCCAGCATGGCTTCGCGCTGCGCCAGCACCGGCTGGTCCATCATGATCACGGCGCCGAGGCTGTTGCGCTCCGATGCGGGCGACGGGGCCGTGTCGGTCATCGTGATAGGCGCGGGCTGCGAGCCCTGCGCGAAAGCAGCGCCGGAGGCGAGTGCGGCACCTGCCAGCACCCCGGCGGCGGCTCGCACGAAATTCTGGTAGTTCATGGTCACTCCTGCGATGCGATGTTTGGGATGGCTCACTGTGGTGCTGCCCGTCCGTGGCGTGCGTCGCTGCACGTGGACGCTTGCCGTAGGACCGTTTCGACCCAGCATGTAGCGCGAAGTGAAGCTGATCTTTACACCGCGGCAACCTTCGCTCGATGGACGGCTTACACAGCCTGCGCAGACTGCAGGGCAACGGATCCGGAATGACGGTCCGCCACTCGAAAGGACATGAAATGAAACACCGCCACCTCCTCGCCGCCACGCTGCTGGCGGCCGCCGGCTTCGGCGCGATCGCCCAGGCCCAGCCGCAAATGCCACCCGCAGGCGGCCCCGGCCAGCACCAGATGCGCGGCGACCACGGCCGCATGGACCCGGCCCGCATGGAGCAGTTCCGTGCCCAGCGCGAACAGCGCCGTGCCCAGCGCCTGGCCGAACTGAAGCAGAAGCTGCAGATCACCGGCGCCCAGGAAAACGCTTGGAACACGTGGGCCAACGCCATGAAGCCGGGCGAGCGCCAGCGCCCGGACCGTGCGCAATTCGAACGCATGACCACGCCGGAGCGCATCGACGCCCTGCGCGCCCTGCGCGCCCAGCGCAACGCCGCGATGGACCGCCGCATGGACGCCACGAAGAACTTCTACGCGACGCTGTCGGCCGAGCAGAAGAGGACCTTCGATGCGGAGAGCGGCCGCTTCATGGGCGGCAAGGGCGGCCACGGTCGGCATCATCGCGGGTGATTGGCGGGAGTGTTGGGGTCGCTCGCGCGAACCCA
>JAESGR010001054.1_pt1 | contig 11212 bp, 6 predicted proteins | sample 9269771 | NCBI WGS metagenome assembly JAESGR01 (sample SAMN15739572, study PRJNA653492) | algae metagenome | isolation source: Chroococcus sp. CMT-3BRIN-NPC107 and co-occurring heterotrophs from well... | place: USA: Clark Mountains Wilderness, California | collected 2010-04-18
CATGGAGCACGTCGTGATCGCCGGCGACCTCAACGACACGCCCGACAGCAAGCCTTTGGCACCGCTCCTCGCCGACGGGTCCGACCTCAAGGACATCAGCGCCCATCCGAGCTTCGACGACGGCGGCCGCCCCGGCACCTACGGCAACAGTACCAAGAGCAACAAGATCGATTACATCCTGCTCTCGCCCGCGCTCTTCGCGAAGGTGACGGCCGGGGGCATCGACCGCCGCGGCGTCTGGGGCGGCAGGAACGGCACGCTCTGGCCGATCTTTCCCGAGATCACCGAGGCCCACGAGGCCGCCTCCGACCACGCCGCGATCTGGGCCGACCTGGACATCTGACCTCGCCTGCGCTCACGCCGAGGTCAGATCGCCGGATCGAAGCTCGCGCCCGCTGCGCTCCCGGCCGTGAGGCGGGAGGCGAGGACGGCGACGGTCATGATGGTGGCGAAGATCGCGAAGATGATCGGATTGAAGATCACCAGCGCGACGAAGCAGATCGCCGCCATCGCGAGCGCGAAGGCCGGCGCGGCGGGATAGAGCGGCGCCCGGTAGGGCCGCGCCAGGTTCGGCTCCGAGTGGCGCAGCTTGAACAGGCTCGCCATGCTCATCGCGTACATGACGAGCGCCCCGAACACCGCCATCGTCACGATGCTGGCGGTGAGCGACTGCCCGGCGATGGTGATGAGATTGTCGCTGTAGATCGCGCCGATCCCGATCGCGCCCCCGGCCAGCGTCGCGATGTGCGGCGTCCGGAAGCGCGGATGCACGCGCGCGAGCACCCGCGGCAGGAAGCCGGCCCGCGACAGGGCGAAGATCTGGCGGGCATAGCCCATGATGATGCCGTGGAACGAGGCGACAAGGCCGAACAGCCCGAGCCAGACCAACATGTGCAGCCAGCCGCTCGACTCCCCGACCACGCCTTTCATCGCCTGGGGGAGAGGGTCGTTGAGGTTGCTGAGCGCCTTCCAGTCGCCGGCCCCGCCCGCGAAGATCATCACGCCGAAGGCGAGCACCGTCAGGGTCAGGACCCCAGTGATGTAGGCGATGGGAATGGTGCGCTTCGGCTCCTTCGCCTCCTCCGCCGCCATCGCGACGCCCTCGATCGCCAGGAAGAACCAGATCGCGAAGGGGATGGCCGCGAAGATCCCGCCGATGGCAGCCGGCCCGAAGGTGTCGCTGCCGGCCCAGCCCCCCGCCGTGAAGTTGGCGAGGCTGAAGGCCGGCGCCACGACGCCCATGAAGACGAGGAGTTCGCCGACGGCCAGGACCGTGACGAAGAGCTCGAAGGTCGCGGCGATCCGCACCCCGACGATGTTGAGGGTGACGAAGAGGATGTAGGCGCCGAGCGCCGCGAGCTTCGGGTCGAGGCTCGGAAACTGGACGTTGAGGTAGGCGCCGATGGCGAGCGCAATGGCCGGCGGGGCGAAGACGAACTCGATGAGCGTGGCGAAGCCGGCGATGGCGCCGCCCGTCGGCCCGAAGGCGCGCAGGCTGTAGGCGAAGGGCCCGCCCGCCTGCGGGATCGCCGTCGTCAGCTCCGTGAAGCTGAAGATGAAGGCGACGTACATCGCCGCGATGAAGATGGTGGTGATCAGGAAGCCCAGCGTGCCGGCGCTGGCCCAGCCGTAGCTCCACCCGAAGTACTCGCCCGAGATGACGAGGCCGACGGCGATGCCCCAGAGGTGGAAGGCGTTCAGGCTCTTGTCGAGGGCAGGGGTCTGACTCTGCATGCTCGGGTCCTCGCTCCGCCGTGTTCGGCGATAAGGCCAAGCAAGAGTGCTGCCGCGCCGGGCGCGGCGCAAGCGCGGCGTTCAGGCCGCCGTGGCGCGGGGGCGGAGGCGGCCCGTCTCCTTCGGCCGGATCTCCATGGCGTTGCCGCGCCAGACGATGGCGCTCTGCATCCAGGCGCTCGCCCACATCGCCGGGAACACGACGTCGCGCACCAGGAAGGCGAGGACGAGGCGCGGCGAGCGGAACCAGCCGGCGCGGATCGCCAGCGCATATTCGGCGCCGTACCAGAGGCAGGCGAGCGCCAGCAGGCAGAGGCCGACCGTGAGGGTCGGCACCGCCGCGAAGGCGATCAGGAAGGGCAACACCGCGCCGGTGCCGATCTCGGGAGCGAAGAACAGCGGGAAGGTGACGCGGCGCAGGCGCGCCCAGCGCACCTGCCGCGACCAGATCTCCGCGAAGGTGCGGCGCCCCAGCGGCTGGTCGAAGGGCGAGGCGACGAGGTGGACGCGGCGCCCGGCCTGGCGGACGAGCTTGGTCGCCGCGGCATCCTCTGCGATCTCGGCGGCCAGCGCCCGGATGCCGCCATGCGCCTCGAGGAAGGGCTTGTGCCAGAGCATGCTCTTGCCCTGCGCGAAGCCGAGGCCCAGGCTCTCGCCGGTATATTGCCAGCGCGCCTGCAGGGTGTTGAGGAAGGCGCATTCGAGCTCGGCGAAGAAGCCGTAGGGCCGCGCGCCCACCGGCGTCGAGCAGACTAGGCCGGTCTCTGCCCGCCAGGCCGCCTGGAGCTGCTGCAGGTAGTCCGGCGGCATCAGCACGTTGGAATCGGCGAGCACGACCCAGTCGTGGCGCGCCGCCTCCCAGCCCCGCACGCAATTGTTGAGCTTCGGATTGTCGCTCACCCGCTCGTCGCCGACGATGAGGCGTGCCGGCACATGCGGGTGCGCCCTCATCAGGCGGTCGAGGAGGGGCACGATCGGGTCGGCGCCGTCGGCCACGCAGAAGATGAGCTCGTAGGTCGGGTAGTCCAGGCGGAAGCCGTGGGTCAGCATCTCCTCGCTGAAGGCTTCGAGGCCGCAGACGGGGCGGACCAGGGAGACGGGGGCGCCGGTCGGGAAGGTCGAGGTGCCGCGCTTGCGCCCGAGCCTTCGCCCCGCGATGGCGAGGCTCGTCAGGTTGATCAGCGTCAGGACGGCGCACAACGACAGGGCGAGGATGGTGCCGCTCTCGACCTCGCCCGTCATTCGCCCTCTCTCCCTTCGCCGGGACGCACCGCGCCCGTTCCGCTACGGCGGTCCGCGACGTCTTCGAGCCCGGGCGTCGTCGAGACCCAAGGTTGCCCGTGGCATCCGACGTCGCGCAATCCCACGCCCCTAACAGGCGCCGTGTTTCAGTCGTATGACAGGCTGTTGGCCGGCGAGTGCCGTCGGTGCGTGGAGGCGGAGCTTGGGCAAGATGACGAGCGTCGCAATCCTCGGGGCAGGCCTTTCCGGTGCGGTCGCCGCCCGCCGGCTCGCCGAGGCCGGCCTCGCCGTCACGGTCCTCGACAAGGGGAGAGGCGTCGGCGGGCGCATGGCGACCCGGCGCGGTTCGGACCCCGCACTCGCCTTCGATCACGGCGCGCAGTTCATGCGGGCGCGCGGACCCGCCTTCGCCGCATGCCTCGCCGATTGGGAGGCCCGGGGCATCGTTGCGCCCTGGAGCGAGTCCGGCCGCTTCGTCGGTACGCCGGGAATGACGGCACCGGTGCGCGACCTCCTCGCCGGCCTCACGGTTCGGTCCGGACTGACCGTGACGGGCCTGACCCGGGACGCCGACGGCTGGAGCCTCGCGACGGCCGAGGCGCCGCTCCCGGGCCGCTTCGACGCCCTCGTCGTCAGCTTTCCCGCGCCGCAGATCCGGCGCCTGCTGGAATCGAGCGGCCTCTCGTTGCCGGGGCTCGGCATCCCGGTCTATGCACCCTGCTGGTCGCTGATGCTCGCCCTCCAAGGGCCGGCTCCGTTTGAAGGGCCCGACTTGGCATTCGAAGTCGAGCCGATCGCCTACGTCGCGCGCGACGATTCCAAGCCGGGCCGGCTGCCGGGGCCGGTCCGCCTCGTCGTCCACGCCGCGCCGGACTGGTCGCGCACCCACCTCGAGGACGACCGGGACAGCGTCGCGACCGCCCTGGTCCACGAACTCGGACGCCTGCTCGGCGCGCCGGTGACGCCGATCCATGCGAGCGTGCATCGCTGGCGCTACGCCATGGTCGAGACGCCGCTCGGCCAGGATTGCCTCTACGATCCCGGCCAGCGCCTCGGCGCCTGCGGGGATTGGTGCCTCGGCGGACGCGTCGAGGCGGCGTTCGACAGCGGCGCGGCCGTGGCGGCCCGGCTCCTCGCCGGCCACGAGGCGGGATGACGCCCCCGATCGTGTTTCACCCGGCCTACGAGGCGGCCCTCCCGGAGGGACATCGCTTCCCCATGCGCAAATATGGCCGCCTGGCCGAGGTGCTGCGCGCCCGGGGTCTCGCTCCCAACGGCTTCGTTCGTCCGGAGCCCGCGGATGCAGCCCTGATCGCGCAGGCGCACGATCCGGGCTACGTCACTTCCGTCTTCGATCTGACGGTGCCGAGGGCGGTCGAGCGGGAGATCGGCCTGCCGGTCGATGCCGGCGTCGCGGCCCGCGCCCGCGCCTCGGCGGGGGGAACGCTCGCCGCCGCGCGCCTCGCCCTGGCGGAGGGGCTCGCGGGAAGCGCCGCCGGCGGCAGCCACCACGCGAGGCGGGACAGCGGGGCCGGCTTCTGCATCTTCAACGACGTCGCGGTCGCCGCGCGCGCCCTCCAGGGCGAGGGCGCGATCCGGCGCGCGCTGATCGTCGATCTCGACGTCCACCAGGGCGACGGCACCGCCGATTGCCTCCGCGACGCCCCCGACCTGTTCACGCTCTCGCTCCACGGCGAGAACAACTATCCCACGCGCAAGATCCCCGGCGACCTCGATATCGGCCTGCCCGACGGTCTCGAGGATGCCGGCTACCTCGCCGTGCTCGAAGCCCGCCTGCCGCCGCTCCTCGACGCAATCCGGCCCGAACTCGTCTTCTACAATGCCGGCGTCGATCCCCATCGCGACGACCGGCTCGGGCGCCTCGCGCTGACCGATGCCGGCCTTGCGGCCCGGGACCGCTTCGTCGTGGCCTCCGCTCGCGGCCGATCGATCCCGCTGGTCGCGGTGATCGGCGGCGGCTACGGCAACGACATCGATGCGCTCGCCGGGCGTCACGCCCTGGTCTTCGAGGCGATGGCGGGCCTCGCCTGAGGCGCGAGCTCGGCCCGGCGCCTGCTCGGTCCCATGCTACGCGGCGACGCGCAGCGCCTCGATTTCGATGAGGGCGCGGTGCCGAGCCAGGCGGACGGAAGCCAGGGTTCGCTCCAGATCGCTGCCCTGCTTGCAGGCCTCTTCGAGTTCCCGGCAGAGGTCGGACAGCTCACCAAAGCCGAGGAGGCCCGCGGAGGAGACGAGCCTGTGCGCCTCGCCGGCGAGGCGGTCGCGATCGATCTTCGCGAGATGCGCCTCGCCCAACCCGGCCTCGATCTGCTTGGCCAGGCCGTCGAGAAGATCGCCCATCCGCCGCTGACCCATCAGCTCGGCCAGCTCGTCGTAGACCGTCCGGTCGATCGCATGGGTGGCATGGTGCATCGGTGCGACGGGCTCCTGCGACGGCTCGTGAGCGAGGGGATCGCGCATCCACCGCTCGATGGCGGCGTAGAGCGCGTCACGACGGAACGGCTTGCCGACATGGTCGTCCATGCCGGCGCCGCGGAACTCCGCGATCTGGGCCGGCAGCACGTTGGCGGTCATCGCGATGATCGGGATGTCGCACAGGGGCGGCGCCAGGGCGCGGATGTGACGGGTCGCGGCGACGCCGTCCATGCCGGGCATCTGGATGTCCATCAGAACGACGTCGTAGGGTTTCGACTGGACGGCCACGATCGCCTCCAGGCCGTCATTGGCGATGTCGACCTTGTGGCCGGCCCGTTCGAGGACGGCGCGGGCGAGCTCTTGATTGATCACGAGGTCCTCGACGAGGAGGATCGTCGCCGGGCGGATCTCCCCGGGCGGCGCCGTGACGGCCGCCTCCTCGGGGCGGGCCGCGGATTCGGGAAGCCGCAGGGCGAACCAGAAGGTCGAGCCCTGGCCGAGCGTGCTCTCCACGCCGATCGTGCCGCCCATCAGCTCGACGAGGCTCTTGGAGATGGCCAGCCCGAGGCCGGTCCCGCCGAACTCCCGTCGGATCGAGCCGTCGATCTGGCTGAAGCGCCGGAAGAGCTGCGCCTGCTTGTCCTCGGGGATCCCGATGCCCGTGTCGGTGACGGCGAAGCGAAGGCTCGACTTCCCGCCCCGCGGCGTCGGCGCGACGCGCAGGATGACGCTGCCGCGCCGGGTGAACTTCACCGCGTTGTTGAGCAGGTTGAGCAGGATCTGCCGAAGGCGGTTCTCGTCGCCGAGCACCATCGCGGGCAGGGCGGGGTCGAGGTCGATCCGCAGCGCGATCGCCTTCTGCTCCGCGAGGCCGCGAACGATCGCAGCGGCGTTCTCGACGAGGCTGTCGAGCCTGAAGCTCGTCTGGTCGAGCTCGACCTCGCCGGCCTCGATCTTCGAGAAGTCGAGGATGTCGTTGACCACCGTGAGCAGGGCCGAGCCCGCGCATTGGATGCGCTCGGCCCGCTCCCGCTGCTCGGCGCCGAGATCGCGGTCGTCTAGCAGGAGCTCGGTGTAGCCGATGACGCTGTTGAGCGGCGTGCGGATCTCGTGGCTCATGGAGGCGAGGAAATCCGTCTTCGCCTGGCTCGCCTGTTCTGCCTGGATGCGAGCCCGCTCGGTGTGGTCGCGCGCGGCGCGCAGCTCGGCCTCCACCGCCTTGCGGGCGGTGATGTCGCGCGCGACGTCGATGAAGCCGAGCACTGCGCCGGTCCGCTCGCAGAACAGGACCGTGGGGTTGACTTCGAGCCAGACGGGATGCCCGTCCCTGTGCATCATCCGGTACTCGAACTTGGCCCGTCCACCCGGCCCGGCCGCGACCAGCGCGCGGAACGCGGCCTGCACGGACGAACGATCCTCGGCGTGGATGAAGTCGAGGGGCGAGCGCCCGAGCATCGCCTCGGAGGCGTACCCCACCACCGCCTCGACGGCCGGCGACAGGTAGCGCAGGAGGCCGTCCGGATCGATCCGCGCGATGATGTCGCTCGTCTTCTCCGAGAGCAGGCGGTGAAGCGCCTCGCTCTCGCGGAGCGCGTCGTGCGCGGCGCGCCGGGCCGTGATGTCGCGCGCCGTGACGACGACCGCCTCGTCGGGGGCGCCCGGCTTCGTGAGCTGGAAGACCGCTTCGACCCAGACGTAGTGCCCCTGCTTGTGCCGGACGCGGTGCTCGCTCGTGATCTGCGGGCTCGCGGCGGTCAGGCCACGGTACTCGGCGGTGACGCGGGGAAAGTCGTCGGGATGGACGTACTGGTCGGTCGGGAGCGCGGCGAGTTCCTCGGGCTCCCATCCGACCACGTTGCGCGAGGCCGGAGAGACGTAGGCGCGCCGCCCCATCAGGGTGGGCTTCAGGGCGATCAGATCGCTCGTGTTCTCCGCGAGCAGGCGGTAGCGGTCCTCTGCGCCCCGCCGCTCCGTGATGTCGGTGTAGGTCCGGACGACGCCCCCGTCGGGCGTCGGGTTGATCCGGATCTCGAGAACCTGTCCGTCGGCGTTGCGCCGCTCGTAGCGCACGTCCTGCGAGCGCCGGTCCTCGTCCAGGGTCCAGCGGGAATCGTCGTCGACGAGCTTGCCCCAGCGGCTCGCCTGGCGGGCATGCGCGCGCACCGCGCCGTAGCTCGGGCGCTCCGCCATCAGGTCGGAGGGAAGTTCGAGGAGCTCCATCGCGCGGCGGTTGGCCACCTGCACCGTGCCGCCCCCATCGACCATGATCAGGCCCTGATCCATCGCGTCGAGGGTCCGGGTCAGGAGCGCCGTCGTCCGCGACAGGGTTTCCTCCGCCCTCCGGCGCTCCGTCACGTCCAGGACGGCGCCGAGCACGGCGACGAGATCGCCCCGCGCATCCCGCTCGACGACGGGGCGGACCAGAATCGTCCGCGTCTCGCCCGCCGCGGTGATGATGCGATGCTCGCAATCGGTGCCTTCGCGCGTCTCCACGACGCCCCGCCACCATCGATGGACCCGATCCCGGTCCTCGGGATGGAACATCGGGCCAAACGTCGCGAAGGAGGGCCTGAAGGTCCCCGGCTGGACGCCGTAGATCCGGTAGAGTTCGTCCGACCACCGAACCTCGGGACCCTCGCCGCGGATGTAGAAATGCCCGACCTCGGCGACGCGCTCGGCTGCCGCGTGCAGTTGGTTGGTCTCCCGCAATGTCGCCTCGTTCCGCGCGAGCACCCGGTGCATCGCGCCGAGCTGCGTCTCCCGCCGACGGCCCCGTTCCAGTTCCCGCAGCAGGATGATGATGAGCGCCCCGACGATGGCCGTCGTGCCGGCGCCGACGGCGAGCGCGCGGTTCCGTTCCATCGCGAAGGGCGCCATCACCTCGTCGAGGGATTTGCCCACCGTCACCACCAGGGGGTGGGCGGCCAGCGTTCTGTAGCCGAAGATCCGCGTATGCCCGTCGAAGGCGGAGCGCGCCTCGTAGGACCCGGTCAGGCTCCGCTTGAGATGCGCGAACACGCCCATGAAGGGCTTCTTGCCGCCCGACAGCGTCGCGGCGTTGATGTCGTACATGCCCTCGTTCACGGGGTGGCGGGCGCGGACGAAGCCGTCCACCCCGAAGAGCGCCACGCTTCCATAGGTGCCGACGTCGAGCGCCTCGAATTGTTGCGACAGGAAGAGCGGATCGAGGGAGATGACGACGACGCCGGCGAAGGTTCCATCCCAGTGGCTTAGGCGTCGGGCGAGCTGCAGCACGTAGCGCCCCGTGATCCGCCCTTTCAGCGTCCGGTCGACGTAGAGGCCGATCTCCGGCTCGGCCGAGAGCGCGCGGAAATAGTCGCGGTCGCGGATGTTGAAGCGCGGCATGCCCGGAGCGAGCGGCGTCTTCGAGGCGATGAGCTCGCCCTCGGCATCGTACATCGAGACCTGATTCGCCACGGCTCCGATGGATGCGGCGCGACGGATCCAGGCGGCGGGATCGAACATCTCGTTGTCCCGCCTGAAATCGTCCTGGATGAAGCGCATCACCTGGTCGACGTTCACGAGCAGGCGCTCGACCTGCTGCTCCATGGCGACGGAGAGGTTGCGGACATCGTGATGGGATTGCTGCCGGATCGTCTCCGACCGCAGGTGGAGGTGGTAGAGCAGGCCGGCCCAGAGCAGCGCGACGAGGATCAGCCCGGCACCGACGACGCAGGCCTGCAGCCGACGTCCCCGTCTCCGTGGCGCCCTTCCGCCCTCCGCCCCCTCACCGTTTTCGACAAGCATCAGAGCCGCCCCGGCATGCGTGCCTTCGCCCTCCGGGCGCGGCCCGCCGATCCGTATCGCCCGGGCGGGCGGAGTTTAGGCGCGCACGGGTTAAGGATCCTTGCGGTCGCTCACCTCGCCGATATGCGGCCCTGCGTCCGGCCGGCCGCCGCCTCAGGTCGCGAGGGGCGCACGGATCGAGCAGGCGACGCCGTCGGGATCGTAGCGGATCTCCGTGTGGCCGCCGAGCTCCGCGGCGAGGCCGCGCTCGATCAGGCGCGAGCCGAAGCCCCTGCGGGACGGCGTCTCGACGAGCGGACCGCCGCGCTCCTGCCAGAGGAGGTCCAGCCGCTGGTCGTCGCGACCTCCCTCGGTGGTCCAGCGGATCTCGACCCGTCCGCCCGGGACCGACAGGGCGCCATACTTCGCCGCGTTCGTGCACAGCTCGTGGAGCCCCATGCTGAGCGCCAGGGCGGAACGCGGCAGCAGGCGGACCCGCGGCCCCTCCACGACGAAGCGGGAGGCATCGTCCTCGGCGTAGGGACGGATCACCTCGGACACGATGGCCCCCAGCTCGGCGCCGGCCCAGCCCTCGCGGGTGAGCACGTCATGGGCGCGCGCGAGCGCGAAGAGCCTGGCCTCGAAGATCGGTCGTGCCAGGGCGCCGTCGCCCGTGAGGCCCCGGAAGCTCTGGGCTGCGATCGCCTGGACCGTGGCGAGGGTGTTCTTCACCCGGTGGTTCAGCTCGTCGACGAGCAGCCGCCGGGTCGTCTCCCGTCCGCGCAGCTCGGCCGAGGCGGATTCCAGCGCGGCCGCGATCAGCCGGCCCTCCCGGACCGGCGCCGCCGAGAGCGTCGGCAGCGGCTTGTGCTGCCCCAGGGCGGAGGCGGCCTCGGCCAGCTCGTGGAGCGGTCTGGCGATCCGGCCGGCCAGCAGCCAGGCGAGGAGGGCCGCGGCCAGGGCCACGACGCTGCCGGACAACAGGATGTTCCAGCGCAGGTCGGACACGGGAGCCAGCGCCTGGGCGGCCTGGTGGCGGACGACGACCGACCATCCCAGGCCCGGGTAATCCCGGTAGCCGCGGGTCGGCGCCGCGGCGGTCACGTAGGGTTCCGTGCTGTCGGGCCAGCGCTGGGTCGTGCTCCCCAGTCCATCCGCTGCCGCCAGGCGAGCCACCTCCGCCGGCGCCGGACGTCCCTCGAGCCGCGGCGGCCCCAGCAGCACGGTGCCGTCGTGGCCGAGCACCATGATCTCCGCACCCTGCCGACGCCCCCGCAGGCTGGCCGCGAGAGCGCGCTCCGTACCCCGTGCCCAGCGCCAGTCGAGATGGGCCGCGATCACGCCGACGAGTTCGCCGTCGGCGCCGCGAACCGGCGCGGCGAGGTCGACGAGGCGCAGGGGCTCGCCGTCGGGACGCGGCAGGAGCCTGGCGAGCAGGATCGCATCGTGGACGTCTCCGACGAACGGCCCCTCGCGCCCGGCGAGGAAGTAATCGCGGCGCGAGACGTCCGTGCCCTCGATCAGGCGATTGCTCGTGGCGAGCAGGCGGCCCGTCGGGTTGATGAAGGCGAGGATCGCGTAGTCCGGATAGGTCCGGTGCATCCGCTCCAGGATCGCGCGCCGCGCGTCGTTGGAGCCGTTCGGATCGCGCAGCGTATCGTTGGCGGCGGCGATCTGCAGGTCCCGCCAGCGCTCGAACATGCCGCGGTCGAGCATCTGCGTCGTATGCTCGGCGAGTTCCTTGAGCTGGGCGGCGATCTCGACCTCGAGCCGCTTCGTCGCCTCATGACCGACGGCGACGGACAGAGCGAGCGTGGAAGCGAGGCCGAGGGCTCCCAGCGCCATGGCGAGGACGAGCCGAAGGGAGGGAAGCCTGGAGCGCAATCCGGAGAGGCCGTCCACGGCCTGCCGGATCCAACCTGCCTGCTGCGCCACGCTGGCAGGCGTCGCGGGCGGGGCGAGATCGGTCGCGAAACGCATCGACACCCTCCCTGGATCAAAGGATGTCAACGCATCCGATGTCACCCGTTAAGAAACGGTTAACGATGCGCGA
>JAESGR010001055.1_pt1 | contig 11210 bp, 16 predicted proteins | sample 9269771 | NCBI WGS metagenome assembly JAESGR01 (sample SAMN15739572, study PRJNA653492) | algae metagenome | isolation source: Chroococcus sp. CMT-3BRIN-NPC107 and co-occurring heterotrophs from well... | place: USA: Clark Mountains Wilderness, California | collected 2010-04-18
ATCGGAAAACGCTTTGTTATTCCAAGTCCATAGAGATGATTAAATGTTCTGTGCGATTATTATTGCACTATCTGCGGTTCGGAACAGTGCCTATTCTCGCCTAAATCATTACACTTTCTGCAACGCCAAACATTAAGCATCGCAATTGCAGGCTCAACCGCCGTGAATTGCCATAATGGAAATGCTTGGGCTAGATTAATCAACTCCGCTCCGGTTCCTACGCCGACGCAGAGTATCCGTGCATCAGTAGGAAGATCCGAAAGTATAGTGCGAATAAACAAATCAAGGGAGTCGCGGATGGGAGCTAACTTAGCCCACCTACTACCGTAGGCAGAAGCGACTTTTTCGTCGAAAACAATAGCTGATTGTTGATTGTTCACGGGTGGAAGTCAATAAGAGAGTAGGTTGAGTCGGTCAGAGCCAATAATCAAAACACATCTAAGTGGTTGTGCCTTTGCTTCAGCGTAGACTCCTCATGCCAACGTTCGCTACAAACTTCTTGCCCAGTTTGTCAAAAACTTGCCCCTATATTTCTATACACTTTCGGGGTGACTTTAGTGAATCGACGAAATGTAGCCCCAAAGTGACTTTGACTTGAAAACCCAAGCTGGTAACTAATATCTGCAATTTGTAATTGCGTTAGGGTTAAAAGTTTTTTAGCTTGCTCAACTCGTTGAGCGAGCAAATATTGATGAGGGGGAGTACCTGTAGACTGTTTAAATGCTCGTGCAAAGCGGTACTGACTCATTTGGACATTATCTGCAAGTTCGCTCAACGTTATATCTTGTTCCAGTCGAGCGTGGATGTAATCTATTGTCTTTTGGAGCGATTGTGCCGAAAGCTTGGAAGTCGCATCTGAAATCGCAATAAGATTTGTACCGTAGTGTCTGATCAGGTGATTTGCCAATACCTGAATGACGGATTCAACATACAAAAGCCTTGGGAACTGCTGAAATTCTCTGTGTAAGTCGATCCCAAGCTGTTGAATTAAGGGATCTTGGGCTGTCCACTGTTCAATAATTTCAACATTCTTACCTGTTAATTCTTCAGCAATTTGTTCGATAAAGGCGGGTTCAAAATCAATACCTATCATCTCCTGCTTGCTTTCCAGGACGACTTCATGAGGTAAGTTTGCCGGTAAGACGCAAATATGACCTGAGCGAACGTGCTTCTGTTTACGTTGACCTTCTGAAGTTTGCCAGAAAGCCTGAAATGAGGCTTTTCCTAAAGGGATAGAGATTTTGATCTTAGGAACGCTATGTTCGGGAAAATGATTTGGGTTACTAGATGCGTAAAAAATGCTACCGTCATTTAATTGCAACGTGCGCTCGAAGATTAACGGCAAAGGGTGTTCTCTAGAAGTTTGGCAAAGTAAGTCTGGTAACATTTTTTTTTCCGATTAGCACAGCGAGAGAATGCCTCACATCTTGCACCAAGCCCAAATTCATGCAAGGTTGACGTTTTAGTTGAATTGCCGGACGGCGGAACAAATGATTGAATTAAACTTTTCAGGTTTTAAGGCGATCGCTTTAAAAAATTAGGAGAGCTTAAAAGGTTGATTTTTCGTGATTGATTAGATGTGAGCTAAACATAATTCTAATATCTTCTTAATAGCCTTTTCACTGGAGCTACTAGGAAATAAAGTCCACAGGCTCACGATTACTTCGACTCCAACCTCGCAATCGCTACCCCAGGATAGTACACGTCCAAGATTTGCCCGATAATCATACCCCTGGTTCGCATAAGCATAAGCCCCCGTCTGGCTCATCCCCGCTCCCTTGTGCGGCTTATCCACGATCGCTTGGGTTGCTGCATAGAGCGATTCGACTACCCCACCCTGGTAGCTAAGGATTTCCCCGGCGGTTTCCCTAACTGCCTGGTGAGCAGTATTCTACTCGGTAGCAATGCCTTTGTATGACTGATGCCGCTCCTCATTGCCTAAATCCTATTCGATGGTTAGATGCTATCAAATATGACAGTTTTTGAGTTGGCAGCATGATTACACCCGTGATTTGCTGTATCAACCAGACTTTGTTTTTATTAAATTTACTTAGAGGCAGTTTCGGAAAATTCTTGCCACCAACTACTACGATTCTTGACTAATTTAACGTACTCTCTTATGGCTTCAAGATGCGAGTTTAGCTCCTGCTAACGCTCAACTCCTGCTAATATGTATTCCTGCATGGAATTGGGAGCATTTTTTTGAGCAGCTATTGCATGAGATTGTGCAGCTATTGCATGGGACTTTGCAGCTAGTGCGTACTGTCGAATTAATTCTGCCGATGATGCTGCATTTTTACCTTGTTCACTAAGGCTTGCAGCAAGCTGCTCTTCTTTTATTGCCTGGAGTTCTGAACTTTTAGCATGGTTAAAAGCAAACTTTGCTTGTTGCTCCAAATTCAAATACATAAGTTAACCTCAAAACTATAAATTAGGGATACTGTAATTAAATTATTTTGCTAACAACAATACTTAAAGATGTACTACTTCTAGAAAAATAGTTTTAGTCACCTAATAACAATACTTTGACTTACTGATTAGCTACTAACTAACCTTAAATATTATGCTGATGACTATAATCGCTCTTGAGAAAGAGATAAACTCCAGTTTAATTAGTAATTTTAAAGACAATGCAACTTAATAAATGTCTAATACTTAAATGGAAATATACCCTTATCCCTCTTCTGTTAGACTCCAAAAACTTCGGTATTTCTAAATTACTAAATATCTACCTAGAGAGGGTTATGTCAGTTTTTTAATGAAAAAATGAAAAGTTATAGCTTAAAGGCTGAGATTATCTCTCCGTAAGGGTTCATCCAGAAAGCGGCAGAAAAGGGTTGTTTACCAACTAACTGGAGTTATAGGAGTAGTAAAAAGAGTAGGCTTCTGACATTGAGTGCATCCCAGCCAAGCCAGACAAGATTTGATAACTATGTAGCAGAATTTGAACAAACTAACCCAATAAACATTTCAATTGTTGTTAGATGCTTGACTCTTACGCCCAAGGGAGAACTTTCCTGGCCGTTCGCGTGTACTTGCTAAGGTTGCCCGTCGCTATTAGTTCATACCTTATTACAAGGAATCATTATTGATTTAGAACTAACCTTGACTGATAATAATCAGGTGATTTTTAGCATCGAATCTGATTTTACCTTGCTTTTGTAACGTGCCTATAAGCCGCGTGATTGTCACCCTAGTAGTACAACAGGCATCAGCAAAGTCTTGATGGGTGAAACGAACGCTTAAACGAGTACCTAGTTCTATAGGCTGACCAATTTCCTGTTTCATTAGTTGAAGTAACTGGTAGAAACGCTCTGGGACTCGTCGCTGTCCTAAGATAGCTAATAACATTTCTGTTTGTCGTAAACGCTGAGTAACTTGAGTGAACACACTCTTAGGTAAGTAAGGAGCAGTCGTCATAGCTATGGACGAAAAAGACAATAGCTGAACCTCTGCGAGGGCTGTAGCTTGATAAGTTGGTAACGCCGTCAAATCTGCACCAAACACCATTCCCGAATTTATCAATCCCACAAGCACCTCCGAGCCATCTTCACACATGGTAGATAGCTTAATTACACCCTTGCAGACTTGCCAATAAGTCTGAGGTACAATCGGGATAATTTCACCTTTGAGATAAGTTTGTTTTGGGCGCTCTGCAACGGAGTTCAGGTCGTCCTTTGGTGTATCTAGTCCTGGTAAAGATGAGTGTAGCTGACAGTCAATATTATTAATAGGACGTAGGCACATCCGTAGTCCGGCTAAATTACCTTGCCCATCACTGGCTTTAGCGACTGTCAAGGCAACGTCTAGTGGTGAGAGATTTCGCGGTAAAAGGCGCAACATCCATCTTTGCTGTAGATGCTCTCCTTGTTGCAGTCGAGTAAGTTGGTAATGAAAATTTTCCCGTTGTTCTTGTATAACAAAAACAACTAATGGTTTCCCCACTAGCAAGTGTGGAGAGACATTAAGTAGGTTAGCCGCAGCACAATTAACTTCAGTAATTATACCTTCAGTATCTGTGACTATGTAACTAGCCGGGGAAAAATCAAACAGTTCTTGGTAGCGTTGACATTGAGTCTCTAGAGCTAATTTTGTTATCTGTAATTCTTCATTTTGCTGCTGTAACGCTTCTAAAGCCAGCTGCAACTGTTCCGAGACAATGCCAAGTTCTTTGAAGACAGTAGGCATGATTTCCACTGGTGGTTGCTCCGCAGTATTGACGTTCCTGTATAAAACATCTAACCGTTTGTGCATTCCAGCTATCTGATTAGTAAAGCTATTCATATTTAATTTTTATGTTTAGAATAATTTGAGTATTGGCTAAATTTCCAGTTTACTTAGTTGAACTAGAGATTTAATCAGGACAGAGCGCTAGAAATCACCAATGAACAAAATGCACGTTAAATCCAAATTATCAATTGATAATTAATAGCTGGAAAAAGAGCAATTAGTCGGGTTTATACTTTTCTCTATTGATTTATATCAATTTGCTTTTATTAATATTCAGCTTAGACATCATCTAATGTACGAACGTTAAAAATCTAAACCAGTAACAGTCTTTGTCTGGGAGTAGGTCTATTGAGGTTATTATTCTAATGTTTTGCTAGTATCCTTTTGTTAAACTTTTCATTATTTCTACAAACTATAGTTGGTAAGCTTTTCATTTTCACCTATTCATTTCTTAACTATGTCCAAGAAAGCTTCCTACTAATTAGATGTAAAAAATACCATAAACTTAATTACTTATTTATGCGGTTTATCTATATCTTCAGGGTACTATTAATACTTGTTTACCAACCCTGAAATTAGCAAAGGTTAATGAATAAATTGCCCCTTTTTATCTTTAAAAACGCATTTGTTGATACTCACCGATATATTGGGTACTGAGATAATCTTGTAGTAATTGCTCGGAAATGCCTGTTATCATAGCAACCTCGGTCAAATCAAACCTTCCTAACAGCAGTAACCTAATTAATACTTCAGTTCGCCGGGAAATATGTTGGGTTCGAATATCTTTTTGCATAATCGCTCTCCTTAGTCAATACTCAACTCTCGTTTTCGTATTGCTTCTACTTTGACAACAATAATGCTTTTAATAAGCATTCGTCTGTCCGTTAACGTACCTTTTTTAAGTTTTGTCAAGTGTTCACGATAACTTAGTTTATCTATACTGAATATTTTTGCCCAGTTGTAACTGAAAGGGTCTGTACGTTAGCGTGCTGAAAATTCTCATTCACTCTGTTATCATGTAAAAAAGCTTACATAGCTTTTAACTAAAAAATTCACCCTGCGCCAAGAGTCCTCACCGATGCCGTTGGTTGTTTGCTTTTAGCAACACCACTTTGATGAGGCTTTTTGTGTCTGTATATTCAAGTTCCCGTAATCCGGTTGGCAATCAGCTAATAGCTGCTTTGCCAAAACAGGAGTATGAACGTCTCCTGCCTCACTTTGAAGCTGTCTCTCTGTCTACTAAGCAAGTCCTTTACGAAGCTAACGAACCGATTGAGTATGCCTATTTCATTAATAGTGGTGCTTCCTCTATGCTCAACCTGATGGAAGATGGTCAAACCATTGAAGCGGCTACAATCGGTAAAGAAGGAATGGTTGGCGTTCCCCTATTGCTGGGAACCACTCAAATTCCGCTTCAGGTGCTTGTACAGATTCCTGGCGATGGTCTGCGGATGAAGGCAGAGGTGTTCAAAGCCGAAGTGTACTGGGGTTGCCCACTGCATACGCTGCTGCTACGTTATATGCAAACGCTGATGAACCAAATCTCCCAAACGGCGGCTTGCAACCGTTTCCACTCAATGGAAGGGCGATGCTGCCGTTGGTTGCTGATGACTCACGACCGCGTGGAGAGTGACTCTTTTCCTCTTACCCAGGAGTTCCTCTCCTATATGCTAGGGGTGCGCCGTGCTGGTGTAAGTGAGGTTGCTTTTACTCTGCAAAGGTCGGGGCTAATCGAGTACCATCGCGGTCAAATTACTATCCGAGACAGAAAAGGTTTGGAAGCATCGGCTTGTGAATGTTATCGCAACACCCAACGGGAGTTCGAGCGCTTGCTGGGCTGATTCTTAAAGGTCAGCAGAGTACCTATAGTAGATACACCATTAGCAATCTTACTAAAGTTAGAGAGTGATTATCCAAATACAATTAGAAGTCATAGCAACACTCCTACAACGTCGTACTGTGTTCGCGGCGCGACATTCCACTGTTCATCACCTGAACTTTAGTAGAAGGCACAATAATGTCAACATTCCAGTTCCTCCTGCTTGAAGACAAACTACAGGATACAGAGGCAATCCAAGCCGTGCTGACTGATGGCGGCATTGACTGTGAACTGCTACGGGTAGATACGCGCGCTGAGTTTGTGAGGGCGCTAAAAACCGCACAGTTTGACTTACTCTTGGCAGCTTATGCCATGCCTGGTTTTGATGGCATCGCGGCATTGGAAACTGCTCTTAACCTGCGCCCTGAAACTCCATTCATTTTCGTTTCTGCCAGCTTAGGCGAAGAATTGGCAATCGAAGCGCTGAAACGGGGAGCGACAGATTATGTTCTTAAGCAGCGGTTAGAGAGGCTCGTCCCTTGTGTACAGAGGGCATTAAGAGAGGCACAAGAACGGCGCAGTCGCCAACGGGCAGAAGTCGTCTTACGGCAAACTTCTGTTGAACTGGAACGGCAACTACAAAAGTTGAACGCGGCGCTGTCGACAATTACCGATTTTGTGTTTAACTTTGACCGCGATGGGCGGTTTATTTACGCCAATCAGGTTTTGCTTGATTTGTGGGGTCTAACCACAGAGGAGGCGATTGGTAAAACTATGGCTCAACTGAATTATCCCCAAGCCGTCGAGCGGCAACTGACAGAAAATATGCAACGGGTTTTTGAGACCGGAAAAACCGTTACAGCCGAAACGCTGTACACCAACCCAGCCGGAATTGACGACTATTTTGAATACATTTTAAGTCCAGCGTTTGCCACCAACGGCACAGTAGAGTTTGTCGCTGGTTCCTCTCGTAACATCAGCGAACGCAAAGCTGCCGAAGTCGAACGTCAGCAACTTCTGCAACAGGAGCAATCGGCGCGAGCAGTAGTAGAGCAAGCCAATCGCCATAGAGATGAATTTCTTGCGGTGTCATCCCACGTGTCTATATATTCCCCGATGACAGTTAGGAACCAATTGCTGACTGCGCTACCCTATAGGGAATACGAGCGTCTCCTTCCCTACTGGGAGTATGTCTCTTTGGATTTCAAACAAGTTCTCTACGCGCCTGGGGAACCCATAGAATACGTCTACTTCCCCAATAGCGGTATCGTCTCTTTAGTGAGCATCATGTCAGATAGCATGGTAGCTGAAGTGGCAATAGTGGGCAACGAAGGCATGGCAGGTCTACCTGTATTCTTAGGAGTTGATACAGCACCGAATCAGGCGATTGTCCAGGCTCCAGGCAATTGTCTGAGGATGAAGGCAGAAGTGTTCAAAGCCTCGGTTAACTCAAGTGATAGGCTACACCGTCTGTTACTGCGCTATACCCACGCACTGATGGTGCAAACTTCACAATCGGTTGCTTGCAAAAGTCACCACTCAGTGCAACAACGCTGTTGTCGTTGGTTGCTGATGACCCACGACCGTGTAGAAACAAACCAGTTCCCCATCACCCAGCAGTTACTTTCTCAAATGATGGGTGTGCGCCGTTCTAGTGTTACGGACGTGGCTAATTTCCTGAAAAAGGCTGGGCTGATCCGCTATCATCGCGGTCAGGTAACTATTCAAGATCGTCTGGGATTAGAATCAGTTGCGTGTGAGTGTTATCGAAAGGTCAAAGTAGAGTTTGACCGCTTGGCAAGCTGACAGTTACTCAGCATGACAAATCTAGTTACGCTGTGGTTAAATTTTGGGAAGCTCATTGTTAGCGTTTTCCTAGTCGCCGTTTATCTTGATTGGGGATGCCCCTTAGCGCAATGCAGGTTGTCTTTTTGCTCCAATGCTGTGGTGTCGCTACTCTTTCGCTTACTACTGTTCTTTTTAAGCATTTTTCGTTCAAGATGATTTGGATTGACTCCAGTTGGAAACACCAGTCGCGCCTTCGGGTTTTCCCAGTACAGTGCGATCGCCCTTTGGGGACGAGCTAGTTCTAACAAATACCATTTCCTACCATCCTTCTCCCAGACCGCAATCAAATCAAATCCATCACAGGGATTAATAGCGATCGGTTTGTGCGGCATGATAATTCTCCTTAGCAATGAGTGACTACTTTTGTTTTGACGCGCTGATTACTCCTTACAAACTCCTTAACAAGTGTGATCACTCTTTGGCACTGCTACTTGTCAAACATTGCTACATGGGTTTTTTCTAAAGGCAGCCTTATCGCTTTCGATAGCCATTTGTAGGCAGCTTGACGGCTAGGGAAAACACCGTACTGCCACAGTGGATCGAACTTGCGATGCGCCAAACTCCTCCACCGCCGCAACTCTTTATCGGCTAAAGTTCCCATCGGAATAATTGTTCTGGGATGACAACTCACTCTGGCGTCACACTTGGGGTAGGAATCGCATAGGTAGATAAACCCGTAACTATGCCCGTAGACCCTGGCGCTGTCTATCAAAGACACACTACTGCGGCAAAATGGGCATCTTTGGGGTTTCATCGGTTTGCCCCCTGCAATTGCTCTAGTACCGCTATTTCCTCCGTTATCGCTCTAGCAACGGCTAATAGTCCTGGTTTGGATAGGTTTTGGAGTAACGAGATCGCTTTGTTGAAGTAGGGACAGCGATCGCAAACGTGATCAAAATCGACGGCATTAGGTTCGGTTGCTTCGTAGATAGCGGTCATAGCGATTGCTGCTTTTTTGTCTTGGCTCAGGTATTGCAGATGGTTTTGTAGCTGCTGCAAAGTTGGCTCGTCTTTTGGATTGAGCGAGTGGCTGGTTAAATTAGGCATTCGGTTGAGTCCTGTTATGGGTAAAATAAAACCCGCCAGTTTTTAGCTGACGGGTGTGAATGTTATTTATTTACAGTGTTGATGAAGCAATGTTTCTTGCCCTGCACTTGCTGATGATTAATAGGTCATCCGCTAATATTATTGAAGTGTTAGCCATTCCTTTTGCCTGTCCGCGCTCGAATCATGAAAGCTCGGCAATACTACAAACTATGCGACCCCGCCCTATGCTTGCTCTACCTCTGCTCATGAAGATGTAAAATAGTTTGTAATCTTACTGTAGTAATGCTACATTTCTACTTCTTTGCCGCGCCTGGACAACAACCAAAAAGGAGGAAATATTTTGATGAGATCGCCAATTATTAGTTTTCTGCTGCTATTGGGTTTAATGATGCCTCTATCAGCCTGCGATTTTGGGGGAGGAGAGGCTGAAGAAGGGTCGGAAAATACCGAACAAAAAAAAGAAGAAGATGATGATGATGACGATTAAGCAAAAGTACGGCGGGTTTTATGCTACTTGAGCATCTATTTGTCTAGAAAACATCATTAATTTCCTATAGGTAAAGCAAAACCCGCCAGTGGGAACTAACAGGTGTGTGTGGGAATTTGCACTACTGGGAGAAGAAATTAAGCAGCTACTAAATTTGCTTCAGTAGCTCCAATAGTCTGCTGCACTGGCAACTGCCATCGAACTGTAATAAAACTACCATCCAATATTTGGTACGAAAGAAAATTGGGATGACTTCGCCTCCAGCCTTTGCCACTAGAATTGCGACAATAAGCCGATTCGTTTGCATTCGGTTGGGGTTTGCCGCGCTCCCAATACAACCGACATAGTGGGCCCGAAATCACCCGATAACGAAAGCTGCCGCCGGGGGAGACAATTATTTCGCCCAACCATTCGGCGCTTAATTTCTGCAAATCTTCATCAGCGAACAGCCCGGATGGAGCGTAGAATCTCGTTGGGGCAGGTTCTAATGCCGTGCATTTGCTCATGGCTAGGGCTTAAGTAACTTCAAGTTCTGTTCAACCATCTCCAACTTCATCTGCGCCTCGTTTTTTTCTTGGGTGCTAATCTTACCAGACTTTAGCTGACCCAGATAAAGCTTTCTAGCTTGCTCAAAATCAAGTCGGGCTTCTTTTGCTTTACCCAAGTAGCTCAAGGCGATTGCTTCCAGCACTGCCGTAGGCAATCGCTCTGTAATAGTAAGCTGCCGCTAAATCGGGAAATTGTTTGATGGCATTGTTGGCTACCCGCAGGGCGGTAGAATAGTTTTTGTCTTTGGTTGCATTCTCGACTACTTCAATCAACTGTTCTTCTGTAGGTTGAGACTGGAAATCCACCACTACTTGAGCCAGCCCTGGCAATGCAAATGTTAGAAAGGGCAATAACAACGTTGCTGCAATGATTATTTTCATGTTTCTATGGCTGATACTTGTGGTCATACATTTGAAAGTCAGGAAACATTACGAACTATTAAGCGTCTGAAGTTCCATTTGGAGTTAGAGGAGAAAATGATGGAACGATTGTTACTCAGAGGATTGCTTGTAAGTTTGGCGCTTTGGACGCTGCCTGCCCAAGCACAGCAGGTAAGCAAGCCTCAAGTTGAGGCAATGGTTGATGCGCTGCGCCTAGCTGCACCAAAAACAAGCGTTCAAGACGATGGACTATACAGCCAGTGGCAAATTACACCGGGTATCATCCCTAGCTAGTCTAAGCAATGCCTTGGGCGTGAAGTTACACCCAAACAACTAGAAAGCAGCCCAGGAGTAGCAAGGAGTATAGTTAGCTGTATTGTGCGCCGAGAGCTACCAAAGCAGTATGCAGCTACTAGCAATAATGAGACTACAGCAGTGCGTCGTACTGCTTGTTGGTGGATGACAGGTAATCCTACAAGCTGTACTAGCGGTCAAACTGCTAAATATGTTCAGAACGTTGAACGTTTTTATCAGCAAGCACGGAGCAAATAAGTAGCCATGTTAGCAGCGTCTAAAGGTGCGTTAAACTTTCCTGCTAAAACAAAGCTATATCTGCCTTAAATAATAGTTTAAGGCAGATAGATTAAGACAATTGCTTTGTTTTAAATTGAGTCTCTAATCTAGTCTTACTAATAAATCAGCCTGCTGAGGAGTCAGAAAAAATCAAGCTACATTGTAACTATCCTACTCATAGGTACTCTGCGAGGTGTCACCAGTCATTAGGGGGTCATATTTGGCATAATCGCTCTTTCCTACATGAACAAACCCATGTTCCAAGAGCCAGGCTTCT
>JAESGR010001056.1_pt1 | contig 11191 bp, 13 predicted proteins | sample 9269771 | NCBI WGS metagenome assembly JAESGR01 (sample SAMN15739572, study PRJNA653492) | algae metagenome | isolation source: Chroococcus sp. CMT-3BRIN-NPC107 and co-occurring heterotrophs from well... | place: USA: Clark Mountains Wilderness, California | collected 2010-04-18
AACGACTTACGTTTAATCTCACTTATCATGCCTAGATGCAGTAGCTTGAAGGCTTCATAGCTCCTTACCTCTGGGAACAGTCCTTCAAACAGTTGGCAGTACTCATCTACAAATCGGATTGTCGGTCAAGCAATTCTAGCAACTGACATACTCATTTTCAAACAGTAATATCTACTTCCATTTTAATACTCTCTGCTTAAAGTGATAAAAGAGGGTTATGCTGCTTGAACAGATGTAGTCTTAATTATTGCCGGGTTAATAAGTACCTGAAACTACCAGGGGCTTTCTCCCGTTTCTGGGCTGTTGTCATCACTAAAAAACTTTCCTGTCGGACCGTCAGCGTCGATAGTGGCGTACTTCACTAAACGCGCAGCAGCATCCTCTACAGAACCAGTTCCGCTATGCTGGTTGAAATCTGTGGCAGTAAATCCGGGGTCAACAGCATTAACTTTAAACGGTGTATCCCGCAATTCGTAAGCCAAAACAATAGTGTACATATTAAGTGCCGCTTTTGATGAGTTGTAAACAGCCGCTTTAACGTTGAAATACTTCCAGGTAGGGTCGTTGTGAAGAGTAAGCGAACCCAAGCCTGACGTTACATTCACGATGCGGGGTTGGGCGGACTTTTGCAGCAAATCCATGAAAGCCTGGGTAACGCTAACTACGCCAAACACATTGGTATCAAACACCTGCTTAAAAACAGCTATATCTGTACTTGTTGTTTGAGTCATGCCACCACTGATACCAGCGTTATTGATTAGTACATCCAATACTTCGGTTTTTTTACCTATTTCAACTCTTGCCGCTTTCACTGATTCATCATTGCTGACATCTATTTGGATGGCTTCCAGATTGGTCAAGCTTTCGGCTTTAAGCTTTTTGACCGCTTCCAGACCATTGTCTAAATTACGGCTGCCTAAATAAATGTAATATCCTTTTTGCAGCAGTTGACGGGCGGTTTCAAAACCAATACTTTTATTGGCTCCTGTTATTAGTGCTTTTTTCATTTTTATTGTTCTCCGTATATTTCATCAGAACTTGAACAGAACTTTCAACCCGGCTTTAAGCGATGCAGGCTTTCGCCCCAGCAAATTTTCTAGATCGGGGCTTACTTCTTGTTTGCCAAAGTATTTCTGTCTTTCAATATTCGACTGGTGTAGGCGACACATTGAACCCCTGCCTTTTTTGCGGCATCCACGACATTTTGGTGTTGCCGAAGGCGGTTATCTTCATCCGTTCCGGCGAGCGGTAAAACCTTTCCAATGTTCTGCATGGCTTTGTCGAGTGAGGCAGGATCGTCGTAACTCCCGACTCGGATGTCTACACCTTTTTCTTTCCAAGCAGAGGCTTTACTTTCATCACGCACAAATGCAGCAATTTGGTTGGCGGATATTTTTTCCAGTAGATTTTGGACTACTGCTGTACCCAACTGCCCGGTGGCTCCTGTTACCAAGATCATGGTTTTATCCTTTTTTGTTTGAATTTTGCTTTCACGTCTTCACTACGATCGCCGTCAGTATTTGTTAAGCGAAACATCTGCTCTTCAGGCTGCTATGTATCCGCCATCAACCACGATCGGCTGACCTGTAATGTAGCTGGCGGCATCAGAACATAAAAACACAACCGTTGCCGCGATTTCTTCAGCTTGACCCAGCCGTCCCATTGGGACAATCGATGCCATCTGATCTGGATTACCATCAGCGAGGCGATCCATCATATCTGTGGCGATAATCCCAGGATTCACCGCATTAATCCGAATGCCTTGCTTGGCATAGTCAAGGGCAGCAGAACGAGTCAATCCCATTACGGCATGTTTACTAGCGATATAGGGACTCATCCCAGGAAACGCAATCAGTCCGCCCATTGAAGAATTGTTGACAATTACTCCTACTCCTTGAGTGAGCATCTGTTGAATTTCGTATTTCATGCACAGAAATAGTCCTCTGACATTAATCGCCATCAGTTTGTCGAAGTCTTCAACCGATTGCTCATGGAGCGGCTTTGTGGGGGGATCAATTCTGGCGTTGTTGAACGCACAATCTGACCGACCGTAATATTCAACAGTTTTCTGCATCAGTGCCTTGACCTCTGCTTCACTCGATACATCCGAGCGCACAAATAAGCACTCAGCGCCCGATTGACGAATCAAATTTGCGGTGTCTTCACCTTCCTTTTCGCGTCTACCGGAAAACACAACTTTTGCGCCAGCTTTGCCGAATGCAAGAGCGGTTGCTTTCCCAATTCCTGAAGTTCCGCCTGTAACCAAGGCAACTTTATTCTCAAGTATCTTCATAGCTGTCTAATTTTAGTTGTTTAGTTGTTTCAAAGAATCATCGCTCAGGCATCAGACAGACATTTGTTGGTTCAAAACTATGTCCCAATTTGCAAAACAATTTTGCCGCGCGTGCGCCCGCTCTGGGAAAGTTGATGTGCCTTTTTCACTTCCGCAAGCGGCAGCACCGTTTCGATGTGTATTTTCAATTTGCCTTCTTCAATCAGCCGATTGATTTCGGCTAATTGCTGCGCGTTCGGCTTACAAAAAACAAACGCGGCTTCTACGCCGAATTCTTTTGCTTTTTCCTCGGACGGAGTCTGTGCCGATGTAACCAGAAAGCCGCCCTTTTTGAGAGTTTGGAAGGCTCGCTCCTGGGTGTCGCCGCCGACTGTATCGAAAACAACATCAACGTCCTTGACGACTGCTTCAAACGGTTGCCGCGTGTAATCAACGAATTCATCCGCGCCCAAATCGCGGACGAACTGTTCGTTTTTGCCCGAAGCTGTGCCGACAACGAACGCGCCTTTGGCTTTGGCAAGCTGAATCGCCATCGAGCCTACTCCGCCCGACGCTCCGGCGATCAAGATTCTTTGCCCGCTACTGAGATTCGCTAAATCGAACATCGCTTGCCACGCCGTCAACGCGGCAATTGGAATTGCTGCTGCCTCTTCAAAATTGATGCTTTCCGGTTTGGACGCGATCGCGTCCGCTTTGGCAAGCGCGTATTCGGCGTAAGCACCGGAGAAGCCGCCGGACACGGTCATCCCATAAACCGCATCGCCCTGCTGGAAATTTTCAACCTCAAGGCCAACCTCTTCGATGGTTCCGGCGATGTCGCCGCCAAGAATGAGCGGAAGTTTGAGTCCGAACATTTCACCCATCCCATGGCGGATTTTCCAGTCCGCCGGATTGACCGCCGCAACGTGAACTTTCACCAGAACTTCACCGGATTGCGGCTCTGGACGTTCGACATCGGTGTAATTCAAAACGTTCTCATTGCCGTATTCGTTAATCAATATTGCTTTCATTTTTTTTCCAGTGTTTACATTGGATAGTCCAACCAACTGATTTATCTATAATTTTTTTACCAGCGCATCCGGTTCAACAGATAGCAATCCAACTCGCCTTTCTGGAGGCGCGATCGCTTTGCCGTCCTTTATTTAGAGATAGCAGAGGTAGGTGTTTCGGTAAGGTTTGCCGTTCGTGGCAGTCGTTGCAAAATCGTTAACTGGATGCAACCTCAACGACATTTTCCGCAAAGCTCTTGTAGGCACTACCTATTTGTTTAGACATCGAATCAGGAAAGACATGAAAATCCCCAGTCTTCAGAGCTTCTATTATTCCGTCTGCCACAAGTGCAGGTGGCTCCGCAATCTCCGTTAGCCCTGCCGCATCTCCCATATCCGTAGCAATCGGTCCAGGGTGAACGCTTAGAACAAGCGTGCCTTGCTCGTTCAGTAGTTGTCTTAGTGCCTGGGTAATCGAATAGGCAGCAGCTTTTGAAGCACAGTAAGTGACAGAGTTGGGGTAATTTTTCAGCGAAGCAACAGAATTGATCTGAGCAAAGACACCCTCTCCATTAGCTTTGAGAACTGGAGCAAACGCCTGAGCCATGTAAATCAGTCCATATACGTTGATGTTCATCTGAAATTCGAGAGTGGCGGTCGCATCCTCGTCCAAAAGAGATCCCGCTTGAAAGACTCCCGCATTATTAACCACCACTTGCACATCTTTGGCAGTTTGAGCGGCAGCAACAATGGATTGAGGATCGCTTAAATCAACTTGAATCGGCACTACTCGCTCGCCGTATTCTTCAACCAATGGGGAAACGCTGTCCAATTTACGACCAGCCGCATAGACTTTGGCGGCTCCGTGTTTAATGAAGGACTCAACTATCGCTTTACCGATGCCACGATTTGCGCCCGTAATCAAGATAATTTTGTCTTTAATGTTGTAGTTCACTTGAATTTCTCCTTACAGTTTTTAATCATTTTGGAAAAGCAAATTATCTTTAGCGATTTGTGTGTAACTGCTTAATAAGGACTTGCTGTTGGTCTAACGATAATTTCGCTGATATCCACATCATCAGGTTGGGAAATCGCAAATAGAATCGACCGAGCGATTGCGGTAGCCGGAATAAATATTTGTCTAAATTCTTGCATTCCTTTTTTGGCAGCTTCATCGCTGATGCTATCGGCTAACTCTGATTGAGTTGTGCCAGGAGAAATCACCGTCACCCTCAGATCGCCGCCGACTTCTTGCCTCAATCCTTCAGAGATCGCGCCAACCGCGAACTTGGTAGCGCAGTAAACTGCCGCAGTTGGATATACAGCGTGTCCGCCAATAGAGGAAAGATTAATAATTTGACCTGATTTTTGGGCTTTCATAATCGGAAGTACCGCCGCGATGCCGTACAAAACACCTTTGATATTGACATCAATCGTCCGCTCCCATTCTTCAACTTTCAATCGGTCAAGGGTTGATAATGGCATGACTCCAGCATTGTTAATTAACACATCCACGCGACCGAACTTACTTAGAGTAAATTGCGCGATTTCTTCCATTTGACTTCGTTGAGTCACATCGAGAGCAAGATATTCAGCTATTCCGCCGTCGGCGTGAATGTCTTTGACGAGCGCTTCTAGGCGCTCGGTGCGCCGCGCTCCTAAAACTACTTTTGCGCCGTTCTTTGCCAGTAACCGGGCTGTGGCTTCACCGATGCCGCTACTCGCACCCGTAATCACTACAACTTTCTGGATGTTATCAGCGATCATTAAAGTATCTCCAATTTATTTTATGTTCGTGAGGCTAGATTACTTGGTAGTGCGGGGACTACTAGATTGAGCGGCGAAGACTTCCCGCAATGCCTGTGCCGCATCAATGGCACGCGGAAACCCCGCCGTTACTGTCGTCAAGTAGACGATTTCTTTAAGTTCGTTCTGGGTCACGCCTAGCCGGAGGGCATAGCCTGCATGAATTTTTAGTTGTGGCAGATTGCCTTGGGCAGCAAAAGCGGCGACAGTGGCAAGCTGACGAGTGCGATCGTCAAGCTCGCTCCGCGACCAAACTTCACCAAGAGAGTAATCTACAATTGCATCTGCTAAAAATGGAAAATCTTGACGTAGACCTTCAAGGACTGGCTGCCCTGCCCCGCCTGATAACTTATTGATGACTTGATTGCCTCGCTCGCGGCGGCTCTGGCTTTCTGGTGGAGTTTGTGCAGTGGCGGCGAGAGGTGAGGCGATCGCAATACAGGATAAAAACGCGATCGCTTTATTTATCGGTTTTCGCCAGTAGACTGCTTGCACGCGCTGGCAATTAATAAATTCACTGCCGTTATTAGCTCTAGTGACGAGCGCAACTTTGTTTTCTACGTTTGACATGATTGAGGTTGATTTGATTTAAATAAACTGATCGCCAGAAACTTCAATTCTTTCCCATCAGTTTTCTAGCGAAAGCAATGATGCGATACCTTTGGTAAGCTTCGCTAATGCACTACCGATACAATCAGGAAAGCCGACGTGACCGAGCGCCGTTTACGAGTCAATCTAATTTATTGATTTCTGGATTGTTCCTCACGGTACCACCACGGAAATCGTTCTAGTTGGCGAAGCCTCTTCCTATGAAGAATCAACCTGGAGCCGCTATTACTTTTGCTAAACTTAGATTGCTTCCGGCTTCAGCGGAGAATTAAAAAGCAGCAGCAAATTCCTTTGCAAAATCCTTCAGCTTAACTTTTCCCATGACTGTTGGTTTATGGAGATAATAATCCTCTGCTAGTAGACCACTATAAAGGCTGGCATACATTTCAACTAAACCAGCAGCAATTTGTGAATTCATACCAGCGCCTTCTAAACCACTTAGCATTTGTTCATTGGTAATAATTCTCCACTTTAGATCGGGCTTGTCAATTGCTGCACCTAAAATACTCGCAGTTTCGTTGCCTGTAAGTTCTTCACTTGCTACATACCGGACTTTTCTACCCACAAACGGTGTAACAAGTTCTTCAGCAATTGCAGCAGCAATATCTATTGGAGAAACCCAAGGGATAATTTTGTCTGCACCATAGTTTGCGGCAATAAATCCCTGATTTTTGATCGTATCTACATAGCCATATAAGTTGTAGTAGAAACTCGTTGGGCGAATATGGGTAATGGCCACGTCTAGTGATAGTTCGTTGAGAATCTTCTCGACATTGTGAGCGCCAAACAGAATTCCTGAACCTTTCTCTAGATGAGCGCCAATGGTACTTAGGTTGACTACGCGCTTCACGCCTGACTTTTGAATGGCTTGGGCATAGTTATTGCCAATTCTGCGATAATAGGCTATTAGGTCAAGGCTAAGATCGAAATAGTCGTTTGGCGGCACCATACAATACACTGCATCACTGCCTGTAAAAGTGGAGACTAAGAAATCAACGTCTTCTAATGTACCAATCGCGGCGACTTCACCTATTGCTTCAATGTCTTTTTGCTTTTCTGGCTTGCTGCTGATAACCGTCACCCTATGACCTTTTTGCACTAATTCCTGTGCAAGCAGCTTGCTGATGTTTCCTAATGAACCTGTTACTATAAATTTCATAAATTTTGCGTTTGACTAGATAAAGTTAGGTTGAATTAAAGAAACTGACCGCCAGAAACTTCAATTCTCTGAGCGTTCACCCATCTGTTTTCTTCAGACAGCAATGATGCGATCGCACCCCCAATATCATCTGGCATACCCACACGACCCAGAGCGGTTTGCGAAGCAATGAAGCTGTTAATTTCTGGATTATCACGCACTGCACCACCCCCAAAATCTGTTTCGATTGCGCCTGGTGCGATCGTATTTACTGCAATCTGTCTTTCACCCAATTCCTTCGCTAGGTAGCGGGTTAAGACCTCAATTGCACCCTTCGCACTGGAGTAAGCGGCATAGCCTGGCAGAGTAGAGCGAACAAGACCAGAGGAAAGATTAATAATCCGCCCGCCGTCCTTAATCAAAGGCAGCAATTTCTGAGTTAGGAAGAAAACGCCCTTTACATGAATGTTCATCATGCGATCAAAGTCTTCCTCGGTTGTTTCGGCAAAAGGCGCATACACACCAGTACCCGCATTATTGATGAGGAAATCAAGCTGCTCGGTCTGCCACTTGTCCTGAAGTAATTGTTTGACTTGTGCCACAAACCCATCCAAGGTTTTCGTGTTAGAAGTATCTAGTTGCAGGGCAGCGACTTTACTACCCGTTTGGGCGATCGCAGAGACAACACTGTTTGCTTCTGCCTCGCTGCTGAGATATGTCACGATGACATCAACTCCTTTTTTGGCAAATGCCAAAGCAGTATTTTTGCCAAATGCCAAAGCAGTATTTTTGCCCAGTCCTCGGCTCGCTCCTGTAACCAATGCGATCTTCGTGTTGCTTGTCATGGTTATTTTCCTCAATATTGAGATTAGCGATTCAATGAATGTGCGCTGAAAACTTTAACCAGTCCAAAGATTTAACATTCATTGGTCTTTGCTTACTGCATAAATTTATCCTAAGCTTGAAAAGCTTTGACATAAATACACAAAACTGGCAAATGATTGCCTAATCCTCTCAAGTCAGAGAATCTTTCCTATAATGAACGCAAAAGCAGCGTTTAGGTGAAACAGGATGGTTGAAACACTGGAGCGAGCGCATGCGAGCGCTAACTGTGGAGAATTAGCGGCATTAGTCGATCGATATACTTCTATTCAGGGAAACGGTGTCTGTACAACGGCGATCGATTCCTTAGAGTTCATGCGAGAGTGCGAGCCTGCTACCGCCATACCGGGAATTAGCGAACCACTGCTGGCTATTTTAGTTCAGGGTAGAAAAGAAGTTCTGCTAGATGAGGAAATCTATCGGTACGGTGTCGCTCAATATCTAGTTTTATCAGTAGATTTGCCGATAAGTGGATGTGTGATAGAAGCGACCCCCGATCGACCATTTTTAGGCTTTAAGCTGAACTTAGACCCCCTTCAACTCTGTGACATTATTGCTCAAACAGAACTAGATATTGGCAAGAAAGAATCAGTTAGAGGCTTGTTTGTTGGCAATGCAGATTCATCTTTAATCGATTGCGCTATTCGACTCACAAAACTATTAGATACACCGCAAGATATTCCGTTTCTTGCACCGATGATTATCCGTGAAATTTATTATCGCTTGCTTATCGGCGAACAAGGGGAGGCGGTTCGTCAGATTGCTACTGCTGGTAGTAATATGCAGCGCATAGCTGAAGTGATTAAACGACTCAAAGCTGATTTTACCAGTCCTCTGCGGGTTGAAAATCTGGCTCTTGCAGCGAATATGTCTGCTTCGTCATTCCATCGCCACTTTAGGGCAATCACCTCAATGAGTCCACTGCAATATCAAAAACAATTAAGACTCTTGAGCGCGCGTCAGATGATGCTTATTGAAAATGTCGATGCAAGCCAAGCTGCTTATCAGGTTGGGTATGAGAGCGCTTCGCAGTTTAGCCGTGAATATGCTCGGATGTTTGGCGCACCACCTATTAGAGATATTGAGCGGCTGAGAGTGGCCTAAATATAAATACAGACGGTATTGTCAACTTAACTTCAAGGAAGAGATAGAATACAGAATCACGCCTTAATTTTCTGATTCTGCTGATGTATTCCCGTCATCGTTTCCCCACCGAAATTATCAGCTATTGTGTCTGGCTCTATTACACGTTTCCTTTGAGCTATCGAGATATCGAGAAAATAATGCTGTATCGTGGCATTGAGGTGAGCTATGAATCGATTCGAGAATGGTGTCAGAAATTTGGGCAGCATTACGCCAATCAACTTCGCCGCAAACGTCCCCATATTGCGGATAAATGGCATCTCGATGAGGTCGTGGTGACGCTCAAAAAACAGCAATATTATTTGTGGCGAGCCGTAGATGCCGACGGGAACGTGCTGGATATCTTGAGGCAACGGCATCGAGACACAAAGGCGGCAAAGGGATTCTTTCGCAAACTGCTGAAAAAACAAGGCTTTGGGCCACGGGTGATCGTGACCGATAAACTCAAAAGCTACGAAGCCGCTAAGAAGCAAGTGATGAAGAAAGTAGAGCATCGACAGCATAAGGGATTGAACAACCTTTGCGAGAATTCTCATCAACCGACTCGAACGCGAGAGCGACGAATGCGACGATTCAAATCTCCCGGTCAAGCCCAACGCTTCCTCTCCGCTTTTGAACCGATTCGAGAACACTTTCATCCCAAGCAACATGAACTAAGTGCGAAACGATATCGAGAACAACTGCGCCAACGAATTGCAGATTGGCGAGAAATTGCTGGGCTGAATTCTGCCGGATAATCTGAGCGATTATGATTTTTCAGGAATCATTGTGCCTAATTTTGTATTTGCTCCATTAAGTTGACAATACCCGAGAAAAACATATTAGTAGATCGCTCCGGTAGACCCGTCCGAACCTACGAAGGGCTTTCTAAAACCAAACTGGCGAAAAGGTACGGCATGAAAAAGCCCCAGGATTTGGTTAACTGGCTTCAATCAATGGGCAAGGAAGATTGGGTTCAACCAGCAATGACCGCCACGCCTTGCCAGTAAGTAGGTGGGCTGAATCAAATATAAGATAGCTTTGCCTGAAACTCTTGCAATGATTGAAAACTATTGTAAGTTTAATTGCGCCAACCTACTTATGTGCCGTTCGAGTATGTACCAGAACTAGACAGGCTTTGGGCAGCACGGCAAGGAAACCGACAAAAACTACTTGGAGAGTGACCGCATTCTTTTTCCCAGTAGCCAAGTTTTTCTACACATTCAAAATTAGGGTAATTTTATGTCACCTTTTTTAAACGAACCTAGTGACCATCGCCAGGTTTCAGATGCGCTAACGGGCGATAGCGCTTATGATTCCCAAAGCAATCGCTGTCCCAGGTGCAATCGCTTTGGCATCATCTCTGACACGCATGACTACTACGGCATTATCTACAGGTGCAGTTGTCTTCCTGTGTTTTGGGTGATTAGTCCTGAAACAGGCGAAAAGCTGGAGGGAGGTTAAGTCATGACATTTACTTCAGCAGTTCTAGGAGTTGTACAGCACCCCACGAATATCTTGACCGAATACCTGAGCAGGTTTAGGGGAGTCAGAAAGTTCAAGGCGTATATCTTATCCTGGCTAGACGGATGGATTCACCAAAAGCTAAAAGCAGGAAAGCCCCCTTGGGTTTATGTAATTAACCAAGAATTAGCCGAAGCTCTTGGTTGCTGTAGAGATACAGTGTTTCGCCACCTTAAAGACTTGTGTGAAATGGGCATACTGAGGAAGACCCCCTACAAGCGTTGGGCAACAGACAATATTTGGGCGTACACTATTGATTTCGACAAACTTAAACAAGAATTATCGCCGCCTGTAGATATTTCTACAACCGAAAATCAGACAGCCGACAGCAGAAAATCAGATAGCCGGGAGTCTGAAATTGTACAGCCGACAGTGAGTTTTCAGACAGCATACATAAGTCCGATTCTTAATTCATCCCAAGTACAACCACAACACAGCCTGCCTGCTGCTGGGGGAATAGTTGAGGAGAAAGAGCAACCTGTCCCCGAACAAAAGATCGCAATTCCTCCGACAGTTGAAGAAGTGAAAAATGCCTGTACTCAAATTTCTCGTTTATCATCGCAAGTTCAAACTAATTTACAGGTTAAAACCGCGATAGAAAAGCATTGGGCTAATTTCCCGGCAGCGCTGGAAAGACTGAAAATTGCAGTACAGGAAAATTGGCGATGTAACCTAACTGGAGTGCTAGTTAAGGCTTTAAAGGCAATACGGTTCAGTTAAGGCTAAAAGCTGCCGTAATGACACGAAAAGAAGGAGGTTCAACTCGTTGCCTAGTACCGAAGTGTTGCGTTTTCTTAGAGCGAAACTTTGATACAGGTTTTTTCACAA
>JAESGR010001057.1_pt1 | contig 11172 bp, 8 predicted proteins | sample 9269771 | NCBI WGS metagenome assembly JAESGR01 (sample SAMN15739572, study PRJNA653492) | algae metagenome | isolation source: Chroococcus sp. CMT-3BRIN-NPC107 and co-occurring heterotrophs from well... | place: USA: Clark Mountains Wilderness, California | collected 2010-04-18
GGCCGCCCGCCGGCCAGCCCCGACGATTTCGGCCACGCGCCGATCCGGCCCTGGTTCGAGCGGGTAGTGGCCGAGGAGGGGCAGGTGGGTCTCGCCGACGCCGAGCAGATGCGGGCGATGTTCGTCGACCGCCTCGAGCACACCGCCGCCTTCGTCGAGACGGTCTTCACGGAGGTGGATGAGCACCTGGCCGAGGAGTTGGTCGCCACCGCTCAGAAGACCCTGGCGATGACCCTGGGCGCCCAGTTGGCTTACATCTACCTGCACACCCGGCCCAGCGCGGCCGGGGCCGAGGCGGCGCGGCTGGACGCCCTGCGCGACCTCCTGCTGGCGGGCATCTGATGCGCATCCTCTACCTGGTCCACCAGTTCCTGCCCGAATACGCCGGCGGCACCGAGAAGGTGACCCTCAACCTGGCGCACGCCGCCCAGTCCGAGGGCCACCACGTGGAGGTGTTCACCGCGTCGCATCGGCCGGGCCCGCCTTGGCGGGAGCAGGAGGGCCTGCGCAGCTGTCTCGTGCAGGGGGTCCCGGTCCACGCTCTGCCCCATCAGGAGGGCCGGCCGCTCGAGGACCTGGGCTTCCGCCCCGCGGAGGGCGTGCGCCAGCGGTTCGAGCGGTTCCTGGACAGCCGGCCGAAGTTCGACGTGGTGCACGTGATGCACGCCCTGCGCCTGAACGACGCCGTCGAGGCGCTCCGGGACCGGCGGGCGGGTTACGTGATCACCCTCACCGATTTCCACTTCATCTGCCACCGGATCAACCTGATCCGGCTGGACGGGTCGCTGTGCGGCGGGCCGGCCGGCGGGCGCAACTGCCAGCTCCACTGCTGGTCGCCGGAGATCGGGGAGCGGGAGTTCGCCGGCCGCATCGAGCGGCTGGGGGAGCTCCTGCGCGGCGCCTCGGCGGTGGTGGCGGTGTCGCCTTACGTCGCCGAGCAGTTCGCCGCCGAGCATCCGGACCTTCAGGTCCGCGTGGTCGGCAACGGGGTCGACCTGCTCTCCTTCCCCCGGCCCAAGGCCCGGCCCACCGACGGGAAGCTCACCTTCGGCTACCTGGGCACCGTCTCGGAGGCCAAGGGCGCGGGGCTCCTCGCCAGCGCCTTCGCCCAGGTCGGCCGCGCGGACGCCCGCCTGCGGATCGTCGGCCCCTGCTACGAGCCTGAGCTCGCCGCCCGCATCTCGGCCGAGGGGGGCCAAGCGCAGATCAGCGTCGAGCCGCCGGTCGCGGCCGCCGACGTCCCGCGCCTGCTGCAGGAGTTCGACGTCCTTTGCGTGCCCTCGCAGGTGCCGGAATCCTACAGCCTGGCCCTGCACGAAGGCTTCGCCGCCGGCCTGCCGGCCCTGGTCTCCGACCTCGGCAACGCCGGGCGGGTGGTGCGCGAGCACGGCTGCGGGCTGGCGCTGCCCGCCACCGACGCCGGCGCCTGGGCCGAGGCGATCGCCCGGGTCTGCGACGAACGGGATCGGCTCGCCGGCTGGCGGGACAAGATCCCCCTGCCGCTGCGGGTGGAGGAGGAGGGGTTCATCTACACCCAACTCTACCGGGCGGTGGCCGCCTCGCGGCGGGCGGCGGCCTAGATCCCCAGCGCCTTCAGCTGGCGCAGGACGTCGCGATAGTAGTCCGGGATGTAGTGGAAGGGGCTGAGGCCCCAGCGGTGGTTCTCGTCGGCCACGAGATATCGGCGGTCGGCCTTCACCCGCACCAGGCCGTGGATCAGGGCGTCGATGTGCGCCTGGGTGTCGGCCAGCAGGGCGTTGTGCTCGGAAAGGCTGGCGGGCAGGCCGTCCCAGACCTGCAGGGCGTCGGGCAGCTCCTGCCGCCGGCCCTCCTTGTCGAGGTAGCTTCGGGCCCACTCGGCCTCGTGGAGGATGATCCTGGCCTCGAGCAAGCCGCGCGTGCGCAGCGCCTCCACGAAGGCCGGCGCGGCGGCCCGCCAGAGGGTCTTGGCCTCGTCCGAGGTCCTGGGAATGCGCCGCGCCCCGGCCGCCCATGGCTGGCCCAGATAGCCGGACTCCTGCAGGTCCCAGCTGTGGGTGATCAGCGCATCGCCTGCCTGCAGCAGGTCGTACCGCTCGTCGATGAAGTCGAGGATGATGTGGGTCGGACGATAGGCGACCAGCGCCTCCATGGCCGTTTTCTGCAGGTCGGCCAACACCGAGTTACGCTGCGAGCGGCTGATGCCGCCCTGCGGCTGGTCGGCGATCGGCTCCAGGCCCACGACGGGCGGCGCCACCAGGCTCGGCAGGGAAGTGCGCGACAGATACAGGAGCTCAGGCGTGGGCTCTTCGAGGATGGGCCAGATGTCGCGGGTGATGCAGCTGCCGATGATGGCGACCTTGGCCACGGAATCTCCAATCGCGCAGGTTCAGTTGCGCCTCGATTGCGGCTCTCTAACACAGGCCGACGTGCGGCCGGCGCCATTGACTTCAAACCGCCGGCCAATCATCTGTCCCCGACGCTCGGCGGCGCCTTTCCGCACAAGGCCCGTTGAAGAAGTGTGGCCGAACGGGCTTCATAGGGCAGCGCCCCGCCGGGGCTCGACGTCTGCAAGCGGTACGGGAACGGTTCAGCCAGCATGAAACTTCTAAGCCTCCTTGGCGCCCTGCCGGACAACCTGCTGACCCGGGCGGTCAAGGAAGGCTACACGCCGCTGGGCGTGGCCGCGGGGTTCTCGGTGGTCAGCAACATGCTGTACCTGGCCCTGCCCATCTACACCTTCCAGGTCTACGGCCGCATCCTGTCGAGCTACAGCGTCTCCAGCCTGGTGGTGCTGACCATCGGCGTGCTGGCGACCTTCGCCATCTCCGGCGTGATTGAGGAATTCCGCACCAAGGTGCTGGTCAACTACGGCCAGGTGCTGGACCAGCGGGTGTCGGGCCACGTCTTCTCGGCGCTGTTCGAGGCGGCGGTGCGGGGCAACCCCGGCATCAGGTCGCAATCCCTGCGCGACCTCGACACCTTCCGGCAAATGCTCACCGGCCCGGCTTTCTCGGCGATCTTCGACCTGCCCTGGATGCCGGTGTTCCTGATCATCCTGTTCCTGATCGATCCCTGGATCGGCCTCGTCACCCTGTTCGGCATGGGTGTGCTGTTCGTGCTCACCGTCATGCAGGACCGCCTGAGCCGGCCGCCGCTGCAGGAGGCCAACGAAGCCGCCCTGCGCAGCTACGCCTTCACCGACGCGGCCCTGCGCAACTCTGAGGTGGTGCGCGCCATGGGCATGGTGCAGCCGCTGGGCGCCCGCTGGGCCGGCTTCCGGGCCGTGACCATGGAGCGCAGCGCCTCGGCCAGCGAGCGGGCCAGCAACATGCAGGCCCTCTCCAAGTTCATGCGCCAGGGCATTCAGGTGTTCACCATCGCCCTCAGCGCCTTCCTGGTGATCCGCGGGGACATGCACCCGGGCCTGCTGTTCGCCAACATGATCTTGGCCGCCCGCGCCCTGCAGCCGATCGAGCGGCTGGTCGGCTCCTACGACAACATCGTCAACGGCATGCGGGCGTTCGAGCGGCTCAATGCGCTGCTCTCGCAGTACCAGCCGCCGCGGGCGGGCACCGCGCTGCCGCGGCCGGTCGGCCAGCTCAGCGTTGAGGGCCTGAACTTCGCCCCGCCGGGCGCCAACCGGTTCATCCTGCAGGGCGTGACCTTCAAGATCGAGCCGGGCGAGACGCTGGGCGTCATCGGCCCGTCGGGAGCCGGCAAGTCGACCCTGGCCCGTCTGCTGGTCGGGATCTTCCGCCCCAACAACGGCCACGTGCGCCTGGACGGCGCCGACGTGTTCGCCTGGGACCGCGGCGACTTCGGCCGCCACGTGGGCTACCTGCCGCAGGACACCGAGCTGTTCTCCGGCACCATCCGCGACAACATCGCCCGCTTCCGCGCCGACGTGAGCGACGAGGAGGTGGTGGCCGCGGCCCAGATGGCCAACGTCCACGAGCTGATCCTGCGCCTGCCGGCCGGCTACGAGACCGACCTGGGCGACGGCGGCTACATCCTTTCGGCGGGACAGCGGCAGCGGGTCGGCCTGGCGCGGGCGCTGCTCGGCGACGTTCGCCTGCTGGTGCTCGACGAACCCAACGCCAGCCTCGACGAGGAAGGCGAGCGGGCGCTCGTCCAGGCGCTCGAGGCGCTCAAGGAACGCGGCTGCACGGTGGTCGTGGTCTCCCACAAGCCGAGCATCTTCCGCTCGGCCGACAAGATGCTCGTCCTTCGCGACGGGCGGGTGCAGATGTTCGGACCGCGGGACCAGGTCCTGAATCGCGTGATCCAGCCTGCCCCCGTCAGACCCATTGAGGCCAACGGATGAACAGGCAACTCGGGCCGGCCCGGCCCTTCCAGGCGCCGGCCTTCACCGTCGAGGACGGCGATGTCGTCGACCTAGACCTCAAGCGTCGCCTTCGCCGGCCGATGGTCATGGGCGGCGCCGTGGTCGGCGTCTTCGTGCTGGGCCTTGGGCTGTTCGCCTCCGTCGCGCCGCTGAACGCGGCCGTGCTCGCGCCCGCCCAGGTGCGCGTCGAGGCCAACCGCAAGACCCTGCGCCATCTCACCGGCGGCACGGTCCGCCAGATCCTGGTCCGCGAGGGCCAGATGGTGAAGGCCGGCCAGCCGCTTCTGCGGATGGACGAGGTCCAGGCCAAGGCCGCCTACGACGTGCTGCAGAGTCAGCACGACGCCCTGCTGGCGCAGAGCGCGCGGCTACAGGCCGAGGCCAGCGGCCAGCGGACGCTCACCTTCCCGCCGCAGCTGACATCCCGCATGTCCGACCCGGCGGTCGCCGCCCTGGTCCGTGACCAGGAGTTCCTGTTCTCGTCGCGGCTGTCGCTCTACGAGAGCCAGACCAGCATGCTGCAGCAGCGGGTCCAGCAGTTCCAGGCCCAGGCCGGCGGCATTCAGGCCCAGCTGGAGTCGGTCGCCGAACAGGTCCGGCTGACCAATGAGGAGCTGGCCGGCTACCGCACCCTTCACGAGAAGGGATTCGCGCCCAAGACGCTGATCCTGCGCTACGAGCGGACGCTGGCGGACCTGGCCGGCCGCCGCGGTCAGCTGATGGGCGAGCTCGGCCGCAACCGCGAACAGATGGCCGAGGCCCAGATCCAGCTCGCCGCCCTGCGCGAGGAGCGAATCACCAAGGGCGCCGAGGCGCTCCGCGAGTCGCAAGCCAGGCTGGCCGAGGTGACGCCCAAGCTCACCGCGGCGACCCAGTCATACCAGCAGACCGTCATCCGCTCGCCGAGCGACGGCTATGTGCTGAACCTGGCCACCCACACGCCGGGCGGCATGGTCGGCTCGGGCGAGGTGCTGATGGATGTGGTGCCTTCGAATGCGCCGCTGATCGTCACGGCACGGATCAAGCCGGAGGAAGTCGACGACGTGCGTCCGGGAATGGATGCGCGGGTGCGGCTGTCGGCCTTCAACTATCGCAAAGTGCCCCCGGTGGAAGCCGAGGTGGTGCACGTCTCGGCCGACGCCCTGATCGACCCGAAGACCAACGCGTCTTACTTCAACGCAGACCTGCGGATACCTGTCCAGGAGCTGCGGAAGCTGCCGAAAGGCGTGAAGCTCGCGCCCGGCATGCCGGCCCAGGCGATGATCACCACGGGCCAGCGGACCATCATGGGCTACATCCTGGGGCCCATTACGGACACCATCCGCACGGCCCTGCGCGAGGAGTGAATCCAGGTAAAACGTGGCGCCGATGACACGGTCCTTGGGAGCGGATTCAGTGGTGTTTTTTGATGTTGCGCGACGCGGAGCCTTCCGATACGTCTTCCACGGGCTCGTTTAACCTTCCGCCGCGAAGCTGCGTGGTGGACGGCGAGGGCCGCTGGGGGCCGCTTCATCCTTCGATGTAGACTGGCGCCTTCAGGGCTCGAGTGACACAGACTGGAGAGAAGAATGGCGACTTATACTTTTGAATCGATCACGCAGGCGCAGGCGACGACCTACTCGACGTCCGACGCTCTCGTGTTCGCGGCTGGTTCGGCGAACCAGGTGTCGGTGCTCTACCAAGTGACCGACGCCACCGTGTTCAACCCGGAAGCCGTCAACGTGGTGATCAGCCACGCTGGCAAGACCGTGACCTTCCCGATCTCGGGCATGGGCGGCGAAACCCTGACCTTCGCTACCGCTGGCGGTGGCCAGGTGATGATCGGCACCACCGGTGCTGACAACTTCGTCGGCAGCGACTTCGGCGACGGCATCTACGGCGGCAACGGCTCGGACAACCTGTACGGCGCCGGCGGCAACGACTTCATCCACGGCAACATCGGCTCCGACGCCATCACCGGCGGTTCGGGCAACGACACCGTGCTGGGCGGCCAGAACGCCGACTTCCTGCTGGGCAACGGCGGGAACGACTACATCCTCGGCAACCTCGGCTCGGACGACCTGTACGGCGGTGAAGGCAACGACACCCTGCTCGGCGGCCAAGACAGCGACAACCTGTACGGCGAAGGCGGCAACGACCTGCTGAACGGCGACATGGGGTCCGACGACCTCTTCGGCGGTGAAGGCAACGACACCCTGAACGGCGGCCAGGACGACGACTTCCTGTACGGCAACAACGGCGACGACTTCCTGCACGGCAATCAGGGCCTGGACTACCTCGAGGGCGGTAACGGCAACGACACCCTCCTCGGCGGTCAGGACAACGACGCCATCTACGGCGAAAACGGCAACGACTACATCCAGGGCAACCTGGGCGTCGATTACGTCGAAGGCGGCAACGGCAACGACACCGTCCTCGGCGGCCAAGCCAACGATGACATCCGCGGTCAGGCCGGCAACGACGTCCTCCTCGGCGACGTCGGCGATGACTCCGTGACCGGCGGCCTGGGCCAAGACACCCTGACCGGCGGCGCTGGCATCGACACCTTCTTCTTCACCGGTCCGGCCGCTGGTCCGCCGGCGGTGGCCTCGTCGAGCCCGGCGGTTGCCGGCTCTCTCGACCAGATCACCGACTGGACGGCCACCGACATCATGGACATCGGCGTCGCCGCGACTTACGGCGAAACCGCCAGCTCGCTGGGCTGGGACGACCTCCTGGCCGCGGTGAACGCGGAAATGGCCGGCGCCAACCCGGCCCTGATGAACACGGCGGCGACGGAAAACGTCATCGCCGTCCAGCAGGGCTCCAACGTGATCGTGTTCATGAACCTGGACGCGACCGCGGGCGCCGACACGGCGGTGGTGCTGCTGAACACGAACCTGGACGCCATCTCCGGCGCCAACTTCGTGGTCTAAGACTTCGGTCCTTCGGGATCGGGAAGGGGCCGCCGCAAGGCGGCCCCTTTTCTTTTGGCCGACGGCCGGATTGCCGCGGCGCGGCGGCGATGCGATCTCATGCCCGCGCGCCGCACGTTGGCGCCGTCACTGAAGGACGTCGGCGGTGTCGAACGCGGCCATCTTGATCCACCCGGACGCCTACGACACGACCGCGCCCCGGTTGATGGGCCGCCAGTCGGCCGGCGAGGGCTTCCTGCGCGGCTTCCTGCGGCACGCGGAAGTCGACCGCTTCCACTTCTGGAACATCAGTCCACAGCCGGTCGCCGCCGTGGAGCGGATGGTGGCCCGCATCGAGCCGCCAAAACGGCCGGTCCGATGGGTCGCGGGCCGCCCGGATCTGCACGAGCCGGGCGTCCTCTATATGCCCGGACCGAGCTTCGGCCCGGAGGCCTGGCTGCGCCGTCCCCTGGGACCTCGCCGCTACGCCCTATGCGGCGTGACCCACACGACCGCCACGCACCGCATCATGGACGCCTTCTCAGACCTGCTCACCAGCCCGGTGGAGCCCTGGGACGCGCTGATCTGCACCTCGCGCGCCGTCCGAGAGAGCACCGAGCACCAGTTCGAGCTGGTCCGCGAAGACCTGAGGGCCCGCCTCGGCGCCACCCGCTTCGCGACCCCCATGGTCGCCACCATTCCGCTCGGCGTGAACGCCGGCGACTTCGCCCCCGACCCCGAGGCGCGCAAGCGCTGGCGCGAGCGGCTCGGGGTCCCGCAGGATGCCGTCGTGGCCTTCTCCATGGGCCGGGTGTCGGTCAGCGGGAAGATGAACCCGGCGCCCGCCGCCATCGCCCTCCAGCAGGCGGCGGAGCGTACCGGGACAAAGCTCTACTGGATCGTCGCCGGCTGGTCGGAAACCGAAGCCCTGGCGGCCCGCGCCCACGGCCTGACCCGCGCCCTCTGCCCGTCCGTGGAGTACATCGCCATCGACGGCCGCCCGGCGGACGTGCGATTCTCCATCTGGTCGGCCGGCGACTTCTTCATCTCGCTGTCGGACAACATCCAGGAGACCTTCGGCCTGACGCCCGTCGAGGCGATGGCCGCCGGCCTCCCCGTCGTGGTCAGCGACTGGGACGGCTATCGCGACACCGTCCGCCACGGCCTCGACGGCTTCCGCATCCCGACCTATGCGCCGCGCCCGGGCCTGGGGCGCGATCTCGCCTACCAGTATGCGGCCGACAACATCACCTACGACGCCTATATCGCCGTCACGACCCAGGTGACCGCCGTCGATCCCGCCCCACTGGCGGCGGCGATCTCCCAGCTGATCCTCGATCCGCAGCTGCGCCGACGGATGGGCGAGGCCGGCCGCCGCCGCGCCGCGGAGGTCTTCGACTGGTCGGTGGTGATTCCCCAGTACCAGGCGCTTTGGGCCGAGCAGAACGCGCGGCGGCTGGCCGCGATACGCCGCGGCGACGCCGTGGTCGGCCCGTCGGACAGTCCGACCCGCCCCGACCCCTTCGCCCTGTTCGCAGGCTACCCCACCGAAACCCTTCAGCCGGACCATCGGCTGGCCATCGCGCCCGGGCTGACCTGGAACACCGCTCGCGCCCGGCTGAGCCACGACCTCGCAACCATGATGAGCGGCTTCCTGCCGTCGATCGAGGAGGCCGAGCGGGTGTTCGAGGCGGTCTCTCGGAACGGCCACATCAGCGTCCGCGAGCTCGTCGCCCCGTTTGGGCCTCGGGCCAACGTCGTCGAGCGGGGCCTGCTCTGGATGGTCAAGTTCGACGTGCTGACCATCCTGGCCCGGCCCGAGCTGGCGGCGGACGCCGACCCGGCCGCCGCCGCCGCGCCGCAACCGGCCCCCGGCGAGTGAAAAAGCACCGGTCTGCTGGACAAGCCTCGCTGCGATTCCTAAGGTCCGCCCGCTCTTAGCAGGGGGAATTCGACAGGCATGCCGGTCATCGCCGTCACCAAGGAGCGCCGCGCCGGCGAAACACGCGTGGCGGCCACGCCCGAGACGGTGAAGAAGCTGGTCGGGGCCGGATTCTCCGTGACCATCGAGCGCGGGGCGGGGATGGCCGCCTCCTATCCCGACGCCGAATACGAGGCCGCCGGCGCGTCCCTGGCGGCCGGCCCGGCCGAGGCGATCGGCGCCGCCGACGTCCTGCTGAAGGTCCGCGCGCCGGTGGACGAGGAGATCGCCGCGCTGAAGGCCGGCGCCATCGTCGTGGCCCTGCTCAACCCGCACCAGGACAAGGCTCCGTTGCAGGCCCTGGCCGCCAAGGGCGCCAGCGCCTTCGCCATGGAGTTCGTGCCGCGGATCACCCGGGCCCAGGTGATGGACGCCCTGTCCTCCCAGGCCAACCTCGCCGGCTACCGCGCCGTCATCGAGGGGGCCCAGGCCTACGGCAAGGCCATGCCGATGATGATGACCGCCGCCGGCACCATCGCCCCGGCCAAGGTGTTCGTGATGGGCGCGGGCGTCGCCGGCCTGCAGGCCATCGCCACCGCGCGGCGCCTGGGCGCCGTGGTCACCGCCACCGACGTGCGCCCCGCCGCCAAGGAGCAGGTGGAGAGCCTGGGCGCCAAGTTTGTCGCCGTCGAGGACGAGGAGTTCAAGCAGGCCGAGACCGCCGCCGGCTACGCCAAGGAGATGAGCACCGAGTACCAGGCCAAGCAGGCCGCGCTCGTCGCCGACCACATCAAGAAGCAGGACATCGTCGTCACCACGGCGCTGATCCCTGGGCGCCCGGCCCCGCGGCTGGTCACCGCCGAGCACGTGGCCTCGATGCGCTACGGCTCGGTGCTGGTCGACCTGGCGGTGGAGCAGGGCGGCAACGTCGAGGGCGTGCGCCCGGGCGAGATCTTCCAGACCGAGGGCGGGGTGACCATCGTCGGCCTCGCCAACCTGCCCGGTCGGGTGGCGGCCGACGCTTCGGCCCTCTACGCCCGCAACCTGTTCGCCTTCGCCGGCCTGTTCCTCGACAAGGAGGGCGCCTTCGCCCCCGACTGGGAGGACGAGATCCTGAAGGCGGCCCTGGTCACCAAGGACGGCGCCGTCGTCCACCCCGCGCTTCAGTAGGGCGCGGGCCTTGTCGCTTCCACGCAAGCCCATTCAACCGAGGTTCTGACCATGGATGCGGTCGATCCCACAGTCTTCCGGCTGGCGATCTTCGTGCTCGCGATCTTCGTGGGCTACTACGTGGTGTGGAGCGTCACCCCGGCGCTGCACACGCCGCTGATGGCGGTGACCAACGCCATCTCCTCGGTGATCATCGTCGGCGCCCTCCTGGCCGCCGCCGCCCACACCGACGGCGGGGAGCTGACCCGCAATGTGCTGATCTCCAAGGGCTCGGGCGCGATCGCCGCCGCCCTGGCCGCCGTCAACATCTTCGGCGGCTTCCTGGTCACCCAGCGGATGCTGGCGATGTACAAGAAGAAAGAGAAGTAGGCGCGCCCATGAACGCCAACCTCGCCGCGCTCGCCTACCTCGTCTCGGGCGTGCTGTTCATCCTGGCCCTGCGCGGCCTGTCCAGCCCGGCCTCCAGCCAGGCCGGCAACCGCAACGGCATGATCGGCATGGCCATCGCCGTGGCCACCGTGCTGCTGACCCTCTGGGGGCAGGGGGCGCTGGACGCCCTGACGCTGGGGCTGATCGCGGCCGGCGTGGCGATCGGCGGCGTGATCGGGGCGGTGATCGCCAAGCGCGTGGCGATGACCTCGATGCCCCAGCTGGTGGCCGCCTTCCACAGCCTGGTGGGCCTGGCCGCCTGCCTGGTGGCGGTCGCGGCGATCCACACGCCCGCCGCCTACGGCATCGTCGATGCGGCCACCGGGCACGTCCACCTGATCTCGCTGGTCGAGCTGTCGCTGGGCCTGGCGATCGGGGCGGTGACCTTCACCGGCTCGGTGATCGCCTTCGCCAAGCTGAACGGCAACATG
>JAESGR010001058.1_pt1 | contig 11165 bp, 11 predicted proteins | sample 9269771 | NCBI WGS metagenome assembly JAESGR01 (sample SAMN15739572, study PRJNA653492) | algae metagenome | isolation source: Chroococcus sp. CMT-3BRIN-NPC107 and co-occurring heterotrophs from well... | place: USA: Clark Mountains Wilderness, California | collected 2010-04-18
GCGGCCGTTCACCGGTGCGACCCACTGGCCGCCGATGAAGTTGTCGTAGCGGGCCGAGAACGGCGCCTTGTTGGACGAGCTCAAGAATTCCGGCTTGTTCATCGCGTATCCTCCTGATTCTTATTCGTGGCGGCAGCGGATGGCAGGCGGCCGGTCAAATCAAGGTGGACTTTTGGCCTAACCAGCGTGCCGTGCCTGCCCATCCTAGTCCTGAACATGGGCGCTGGCGATCCCGAGGCAGGCTCACCGCGTCGGTTCGGCAGCTTGGCGAGGGATGGCATGTCGGGGAATGAGACGTGCCGTGAGGCGCCTGGCGGCGCGCTCGTCAATCCTCGGCCCGGTGCGGTCGCAGCCGTCCCTGCGGAGCCAGATTCCGGTTGGACGGCCGTCGGGCTCGACGTCGAGGACGAGGCGGGTCCCGCCTTCGGTCCTGAACACGCGGTCGCTCTCGGGCGTCAGGGCGAGCGGCGGGTCGTCGCCGAGCCGCATGACGAGCCGTCCTTCGCTCCAAGCGAGCGCGAGGATGGTGCGGGCGCCGAGGCGATAGAACCCGACGTAGCGGGCCAGAACGTATTCCGCGATCGCGATGTCCGATCGCGCAGGCTCCCCGAAGTAGAGCGCCGCGAGCCCTCGGGACATGGCCTGGGCGGGCGCGGTCTCGGTGTTCGACAGGACCGCGACGGTGAGGCCGGCGTCGGGATAGGAATCCTTGATCGCCACGAAGCCGGGGACGGCTCCTCCGTGCGACCACAGCCTCCGGCCATAGGCGGTCCCGACATACAGGCCGAGCCCGTATCCGTAGCCGTAATCCGAGACCATCGCGGCCTGGGACGCGGTCGACATCACCCGACCCGAGACGAGCGCACGGTCCCAGGCGACGAGGTCGTCGACGCTCGCCACGAGATCGCCGGCACCCGCTGCGACGCCGGCCGCGAGTGGCGGCGCGTTGCGCCAGGCTCCGCGGGCATGAGCATAGCCCGCGGCACGGCGCGGCACGATCGAGCCGGGATCGCCGTCGGTGATGCCGCCGAGGCCGAGCGGGCCGAGGATCGCGTCGCCCAGGTAGCGCGCCGCGCTGAGGCCGGTGACCCGCTCCACGAGGCTCGCGAGCAGGACGTAGCCGGTGTTGCTGTACTCGTGCCCGGCTCCGGGCGGGAACAGCACCGCCTCCCGCTCCAGCAAGGCCACGACCGCCCGGGGCGTGCGGTCGATCCGCGAGATGACCGAGGGGTAGTCCGGCAGGGCCGTGAGGTTGGGGATGCCGGACGAATGGTTCAGGAGCATCCGCGCGGTCACCCCCGACCAGGCGTCGGGAAGGTCCGGCATGCACTCGGAAACGGGCCTGTCGAGGCGAAGGCGGCCCTCGTCGACGAGCCTAAGGATCGCCGCGGCCGTGAACTGCTTGGTGATCGAGCCGATCCGAAACCGCGTCTCAGGCGTGTTCGGAACCGCCCATTCCCGATCGGCGAGGCCGTAGGCGCGACGAAACAACGGGCGGCCGCCTTCCGCGACGATCACGGCACCCGAGAAGAGCCCGCCTCCGGCATGGGTTTCGACGAAGGCCGCGGCCCGGTCCGGGAAGTCCGGTCCCGCCGCGCGAGCACGTCCCGAGACAAACAGGCTCGGGAGGGCGAGCGCGCCTCCGGCAAGAAGCGCGGCGACGTCGCGGCGTGAGGGTCCTGGGCGTGCGGCGTCGCACGCGGCGGCATCGCCGCCCGGCGATCGTGGATCTGCCATGCGCGCCACCCGATTGCCAACCCAACCCCCGAGGCTCAGCAACCGTTTCGTCTTCCGAACCCCCGAGGATCCGCCGCGGTGACGCCAGCACCCGAACCCATGCCGTCCGTCCAGAGGTCCGGGACGAACCCGTCCCGTCCGGGTTTCGGCGAGTTCGTCGGCATCGTCGCGCTGATGATGGCGGTGACGGCCATGTCGATCGACAACCTGCTGCCGGCCTTCCCGGTCCTGCAGGCGCATTTCGGCATCGCCGATCCCAATCGGCTCCAGCTCCTCGTCTACGTCTACATGATCGGGTTCGGCGTGGCGCAGATCGGCTACGGACCGCTCTCCGACAGCTTCGGACGCCGACGGGTCCTGCTCGCCGGGCTCGCGATCTACGCCGTCGGATGCGGTCTGGCGATGATCGCGCCGAGCTTCGAGTGGCTGGTCGTCGCCCGCGTGGTCCAGGGCGTCGGCGCGGCCGCCGGCCGGGTGCTGGCCACGGCCATCGTGCGCGATCGCTTCTCCGGGCGGGAGATGGCGAGCGTGATGTCGCTCGTGATGATGGTCTTCCTCATCGTGCCGATGCTCGCACCCGCGATCGGCGGCGTGGTGCTGCTCTTCGGCTCCTGGCACTACGTCTTCCTGTCGATGTTGGCGCTCGCCGGCATCCTCGCCCTCTGGTTCGGCGTGCGGATGCCGGAGACCCTGCACCCGGAGTACCGGCGGCCGCTCTCGATCTCCACGATCGGCAGCGCGATCCGCACGACCCTGCGCAACCGCGTCGCCGTCGGCTACGCGACCGCGCTCGGCCTGCTCACGGGCTGCATCATGGGCTATGTCGGCTCGGCCCAGCAGGTGTTCGATACCGGCCTCTACCATCTCGGCGCCTGGTTCCCGCTCGCCTTCGGGCTCGTCGCGGGAGCTATGGGCGCGGCCACGCTCGTCAATGCCCGCATCGTCGGCCGGCTCGGCATGCGGCCGGTCTCCCATGTCGGCCTGTGCCTGTTCGTCGGCGTGGCGATCGTGCAGGTCGGGATCGGGTTGGCCTATCAGGGTCGTCCCCCGCTCGGCCTGTTCCTCGCGGTGTTGGCGCTCAACCAGTTCATGATCAGCTTCGCGATGCCGAACTTCAACGCCCTGGCGCTGCAGCCGCTCGGCGCGATCGCGGGCACCGCTTCGTCCTTCCTCGGCTTCTACACGACGATCGTTGGCGCCTTCTTCGGCTTCCTCGTCGGGCACGCCTTCGACGGCAGCGTGCTGCCGATCGGCCTCGGCTATGCCGGCCTCGGCGGGCTCGCGCTTCTGGTGGTGGCCTGGACCGAGCGCGGCAGGCTGTTTCGCGGTGGGGTCGCGGGCTGAGCCTGCCCAAGCTTAACGGGTCCTTCAGGGAACCGGGCGAATTTCGGCCTCTCGCTCGGATGAACGGAGCCTCAAGCGTGATCAAGCGTGCCCATGACGTGCTGCTGCTCGCGTCCCGGCTCCTCCTGGCGAGCGCGCTGCTGCCGACGGGGATCGCCCGGGCGCTCAACGTCTCGGGCTTCGCGCTGACGCTCGCCGGCAGCGGAATGCCCGCACCGAACGCGGTGGCGACGGCGGCGGTCGTCGTGCAGGTGTTCGGGCCGCTCGCCCTCATCCTCGGCGTTCTGCCGCGGATCACGGGCCTGGCGCTCGCCGGCTTCTCCGTGGCGACCGCGATCGTGCTGCACGGGTTCTGGTCCTACACCGGGGCGAATGCGGTCGCCGAGCGCACCCTGTTCCTGGCCGATCTCGGGCTCGCCGGCGGGTTCCTGATCTACGCGCTTACCGGTCCGGGCGCCCTCAGCTGGCAGGGCTGGCGGCAGCGCGCGCCGCAGGCCTCCGCGAAGAAGCCGGCGGCCAAGGGCGCGACACGCCCCAAGCGGGCAGGGGGTCGTGCCCCGGTCCGCGCGGCGGCCTGATCCCGGAGATCAGCGCCCGCCCGCCTTGGCGGACCCGAGCCTCTGCCCCGAAACCTCCGCGCCGGCATCCGGCGCGAGCCGCCGGAAGGCGAAGAACGAGGTGAGGGAGATCAGCGCCACGACGAGAAACGCGGGCTGAAAATCTGCCGCCGCGATGTCCGTGCGCCCCTGCGCCTCCGCGGACCACTCGAGCGCCATGGCCCCGATCGAGACGCCGAGGCTGAGCGAGAGCTGCTGCGCCACGCTCGCGAGGCTGGTGCCCGCGCTCATGTCGCGGGTCTCGAGGTCGGCGTAGGCGATCGCGTTCACGCAGGTGAATTGCAGGGAGCGCACGCAGCCGCCGGCGAGCAGGACGCACAGGATGATCCCGTGGGGCGTCTCGGCCGTGAACAGTCCGTTGACCGCGAGGAAGCCGGAGGCGACGACCGCATTCACGAGCATGACACGCCGGAATCCGTAGATTCGGAGCATGCGCGGACCGATCATCTTGATCAGCAGGGCGCCCGCCGCGGCGGCGAAGGTGAGGAGCCCGGATTGCAGGGCGTCGAGGCCGAAGCCGATCTGCAGGAGGAGCGGCAGCAGGAAGGGGATCGCACCCGTGCCGATGCGGAAGAGGCTTCCGCCCGTCACCGCGGCGCGGAACGTCGGGTAGCGCAGGAGATCGAGGCGGATCACCGGATGCGCGACGCTTCTGGAGTGGAGGAAGTAGATCCCGAGCAGGAGGGCACCCGCCCCGAGACAGCCCCAGGACAGGATTTCCGGCAGCAGGTGCCGCCCCATCGAGGCCAACCCGAGCATCAGCGTCGCCAACCCGAGCCCGGAGAGCAGGAAGCCGACGAGGTCGAGCGGCGGCCGCTCGGGCTCGCGGATGTTCTCGAAATACACGCTCGCGAGCGCGATGCCGGCGAGCCCGATCGGGATGTTGATCAAGAAGATCCAGCGCCAATCCAGGCTGGTGACGATCAGCCCGCCCAGCGGGGGCCCGAGCACGGGGCCGATCAGGGCCGGGATCGTCAGGTAGGCGAGCGCGCTGACGAGCTCGCTCTTGGGCACGCTGCGCAGGATCACGAGGCGGCCGACCGGCACCATCATCGCGCCGCCGAGACCCTGCAGGAAGCGGGCGGCGACGAAGCCGGTCAGCGAGCTCGATGCGGCGCAGGCGATGGAGCCCGCCATGAACACCGCCAGCGCCGCCCGGAAGATCGTGCGCGCCCCGTAGCGGTCGGCGGCCCAGCCGCTGACGGGAATGAAGATCGCGAGGCTCACGAGGTAGGAGGTGAGCGCGAGCTTGAGCGCGATCGGATCCTCGCCGAGGCTTTTGGCGATCGCCGGCAGGGCGGTGGCGATCACCGTCGAGTCCGTGTTCTCCATGAACAGCGCGGTCGCGACGACGAGAGGAACGATCTGGGAGCGGCGCATCGGCGTCCGTTGCGGGAGGGACCGGCGCGGTCCGGCGCCTGGCCCGGACACCTCGTTCCGGAAGTCCCAAGGGTCAACCTCCGATCGAACGCCTCTCACCTCCGCCCAGGTCGTGGCAAGGCGGCAACAGGCACGCGCAAGCCGGCCCTCCGCCACCCTCGATGACCTTCCCCCATCCGGGCATCGTCCCTACTCTCCCCGCAATGGACAGCAATTTTGCGCCGGCCCGAGAGGGCAGGGCGGTTGGAGACGGCATGCGGTCGCGGTTCGGAAGTCGCCCGGGGTCAACCCGGCCCTTGTGGGCGTTGGGCCTTCTTTCCCTGTTGGCGGGCTGCGGCACGGTCGTCCTCAACGAGACCGGGTCGCTCAGCCGCTACGATCGGCTCGCCGCCAGCGAGGAGGTCGCGACGCGCGCCCGGCTCTACGCGGACCCCGCCGCACTCGCGCAGACCCGCACCGTCCGCATCGTTCCGACGCGATTTCCCGAGGCGGTCTCCGGCCCAGGCCTGAACGCCGTGGAGCGCCGGCTCATCGCGAACGCGGCCGACCGGGCGCTCTGCTACGAGCTCTCGCTGCGCTACGACGTCATCTCCACGAAGGCCGCGGACCTCACCGTTCGCGCCGCGGTGACCCGCATCGATCTGACCAACGTCCCGGCCGCGGGCGCGACGATCGCGACCTCGGCCGGCATCACGATCGCCTCGCAGGTCGGCGTCGGCTTCGCCACGACCGTCGGCCGCGTGCCGATCCCGCGGGTGCCCATCGGCTTGGGCAGCCTGACGGTCGAGGCGGAAGCCTTGGATCGGCGCAGCCGCCAGCGCGCCGCGATGATCTGGGGCGGGGCGGCGAACGCCTTCACCAACCAGGCCCGGATCTCGCCGGCGAGCGATGCCTACGATCTGGCAGGCGAGTTCGGCCAGGATTTCGGCACCTTCCTGGCGACGGGCAAGGACCCCTTCAAGCTGCCGATCGCGATTCCGACCTACGACCGCGTCCGGGTCACCACGCTCGGCGAGGCGCCGCTCGACCCCGATTGCGAAGCCTTCGGGCGCGCGCCGGGCGTCGACGGCATCATCGGCGACTATATCGGCCTGCCGCCGGACTGGACCGACAAGGGCCCCAAGGTCTCCGGTCCCGGCGCCTCCCGCCGATAGCGCGTCGCCCGCCAATTTATGGGGTGCGGGGCGATTGGCGTCTTTGCGCGGCCTTTCCCCCCGTGATACTGCCCCGTGCCAACTCGTTCACGCGGGTCTGCCCTCGCGGCGCCGCGTCTCACCGCTTTTCGGGAGTTGGTTCATGGCCGGCATCACGCCTCAGTCGATCACCGAGGGCCTGACCTTCGACGACGTTCTCCTGCGGCCGGCCGCCTCGTCGGTGATGCCGACGGAGGTGAGCGTCGCCTCGCGGCTGACGCGATCGATCGCCCTCAACCTGCCGATCCTCGCCTCGGCGATGGACACCGTGACGGAGGCGCCGATGGCGATCGCCATGGCGCAGAACGGCGGCATGGGCGTGATCCACCGCAACCTCGAGCCGCCGGAGCAGGCCGAGCAGGTCCGCCTCGTCAAGAAGTACGAGTCGGGGATGGTGCTGAACCCCATCACCATCCACCCGGACGAGACCCTGGCCGACGCCTTCAGCCTGATGAAGAAGAACCGCATCTCCGGCATCCCGGTGGTGGAGCGCGGCCCCAACGGCTCGCGCGGCAAGCTCGTCGGCATCCTGACGAACCGCGACGTACGCTTCGCGACGAACGCCAACCAGACCGTCGCCGAGCTCATGACCCGCGAGCGGCTCATCACCGTGCGCGAGGGTGTCAACCAGGAGGAGGCCAAGCGCCTGCTTCACCAGTTCCGGATCGAGAAGCTCCTCGTCGTCGATGATCATTACCGCTGCATCGGCCTGATCACGGTCAAGGACATCGAGAAGCAGGTCGCCTATCCGGGCGCCGTCAAGGACGAGCAGGGCCGCCTGCGCGTCGCCGCGGCGACGACGACCGGCGACAGCGGATTCGAGCGGGCCGAGCGCCTGATCGATGCGGGCTGCGACGTGATCGTGGTCGACACCGCCCACGGGCACTCGATCAAGGTGCTCGACGCCGTGCGCCGGGTGAAGCATCTCTCGAACGCCGTCCAGGTCGTCGCGGGCAACGTCGCCACGCGCGACGGAGCCCAGGCGCTCATCGACGCGGGCGCCGATGCCATCAAGGTCGGGATCGGGCCGGGCTCGATCTGCACGACCCGGATCGTCGCCGGCGTCGGCGTCCCCCAGCTCACCGCGCTGATGGAGGCCGTCGAGGCCGCCCACGAATCCGGCGTGCCGGTGATTGCAGACGGCGGGATCAAGTTCTCCGGCGACCTCGCCAAGGCGATCGCCGCCGGCGCCTCCGTCGCGATGCTGGGCTCCCTGCTGGCGGGAACCGACGAGGCGCCGGGCGAGGTTTTCCTGCACCAGGGCCGCTCCTACAAGAGCTATCGCGGCATGGGCTCGGTCGGCGCGATGGCGCGCGGCTCCGCCGATCGCTACTTCCAGGCCGAGGTCAGCGAGACCCACAAGCTCGTGCCGGAGGGGATCGAGGGGCAGGTGCCCTACAAGGGCCCCGTCGCTGCCGTGCTGCATCAGCTCGCGGGCGGCCTGCGCGCCGCGATGGGCTATGTCGGCGCCGCGACGGTCCCCGAGTTCCAGGAGCGGGCGCAGTTCATCCGCATCACCAATGCGGGCCTGCGCGAGAGCCACGTTCACGACGTCACGATCACGCGGGAGAGCCCGAACTACCCGAGCCGGGCGTGAGATCGGAGGGCAGGCGCCGCGAAGACGCGACGTCGGTGGCCTATGCGACGCATCCTGGGGCATCCGTCCGTCCAGGGTGCCCGCGTCTTGCGGGTGGACCATGACCGTACAAGCCATCCTCGCTCCCGTCTTCGCGCAGGTGCTCCTCACCTTCGCCCTGCTGTTCTGGACGGGCCGCGTGCGCTTCGCCGAGGTCGGGGCAGGGCGCGTGCGGATCGGCGACATCGCCTTGGGCGAGCGGAACTGGCCGGCCAAGGCGCAGCAGGCGGCCAACGCCTTCTCGAACCAGTTCGAGCTGCCGGTGCTGTTCTACGGGCTCGTCGCCCTGGCGCTCTACACGCGCAAGGCCGATCTGCTCTTCGTGGTCCTCGCCTGGGTCTTCGTCGCGAGCCGGATCGTCCACGCGGGCATCTACGTGACCTCGAACCGTGTGGTCCGCCGGTTCCAGGCTTACGCGGTCGGCGCGCTCGTCCTCCTTCTCATGTGGATCATCTTCGCGGTCCGCATACTCGTCGCCCCGCTCGCGGTCTGACGGTCGATCCGGCTGGTTGCGCCCGCGGCGCGCGGCGCGCACATGATGCCGATCACTCCCGACCTGGGGTCCGGACGCGAGAAGGAATGTCCGAATGCGCGTGCTCGTCGTAGGGGCCGGTGCCACCGGCGGGTATTTCGGGGCCCGGCTCGCGGAGACCGGGCGCGATGTGACCTTCCTGGTCCGTCCCGCCCGCGCCGAGAAGCTCGCGGCGGCGGGCCTCGTCGTGAAAAGTCCGGTGGGCGACATCCATATCGCGAAGCCCGCCACCGTCACGGCGACCGATCTCAAGGAGGGCTCGCGCGAAGGCTTCGACCTCGTTCTCCTGAGCTGCAAGGCCTACGACCTCGACGGCGCGCTCGCCGACGTGGCGCCGGCGGTCGGGGAGGGAACGGCGGTCCTGCCCATCCTCAACGGTATGCGCCACCTCGACATCCTCGACGCCTGCTTCGGACGGGAGCGCGTCCTCGGCGGCTCCTGCTCCATCGTCGCGACACTCGGCTCCGCCGGCGAGATCCGGCAGATGAACGAGCTTCACACCCTGACCTACGGCGAGCGCGACGGGACGCGCTCCGCGCGCATCCTGGCCGTCGAGGCGCTGATGGAAGGGGTTCGCTTCCAGCCGAGGCTCAGCGAGGTGATCGGCCTGGAGATGTGGGAGAAGTGGGTGTTCCTGGCCACGCTGGCCGGCTCGACCTGCCTGATGCGAGCGACGATCGGCGACATCGTCGGGGCACCGGGCGGCCGCGCCTTCCTCGAGGGTCTCTACGAGGAGTGCATCGCCATCGCGACGGCGAACGGCGCCGTTCCGCGTGAGAAGCCGGTCCGGACCGGACGCGGCATCCTGACGGCGGAAGGCTCCGCCTTCACGGCCTCGATGCTGCGGGACATCGAGGGGGGCGGCAGGATCGAGGCCGACCACATCGTCGGCGACCTCATCGCCCGCGCGCCCGATCCGGAGGCCTGTCCTCTGCTGCGGCAGGCCTACACCCACCTCAAGGCGTACGAGAACCGGCGACGGCGCGAGCAGGCCTGACGATACGCGCCTTACCGCCGCGGGCCGGGCGAGCCGTATTCCAGCCCTGTCTTGGCATCGACGCGGGGCGGAGGCGGTGTCAGGTCGGGGGCCGGTGCGGTGGCGCAGGCTGCGATGCCGAGCGCGACGAAGCCGGCGAGGGCGACGCGGATGACGAGGAACATGACGGTTTCGAAGCTCCAGGCGTTGACGGAGGCGGCACGACGCGGTTCTGAGCCCAGATCACGCCGGAAGCGTGGCCATGTCGCGGCGAATGCCCTGAACGCGAGGACGTGAGACCCTGACCCCCGCCGCCCGCCTCTCCGCCGCCATCGACGTCTTCGCCGACATCGCCGAGCGCCGCCGCCCGGCCGCCGACGCCCTGAAGGATTGGGGCCTCGCGCACCGCTTCGCCGGTTCGGGCGATCGCGCGGCCATCGCCAGCCTCGTCTACGACGCCCTGCGCCGACGCGCCTCGGCGGCCTGGGTCATGGACGAGGACAGCCCGCGCGCGATCCTCATCGGGATGCTGCGGCTTCAGCACGGGCTCGCGGCGCCGACCGTTGCGGGCCTGTTCTCGGGCGAGCGCTTCGCCCCGGCGCCGTTGACGGAGCGCGAGCGCGAACGCCTCGAGACCGGGTCGCTGGCGGAGGCGCCGCCGGCGGTTGCCGGCGACGTGCCGGACTGGGTGCCTCCTGCTCTGACCGAGGTCTTCGGCCACGACCTCATGACGGAGCTCCGGGCGCTCGGCCGGCGCGCACCGCTCGACATCCGCGTCAACACGCTGAAGCGCGACCGAGACGCGGCCCTGGCCAGCCTCGCCCATCTCGCGCCGGCCCCGACGCCGATCGCGCCACAAGGCCTCCGCATCCCCCTCGGCGAGGACGGCCGCGGTCCGGCCCTCCACGTCGAGCCCGAATTTCTGGAAGGCTGGTACGAGATCCAGGACGAGGGCTCCCAGCTCGCGGCCCTGCTTTGTGGCGCGCGCGCAGGCGAGACGGTGGTGGACCTCTGCGCGGGGGGCGGCGGCAAGACCCTGGCGCTCGCCGCCGCGATGGAGAATTCGGGCCGGATCATCGCCAGCGACGACGATCCGCGGCGCCTGGCACCCATCCACGAGCGGCTGCGGCGCTCGGGTGCGCAGGCCGAGATCCGCACGCCCCGCGCCGGCCGGGCGCGTGCGGACGTGCTCGCGGATCTCGACGGAACCGTCGATCGCGTCCTCGTCGATGCGCCATGCACGGGGTCGGGCACGTGGCGGCGCAACCCCGACGCCAAATGGCGCCTGCGCCCCGGCTCCCTGGAGGCGCGCGTCGCCGAGCAGGCGCAGGTGCTCGATCGTGCCGTCCGGCTGCTCCGGCCGGGCGGGCGCCTCACCTACGTCACCTGCTCATTGCTGCCGCAGGAGAACGACGCGGCCGTCTCCGGGCTGCTCGGACGTTTCGGTGATCTGCATGTCGTCGAGGCGCGCGCGCTGGTCGACGAGATCGTCCCGCTCCTCGCCGAGCGGGTGAGGTTCAGCGGGCACGGGCTCCAGATGAGCCCCGCGCGAACCGGGACGGACGGGTTCTACGTGGCCAATCTTGAACGCCGGAGCTGATGTCCACACGTTCGACAGCGGTTCGGCTTGTCGGCCGGCCTGTTGCCGTGGAGCGGAGAGCCGGTTGCCGCTATCGTCGCGCGCCTGAGCACCGGCGCGATCGCGCGGTGAGGGGCGCCGCCGGAGACTGGGAATGCGACGCGGCAAGCG
>JAESGR010001059.1_pt1 | contig 11160 bp, 8 predicted proteins | sample 9269771 | NCBI WGS metagenome assembly JAESGR01 (sample SAMN15739572, study PRJNA653492) | algae metagenome | isolation source: Chroococcus sp. CMT-3BRIN-NPC107 and co-occurring heterotrophs from well... | place: USA: Clark Mountains Wilderness, California | collected 2010-04-18
GCGACTCGATATGCGCTACGCGCGCTCGTAGCCGCGCTGCGGCGCCGGAACCGGACTTCCAGGCCCCGTCCCGAACGCGGGCCCGCACCGCGCAGCGCCTGGCGTGGCGCTCGTGCCTATCACTGCACGCGCTCGCGTCGGGGTTCGGCTGCGCGCTCACCCCGACCTACAGTGACTGCCTGGTACCTGCCCGGAAGTCGACGTGGACGTGGACATGGACCGCGACGAGCTGCGCGTCTCGTCGAGCGGCACGAGTGCCACGCCAAGCGCTGCCGGAGGAAGAAAGCCCTGGATCCCCACCTCCGCGTCGGGTGACGGGACGTGCGACCTAATAAGACTTCGGCAGCCCCAGCACCTTCTCCGCGATGAAGCTCAGGATCAGCTGGGGCGTGATCGGGGCGATGCGCGGGAGCATCGCTTCCCGGAACCAACGCTCCACGTGGTACTCCTTGGCATAGCCCATGCCGCCGTGCGTGAGCACCGCGGTCTCGCAGGCGCGAAATCCCGCTTCGGCGGCGAAGTACTTGGCAGCGTTCGCCTCGGCCCCGCATGGCAGTCCCCGGTCGTACATCCACGCGGCGCGCTGCACGAGCAAGGTGGCCGCTTCCAGCTCCACCCAGCGCTGCGCCAGCGGATGCTGGATGCCCTGGTTCTTGCCGATCGGCCGGTCGAACACGATGCGCTCGCCGGCGTACTTCGCCGCGCGTTCGAGCGCGACGCGCCCCAGGCCCACCGCCTCGGCCGCGATCAGGATGCGCTCCGGATTCATGCCATGCAGGATGTACTCGAAGCCGCGGCCCTCCTCGCCGATGCGGTCTTCCAGGGGGATCTCCAGGCCATCGATGAACAGCTCGTTGGAGTCCACCGCCTTGCGCCCCAGCTTGTCGATCTCGCGCACCTGCACGCGGGCGCGATCGAGATCCGTGTAGAAAAGGCTCAGGCCTTGCGACGGCTTCGCCACCTGCTCCAGCGCCGTCGTGCGCGCGAGCAGCAGCATCTTGTGCGCGACCTGCGCGGTGGAGATCCACACCTTCTGCCCGTGCACCACATAGCGATCGCCCTGCCGCACGGCCGCGGTGCGCAGCTTGAGCGTGTTGAGTCCGGTGTTCGGCTCCGTCACGGCGAAGCAGGCCTTGTTCTCGCCGCTGATGATGGGTGGCAACCAGCGCCGCTGTTGCTCGTCGCTGCCGAAGACCACGACGGGGTGCAGCCCGAAAACGTTCATGTGCACGGCGGATGCACCCGACATGCCCGCACCGGAGGCGGAGATCGTCTCCATCATCAGCGCCGCCTCGGCGATGCCCAGCCCCGCGCCGCCATGCGCCTGCGGCATCGCGATGCCCAGCCAGCCCGCCTGCGCGATCGCACGGTAGAAGTCCTCCGGGAAGCCGCCTTCCTGGTCCTTGCGCAGCCAGTACGCATCGTCAAAGGGGGCGCAGGCTTGCCGCAACGCGTCGCGGATGGCGTGCTGGTCGGGTGTGAGCGCGAAGTCCATGGGCTCGCGCGATTGTGGATCAGACCGGCCCGGGCTGGCGCGCCTCGGCCGCGAGGCGATCGCGATCATCGGGGTGCGCGATGGCGATCATGCGCTGCACCCGCTGCGCGAGCGACAAGTTGCGCAGGTCCGCGATGCCATGCTCGGTGACGACCAGGCCGGTGTCGCTGCGCGAGGTGCTCACCGGGCCGTTCAGGCGCGCCACGATCGTCGACGTGCCGCCGGCCGTGCGCGAAGGCAGCGCGATGATCGGCAGGCCGCCGCGCGAGGCGCGCGCGCCGCGCAGGAAGTCGGTGGCGCCCCCGACCGCGCCCACGTACACGCCGCCCGCCACTTCCGAATTGATGTTGCCGGTGAGGTCGACCTCGATCGCCGCGTTGATCGCCACCAGCTGGTCGATGCGCGCCAGCGTCGCGTGCGCATGCGTGTAGTCGGCAGCCCGCAGCTCGATCGCGGGGTTGCGATGCGCGAAGGCATTGAGCGTGCGCGTTCCCATCAGCACCCCGGCGACCGAGACGCCGGCGTCGATGCTCTTGCGCGCGTTCGTGATCACGCCACGGCGCATCAGCTCGCCGGCGGCGTCGCCCATCGCGCCCGTGTGCAAGCCGAGGTCGCGCCGATCCCCCAGCTGCGCGAGGATGGCCTCCGGCAGGTTGCCGATGCCCACCTGCAACGTGGCGCCGTCCTCGACCAGGCTTGCGACGTTGCGGGCCACCGCCGCTTCCGCCGGATGTGCCTTGGCCGCCGGTGCTTCCAGCGGCGGCCGGTCGGTGTGGATCACGTAGTGGATGTCCTCCGCGGTGAGTGCGTGCGGCCCATGCGTCGCAGGCGCCTGCGCATTCACTTCGGCGATCACCACGCGGGCGCGCCGGATCGCGGGCACGAGGTAGTCGCCCGCCAGCGAGAGGCTGTAGCGCCCCTGCGCATCCGGGGGCGCCACCTGCAGCAGCAGCACGTCCACCGCGAACTCGCCGCTGCCCACCATGCGCGCGAAGTCCGCGTAGTGGCAGGGCATGACATCGAGCAGGCCTGCCCTGGACAGCAGGCGGTTGCGGCCGGCGCCGCAGTAGGAGACGAAGCGCACGCGGTCCGCATGCGCCGGCTGCACGGCGTCGGACCAGGAGATGCCGACGTACGCGGTGAAGGTGCCGATCTCGGCGCGCTGCGCCACGAGGGCACCGGTGAGCGGCGTCGCTTCCGCGGACGCCTGCCCCCACATCACCACGTCGCCGTCGCGGACGATGCCGGCCAGGCGCGGGGCGCTGGGGTCGAGCTCGATCACGCGCCGAAGCGCACGACGGCGCGCCCGCGCACGCCGCCGGCGATCAGCCGCTCGCAATGCGCCTGCAGCTCGCTGAAGGGGATGGTGTGGCAGATCTCGCGCGTGTGGCGCGGACACAGGTCGCCGCCGGGCATCATGCGTTGCCACACGTCCCCACGCGTGGGCACCGGGTGGTTGGCATTCACGCCCACCAGCGAGACGCTGCGCAGGATGAAGGGATAGATCGAGGTGGTGAAGGTCTCGCCGGCGGCATTGCCGAAGGCGCACACCACGCCCCTTTTCTGCATCGAGCGCAGCAGCTTGTCCAGCGGCGCGCCACCGACGACGTCGATCGCGCCGGCCCACAGCTGCTCCTCCAGCGGCTTGTCGCCGGTGGTGAGGCCGTCGCGGCCGATCACTTCCCTGGCGCCCAGCATCTTCAGGTATGCGTGCTCCGACTCCTTGCCGGTGCTCGCGACCACGTGGTAGCCCAGGTTCGCGAGCATGTCGATGGCGAACGAGGAGCTGCCGCCCGTGCCGCCCGTGACGACGACCTTGCCCTTGTCGGGCGTCACGCCATGCTTCATCAGTTCGTCGACCGCGACGGCCGACGTGTAGGCGGCCAGGCCCATGCCGACCATGTCGAAGGGCTCGCTGCCTGGCGGCACGCGGCCGATCCATTCGGCCGGCACGCGCACGTACTCGCTGTAGCCGCCGTCGCGGCGCATGCCGAACTCGCGCCCACCCTGCACGGTGACCTTGTCCCCCGGCTGGAAGGCGGGATTCTTCGATTCGGCCACGGTGCCCGCGACCTCGACGCCAGGCACGCAGGGAAAGCGCGAGATCACGTTGCCCACGCCGGTGACGGCGCGCGCGTCCTTGTAGTTGACCGCGGCGTATTCGGAGCGGATGACGACGTCGCCCGGGTCGAGGTCGTCGATGCTGTTGTCCACCATGCGGCTGACGCGCCGCTCGCCTTCCCGGTACAGGCGCAGGGCCTTGAACTTCATGGGGCTTCCTTTCGCTGCTTCACCGCGCCGGCGGCGATGAGCGTCTCGATCTCGTCGGCCGCCACGCCGAGTTCCGCCAGCACTTCGCGGCTGTGCTCTCCGATCGCCGGCGGTCCGTGGCGCACGCGCGCTTGCGCGTCGCGATCTCCGAGCGCGCCGCCGGGCATGCGCACCACGCCGGCGTCGACGTTCTTCATCTCCACGATCACGCCGTTGTGGGCGAGCTGCGGCGATGCCGCCAGCATGTCGTAGTCCGCGATGGGCCCGCAGATGATGTCGGCCGCCTCCAGCTTCTCCTGCCAGGCCTCGGAGCCGTGCGCCGCCAGGCGCCCGGACAGCACCTGCATCAGCGCATCGCGGTTCTTCACGCGGTTGGCGTTGGTGGCGAAGCGTTCATCGACCGCCAGCCCGGGATCGCCGATCACTTCGCAGAACTTGGTCCAGCGGTCCTCGTGGTAGGCCGCGATCATGATCCAGCCGTCCCGGGTCGGATACGCCTCGTTCGGCGCCGAGTAGGGCGCGGCCGAGCCGCTGCGCACCGGCTTCTCGCCCGAGGAGAGGTACGAGGCCACGGCCGACTGCTGCAGCATCACCGCGCTGTTGTACAGGCTGATGTCCAGGTGCTGGCCCTCGCCCTGCGTGTCGCGCACGCGCAGGGCCGCCATGATGGACGTGGTGGCGAGGTACGCCGTGGTCATGTCGGCCACCGGCACCGGCACCTTCATCGGCGCCGACCTCTCCTCGCCGATGCTGCTCATGAGGCCGGACACCGCCTGCAGGATGCCGTCGACGCCGGGCTTGTCCTTCCAGGGGCCGGTCTGCCCGTAGGCGGACACGGAGCAGAACACCAGTTTCGGGTTGATCGCACGCAGCGCTTCCCAGCCGATGCCCAGGCGCTCCATCACGCCCGGTCGAAAGCTCTCCAGCACCACGTCCACCCGTGCGGCAAGCCGCCGCACCAGCGCGGGCCCTTCCGGCTTCTTCAGGTCGATCGCCAGCGAGCGCTTGTTGCGGTTGAAGCTCATGGAGACGACGGACTCGCCGTTCTGCCAGGGCGGCCCGAGCTTGCGGCCGATGTCGCCGCCGGGCGCTTCGACCTTGATGACGGTCGCGCCCAGGTCGCCGAGCAGCATGCCGCAGGTGGGGCCCGCGCCGACCTGCGAGAAGTCGAGGACCGTGACGCCCCGCAGGGCGTCATTCACGTTGGCCATGCGGACCTCAGTCGACCTTGATGTTTCCGATGTCCTTGAAGGTCTTCTGCCAGCGCGCCATGTCGCTCCGGAGCAGGCCCGCCATCTGGTCGGCGTTGAGGTAGTTCACCTCGAAGCCTTGTCCCGTGAGGCGGTCGCGCACGTCCGGCGTCTGCAGCGTGCGCTGGATGTCGGCGGACAGGCGATTCACCACGTCGCGCGGCGTGCCCGCCGGCGCCAGGATCGAATACCACAAGGGCACCTCGAAGTTCGGCACGCCCGATTCCGCGATCGTCGGAATGTTGGGCGCCGCCTGCGAACGCCGGGACGTGGTGACGCCCAGTGCCTTGAGCTTGCCGGCCTTGATGTGCTGCTCGACGGAAGCCATCGTCGCGATCGCGCTTTGCACCTGGCCCCCCAGCAGGTCGGCGATCGCCGGGCCGGTGCCCTTGTACGGCACGTGCGTGACGTTGATGCCGGCCGCGTGGTTGAACACCTCGAACGCAATGTGCTGCGGGGTGCCGCCGCCCGGCGTGGCGTGGTTGAACTTGCCCGGGCTGGCCTTGGCCAGTGCGATGAACTCGCGCACGTTGTTGGCGGGCACCGAGGGATGCACCACCAGCACCATGGGCACCGAAGCGGCCTGTGCCACCGGCACGAAGTCCTTCTCGATGTCGAAGGGCAGCTTGGCCTGCAGGTACGGATTCATCGTGACCTGGTTGGAGGCGATCACGATCGTGTAGCCGTCGGGCGGGCTCTTGGCGGCGACGTCGGTGCCCAGGTTGCCGCCGGCGCCGGCGCGGTTCTCGATCACCACCGGCTGCCCCAGCAGCTCGGCCAGGCGCGGCTGCATGGCGCGCGCCAGGATGTCGTTGCCGCCGCCAGGCGGAAACGGCACGATGAAGCGGATCGGCTTCTCGGGAAACTTCGATTGCGCCAGCGCGGCGGGCGCGACAAAGGTGGAGGCGGCAAGCACGGCCAGCGCGGCCACCCGGACGAGGGATTTCATGGACATGTCTCCTGGCAGGCTGTGGCGCCTGCTCGTACGCACGAAACGGTCAGAATAGCAGGGAACCAGCATGAACTTTCCCACCTACGAAACCATCGCCCTGCAGCCGCGCGGCACCCACGTTCTGCTTGCCACGCTGGACCGCCCGCCGGTGCTCAACGCGCTGAACACGCAGATGGGCCGCGACCTGCAGGACCTGTTCTCGCGCATCACCGCCGAGCCCGGCGGCATTCGCTGCGTCGTGCTCACCGGCGCCGGCAAGGCTTTCTGCGCCGGCGGCGACCTGAAGGAGCGCGACGGCATGAGCCAGGCGCAGTGGCAGGCCCAGCACGAGCAGTTCGAGCGCGGCTTCGTCGCCATGCTGGAGTGCCCCACGCCCGTCGTGGGAGCGGTCAACGGGGCGGCGTTCGGAGGCGGCCTGGAGATCGCGTTGTGCTGCGATTTCCTGTATGCGGCGAGCACGGCGAAGTTCGCGCTGCCGGAGGTGAAGCTCGGGATCATGCCGGGCGGCTGCGGCACGCAGAACCTGGCGCGCGCGGTCGGCGAGCGCCGCGCCAAGGAACTCGTGCTCACCGGGCGCCCCTTCACGGCGGCCGACGCCCTCGCCTGGGGCGTGGTCAACCAGGTCTGCGAGCCCGACAAGCTGCTCGACGACGCGCTGGCCGCGGCGCAGGCGATCGCGGACAACGCCCCACTGTCGGTGAAGCAGGCCAAGAAGTCCATCCACTACGGCCTGCAGGTCGACCTGCTCACCGGCTACCGCTTCGAGATCGAGGCGTACAACCGCCTCGTGGACACCGAAGACCGTCGCGAAGGCGTGCGCGCCTTCAACGAAAAGCGCAAGCCGGACTTCCAGGGACGCTGAGCGCGGCGCGTCCGTCCAACAGACGGCGCGACCGGCGGTCGCGGCTGCCGGACGGCTGGCAGCACGCGTGAACTGCACGGCGAGAGCGGCTTCCATCGCCACCCTGCAGCGCGTTGCCCCGCCCGCGCTCGGCCACAATGAAACGAGAAGTTTCAAGGCTCACCATGCAGGACACCACCGCCGATTCCGAACTCCCGAGCACCCTCTTCCTGGAGGCGGGAAGCGCCGAGGAGGAAGCGCGCGTCGACGTGGCGCTGCACACGCTGTCGGGCCGCAGCCTCTGGCGGCAACGTTCCGCCGTCGGCCTGTCCGAGCCGGTGATCATGATGGTCGACGACGAGGACCTGAACATCGAGATGACGCAGGCGCTGCTGGCCGACTTCGGCTACACGCGCTTTTCATCCACGACCCGGCCCGAGGACGCGCTGGCGCTGATGCGCAGGCAGGTGCCCGCCGTGCTGCTGCTGGACCTGAGCATGCCGCGCATGGGCGGCCTGGAGGTGCTGGCCGCCATGCGTGCCGACGCGCTGGTGCGGCACGTGCCGGTGATCGTGCTGACCGGCAGCACGGACCCGCAGACGAAGCTGGCCGCCCTCGGCCTGGGGGCGATCGACTTCCTGTCCAAGCCCGTCGACGGCGGCGAGCTGGCCCTGCGCATCCGCAACACGCTGGCCGTGCATGCCTACCGCGAGTTCCTCACGCAGCATGACAGCCTGACGGCCCTGCCGAACAAGCGGCGCTGCCGCGCCTTCGCCACCGAAGCGCTGGAAGAGGCGACCCGCGCCGGGCACCGGGTGGCCGTGATCCACGTGGGCATGGACCGCCTGGGCCGCATCAACGACGCGCTGGGCCGCACCGTGGGCGACCAGTTGCTGCAACGCATGGCCAAGCGCCTGGCCAGCTGCGTGCAGACGGAAGTGGACGGCGCCCTCAGCTCGCCCGAGCGCGACCCGACGCTGTTCCGCATCGACGGCGACGAGTTCGCGATCGTGGTGCCGGCGCTGGACGACATCGACGCCATGGCCGCGTTCCTCAGCAAGCTGCTGGAGGACGCAGTGGTGAAGTACCAGCCGCGCGGTGGCGCCGAGCTCACCGTGACCTGCAGTGCGGGCGTGGCGGTGTTTCCCAACGACGGCGACACGGCCGAAACGCTGTCGCACCACGCGGGCCTGGCGATGCACCATGCCAAGCGGGCCGGCGCGCACCGCTGCGAATTCTTCAGCGCTTCGCTCAAGGACGAGGCGATGCGCGAGCTGCCCTGGGCGGCGGACCTGGGCAAGGCGCTGAAGCGGCGCGAGATCGACCTGCTGTACGCCCCGCGCGTGCAGCTGGCCAACGGCCGGGCGCTGTCGCTGCAGGCGACCCTGCGCTGGCGGCACGCCTCGGGCCAGGTGCTGCAGGGTGACGAACTGATGAAGGCGGCCGGTTCCGGCGAAATGCACCTGCGGCTGCTCGAATGGTTGCTGGACCAGCTGCGCAAGGACACCGCGGCGTGGCAGGAAGCCGGCCTGCAGCCGCCGCGCATCGCGGTGAAGGTGTCGCTCGCGCACGTGCAGCCGCTGCAGCTGTCGCAGCTGGTCGATGAAGCGAGTGCGTCCGGCCTGGACATCTCGAAGCTCGCGATCGACCTGCAGCACGTCGCTTCGGTCGAAGGCATGGGCGCGCGCGACTGGGCGCACCTGGCGGCGATGCGCTCGCGCGGCGTGCGCTGCTGCCTCGACGGCTTCGGCGTCACCGGCACGGTGTCGCACCTGCGCCGGCTTGCCTACGACGAGGTGAAGCTGGACGCGTCCTTCCTGGCCGATCTCGAGAGCGACACGTCGATCGGCACCATGGTGCTCGGCATGGCCGACCTCGCGCGGCGCATGCGGCTGGCCTGCGTCGCGACCGACGTCGACACCCCGGCGCAACTGGCCTTCCTGAAGAAGCACGACTGGCCGCTGGCCCAGGGCCGCGCGGTCGGCGAGGCTGTGGATGCCACGTCGGCGGGGCCCTGGCTGCAACGTTCGCGCTGAATTCAGCCGCGCCGGTGCGCCCGGCTGATGATCTCCTGCTGGACCTCGGCGATCTCGCGCGCGCGTGAGGTGCGCGAGCCGTCGCAGTGCTCCTGGCGCGGGCAGTTCGTGCTGCGCGGGCAGATGATGCGCGCCGGCCGCTCCAGTGCCTGCGGCACCCAGTCGATGTTCAGCACCTTGGCGGCGCCGCGGATCGCCTGGGCGGCGGCGTCCGGCACGCGCGCTTCCCCGTGTTCGCGCAGGCACGCCTGGGCGATGCTGTCCACCAGCGCGTCCGCATCGGGCGTGTGCGAGCGCAGGGCCGGCACCAGGTCGATGCCCACCGAGAGCACGTGCGGGTTGCCGGCCATGTCTTCCGTGCGGCGCGAGTGGCACACGTACAGCAGGAAGTGGTCGCCATCGCGCAGCACCGAGATCTGCGATCCGGCATCGGCGCCGCGGGTGCGATCCAGCATGCGGAACACCGCCCAGTGCGGGCACGGGTCGGTGACCTGCGCCATGTTGCCCCAGGGCAGCGGGATGCCGTTGCCCCGGTAGACCGCGCGCAGGTAGCCCGGCGGGTAGGCGTCGAAGAAGTGCCAGTACGGGTACGGCGACACCTTCGTCATGCGCCGCATCATCACCGCGGGCGTCAGCTCGATCTTGTCGCCGGCTTCGATGCGGTAGCTCTCGCGCGTGAGGAAACGGCGGAACGGCTGCTTCGGCGCGAGCAGCGCACCGGCGAAGAAGCTGCACTCGAAGTCGCGCCAGGCGTGCAGCACGTCCTCGGGGCTCAGGCCTGCCGTCGGCCCATGCGGGCTGCCGCCGATCTCGCCGCCGGTCGCGTGCGCCGACTTCAGCCCGTCGCCGCCATGCAGCACCTTGTGCGCCAGGTGCGATGCCAGGTCGAACTTCAGGCGCGCGGGGTGCGCCTGCAGCGCGCGATTCAGGTACACGGTGTCGGGCGCCGAGAAGAAGGACCGTAGCACGCTGCGCATCTCGGTGTCGCGGTCGCGCACGCGCACCGCCTGGCGGTCGAACCACTCGATCTTCAAGCCGTGGTGGCGGCAGAGCGCGAGCAGGTCCTCGACACCCAGGGGGAAGCGGCGCTGCCCCACCTCCTCCGCCGCGCGCTCGAGGTCCGGGTAGTCGTTGCGCGAGATCTCCTGGTGCGAGCGGATCAGCAGGTGTGCGAACTGGCGCCCGGTCGTGCCGGTCTGCGCCAGCAGCTCCGGCACGGCCGCCTGCAGCAGCTCGCGCGAGAACAGGAACGCCGGCTCGAAGGGCACCGGCGGCGCCCCGCCCGGGCGCTTGACCGTGATTGCCGGCTCCGCCGCCTGGCTGCCGTCGAGGAACCACGCCGGCTCGCGCTGGAACAGCGTCGACAGCAGGCCCAGCACCTCGTTGGACGGCACGCGCTTGCCGCTCTCGATCATGCTGAGGTACGAGACCGAGGGCGCCCGCTCCGCATCCACCTGGATGCAGCGGGCCGACAGCTCCTCCAGCGTCAGGCCGTGCGTCTTGCGCAGCGTGCGCAGCTTGCTGCCCAGGAAGTGCGTGTTGCGGGCGATGCCCATCACAGGTCCTTTTGTGAAATTGACTGAGTGAAATTTCCTCGGTGAAATTTACAGCATCGGCATGCCCAGAATGGGGACATCGCGGGCGCCTGCGCCCTGCCCCGGTTCCTTTGTCTCTGGAGCATCCATGTCGAACATCCTCATCCTGGGGGCCTCCTACGGCTCCCTGCTCGCGACCCGGCTCGCGCTGGCCGGGCACAGCGTGTGCCTCGTCTGCACGGCGCCCACGGCCGAACTGATCAATCGGGAAGGCACCGTCGTCCGCTTCCCGGTGAAAGGCCGGGCGGAGCCGGTGGAAGTGAATTCGGGCGAACTGGCCGGGTCCGTGCGGGCCGCGCCGCCGCAGGATGTGCAGCCGGCCGGCTTCGACCTGGCCGTGCTGGGCATGCAGGAAGCGCAGTACGCGCAGCCGCAGGTGCGCGCCCTGATGCAGCGCATCGCCCGCGTTGGCATTCCCTGCCTGGCCATCATGAACATGCCCCCGCTGCCCTACCTGCGGCGCATTCCGGGGCTGGATGTCGACGCGCTGCGCGACTGCTACGCCGACGCGCAGCTGTGGGACGCCTTCGATCCGGCGCTGGTCACGCTGGCCAGCCCCGACCCGCAGGCCTTCCGGCCCGCCGACGAGGGCAAGAACGTGCTGCAGGTCGGGCTGCCGACCAACTTCAAGGCGGCGCGCTTCGAAAGCGACGCGCACACCGCCCTGCTGCGCCGGCTGGAGGCGGACATCGAGGCGGCGCGCTTCGGCCCCGAAGCGAT
>JAESGR010001060.1_pt1 | contig 11145 bp, 6 predicted proteins | sample 9269771 | NCBI WGS metagenome assembly JAESGR01 (sample SAMN15739572, study PRJNA653492) | algae metagenome | isolation source: Chroococcus sp. CMT-3BRIN-NPC107 and co-occurring heterotrophs from well... | place: USA: Clark Mountains Wilderness, California | collected 2010-04-18
GGCCGGGTGGCACCGACCGTGACGCTCATGCCGGATCGCGCGATACCGCTTTCCCGCGATGCCATCAGAAATCGACGGATGCGGACAGGATGACGGTCCGCGGTGCCCCGACCGCGAGGAAGCCGCTCGCGGCCGACGCCCAGTACGAATCGTCGAGGACGTTCTCGACGATGGCGCGGAGCACGACGGGCTTCCCGTTCACGCCCTCGAAGGTGTAGCGCAAGCCGGCATCGAAGCGGGTCCAGTCGGGGACCGACTGGGTGTTGGCCTGGTTGTAGAACATGCTGCTCGTGTAGATCGCCCGGCCTGTCAGCGTCAGCCCCGGCGCCAGCCACGGCGGCAGGTCGTACTCGCCGTAGAGGTTGAACGCCACATCAGGGACGCCGGGCGCGGCGTTGCCGTCGAACTGGCCTCTCGCCGCGTTGGCGAGTCTTGCCGTGTTGACGAGCTTCGCGTCGATCAGCGTGAGGCCGCCGAGCAGCCGCACGCCCGGGATGACCTCGCCGAACACGTTGAACTCGATGCCGCGGTTGCGCTGGAGCCCGCTGACGGAGAAGCGCCTCGTGGTGGGGTCGGTGAAGGCGCTCGGCTGCTCGATCTCGAACAGCGAGGTCGTGACCGAGACCGTGCCGAAATCGTACTTGGCGCCAATCTCCTTCTGCCGGTTCACGGTGGGAGCGAAAACCTCGTTGGCATTGATAGCCACGGCCGGCGCGGCCTGCCCCGGCACGAGAGCCTCGATATAGTTGCCGTAGAACGACAGTGAGTCGAAGGGGCTGATCACGAGGGCGATGGCCGGAGTGATCTTGCCCTCCTTGTACTGTGACGTCGGGTTGCCCCTTGTCGGCCCTGGAAGTGTCACAAAGCCGTTCTGGTCGATCTCCTGGTAGCGTCCTCCCAAGGTCAGGAGGAAGCGGTCGCCGCCCAGCGAAAGGGTGTCGGCCACAGCGATGCTGCGCGCGGTGAGATCCGCGGCGATGGGTTGTCCGCCGGAGCGTGGGAATGCGATCGTCGGGACCGAGCCGAACGGCAGGTAGACCGGATCGTAGATGTTGGTCTGGTAGCTCGGCAGCCGCGGTGCGACGCTGCCACCGCGGAAGGTCGCGTTGTAGGACTCGACGGCCGAGACATTGAGCTGGTGACCGATGAAGCCCGTCTGGAACTCGGAACGAAGCCCGACCTCGATGCTTCGCCCCTGTATCTCGGTCGGAGCAATGGACAGCGTGTTGGTCGCCTGGCCCGTCGGACGCGTGATCTGGTAGGATGACGACAGGGAATCCTCATTGTAGCGCATGACGCCGCCCGCGGCGTAGATCGTCGTGTTCGGCAGGAGATCGTACTCGACTCGACCCGCTAGCATATTGTACCTCGAGTCGTAGTACTCGAAGGAGTTCGACGTGTTTCGACGATTGTTCGGGGCGCGGGGAATGACAGTATTCGCGGCCGCCGAGTTGAACAGCGACGTTGGTGCCGTGACGTTTTGCGTCGAGCGGGTCAGATCGAGCGCGGCGCGGAACTGGTCGCCGCGATAATCGAGGCCCACCGCGAGATTGCTGACCTCGATCGCGTTCTTGTCGAGCGGGGTGTCGCCGTTGCGGTAGGCGCCGTTGAAGCGCACGCCCCATTCCTTGAATGTGCCGAAGCGGCGACCGAGGTCGACATGGGTGCCGATCTGCGAGTCGCTGAAATAGCTCGTCGTGACGCGCGTGAGGGGTTCGTCGAAGGCGCGCTTGGGAACGAGGTTGATCGTGCCGCCGACGCGGCCAGTGCCCCCGCTGAGAAGCGCGGTCGGGCCGAGAAGGACCTCGACCCGCTCGAGGCCTTCCGTGAAGCTGCGGCGCGGGTTGGCGATGTAGAACAGGCCGTCGAAGGCGGTATCGAGGTTGGTGACCGAGTAGCCGCGGATGAAATACGAGTCGCGCTCGCTGTAGGGCGGGGCGTCGTTGCGCACGGATGGGTTGTTCTGGATGACGTCGGCAACGGAGCGCGCCTGCTGATCCTCGATCAGCTTCCCCGTGTAGCCCGTCACGTTGAAGGGAGTCTTCTGGACGGAGCGGTTGCCCAGGAAGCCGACCCGGGTTCCGGACCCGACCTGCCCACCGGCGTAGGGGACGGGGGGCTGCCCTACGGTTCCGGACGATGGCGGTTGGCCCGTCGCCACGCCGCGTCCCTGGCCCTGCCCCTCGACGCGCAACTCGTCGAGCGTCACCGCATCCGCGCGCTGCGCGCCGAGCTGGACGTAGCGTGGATCGACGGGCGTGATGGGCGCGGCGCCTGCAACGAGCTTCGGTCTCCGGGGGGCCTTCGGCTTGGACGGTTGGACCTCGCCTGAATCCCTCACCACTTCCGAAGCATGGGGGCGCGCCGCGTGGTCCGCGGTCTCGTCCCGAGCGGCCGCCGCCTGGGCCATCACCCCGATGGACACGCCAGCGAGGGCAATCCGCACCTTCCGCCTGTGTGACCCGCCTACGCACGACGCCATTCCGAACCCCTGTGATCTGCCGACCGAGCAACCCACTCCGCTCGATTGCTGGGCCACGAAAGGAAACTTCCGGGATTATGCAACTCTCACAATAGGTTAGACATCTTCTAGTCTGGCGTCGCGAAGCTGGGCAAGCTGCTGAACTTGCAGATGAATTGCTTCGCTACAGAGGAGCGTTCGAAATTAGAACAGCTATAAGATGTAGATTATTTAAAGGCCGCGTTGCGCAGGAGCAACATGGTGGCGGATCCATATCTGGAAGTATTCTAATCAAAAATACTTCTGAAGCGGGCTGTTTATTCGGAACATGATCGGTTCATTGTGGTTGGCCCCGGTCAGCCGAGGTTGTTCTCGTGGAGCGTCGCGGGGCGGCAGGCCCATGGCGACGGTTCGACCGTGGGGAGCTCCGAACCATCCCCTGTCCTTGGGGTCACCGAGGATCGTGAGCCGGAGCCTCGACGAGCGCGAAGGCGGAGCAGCGTGACACGGCGACGTGATGAATAGCTCGAATGTCCAAATCGCGTGCAAAAGCAACATAGGGCTTCATTGACCCAGGACGACCCTAGATTCAGAACAATTCTAATAAGATTGTTGCCGCTTGACGTCGGAAACGAATTCTATCAACACGCGCTCTAGTTCGTGAAAACGCCGGGAGCTCGCAGACTCGTGAGAATTAACACAAGATCGCGCTCCTTTTCTGGTCAATACAGGGCCAATCTGCCCTCTTCATTGCGTAACCTGCCGTCCTGCTTCCCGCGGCCGCGGCAATGAGTTCGCAACGACTGGATTCCGGAGCAGGGGGGCGGTCGGACACCGTCCTGGTCGGCGACGCGCGGTCGACCAGGCCCTCGTCCCAGCACCTCGCCGAGGCTGCGGCCTTCCGCAGTTTCGCCAACGGCTACCTGCGCGAGATCGATCCCGGCATCCGGGTCCGTCATGCCCTGCCGGACGGCCCGCCCGCGCATTGCGTGGAATGGAACCTGCGCAGCCAGCGCCTCGCGATCCGCGCCGAGATCCGCTCGCCTTCGCTGTGCGGAGCCCAGGGCTTCGGCCGCCTCTGGACCCGGCACCTCCACGAGCCGCGCTGGCGCAACGTGGCGCCGATGCGTGCGATCCAGGAGCTTCTGGGCGAGGCCTATGCGCGGGTGGACGGAGGATCGAGCGAGACCGCTCGCGGGCGCGAGCTGGAACTGCTCGGGCGCATCCTCGACAGCTACCGCGAGACGGCCCGGCAGCTCGACCTCGCGGGACGGGAACCGGGCGAGGATACGAGCTTCATCGGGGCCGAGCGCGCCCTCGTCTTCGGTCACTGGCTTCACCCGACACCCAAGAGTCGGCAGGGTCTCACCCCCTGGCAGGCGCGCACCTACGCGCCGGAGGAAGCCGGCACCTTCCAGCTCGCCGTGTTCGCCGTCGACGGGACCATAGCCCGGCACGAGTCGGCGGGCCCTCGCTCCGCGCCCGAGATCGCGCGGGACCTTCTCTGCGCCGACGCCGCCCGACTGCCGCTGCGCCCCGGCGAAATCGTCCTTCCCATGCATCCGCTTCAGGCCGAGGCGCTGATGCTGCAGCCCCACGTCGCAGCAATGATCGATGCGGGCCTGCTGCGGCGCCTCGACGCCGTCGGGCCCCGCTTCACGGCGACGTCGTCCCTGCGAACCGTCTATGCGCCGGACTGCGCCTGGATGGCGAAGTTCTCGCTTCCGGTCACGCTCACCAACTCGCTGCGCGTGAACCGGCTCGCGGAACTCGAAGCGGGCGTCGCCATGGCCCGGCTCCTCGCGCAGAGCGGGTTCTCCGCTCGCCATCCCGCCTTCCGGATCATCGCCGACCCGGCCTATCTCACGCTGCACTGCCCCGGCCGCGAGGAGAGCGGCTTCGAGACGGTGTTTCGCGAAAACCCGTTCCGGAACGGAGCCGAGCGCGGCGTCGCCACCCTCGCGGCGCTCACCGCCGAGCCCCTTCCCGGACGCCCCTCGCGCCTCGAAGGTCTCCTTCGCCGGATCTGCGGCGACGCAGGCGAGCTCTCGCGCGCCGCCCGGACCTGGTTCGGCCTCTACCTCGACTGCATGCTGGAGCCCGTCGTCGCCCTCTACGAGGAGCAGGGCATCGCGCTCGAAGCGCATCAGCAGAACGCGCTCCTCGACGTCGCCGCCGGCTGGCCGCGTCGGGGCTTCTACCGCGACAACCAGGGCTTCTACCTGTCCCAGGCCGCCCGCCCCCGGCTTCTGCGGCTCGCGCCCGAGACGGCCGCCATCGCCTCGCTCTACTTCGACGATTGCGAGATCCGCCGCCGCCTCGCCTATTACCTCGTGGTCAACCAGATCTTCGCCGTCGTCGCCCGCATGGGGCATGACGGGCTGATCCGCGAGGAGGTGCTGCTCGACGATCTCGCCGCCCGGCTCGAGGCGATGGCACGCCGCATGACGGGGGCGGGCCGGGCCTTTGCCCGCTCGGTGCTCGACGGGCCGACCCTCTGCACCAAGGCCAACCTGCGCGTGCGCCTGTCGGACCGCGACGAGCTGGCCTCGGGCGACGGCACCGGCAACTACATCGACATGCCGAACCCGCTTAGGCTTCGCGCGGCGGCTCGGAGCGAGGCCGGCCGTGCCCTTGCCTCTTGAGCCTCGGCGCCGGCCGGAGGAGCGCGTCCTGCGCCAGCTCGCGGAGGCGATCCTGTTCGAGGGCCTCGCCGACATCGACGCTGCCCGCGACGGAGCGTCCGGAGAGCTGGAATGGCGCGTCGGCGCGCGCCGCTTCCGCGCTGCCGGCGCGATCGGCCCCTTCGGCCGCCCTCGCCTCGATCCCTCGACCCTCGAGATGGCCGAGGCGGAGGCCGCTTGGCGCCCGGCCGACCTCGCCGGGCTCGTGGACGTCCTGCCGGCCCTGCCCGAGCACCGGGAGCGGTTGCTGGCGGAGCTTCAGCAGACGGTCGAGCTCTGCCGCTGGAATTCCGAAAACTTGTCCCCGCCGGATCGCCGCACCCTGCCCTTCGCGGCCCTCGACGGGGCGGTCTCGGAGGGACATCCCTACCATCCCTGCTTCAAGGCGCGCACCGGCTTCACGCTGGCGGACCACCGCCGCTACGGGCCCGAATGCGCCCAGCCGTTCCGCCTCGACTGGCTGGCCATCCGGAGAGACGCGATCACCCTCTCGCTGCCGGGCGCCGAGGCCGCGTTCTACCGCGCCGAACTCGGCGGCGACTGGGACGTCCTGGCCCGCCGCCTCGCTGAGGCCGGGCATTCCTTCGAAACGCACGCCCTCCTGCCGGTCCATCCCTGGCAGATGCGCTGGCTGGAAGAGGGCGCACTGCGGCCCTGGCTGGCCGAGGGCCGCGCCGTCGCCCTCGGCGCTGCCGGCGCGCGCTACTGCGCCAGCCAGTCCCTGCGCACGCTGCACAATCTCGACGACCCGCGCGCCGCGAGCGTGAAGCTCGCCCTGAGCGTCGTCAGCACGTCGAGCCTTCGCACCCTCGATCCCCACTTCGTGCTGACCGGGCCCGCCCTCTCGGATTGGCTGGCGGGGATCGTCGCGGACGACCCGCTGCTTCGCGGTCGCTACCGCATGGACGTCCTGCGGGAATACGCGGCCGCGCTCGCCGACCGGGACGGACCGCTGAAGGGCCAGCTCGGCGCGATCTGGCGCGAGAGCCCGGTCCTGTCGCCCGGCGAGTCCGCCGTGCCCTTCAACGTCCTGGCGACGCGCGAGGCGGACGGCGACGCCTTCGTCGCGCCCTGGCTCGCGCGTTACGGCCTCGCAGCCTGGCTCGACCGCCTGGTCGAGATCGCGGTCCTGCCCGTCTGGCATCTGCTGGTGGCGCACGGCGTCGCGCTCGAGGCGCACGGCCAGAACATGATCCTGGTGCATCGCCAGGGCTGGCCGGAACGGGTGATCCTGCGCGACTTCCACGAGAGCGCGGAATACGCCGTCGACTTCGTGTCCGACCCCGCCCGTGTCCCGGATTTCGGCGCCATCGACCCCGCCCATGCCGGCCCGGCGGACGATCGCTTCCACGCCATGCGCTCGGCCTCGGTGCTCGCCGAGCTCGTGACGGACAGCCTGTTCGTCTTCAACCTCTGCGAGGTCACCCATCTCCTGGCGCAGCGGCACGGCCTCGACGAGGCGGATTTCTGGCGCCACCTCGGCCTCCGGCTGAAGCGTCATGCGGCGGAGCACGGGCTGGAGGATCGCCTCGCTCGCCTCCGGATCGACGAGTCTCGGCTGCGCGTCGAGGCGCTGCTCTCGCGAAAGCTCGGGCTCGACGAGTCGCGGTGCAGCCGCCTCGTACCCAACGCCCTGTTCCCTCATCCCAAAGATCCCTCGGGAGACTTCATGATCGAGATCGACGGACGCACGATCGGTGCGGACGAGATGGAGGCCACCATCCGGCGCGTCGAGGGTCAGGCGCGCCTGCGCGGCGGCAGCGGCGAGCGCGTCGCCGCGCGTTTTCGTGATACCGCCGAGAGCCTCGCCTTCATCCTCGCCGCCCGCCGGCTCGGCGCCACGCTCCTGCCGATCCATCCGGCCCTGCCCGACGAGGGGGCGCGGCGGCTCGCCGAGCGTGCGGGCTGCCACCGCCTGTTCCTCGACACGCTCGACGGCGAGGTCCTGGCAAGCGCCCCGCCGCCCGTTCCGGGCGAGGGCCAGCTTCTCCAGATGAGCTCGGGCACCACGGGCGAGCCCAAATGCATCGCCCGCCCCTGGAGCGCGGTGGAGCGCGAGATCGAGAGCTACGTCGCGACCTTCACCGAGCCGGACGGCATGACACCGGTGATCGCCTGCCCGATCACCCATTCCTACGGACTGATCTGCGGCCTCCTCGTCGGGCTGCGCCGCGGCCGCGCGCCGGTGATCGTGGACACCACCAACCCGAAATACCTCCTGCGCCGCCTGCGCGAGATCGAGCGCCCGCTGCTCTACACCTCGCCGGCCCTGCTCCACACGCTCGCCCGGCTCCTGCCCGAGGGCGAGCAGATCCACGCGGCGATGGTCTCCGGCACCCTTCTCCCCGCGCCGTGGTTCGCGGCCATCCGGGCCCGTGTCCGCCACCTGTTCCAGCAATACGGCTGCTCGGAAGCCGGCTGCATCGCGGTGAATCCCGATCTGCGTCGGGCCGACGCGATCGGCTATCCGCTGCCCCATCACCGCGTCCGGGCGGGCGCCGAGGCGCCGGCGGAGATCGTGGTCGAGGGCGAGGGCGGCACGATCCGCACCGCCGATCTCGGCTACCTGCAGCCCGACGGCATGCTGGTCTTCGTCTCGCGCAAGGACGACACCATCAACGTGTCGGGCCTCAACGTCTATCCCGGCGAGGTCGAGGACGTCGTGATGGCGATGCCCGGCATCACCGACGCCGTCGCCTTCGCCCGGCCCGATCCCTTCGCGGGCGAGCGGGTGACGCTCCTGTTCAGCGCCGAGGCGCCGGTGCCGCCCCGCGCCCTGCAGGACTGGTGCCGCCGCTGGCTCGCCGGCCACCAGGTGCCGGTCGAGGCGGTGCAGGTGAGGGCGATCCCGCGCCAGGCCAACGGCAAGATCTCCCGCCGCGAGGTGGCCGAGCGCTACCGAAGCGGCCTCATGGGCGACCTCCTGGCGGAGGCCGTGGCATGAACCGGGACAGCGTCGTCGAGGCCATCGGCACGATCCTGCGCGAGGAGATGAATCACCCCCATCTCGATCGCTTCGGGCCAGAGGCGCGGCTGAACGAGGACCTCTATCTCGACTCCGTCCAGCTCCTCCAGCTCATGCTGGCGCTGGAGATGAACCTCGCGCTGTCGATCCCCGAGGAGGCGATCAGCCGGCAGGACGTCTCGACCGTGGCCGACCTCGCCGCCCTCCTCCTGCCGGATGCGGGGGACGAGCCGGCAACCGCGCCCGAAGCGCCGTCCGCGGGCGTCCACGGCGAGATGCCCTACGACCTCAAGATCCACTGCTTCGTCAGCTGCCTCTGCGACGGGCTGAAGACGCGCGGCATCGACCACCGCCCCTTCTACTTTCTCATCTGGGACGCCGAGTTCGCGATCACCGACGGGTCGAGGCTCGCCTACCATTCGGACGCGATGGACCACGAGTCCTTCCGCTACTGGTTCGAACGGCTCTACGGCGTGCCGCTCCACGCCTGGTACGACCATTCCCGCTCCAAGGACGAGAACGTCGCGACCCTCCTCGAACGCCTGGAACGGCGGGGGCCGGAGGAGTGCATCATGGTGATGCTCGACATGTTCCACCTCCCCGAGCGCGAGAACAAGTTCAACCAGAACCCCTTCCCGCACTACCTCATGGTGGAACTGACCGAGGACCCCGCCCTCTGGCAGGTCCGCGATCCCGACTTCCGCTGGGAAGGCTTGATCGAACGCGACAAGCTCCTGAACGCCATCCGCCAGCCGAGCGTCGCCGGCGGCTACCAATTCGATCCCTCGCTCAGTCGCCCGCCGGCGGATGCGGATCTGGCGGCCTTCTTCGAGGCCTGCTTCCGGCCCGATGCCAACCCGCTGATCGACGCGGCGCGCGCCATCGTCTCGGCCCATGCCGAGGGGCGGGGCGGACTGCGGCTCGCCGATCTCGGGGACGCGTTGCGCGAGCTTCCCGTGATCACCATCCGCAAATGGGCCTACGAGCACGGCTTCGCCTTCTTCTGGCGGGCGCTCGCCTGGCCGGACCGCGACTTCCAGCGGATCTGCGACGAGGTCGAGGTGCTGGTGAACGGCCTCACCGCCCTGCACTACGCCGTCCTGAAGCTCGCCAAGACCGAGGACTCGGCGCAGGTCGCCCCGGTGCTGGCCAAGCTCGACGCGCTCGACGCGGTCGAGTTCTCGCTCAAGCGGCAGCTCGGGGACGCCTACGCGGCATGGCGCGAGGCCCGCCCCGGTCTCGCGACGCCCCGGCGCGAAAGGCGGATCGCATGAGGGTCTCGCTCTGCACGATCAGCTTCCGCCACCACCTCCTGTCGATCGGCGAGATCGCCCGGTTCGCCCGCGGCAGCGGCTTCGACGGCATCGAGCTCTGGGGCGTGCACGCGCGCAATCTCGGCCCCGGCGATCACGGCGAATGGCTCGCGGCCTACGGCCTGCGCGTGCCCATGCTGAGCGACTACCTGCCGCTCGACGCAGCCCCCGAGTTACTGTCCGAGCGCACGGCCGGGCTCTGCCAAATCGCCGAGCAGTGGCGGGCGCCGAGGCTTCGCACCTTCGCCGGCACGAAGGGCAGTGCCGCGACCTCGCCCGAGGAGCGCTCGGCTGTCGCGAGCCGTCTGCGGATGGCGGCGGGCCAGGTGGCCGATCACGGCATGCGGCTCCTCGTCGAGACGCACCCCAACACGCTCGCCGACACCACCGCCTCGCTGACGCGCCTCCTCGAAGAGGTCGATCACCCGGCGCTCAAGGTCAATTTCGACGCGCTGCATGTCTGGGAAGGCGGCGACGATCCGCTGGCGGTGCATGACCGCCTCGCCGGGCACATCGACTATTACCACCTCAAGAACGTCCGGGCCCGGTCCGACCTCTCCGTCTTCGATCCGGCCAACGTCTACGCCGCGGCCGGCCGGCGCGAGGGCATGACCGGCCTGTTCGAGGGTGCGCTGGATTACCGGTCCTTCCTGGACAGCCTGCACCCGAACGCCGAGGCCTCCCTCGAATGGTTCGGCGACGCCTGCTCGTCCGTTCTGCCGGCCGATCTCCTTGCGCTTCGGAACGTCACCGCGAGACGCCGCAACGAGCTGGCGTTCCAGATGGACATCGCCGGGTGATCGCATGTCCCTGGAGGCCTTCGGCATGACGTTGCTCACGCGGTCCTGGGCTGATGAGGTCGGTATGGCGCGTCCCCTCCCCCTTGTGGGGAGGGGTTCGGGGTGGGGGTGGCTGGGTGACCCTGCTGCGGAGGCAAGCGGAACCACCCCCATCCCCGGCCCCTCCCCACAAGGGGGAGGGGAGAGCCGCACGACCTTTCAGACCACCATCCACCATCCGGAAGTAGCCATGCCCCAATCCCGTGCCGTCGTCCCCACGCCCCATGCGAGCCGCTACCTTCAGCAGCTCTGCAAGCATTGGGCGCACCGGTTCGACACCACGTTCACCGATTCCGACGGCCGCATCGCGCTGCCGCTGGGCGAGACCCGGCTCAACGCCAGCACCGACGCTCTGACCATCGATCTGACGGCGGAGGACCCCGCCAATCTGTCCGGCCTGCGCGACGTCGTCGTGCGACACGTGGACCGCTTCGCGTTCCGCGAGACGCTCCGCTACGAATGGACGGAGGCCGCCCCCGGCGCGCACGAGGCGAAGGAGCCGTCGCAATGAGCCACGCCGACGGCAGGACGGACGTCATCACGCGCGCCATGCGTGGGGAGGATGCCTCGGACCTCTTCGAGATCTACAATCAGCCCGCCTTCCGTTTCGGGACGCTGGCGCTGCCTTACGAATCCTTCGAGGCGGTCAAGAAATGGGCGGAGCCGCGCTCGCCGCGCGACCTCCACCTCGTCGCGGAGCTCAACCATCGCGTCGTCGGCGCGGCGGCCCTTCGTCCCTTCTACGGACGGCGCGCGCACGCCGCCGAGTTCTGGCTGGCCGTCCACGAAGACTTCATGGGGAGCGGCATCGGCTCCCGTCTCCTCGCGGAGATGATCGACACCTCCGACAACTGGCTCAACATCAACCGGATCGAGATGACCG
>JAESGR010001061.1_pt1 | contig 11135 bp, 8 predicted proteins | sample 9269771 | NCBI WGS metagenome assembly JAESGR01 (sample SAMN15739572, study PRJNA653492) | algae metagenome | isolation source: Chroococcus sp. CMT-3BRIN-NPC107 and co-occurring heterotrophs from well... | place: USA: Clark Mountains Wilderness, California | collected 2010-04-18
TCGGCGAGGTCTTCACGACCCTCCACCGGTCGAGCTTCGGCGTGGACCAGCTGCTCGAGCCGACCGCGCCGGCCGCAGGACACCGCAGCGCGCACTTCGCCGACGTCATGCGCGCCGTACCGGCCACCGTCGTGTTCCGAGCCCGCAAGCAGGGGAACTGACCGGGCGGCGCGCGACGCCGCCCGGTCAGTTGCCGCTCAGTCCGCGATCGAGCGCTGGTAGGCCCGCACCGCGAGCGGCGCGCACACCAGGACGATGCCGACGACCCACAGCCAGGTGTAGGCCACGGGGTGGGCGATCGACCACGGGTCGCCCGGCTGCACCGGCGTGTTCGGGTTGTCGAAGAGCTCGCGCAGCGCGTCGGAGAGCGTGGTGACCGGGTTCCACGCCGCCACGGACTGCAGGGCGTCGGGCATGGACGACAGCGGCACGAACGTGCTGGCCACGAACGTGATCGGGAACAAGGCGACGAACGCGATGCCGGTGACGCCCTCGGGCGTGGCCACCACGCTGCCGAGCAGCACGCCGATCCAGATCATGGCGAACGAGAACGCCAGCATCAGGGCGTAGGCGCCGAGCGTGTCGATCAGGTCGCCACGGATGCGCCAGCCCACCACGTACCCCGTGATCGACATGAGCGTGATGGGCAGCAGGGCCTTGATGACGTTGGCCACCGCGTGGCCGCCCAGCACCGCGCCGCGGGCGATCGGCAACGACCGGAAGCGGTCGACCGCCTGGTTCTTGCGGTCGTTGGCGATGCTGAGGGCGACCCCGAAGGCGGTGAACACGATCGTCTGGGCCATGATCCCGCCCATCAGGAACTCGCGGTAGTCCTGCGCCGAGCCGGAGCCCCCGTTGCCCGGGATCTCGATGGCGCCGCCGAAGACGTAGGCGAACATCACCACGAACATGATCGGCTGGATGGTGGCGTCGCTCAGCTGCTCGGGCTGGCGCTTCATGTGCACCAGACCGCGGCGGGCGATCACCCACGTGTCGTGGAGCAGCCCGCGCGACGGGTGCAGCACGGCCGGCTCACGACGGGGCGCGGCCGGCGCCGCCGTCTCGGTCGGCGTGGGGGCGGTGGGGGCGGTCACGGGGCGACCTCCTGGGGGGTGCGTTCGGTGTCGGGTTCCTCGCCGGCGTCCATCGGGAGGCCGGTGAGGGTGAGGAAGACCTCGTCGAGGGTGGGCTGGCGGAGGCTGAGGTCCTCGACCTCGTGACCGGCCTCGGCGAGGGCGTTGGCCACGGCGGCCAGGCCGGCCACGCCGCCGGTGGTGGGGGCGGTGGCGGTGCGGTTCGGTCGGTCGACCACCGGTGCCGAGCCGGTGACCCGGCCGAGGATCTCGGCGACGTCGTCGAGGCGGGCCTGGTCGGCGAGCGTGATGCCGATGTTGTCGCCGCCGACCTCCCGCTTGAGGCTGCGGGCGTCGCCCCGGGCGATGACCGTGCCCCGGTCGATCACCAGGATGTCGTCGGCCAGGCGGTCGGCCTCCTCCAGGTACTGGGTGGTGAGGAGGATGGTCACGCCCTCGTCGAGGAGCGTCTCGAGCACCGCCCACAGGTCGTTGCGGGCCCGGGGGTCGAGCCCGGTGGTGGGCTCGTCGAGGAACAGCACCTCGGGCCGGGCCACCAGGGTCGCGGCGAGGTCGAGGCGACGGCGCATGCCGCCGGAGAAGGCCGAGGCCACCTTGCTCCCGGCGTCGACCAGGTCGAACTGGGCGAGCAGCTCGGTGGCCCGGGCCTTGGCCTCGCGCCGCGGGAGCTGGTGGAGCTCGCCGATCATCACCAGGTTCTCGTGCCCGGTGAGGAGCGGGTCGACGGTCGCGTCCTGGGCCGCCAGGCCGATGCGGCGGCGGACCTCCGTCGGCTGCTGGGCGACGTCGAACCCGGCGACCGTCGCCGTGCCCTCGTCGGCGCGCGACAGGGTGGTGAGGATCCGCACGGCCGTGGTCTTGCCGGCACCGTTGGGCCCGAGGACCGCGGTGACCGTGCCGACCGGGACGGCGACGTCGACGCCCCCGAGGGCGGTCTTCTCGCCGAAGCGCTTGACGAGGCCTCGGGCCTCGATGGCGTGGGGGGAGGTCATGTCGTGCGGTGCTCCGGGGCTGCGGGTCGATCGGTGGTGCGGGGTTCGGGGGGTCGTGCTGCGGGAGTGTGGTGGTTCGAGCCCACCTGAGGTCAAGAGCCCGTCGGGAGGTGGGGACCGCAGCGGGTCCCCGAACTCATCGGCGACGACGACGATCCTCCGGCCCGCCGACGCCCCGGGCGCGCCGACCGGCCCGCCGCTGCCATGGTGCCCGACCGGCGCCGGGCTTCCTCCACCCTTTTCGCAGGGCCCGCCTCAGGAGGAGGCGGCGCGCTCGGCCCACCAGGCGTCGAGGCGCCGGTAGGCCTCCTCCTCGCCCAGCGGGCCCTCGTCCAGGCGCAGCTCGAGCAGGTGGTCGAGGGCCTGGCCGACGTGGCGCCCGGGGCCGACCGCGAGGTGGTCCATGACCTGTCGGCCGTCGAGGTCGGGGCGGATGGCCGCCAGCTCCTCCTCGGCCTCGAGGGCGGCGATCCGCTCCTCCAGCTCGTCCATGCGCCGGGCCAGGCGGTCGGCCTTGCGCTTGTTCCGGGTGGTGCAGTCGCAGCGGGTCAGCTCGATGAGCTCGTCCAGGTGGTCGCCGGCGTCGCGCACGAAGCGCCGCACCGCCGCGTCGGTCCAGCCCATCCCGTAGGTGTGGAACCGGAGGTGGAGGTACACGAGCTGGCGCACGGCCTCGATGTCGTCGTTCGAGTACTTCAGGGCCTGCATGCGGTCCCGCGCCATCCGGGCCCCGACCACCTCGTGGTGGTGGAACGAGACGCCGCCCTCGCCGAACGAGCGGGTCTTGGGCTTGCCGATGTCGTGGAGCAGGGCGGCGATGCGCACGATCCGATCGGGGCGGGTCTTGGCCACGACCGCGAACGTGTGGGCGAGCACGTCCTTGTGGTGGTGGATCGGATCCTGCTCCAGGCGCATGGCCGGCAGCTCGGGGAGGAAGAGGTCGGCCAGGCCGGTGTCGACCACGAACCACAGGCCGGCGGACGGGTCGTCGACCACCAGGAGCTTGTCGAGCTCGTCGCGGATCCGCTCGGCGGACACGATCTCGAGGCGGTCGGCGTTCGCCCGCACCGCGGCCACCAGCTCGGCGTCGGGTTCGAGCCCGTAGCCGGCGATGAAGCGGGCGGCGCGCAGCATGCGCAGGGGGTCCTCGGTGAACGACACCTCCGGGGCGAGCGGCGTGCGCAGCCGACCGGCGGCGAGGTCCTCGGCGCCGCCGTGTGGGTCGACCAGCTCGGGGTCGGGCACCCGCAGCGCCATGGCGTTGACGGTGAAGTCCCGCCGGGCGAGGTCGTCCTCGATGTCGTCGCCGAAGGACACCGTGGGCTTGCGGGAGGCGGCGTCGTAGGCCTCCGCCCGGTGGGTGGTGATCTCGGCGTGGCGACCGGCGATCTTGGCGCCGATGGTGCCGAAGCGCTCGCCCTGGGTCCACACGGCCTCGGCGAGGGGCGCGACGATGGCCTTCACCTCGTCGGGCCGGGCGGGGGTGGTGAGGTCGAGGTCCGACCGCGGGCCGAGCTCCCGGCCGAGCAGCAGGTCCCGGACGATCCCGCCGACGAGGTAGAGCGGCTGCCCGGCCGCGACGAACGCGTCCGCCAGGGGGCGGACCTCGTCGAGCACGGGCTGCACGCGGGCGGGGATCACCCGACAGACGCTAGAGGACGACCTCGGGTCGCGACCCCACCCGATGGGCGGGCCGACAGCTGCTCAGCGCAGCGTCGAGAGCCCGGCCTGCTGCACCGCGATGCGGAAGTCCTCTGGGTGGGCGGCCCGGTCGAGCGCCTCGTCCAGCGAGACGTACTCGTCGCTGAACAGCTGGAACAGCGCCTGGTCGAACGTCGCCATGCCGTGGTAGTCGCCCTCGGTCATCAGCCGCTCGAGCACGGCCGGGTCGGCGCCGCCGGCCACGGCGTCGCGCACCTTCTGGGTCCCGACCAGGGCCTCCACCACGGCGACGCGGCCGCGGGCGTCGGCCCGGTCCACGAGGCGCTGGCAGATCACCCCGCGCAGCGTCCGCCCGAGCGTCTGGCGCACCGAGATCTGGAGGTGGGGCTCGAACCGGCCCACCAGCGAGGCGATCGTGTCGGTCGCCGAGAGCGTGTTCATCACGGCCAGCACGAGCCGGCCCGATGCCGCCGCCGACAGCGCCTCGTTCACCGACGGGGCGTCGGGGAGGTCGCTGACGAACACCACGTCGGCGTCCTGGCGGGCGACCCGGCGCAGGGCATCGGCCACGTGCGGCGTGTCGGCGCCGACCTCGCGCTGGCTCACGATGGCGAGCCGGTCGGCGTGCAGGACCTCGATCGGGTCCTCGATGGTCACGATGTGGCGGGCCTGGGTGGCGTTGATGTGGTCGACCATGGCCGAGGCCGTGGTGGTCTTGCCCGAGGCCGCCGGCCCCGAGATGATCACGAGGCCGTCGCGGCACCCGGCCAGCTCGGCCACCACGGGGGGCACGCCGAGGTCCGAGATGGCCGGCGCCCCCGGCACCACCCGGCGGATGGACAGGCTGACCGACCCCCGCTGGCGGTAGACGTTCACCCGGAACCGACCGAGCCCGGGCACGCTGTAGGCGAGGTCGGCCTCGCCCTTCGCCTTGAACTCGGCGGCCTTCTCCGGCGGCAGCATCTCGGCGGCCAGCGACTCGATGGTCTCGGGGGCGAGCGACGCCAGCGTGGTGCGCTCCAGGCGGCCGTTCCGACGGATGACCGGCGGGGAGCCGACCTTGACGATGAGGTCGGAGCCGCGCTCCTCGAGCAGGTACTGCAACAGGTCCACGACGTGGGTCACGGGGCTCCTCTACGGCCGGTGCGGGCCATCCGAGGGAGGACCCGTGGCCTACCTGTCGGCCAGGCGCTCCCGAACCTTGAGTGCGGCGGCGCAGACGTCGGCGCCAGGGCCGCCGGCGGTGGCGCCCTCGGGCCGGTAGGCGCCGTCGTCGACCAGCGTCGAGAGCACCGCACCGGTGCAGTCCGACAGGGCCTGGAGGTCGTAGCCCCCCTCGAGGAACAGCAGCCGGCGCCCGGGGTCCACCACGTCGACGAGCACGCGGGTGAGATCCGCGTAGTCGCCGGCGGACAGGCCGAGCTCGGTGATGGGGTCGCGGTGGTGGCCGTCGAAGCCGGCGGAGATGAGCATCCAGGTCGGGGCCCAGGCCTCGAGCTCGGGGAGGAGCACGTCATCGACCGCGGCGCGGTAGACGTCGCCGGTGGTGCGGGCCGGGAACGGCAGGTTCAGCGTGGTGCCGCGGCCGGCACCGACGCCCACCTCCGAGATGCGGCCGGTGCCCGGGTACATGGGCCACTCGTGCATCGAGACGTAGAAGACGTCGGGGTCCGACCAGAACAGGTCCTGCGTGCCGTTGCCGTGGTGGGCGTCGTAGTCGACGATCACCACCCGCTCGCCCCGGCGCGTGAGCGCCGCTGCGGTCACCGCCACGTTGTTGAGCAGGCAGAACCCCATCGCCCGGCTGGCCAGGGCGTGGTGCCCGGGCGGGCGCACCGCGCAGAACCCGGCCTCGCCCTCGCCTGCGTCCAGGCGGCGGACGACCTCGAGGCCGGCGCCCGCGGCCAGCGTGGCCGCCTCCCACGACGCCGTGCTCACGTGGGTGTCGCCGTCGAGGTAGCCGCCACCCGAGGCGCAGAAGTCGGCCAGGGCCTTCGTGTACGCCTCGGGGTGGACGAGGCCGATCTGCTCGGCCGTCGCCGCCACCGGGGCCACCGGCACCAGCGCCTCCCGGAGGCCGGCGGCGTCGATGCCCGCCTCCACCGCGGTGAGCCGAGCCGGGCGCTCCGGGTGACCGGTCCCGGTGTCGTGCTCGAGGAACCGCTCGTGGGTGGCGTAGAGCACCGGCATGGGCGCGAAGGCTACGACCGGCCCGTGCCGGGTGCGCCTCCGGCGGCCCGCTGTGGTCCCCGGGGGTGATGGCGGTGCGCCCGGGCACCATGCCCACCACGCCGTAGTCTCGGGGTCGAGTGCACGTCGAGATCCCACCCCGCGCGGGCCACCATGGCCATCGATGACCGGCGTCGCGCCCACCGCCGGGCGCTCCAGGTCTCGGCGTGGCGCGGCCACGACGACATCGCCGTCGTGACCCCGGCGCCCGAGCAGCCCCCGCCGACCGCCGGGCGCATCGCCGCCGAGGTCCACCACCTCCAGGACGGCGGCGTCCGGCGCGTCCTCACCGGCGCCCTGCACCAGAGCGAGCTCGGCCCGTTCCTGGCCAACGGCTTCGTCGAGCACGAGCGCCTCCACCTGCTGCGCCACGACCTCCGGCGGCTGCCCGACGTCTCGTCGCCCGTGCGCCTGCGCCGGGCGTGGGCCCGCGACCAGGCCGCCGTGCTCGACGTCGACGCCCGCGCCTTCGACCCGTTCTGGGCGCTCGACGGCCGGGGCCTCGACGACGCCATCCGGGCCACGCCGGCCAGCCGCTACCGGGTCGCCGGCGGGCGGGGCGAACCGCTGTGCGGCTACGCGGTGACCGGTCGCGCCGCCGACCGCGGGTACCTCCAGCGCCTGGCCGTCGACCCCGCCCGGCACCGCACCGGCATCGGCCGGGCCCTCGTCGCCGACTCCCTGAGCTGGCTGCGACGCACCGGCGCCCGCGCCGCGGTGGTCAACACCCAGGAGCGCAACGGCCCGGCCCTCGAGCTGTACCGGGCGTGCGGGTTCGTCGACGAACCGGTCGGGCTGACCGTGCTGGTCCTCGACCTCGCGTCGCCACCGCCACCGCCACCGCCACCGTGACCGGGCGGCGCGGCGCCCGTCGCCGATCCCTCGCCGCCGCGCCACGACGGCGAGCCCAGCGACGCACCCTGCGGGCAGCCGCCCTGGCGATCGCTGCGACCGCGGCCGTCGCCTCGCCGCCCGGGGCGGGCGCCGCGCCGGCCCAGGACCCTGCGGGCGGCCAGGCCGCCGACGCCACGATGCAGGTGGCCGCCCAGGACTTCGAGGTCGCCGCCGACGGCGACTTCCGGGTCTTCCTCGACATCGGCGACGCCCCCGCGGGCAGCGACCTCGCCGTCGACCTCTACGACCGCATCGCCGACGAGCGCGACCTCGCCGCCAGCACCACCGCCGAGCCCGCCGGCGAGCCGGCCACGTTCGACCCCATCCCCCTGGCCGACGCCCCGGCCGCCTCGCAGATCGGCTCGTTCACGATCCACCTCTACGGCGCCGACGACGCCCGGCCCGGCGACGTGCCGGCGGCCTGGTCGTTCCGCCTCGAGGAGCCGGGCGTGTACCCGGTGCGCGTCCGACTGCGCGGCCCCGACGACGACGAGCTCACGTCGCTCGTCACCTACCTCGTGCGTCGTCCCGACGGCGGGGCCGAGATCGTGCCCAACGAGGTGGCCCTCCTCGCCACCGTGCACCAGGACCCGCCGCTGGTGGCCGCCGACGCCGGCACGGAGCCGGTCGATCCCTCCTACCTCGACGCCCTCGGCGAGCTGCTCGCCACCTTCACCGCCCGTCCCGGCCTCCCCGCCAGCTTCGCTGTGACGCCGGAGACCGCCGAGCGCCTCGCCGCCGACCCCAGCGCCCTGGAGGCGCTGGCCGCGCTCCGCGACGAGGTCGCCCGGCCCGACCGAGAGCTCACGGGCGCGCCGTACGTCGACGTCGACCCGACCTCGCTGGCCGGCAACGGCCTCACCGACGAGCTGATCCGCCAGTCCGACCTCGGCGCCCGGGCGCTGACCACGGCGCTCGACCTCGCCGAGGACCCCGACCGGCTCCGGCGCGACACGTGGGTCGTGGACCGGCCCGTCGACGCCCAGACGATCGACGCGCTCGCCTCCCTCGGCATCGCGCACCTCGTGCTGCCCGACGCGGCGACGGCACCGGGCACCCCGCCCACGGTCACCCCCCTGCCCGGGCGAGGCGGCGTCGACGCCGTGACGATGGCGCCCGACGACCTCGCCAGCGGCGCACCCACGGACCCGGTCCTCGCCGGCTACCAGCTGCTCGGCCGCCTGGCCGCCACCGCATCGATCGAGCCCGGCGGCGCCGTGACCGCCCTGCGGGTCGACCCGCTGGCCGTCGACCCGGTGGAGCTCGAGACCGTGCTCGACGTCCTGGCCGAGCCCACCAGCCACCTCCGCGCCACCACCCTCTCGGAGGCCTTCGCCGACGGCCCGGTGGCACCCGTCCCGGCCGCCCTCACCACACCCGAGCAGCAGTCGCTCGGGACGTACCCCGAGCTCGTCAACGAGACCCACCAGCTGCTGACCAGCTACGCGTCGATGGTCCCGGACCAACCGGAGTCGGTCCAGGCCTTCGAGCGCCCGCTGGCGCGGAGCGCGGCCGTCGACCTCGACCTCCCGACCCGCCGGGCCGAGGTCCGGACCCAGCGCGACGAGCTGCGGCGCCGGCTCGGCGCCGTCTCGGTGCCCGAGCGGGACATCGTCACCCTCGGCGCCCGTGACGCCCGGTTCCCGCTCCCGATCACGTCGTCGGGCGAGCAGCCCGTCCGGGTCGTGATCACGCTCGAGGCCTCGGACCGCCTCACGTTCCCCGAGGACACGATCGAGGCGACCCTCACCGACCGACGGACGGTCGTCGACATCCGGGTCCAGACCCGCGCCACCGGCGACACGCCCCTGCGCGTCAGCGTGCGCAGCCCCGACGGCCGCGTCCTCGCCGAGAGCCGCTACACCGTCCGGTCCACGGCGGTGTCGGGCGTCGGCCTGGTCCTGACGATCGGTGCCGCCGCGTTCCTCGCCCTCTGGTGGGGTCGCCACTGGCGGCGGGCCCGCCGGGACCGCCGGGCCGGCGTCGCCGACGCCGGGCGCCACCGCACCCCGGCCGCCGAGCCGCCGCCACCCGACCCCGAGGAGGACGACGACATCTTCGTGCGCGACCCGCCGGCCACCGTGGGCGCCGAGGGCGCGAGCCGGCCCGATGTAACGGCCCCCGACCGGCCGCGGTCTGACGCGGACTGACCTCCCCACCCGAGCCGGAGCCACCACATGCCCGTCCAGATCGTCACCGACAGCGCCGCCGACCTCTCCCCCGAGGTGGCGGCCGAGCACGGGATCCGGGTGGTGCCGCTCACCATCCGCTTCGGCGACGACGAGTACACCGACGGCCTCGAGCTCGACGCCAAGCAGTTCTACGAGAAGATGGCGACGTTCCCTGGCATGCCGGCCACGGCCGCGCCCGCGCCCGGCGCCTTCGAGGCCGCCATCCGCGACGCCGGCAGCGCCGGGGACCCCGTCGTCGTCATCAACATCTCGAGCGCCCTCTCGGCCACCATGCAGTCCGCCGAGAACGCCGCCCGCGCCATCGGCGACGACCTCGACGTGCGGGTCGTCGACTCGAAGTCGATCACCGCAGGCCAGGGGATGAAGTGCCTGCACGCGGCGCGCGCCGCGGCCGGCGGGGCCAGCGCCGACGAGGTCGTCGCCATCGTCGAGGACCTCCGGGAGCGCACCACGATCTACGGCGCCCTCAACACGCTCGACAACCTCAAGAAGGGCGGCCGCATCGGCGGGGCCCAGGCCCTCCTCGGCTCGGTCCTGTCGATCAAGCCGATCGTCGACATCTCCGACGGCACCGTCAAGGAGGCCGGCAAGGTCCGGACCCGCCGCAAGGCCCTGATCTGGTTGCGCGACAAGATCTTCGAGCTCCCCGACATCGAGGAGCTCGCCCTCTGCTCGGGCCACGCCGACGACGTCGACGAGCTCGTCGAGCTGATGGCGCCCCGCTACTCCCGCGAGCAGCTGCAGGTCTGGACCATCGGCCCGGTGATCGGCACCCACGGCGGGCCCGGGATCCTCGGCTTCGCCTGGCACCACCCCGCCTGACGGCTCGTGCGGCCCGCCCCGCGCCCGTGGGCCCCGGTCGGCCCGCACTAGATTCGGCGGCGTCGTGGCCCCCTCCCCGAGCACCAGTCCCGGGTCACCGGCCGACGGCCTGACCGGTCGGGTCCTCGGCGGGCGGTACCGGCTCAACCACCCCATCGCGTCCGGCGGCATGGCCGAGGTCTGGGAGGCCACCGACCAGGTCCTGGCCCGCCGCGTCGCGGTCAAGATCCTCCACCCCCACCTGGCGCGGGACGAGTCCTTCGTGCGGCGGTTCCGGGGCGAGGCCATCGCCGCCGCCCGGCTCGCCCACCCGTCCATCGTCTCCGTGTACGACACGCTCGCCGAGGACGGCATCAACGCCATCGTGATGGAGCTGGTGAACGGCACCACGATGCGCGCCGACCTGGACCAGCACGGCCCGCTGCAGCTCGCCGCCGTCCTCGCCATCGGCACCCAGGTCGCCGACGCCCTCGGCGCCGCCCACGCCAGCGGGCTCGTCCACCGCGACGTCAAGCCGGCGAACATCCTGCTCTCGAGCGACGGGCGCGTCCTCGTCGCCGACTTCGGCATCGCCAAGGCGGCCGAGGCCGCCGACCTCACCAGCGACGGCTCCATGGTGGGCACCGCCAAGTACCTGGCCCCCGAGCAGGTGGAGGGCGGACCGGTCGACGGGCGCACGGACCTCTACGCCCTCGGCGTGGTGCTCTACGAGGCGCTCACCGGCCAGCCGCCGTTCACCGCCGACACCGACACCGGCACGGCCCTCGCCCGCCTCCACCGCGACCCCACCCCGCCCCGCCAGCTCCGGCCCGAGATCCCGCCGTCGGTCGAGCAGGTGGTCACCCGGGCCATGGCCCGGCGCCCCGACGACCGCTTCCGCGACGCCGCCGAGATGCGGCGGGCCCTCCTCGGCGCGGGCGCCGACCCCGCCAAGGCCCCGGCCGCCGCCCAGGCCGCGGTGGCGGCGAGCGGCGAGCACGCCCCGGTCCGCCGCCCGCCCCTCGGTCCCCCGGGACACGTGCCGCACCCGCCGACCGGTCCGGCGCCGGCGTCGGCAGCTCCGGCCGGCACGGTGGCGTTCGAGCCGGTCCGACGCCGGGGGCCCTGGGTGTTGGCCCTGCTGGGCCTGCTGCTGCTCGGCGGCGCCGGGGCCGCGGTGGCCCTGACCGACGGCGACGACGGCGGCGGAGGCGGGGGCGGCGGTGCGGGCCGAGCCCTCACCGTGGCCGAGGTGGGCTCGTTCGACCCCG
>JAESGR010001062.1_pt1 | contig 11134 bp, 9 predicted proteins | sample 9269771 | NCBI WGS metagenome assembly JAESGR01 (sample SAMN15739572, study PRJNA653492) | algae metagenome | isolation source: Chroococcus sp. CMT-3BRIN-NPC107 and co-occurring heterotrophs from well... | place: USA: Clark Mountains Wilderness, California | collected 2010-04-18
TCCCTTGAGAAGCCCGAAAGTCTCTAATTTCCTGAAGTGATTGGATTAAGTTCGCACCCATCTTATTTCCAAAACTTGTTTGTTTCAATCATTCTAATATTTCTTTAAGAAACGAATTATCCCTGACCATTGCACACCGCAAAGAAACTAAAGCTACCACCTAATATTGTGCTGTTGTTTCAATCTGCTCATAGTCCTGAGTTGAACCCTATAGAAAGGCTATGGGAACACCTCAAAGGGCAATTGAGATAGCAGGTTTTTAAAGACATCAAACACTTGCAGGAGCGAGTGAGTGAACTGTTGAATAATTTAGGACCTGATGTCATCACATCATTGACAGGATGGGCATACATTCTTGACTCCTTATCTGTGGCAGGTATTTAAAAAATGGTATGGTCGACAATTTGTTGAACATCAGAACAAGAAAGTAATTGATTCACAGACGCGAGAGTTGGTTGATAGATTGTTGTTAGAACGTATATCGCTGGCTGGAATTGCCCGTGCTGCGCAAGTGTCCGAGCAATGGTTACAAACTTATGTGAATGAAAAATATGCCTCTGTGCCACGTCAAGTGTATGTGAGCGCCAAAAAAAGGGGAGCCTAACGATTCAATGTGACGAGTTATGGTCATTTGTAGATAACAAGAAGAATAAACAGTGGGTGTGGTTAGCGCTTGATGCCGTCACTCGTGAGATTGTTGGTGTGTATATCGGTGCTAGAGACGAAAAAGGCGCACAAGGTTTATGGGACTCTTTACCACCTGTCTATCGCCAATGTGCAGTTGCTTACACTGACTTCTGGGCTGCTTATGCAGCAGTTCTACCAAACAACAGACATCGGGCAGTCGGTAAACAAACTGGTAAGACAAGCTACATTGAGCGCTTGAATAATACACTTAGGCAACGAGTGTCTCACTTGGTGCGAAAAACATTATCTTTCTCCAAATCATTAGAGAATCACATTGGTGCTATTTGGTATTTTGTTCATTCTTACAATGCATCATTACTTGTTTAGCACTACCAGCACCACCTAAAGTTTTTGCTAATAAACTCATTAATAAGTTGTATTATACAAGCAATTTTTCTAATTAATTTAATATTTGCAGCTTAGTATTTAACTGTATATAAACTACATCTCTAGGTTGATGAATTTACCTAAATAAAGTTTACAAAATATTATAATAGATAGAGTAAAACATTTCAGCAAATTAAGATTTTGTTCTATTTCAAAAGGAAGAACGTTATGGTTTTAAGTGAACAAAGACACGCTTTTGGAGTATTCTCTAACCATCAAGAGACAGAGCAAGCACTCAATGAATTGAAAAATTCCGGTTTTCTCATGGAAAAAGTTTCCATAATTGCCAAGCAAACAGAACAGGACGAACAGCTTGCAGGTACTCAGGTAAGCAACCATATTGGCGAACAGGATATACAGTCTTCAACCGGGGTAGCGCTAGACGTTGTTACAGGAAGTCTTTGGGGTACAGTGTTAGTGGGGCTAGGAAGTCTAGCCATTCCAGGCATAGGGCCTGTGATCGCATTAGGAAGTCTAGGTTTAGGGCTAGTTACTAGTGCAGCAGGCATTGGTCTTGAAGCCCTACAAAGCGGTAATTTAATCAAGGCATTAGTTAACTTAGGCATTGCTGAAGAGCAAGCTAGAGGTTACAATGATCGCCTGCTACGGGGTAGTTATTTAGTGATTGTAGAAGGTACAGACGAGGAGATTAGTCGTGCTGAAGCAATTTTTAGTAATCAAGGTATTCAAGATTGGAGTGTTCATAATTTCTCACAGGCTTAGAATAGTTTTAAGTTAATACTGAGGATAATTACGCTGTTCGTTGTTTATTAACATAGTGGAAATAAGTCGGTTGTGAGCCTGCCTTGTTCTGCTATGTTGCTTAATAAATAAAGTTGAGTTGAAAAATTTTGCTAACTTTGAAAAGCGCAACCCAATAGTAAATCAATATTTTGGATCTGCCAAAGAAGGCAATCTTTTTTAGGCAGTTCTTTGCTACCGTTTCCAGCGCAAGTTTGTCTGTTTTCCAGTTTTTCTTTCTACCTTTCGGTAGGGGTTTGAGATGGAGAAAATTTTTAGAATTTTTGTATGGAAAAACTCACTTCATCTCTTTTTAATTTTACCTAATAATATGAGCTTCCTTTCCCTCGAAAAATTGAAAGAACTCGTCGAACAACCACAAGGATTGTGCGTATCGCTCTATATGCCAACCGCGCAGCCTGGGTCAGAAATTCAGCAAAACTCTGTCCGCTTCAAGAATCTAATCCGCCAAGCAGAAGCAGATTTAGAAAAATATCAATTGCGTGGGACTACTCCAAGCCAATTTCTTCAGCCCGCGCTCGATCTGGATGAAGAGGAATTTTGGCAGGATCAGAACGCAGGTTTAGCTTTATTCATCTGTGAAGGATTCTTCCGCTTTTATCGTGTGCCGATCGAAATGATTGAACTTGTAGTCGTGAGCGATCGCTTCCATCTCAAGCCGTTAATTCCGCTGTTGAGCGGAGATGACCGCTTCTATATTCTCATGCTTGGTCAGCGCGATGTACGGCTTTTGGAAGGCAATCGCTATGGCATAACGCGTGAAGTTGAAATCGAAGGTTTGCCCAAGAGCATGGATGAAGCCTTGCAGTATGACGAAGAAACGTCGAAAGATGAACAGCGTCGCCAGAGTGCGGGCGCAGGTCGTTCAGCTTTGCAAGCGGGTGGTTCCTATCACGGACAAGGCGGCGGGCGTGAAAACGTCAAAGAAGATTTGCTGCGATATTTTTATCTAGTGGATAAAGCGCTGCACGACTTTTTCCGCAAACGCCGTGCGCCGCTTATTCTAGCTGGCGTTAACTATTTGCTGCCGATTTATCACGAGGCAAATACCTACAATTTCATCGTATCAGAAGGAATTCAACACGGCACAAAGGAGCAAACAGCGCAAGAGCTGCATGCAGAAGCTTGGGCGATCGTGGAGCCGCAGTTTGAAGCAGACAAGCACAAAGCGATCGATTACTATCATGAGTCGCTCGCTGCGGGCAAAGGATCAAACGACTTGAACGAGGTGATTCAAGGCGCGTTTTATGGTCGTGTAGAACAGCTTTTCGTTCCGGTCGGCGTGCAAAAATGGGGACATTTTGATCCGGAATCAATGGAGCTTGAAATACACAATGATGCTCAACTCGGCGATGAAGATTTGCTAAATGCAGCAGCGATTCAAACGATCTTTCATGGAGGAACGGTATACGCCGTTGAACCAGGAAAAGTGCCAGATGATACACCTGTTGCAGCAGTATTTCGCTACTAATTGCGCTTCATTTGAGTAGATCTAAAAGCTGCTCAATTGGGAGCTACTTTGTTCTCTCAATTGAGTTTTGAAGTCAATCCAAAATCAAATAGCCCTAGAGTATCACCGCATAAGAATCCTAATTTGAGATAATTTTCCTTCTTGTTTCCAAAGATAAATCAATACTGCTTACGGTTTTTTTGTATCTTCTTCACTTCCTTTTAGCATCAAGAGAATTTTTATTAGTGATATGTATATATAGAAACCTAATATTTTAATAAACATCTCTTCCTTTAGTTAGGAACTGAGTGTAATAATCGTAGGTAATATATGTATTAATGAATTTGCTAACACCCTACCTGCTTTTCCTGGAAGTAGCAAATGCGAATTTAATAAGGCTTTGCCAACCTTATTGTAAGCTTGCATTTGATAACTTTCCAGGATTTTTATGTTTAGGCACTGAGATTAAAATGTTAGCTAAAATTATTGCCTAAATACATTAAAGCAATTTAAATTTAGACTTTTTGAACAAGTAATTTTAATTTTTAGAATGTAATACTTAGTTTCTAAGCTTACTGTTAGCAGTTAACTCTAAAACCTACGTTATTAACTAAAATCCCCTATCCTGAGCGCGGGGATTTTAGTTAAAACAGAAGTCTAGTTATTAAGTTTACTAACCAAACTTACCAGCAGTAGAAGCAATTAAGAACGCCGCGAAGGTCAGAATATAGCCAACAGTGAAATGAGCTAGACCAGTCGCCCAACCTTGGACGATAGATAAAGCAACAGGCTTGTCTTTCCAACGAACTAGATTGGCAAGCGGTGTCCGCTCGTGCGCCCAAACTAGAGTTTCGATCAATTCTTGCCAGTAACCTCGCCATGCGATCAAGAACATAAAACCAGTTGCCCATACTAAGTGTCCGAATAGGAACATCCAAGACCAGACAGCTAAGTTATTCATGCCGTACGGGTTGTACCCATTGATCAACTGCGCTGAGTATAACCAAAGATAATCTCTTAGCCAACCCATCAGGTAAGTTGATGACTCATTAAACTGAGCGACATTACCCTGCCAAACACCTAAATGCTTCCAATGCCAATAGAAGGTTACCCAACCAAGAGTATTAAGCATCCAGAAGATAGCTAGGAAGAAAGTTTGCTCCCAGGAAGAAGTTTGGCAAGTACCGCCACGACCAGGACCATCGCAAGGAAAGGTGAAGCCAAAGTCCTTTTTATCGGGCATCAGCTTAGAACCACGAGCATCCAAAGCACCCTTAACACAAATCAAGACTGTAGTATGGATACCCAAAGCAAAGGCGTGGTGGACTAAGAAGTCACCAGGTCCAATTGTCAGGAATAGCGAGTTAGTACCGTTATTAATCGCATCTAACCAGTTGGGCAGATAGGGAGCACCAGCTAGAGAAGCTACGCTATCAGGGTTCGACAGCAACGTGTCAAAGCCGTAAAGCGCTTTGCCGTGAGCGCTCTGCACGAACTGAGCAAATACTGGCTCAATGAGGATTTGCTTTTCAGGAGTACCGAAAGCAACTACTACATCATTGTGAACGTACAAACCTAGAGTGTGGAAACCCAAGAATAGCGATACCCAACTGAGGTGAGAAATAATCGCTTCTTTGTGCTTCAGCACGCGGTCTAATACGTTGCCTTTGTTTTGTTCAGAGTCATAATCTCGTACCCAGAAAATTCCAGCGTGAGCGAAGGCTCCTACCATGAAAAAGCCAGCAATGTACTGGTGATGGGTATATAAAGCCGCTTGGGTCGTGAAATCCTGCCCTATAAAGGCATAGGGAGGCAAGGCGTACATATGCTGCGCTACTAACGATAGGGCTGTACCTAAAGCTGCTAAGTGAATAGACAACTGGAAGTGCAACGAGTTGTTGTAAGTGTCGTACAAACCCTGGTGAGGCAAATTGAACTGCCCTTCAGTTTTAATCCCAAAGAAGTTTTTGGCATTGAGCATTTCTTTAATGCTGTGACCAATCCCGAAGTTGGTGCGGTACTGGTGACCCGCAATAATAAAGATGACGGCGATCGCTAAGTGGTGGTGAGCCATATCGGTCAGCCACAGCGATTGGGTCTGGGGGTGGAATCCACCTAAGAAGGTGAGAATTGCTGTACCAGCGCCTTGAGAAGTTCCAAATACCTGTTCTGCAGTATCTGGATTTTGAGCGTAAACACCCCAGTCACCCGTGAAGAAAGGACGCAAGCCTGCGGGGTGAGGCAATGTTGTGAGGAAGTTGTCCCAACCTACGTGCTGTCCGCGAGATTCGGGGATAGCAACGTGGACTAAGTGACCAGTCCAAGCTAAAGAACTAACTCCAAACAAACCTGCCAAGTGGTGGTTCAAACGTGGCTCGGCACTTTTGAACCAAGACAAACTAGGACGGAACTTCGGTTGCAAGTGGAGCCAACCTGCGAACAGAAATACTGCTGCAAGTAGTAATAAGCCTACAGATCCCGTATATAGTTCGTTGTTTGTCCGCATCCCAATGGTGTACCACCAGTGGTAAACACCAGAATAAGCAATATTAACTGGATAGGTTGCCCCAGCTTGAGTAAAGGCATCGATTGCGGCTTTCCCAAAGTGGGGGTCCCAAATCGCGTGGGCAATCGGACGAACGTTGAGGGGATCTTTAATCCATTGTTCAAAGTTGCCTTGCCAAGCGACGTGGAACAGGAGGCTAGAAGTCCACAGGAAGATGATTGCCACATGACCGAAATGGGTTGCAAAAATCTTTTGGTAAAGATTTTCTTCTGTCATGTCATCGTGACTTTCAAAGTCGTTGCCTGTAGCAATCCCGTACCAGAGCCGACGTGTTGTCGGGTCTTGGGCAAGATCCTGGCTAAATTTTGGAAATTTTGTTGCCATGTATTTTACTGACACTCTCCATTTAGTTAATCCCAGTTGCTAGTCAAAGTGAACTAGCAAGTCCTTACTGTAAGTCAGCACTATTTTAGGAGCAATTTGGAGGTCAACTTATCTATAAAGCTAACAACTTTATGCCCTCTATTTAAAACAATTCTATAAAGTGTTTTTCTATCTAAAAACAATCTTAAAGAAATGATACATTCGCATTTACTAGGTGTTTGAACTAAGTTGCTGTTTCTACACTTAAAATTAACAAGATTTATCTAGAAAATGCTAAAGAAGACTTACTTATAACAAAAGTTATGTTATAAATAAGCCTGCTCATTACAAGTTCAAATATAAATTATTATTCAGAAATTATTAGCAGATATATAGCTTGTTTTTAAAATCAAGCTGTACATTTTAAGTATATAAATGTCTTTTGACTTCATTAAATAATTTAGCTGCTTATATTAATCTCTACGACTAACTGCTGCTTGAGCCAAACTAACGAAAAAGTAGTTCAATAGCGAAAGTTGTGTGAAAACTAAATATATCTCTTTTCTCTGGTAACAGTGATAGTAATAAATTTTTCTTTTAAAAAATATACCTTTTAATAAATTAGCTACTGCTACCTAATTGTACCTATAACCAAAGGAAGATATTAGCTTTAACTAATTTTGTAGCGCTGAATACTTGTGATAGTGAAAACAAAGATTTGTAAACAAAAGTTTAATCCGCCAATCGGCTAACCATAAGACGGATAAATAATCTATAATCAATCATTGCTTCATTTTCCTCTGTGTACAACTCATAATCTTTCTACCTGCAAACTTTTTAATGATTAAGTAGCGTGTTCAGAGAACTAAACCTGATGCCACTTATCCTTGAACAACAGATTGTTAAGTTTACTAACAGCATCACTTGCTACTCAAACGCTATCTTTCAGTTACCTTCACAACTGAAAAAAGTTTACTTCTAGTTTTTGGTTGTTCTAATTACACAGTAATTTAACAATAGGCTATCTCTGTAGGCAGGTAAAATTGCTAAACAACAGTGATTAGACTACGGAAAAAGCAAACATATTTATGAATTCTAACCCTATCAACTCAAATAACTCCTTTGAAGAGCAGCAGATAATTAATCCCATCAGCTATGAAGTTAGTCATGAACTCTCCGAAAACGTGATTTTGACGACAGTAGATGATCTTTATAACTGGGCACGGCTCTCCAGTTTATGGCCTCTACTCTACGGTACTGCTTGCTGCTTTATTGAATTTGCTGCCTTGATTGGTTCGCGTTTTGACTTTGACAGGTTTGGTTTAATTCCTCGTGCCAGTCCACGTCAAGCAGATTTAATTATTTTAGCAGGCACTCTTAACATGAAAATGTCTGCACCAACACTTCGCCTTTACGAGCAAATGCCTGAGCCTAAGTACGTGATTGCTATGGGTGCATGCATGATTACCGGAGGTATGTTTAGCGCTGATTCTTATACTGCAATTCGAGGAGCCGATAAAATTCTGCCTATCGATGTCTATATACCTGGCTGCCCTCCGCGTCCAGAAGCGATCATCGATGGGATTACTAAGCTGCGTAAGAAAATATCCAATGAATCAATGCAGGAGCGGGACAAGATTAAGCAAACACACCGCTACTATAGTACTACACATAACTTGAAGCCTGTGCCTCGCTTTCACACTGGTGAATATCTAAGAGTACTCTCTCGCGAGAAGCCACCTCAAGAGTTGACAGAGGCAATAGGAATACCCGTTTCTCCTACTCTTGTGTCTGCAGACGAGGAAGACCGTAAAGTCTCTTCATAACCAAGCTAATTTAACAAAACAAATATGTATCAATTGACCTTTGAGAAAGATAGATGCACTCATTAGTTGAATTGTGGGCTGGAGTCGAATGTACAGTTAACCGAGTTGGCAACCAGTATTTCGATCAACTAGAACGTAATGGTCATGCCACGCGAATTGATGACTTAGATCTGTTTGCTTCATTAGGGATAAAAGCAATTCGCTACCCAGTACTATGGGAGCGGACTGCACCAAATGGACTCCAGCAGGCTAACTGGTCGTGGGCAGACGTTCGCCTGCAGCGTTTACATGAACTTGATATTCGCCCAATTATCGGTTTGCTTCATCATGGTAGCGGCCCCTGCCATACCAGCTTAGTTGATGCAGACTTTCCCGAAAAACTCGCCGAGTTTGCCCATGCAGTAGCAAAGCGTTATCCTTGGGTAGACAGTTACACACCTGTCAACGAGCCACTGACAACAGCCCGCTTTTCTGGTATGTACGGTCATTGGTATCCTCACGGTAGAGACGATTTAACTTTCGCCCGGGCTTTATTAATGCAGTGTCGTGCGATTGTACTCTCGATGCAAGCAATCCGAGAAGTCAACCCTGATGCCCAATTAGTACAAACTGAGGATTTAGGGACAATTTACAGCACGCCATTTTTGGCATACCAGGCAGAGTTGGAGAACGAGCGACGCTGGCTGAGTTTTGACTTGCTGTGCGGTTGCCTGACTCGCGATCGCCCAATGTGGGACTATTTGTGTTCCTGTGGTGTTGAGGAAGCTGAACTAAGTTGGTTTCTTGACAATCCTTGTCCACCAGACGTGCTGGGAATCAATCACTATGTATATAGTGATCGCCTTCTAGATGAGCGGCTAGAACGCTACCCACCCCAGTTTCATGGCGGTAATGGTAAGCACGCCTATACCGATATAGAGGCAGTGCATGTCATAGCTGAAGAACCCACCTACCCGACAAGACTGCTGCAAGAGACTTGGGAGCGTTACGGGCGAACGATTGCTGTAACTGAAGCCCATCTTGGCTCTACCCGTGAAGAGCAAATGCGCTGGCTGAAGGAAATTTGGGATGCTGCCAAGAGCCTGCGGCTTCAAGGGGTAGATGTACGTGCTGTAACGGTCTGGTCTCTTCTTGGCACTTATGACTGGGATTGCCTGGTAACTCGTGTGAACGGACACTACGAGTCAGGAGTATTTGACGTGCGATCTCCCCAACCACGCTCCACAGCGCTCACTCAAATGCTTAGAGAGTTTGCCGTAGGACAAGAGCCAAACCATCCTCTTTTAGATGTACCAGGATGGTGGCGACGACCGGAACGGCTGTTCTACCCGCCAGTTAATTGTTGCTCAAATAAGTTTCCTTCAAATACTGCCGATGTAAAATTTCCCATTGCAAATTCCGAACTCATCCGCCCCCTGGCGATTGTAGGAGCGACTGGAACGCTAGGCAAAGCGTTTGCCAGAGTGTGTGACAGTCGGGGCATTCCTTACTGTCTCTTAACTCATCAGGCAATGGATATTACCAATCCAGTATCAGTAAATTGCGTGCTAACCCAATTGAAGCCTTGGGCAGTGGTAAATGCTGCCGAGTACGTTCGCGTAGACGATGCGGAGTGGGAATCACATCTGTGCCACCACATCAATGCTGATGGTGCGGCAATTTTAGCTACCGCTTGTCTTGAGCAGGAAATAGGATTAGTTACCTTTTCATCTGACCTCGTGTTTGATGGTAATTGTGCTGTTCCCTACTTAGAAAGCGATACCGTTGCACCTCTGAACGTGTATGGACATAGTAAAGTCATGGCAGAGAGATGGGTATTGGCAACTCATCCCTGTTCGCTGGTCATTCGCACCAGTGCTATCTTTGGACCGTGGGACGAGTACAACTTTCTAGCGTTAGCGCTCGGCAGCCTGGCATCTGGTCGTCTCTTTGTTGCATTAGATACCGTTGTCTCGCCTACCTACGTTCCCGATCTAGTAAATGCCACTTTAGACCTGTTAATTGATGGCGAGTGCGGTTTGTGGCATTTGACGAATTCAGGAGCGATTTCCTGGGCAGATTTTGCTCGGTACGCTGCTAATAAAGCGGGACTCAACGCCAACTTGATTGAGTCTGGTTCGGCAACAGCCCTTGGATTAGTTGCTCCACGCCCAGCTTACAGTGCTCTTGGCAGCGAGCGGGGTTCTTTGCTGCCAGATTTGGATCGAGCAATCGCCTGCTACCTGTACACTCATGAGTAGTGGACCTATTCTCTAAAAATACGGTTTCATCGTCAATTTTAGTTTAGCATTCTTGCGCTTGGGGATGATGGGCGTGGTATGCTGACGGCGTAAAGTACGGCGAATCATTTGAGCGACAAGCGCCTTTATCACCTACTAAGTAACGAGGACGTTGTTTCGGTTTTCCCCGTCCAGTACGCTTGACCTTCAGTGCCATATTCAGGGTACTAAATCCTTTAACATCACTGCGTTGCCCTTCCGTCAACACAAAATGCATCGGTTTACCCATGCCTTCGGCTTGGATGTGAATTTTGGTACTAAAGCCGCCTCTTGAGCGTCGGAGGGCTTCTTGCTGCTGGAACTGCTCGACACTAAAGGATTGTTCTCCTACATTTAGTTCCCCCTTTTTGCTCCTGCGGCGTGTTGGTGAGCGCGGACGATGGTGCTGTCGATAAAATGTACTTCCCAGTCGATTTGATTCGCGGCATCGGCGGTTTGCTGTAAGCGATTTAATATCTCCTGCCAGATACCTTGAGCGCCAACGATCAAAGCGACTCGATACCGTACCACGTGACCCATAACATTCGGGCAAATCGTCCCACGGCGCACCCGTGCGGTGAATCCATAAAATGCCATTGATAATTGCTCGATGGTCCCCAGCCGGTCGCCCAGTCCGCGCTTTTTTTGGCAGCAAGGGGTAAAGTTTTTGCCATTGAGCATCATTTAGGTCGCCACGATGTAACGGCATGGAAAGTTACTCCAGTTAGTTTTCCGATATTAGCATCCTCATATTCTCACTTTTTTTCCGCTATATAGCAATCCTAGGTCAGTTGAAGAAAAGGGAGGGATGAACTACTGTTAAGGGTAAATGTAGACTTTGAAGTCTGACTGAAGATGGAAGAACTGGTGGAGTTTATTCAAAGTAATCCTGACT
>JAESGR010001063.1_pt1 | contig 11133 bp, 13 predicted proteins | sample 9269771 | NCBI WGS metagenome assembly JAESGR01 (sample SAMN15739572, study PRJNA653492) | algae metagenome | isolation source: Chroococcus sp. CMT-3BRIN-NPC107 and co-occurring heterotrophs from well... | place: USA: Clark Mountains Wilderness, California | collected 2010-04-18
CGGTGCGCACGTGGAGCGCGTCGTCGATCCGTGCGGCCCTTCGGAACTCGACCTCCATTCGGACGACGGCGAACCCCGCCGGCTCGTCCGCAGCCGCCAGCTCGGCGTGACGGACGCCGATGGCCCGCAGGCAGTCGCTCCGCCCCCGCTCAAAGAAGCGCACGTAGGCGCCGTGGTAGACGATGCCCGTGAAATCGGTGTCCTCGTAGTAGACGCGCACCGGCAGCACATGCTCGCGATCGACGAACCAGCCGGCGGTGGGGGCGGGGGAGTCCATATTGGGGTCTTACCGCGGGAAAGGCCGCCTCCACCACGCTTCGCGTGGTCCTCTCCCCCAGAGGGGGAGGAGAATCGCCGCGCCGCCGCAGCTCCTCTCCGCCGGAGGCGGTGGAGGGGGCTTCCCGCGCCTCAGTCCTCGAACAGCCCCGGCTGGGCCTTAGCGGGCGGCACGACGACCGGCGGCGGCGCCGTCAGTCCCAGGTGGGCGTAGGCCTTCGCGCAGGCGGTGCGGCCGCGTGGGGTGCGCTGGATGAACCCCTGCTGCATCAGGAAGGGCTCGATGACGTCCTCGACGGCGTCGCGGGCCTCGGCGATGGCGTAGGCCAGGGTCTCCACGCCGGCCGGCCCGCCGGCGTAGTTCTCGATCAGCGCGCGCAGGTACTTGCGGTCGAGGGCGTCGAGGCCGGCCTCGTCCACGTCCAGGCGTGCCAGCGCCTTGGCGGCCGCCTTCTGGTCGATCACCTTGGCGCCGTCGGCCTCGGCGAAGTCGCGGACCCGGCGCAGCAGCCGGCCGGCGACGCGGGGCGTGCCGCGGGCGCGGGCCGCGATCTCGGCGGCTCCGTCCTGCGCCAGGCCGACGCCCATCTTGCCGGCCGCGTGGGCCAGCACCCGCTCCAGCTCGGCCGGCGTGTAGAACTCCAGCCGCAGGGGGATGCCGAAGCGGTCGCGCAGCGGCGTGGCCAGCAGGCCCGCCCGGGTCGTCGCCGCCACCAGGGTGAAGGGCGCCAGGTCGATGCGGATCGAACGGGCCGATGGGCCGTCGCCGATGATCAGGTCGAGGACGTGATCCTCCATCGCCGGATAGAGGATCTCCTCGACCGGCGCGGCCAAGCGGTGGATCTCGTCGATGAACAGCACGTCGCGCGGCTCGAGGTTGGTCAGGATGGCCGCCAGGTCGCCGGCCTTGGCCAGCACCGGCCCGGAGGTGGCGCGGAAGTTCACGCCCAGCTCGCGGGCGACGATCTGCGCCAGGGTGGTCTTGCCGAGGCCGGGCGGCCCGAAGAGCAGCACGTGGTCGAGGGCCTCGCCGCGTGACTTGGCCGCCTCGATGAAGACCGACAAGTTGCCCTTGGCCGCTTCCTGGCCGACGAACTCGGACAGCGTCTGGGGCCGCATGGCCCGGTCGGAGGGCTCCATCGGCTCGGGCTCGCCGGAAACGATGCGGGTCATCGGCCGAGCTCCTGCAGGGCGGCCTTGATCAGCGCCGGAGCCTCGGCCTCCTCACCCAGCCGCCCCAACGCCTGCTCGACGACCCGGCGGCCCTGCGCCTCGGCGACGCCCAGTCCCATCAGGGCGGCGACCGCCTCGCCGGCGGCGGACGGCTTGGCTGCGGCCCGCGCAGCAGCGGCCACCTCGGCGTGGAAGGCGGCGACGGGGCTGTCGGAGATCGGCTTGCCCTTCAGCTCGGCGACGATGCGGGCCGCCAGCTTGGGGCCGACGCCCGAGGCGCGGGCGACCGCCGCCTTGTCGTCCCGGGCCGCGGCGGCGGCGAGCTCGGCCGGCGGCAGCACGTCGAGCACGGCGAGCGCCGCCTTGGGGCCGACGCCCTGGATGTCCTGCAGCATGACGAAGGCGCGCCGCTCCTCCCGCGAGAGGAAGCCGTAGAGCCGAAGGCCGGTCTGCTCGCCGAACTGGCTCTCCACGTGAATCACCACCTCGGAGCCGAGCTCGGGCAGGCGCGAGAGGGTGCGGGTGCCGCAGCGCACGAGGTAGCCCACGCCCATGACGTCGATCAGGGCCTCTTCCTCGCCAACCTCGGCGACCTGGCCGCGCAGCCGCCCGATCATCCGGCCCTCGCCCGCGAAAGGCCCGTCAGCTTGCGCGAGTTGGCGTGGGTGATGGCGACGGCGAGCGCGTCGGCCGCATCTGCGGTGGCGTCGCCGGCCGAAGGGAGGATGCGGCGGACCATGAAGGCCACCTGGGTCTTGTCGGCGGCCCCGGTGCCGACCAGAGCCTTCTTCACCACGGTGGCGGCGTATTCGGCCACCGGCAGGCCGGCCTGAGCCGGAGCGATGATGGCCGCGGCCCGGGCGTGGCCCAGCTTCAGGGTCGAGGCGGGGTTCATGTTGACGAAGGTCTCCTCGACAGCCGCCTCGTCGGGCGCATGCTCGGCAATGACCGCGCAGATCGCCTGGAACAGGTGCAGCAGCCGTTCCGAAAACGGAGCACTCTCGGACGGGACGATCACCCCGTGGGCCACATGGGACAGCCGCGCGCCGTCCAGGCTCACCACGCCCCAGCCGGTGCGGCGCAGGCCCGGGTCCAGGCCCAGGATGCGGACGGGCGCAGGCCCTGCCCGTGCGGCGGCGAGAATCATCGCGTTCGGCATTCGTTCCAAGTGTACTTGGCCGATGTAGGGGGCGGTAGGGTTAAGGATGAATTGAAGCTGCGACCGATGTTCCGGGCGGGCGCTTGCGGGACCTCGCCGCAATCTGACCGCGTTTTACCGCAAAGGACCGCGCGGGCGGGCCAAGCGACGGAGATCTGCTATCGTGAAGACGGCGTGGTGGGCGGCGGTGGCCCTGATGATGGCCGGCTGCGGCCAGGGCGGCGGCGGAGACTCGGCCAATCCCCATGCGGGGCTGGATGTCGCCATCAAGGACTGGCGCGGCGACATCATGAAGACCGAAGCGGCCTGCCGGCAGGCGAAAGGCCCCGAGGGCGAGGCCTGTCAGCAGTTCGAGGTGACGTGCAAGGTGGAGAGCCCCATCGACGAGACCGAGCGGGCGGCCGGCGTCACCGAGAAGGTGCTGGCGGCGATGACCTGGACAGCGCGCGACCCGGCGATGAACGAGCAGAAGCCGGCTTCGGCCACGGCCACCTTCTCGCGCACCTCGGACGGCTGGACCCGCAAGGCCGCCGATCCGGTGAACCTTCGGACCTGCGCGCCGGCCTGACGCTCAGTCGTTGCGGGGCGCCAGGGAGAACTCCAGGACGCGTGGATCGGACTTCAGGCGCTCGGCCAGGACGTCGGTCGCCGCCCCCTTGCCCGCGTGCAGGGTGGCGCCGAACTCCACCACCTTGCCCTCGTCGGCGAGGCTTTGGCTGACGCCGCCCAGGCCGAAGCCCAGCGCCTTCAGGGCCGCGCGGAACTCGTCCTCCGAGGCCGCCTCAGGGCGCCGGTAGCGGACCGTCGCGTCGATCACCCGCAGGCTCGGGAGGCGCTCGTCGCACAGCCGCAAGACCGCCAGAACGATCAGCGTCGCGATCGTCCCGGTGACCGCCAGCCCGTAGGCCGCGACGCCGAAGAGCGTGCCGAGCGCCGAGGTGATCCACAGGGACGCGGCGGTGGTCAGGCCGTGCACGCTGAGGCCATGGCGAAAGATCACCCCGCCGCACAGGAAGCCGATGCCGGTGAGGATGCCGTGCGCCATCCGTACCGGATCGATGCGGATCACCTCGGAGCTGGTGTCGCGCATCCACTCCACCTGGTTGACCGCGCCGAGCATCAGTAGGGCCGAGGCGAGGCACACCAAGATATGGGTGCGAAACCCCGCCGGCCGGCCGCGGTACTCCCGCTCGAACCCGATCAGGGCCCCGGCGATGATCGCGCCTGCGATCGGGCCCACGTAATCCCAGAGCCAGTGCTCGATCATCCCGCCTCCGTTTTGGTCCGGATACGGAACGCCTAAGGTGGCGGTTGGGTGCGCGGTGGCCCGTGCTATGGGGGGGCATGGCCGACGCTTTCGAGAGCCTCTACGAGCAGGGCTTCCAAGCCTTCCACACCGGAAACCATGAGGCGGCGACCGCGGCGTTGGTCCAGGCGCTGCAGCTCCGGCCGGACCACCAGCGGGCGATCTCCGGGCTCGGGATGGTGCTGCTGGGACGGGGGCTCTACCCCCAGGGGTGGGCGCTCTACGAGGCCCGCAAGTCCGTGGACCCGACCCCCCTGGATGGCGGCGACATCCCCGAGTGGAACGGCGACCCGCTGGACCGGCGCCGGCTGCTGGTCTGGCCTGAGCAGGGGCTCGGCGACGAGATCCAGATGGCCCGCTACATCCCGCTGCTGAAGGGGGCCGGGCGCGTGACCCTGGCCTGCTCGCCGCCGCTCGCGCGGCTGTTCGGCGATCTCGGCGTCGACATCTTCCCGACCGAAGGGGCGGCCCCGCCGCCCGCCGACGTCTATGTCCGCAATTTCTCGCTGCCCCGGCTGCTGGGCACGACGCTGGAGACCATCCCGCCCGCGCCTTACCTGCGCGCGCCCGCCGACCCGAAGCGCGACGGCGTCGGCTTCGTCTGGCGGGGCGATCCCACTCATCCCAACGACGCCCGCCGCTCGCTGCCTTCGCCCGACGTGCTGGCGCCGCTCGGCGAGGTGGCCGAACTGGTGGACCTGCAGACGCCGCGCGGAGACTTCCTGGACACCGCCGCGCGGATCCAGGGGCTGGACCTGGTGGTCACCGTCGACACCTCAATGGCGCACCTGGCGGGCGCGCTGGGAATGCCCTGCTGGGTGATGTTGCCGGCCCACGGGACCGACTGGCGCTGGCTGCGCGGGCGCGCCGACAGCCCCTGGTACCCGTCGCTCCGGCTCTACCGGCAGACCACCCCCGGCGATTGGGCCGAGGTCGTCGCGCGGATGAAGGCGGACCTGGCGGCCGCCCGCAGCTAGCTCGCCAGCCGCTCCAGCTCGTCGGCGGCGATGTCGTAGTTGCCCCAGACGTTCTGGACGTCATCGTCGTCCTCTAGGGCGTCGAGCAGCTTCATCAGGGTGGCGGCCGCGTCGCCGGAGACCGGCGTCAGGGTCTTGGGCCGCCAGGCGATGGCCGTGGACTTCGGCTCGCCGAGCGCGGCCTCCAGCGCCTGGGCCACTTCCGAGAGCTGTTCGAAGGCGGTGTAGATGGTGTGGGACTCCTCGTCGGACTCCACGTCGTCGGCGCCGGCCTCGATGGCGGCCTCCATCACCTTCTCCTCCGAGCCGGCGGAGGCCGGGTAGACGATCTGGCCCACCCGGTCGAACATGAAGGAGACGGCGCCTGTCTCGCCCATGTTGCCGCCGTTCTTGGAGAAGATGGCGCGCACGTTCGCGGCGGCGCGGTTGCGGTTGTCGGTCAGCACCTCGACGATGACGCCGACGCCGCCGGGTCCGAAGCCTTCATAGCGGATCTCGTCGTAGGTCTCGGCGTCGCCTCCGGTCGCCTTCTTGATCGCCCGTTCGATCACGTCCTTCGGCATGGACTCGGCCTTGGCGTTGGCCACCGCCAGCCGCAGGCGCGGGTTCATGTTGGGGTCGGGCAGGCCGGATTTGGCCGCGACGGTGATCTCGCGGCTCAGCTTGGAGAAGAGCTTCGATCGGATCGCGTCCTGGCGACCCTTCTTGTGCATGATGTTCTTGAACTGTGAGTGTCCGGCCATCGGGCTCTCTTGCTCTCAGCGATGATGCGTCAGCGCCGCTTCTACAGCCCGGAACGGGTCAAGGCCAGCGGCGCCCCCGCGCGGAACCGTCGCTGTCCATGCTAGTTTGCCCTCGGGAAGCGGGAGCGCGACATGAGCGAATACGTCCTCGACGACGACGACTTCAACGAAGAGCCGGAGAACGAGGTGGTGCAATGGATGGCGCCCAAGCCGCTGAGCGTGGGGGCCGCCGGCATCGCCAGCGTCGCCAGCGCCGCATTTGTGCTGGGCGCCCTCACGGCGGTGGGGGTGCTCGCCGCCCTCCACTGGATCGAGCCCCGCGGCCGCGACGCCGGCTGGCGGCCAAGGCTGCACTAGCCGCTACCGCGGATCCTGCACGCAGAACGGATTGCCCTCGGGATCGAGCATGACCGTGTAGCCGTCGTGGTGCTCGCGCACGGTGGCGCCGAGTGCGGCCAGCCGCTCCACCTCGACGCCCCTCGGTCCGCCGACGAGGTCCAGGTGGACCGGATTGCGGGCCAGGTCCGGCTTGTCCACGCGCTGGAAGCAGAGGGTGGGGCCGGGCCCGTCGATCATCACCGTGGGGTCGGTCTCCGGCGTCAAGCCCAGCGCGCCGAGGCGCGCGATCTCCGCATCGTCGTAGGGGCGCACCGAATAGCCCTCCAGCGCGCCAGCCCAGAAGCGGGCCAGGCTGGCCGGCCAGGTGCAGTCGAAGACGATCTCCTTGATCCGCATCCGGTCATGTTGCGGGCGGTGAGGTCGCGGCTCAACACCTCCCGCCGCTCCTACCTCCAGCCGCTTCGCGGGCGAGGTAGGAGGGAATGGCGGTTAGTCTGCCGGTTGGGCGGCCTGCGCCTCGGCAGCACAGTCGATCCGTTCGATGCGGCCGCCGGCCAGCCGGAACACCGAGTCCTGCGGGACGTCCAGCTCCAGCATCGCCTGCCTTGAAAGGCCGCCGTAGAGGCCGCGCAGCACCCGGCCGGCCATGCCGTGGGAGACGGCGACGATCCGGCGGCCGGCGCCGTCGACGTCCGTAAGCCAGTCGCCGATCCGCGCGGCGATCGCCTCGAAGCTCTCACCGCCTGGCGCGTGGAGCTGCCGCTCCCAAACGCCGGCGCCCGGCGGCAGCTTATCGACAACCTCGTCGATCAGCAGCCCGTCCCAGGAGCCCAGGCTGATCTCCCGCAGCCGGTCGTCGAAGCCGAGCGGCAAGCCGAGCCGTGCGTTGATGATCTCCGCCGTCCGCCGGGCCCGGCCCTGGGGGCTGGAGACCATCGTCCAGGGTTCGCCCTCGAGCAGTCCGGACAGCAGCGCGCCGATCTGCTCGGCCTGGCGGACGCCGTGCTCGGTGAGCGGCGAATCCAGAGCGCCCTGGTAGCGGCGGGCGAGGTTGAATTCGGTCTGGCCGTGGCGGACGAGGTAGATCACCGCTTCCCGCGCCGGGCGACCGGGTGAGAGGAGGAGAGCCCGCCGTCCACAACGATGGCCTGGCCGTTGACGTAGGAGCTGTCGTCGGAGGCCAGGAACAGCGCGGCGTGGGCGATCTCGGACGGCTCGCCGCCGCGGGCCAGCGGGTTGAGCTGGCCGATCCGGTCGGCCGTGCCCTTGGCCCGGGCGTATTCGTAGACGCCGCGGGTCATCCCGGTCTCGATCAGGCCCGGGCAGATGGCGTTGACCCTAACGCCCGTGCCGTAGAACTCGTTCGCGGTGGTCTGGACGAGGTTGATCACCCCGGCCTTCGAGGCGGAGTAGGGCACGCCCCCCGCGCCGGACCGGATGCCCGCCACGGACGCCGTGCAGATGATCGAGCCCTTGCCGGCCGGGATCATCACCTTGGAGGCGTGCTTGATGGCCAGGAAGGGGCCGATCAGGTTGACCTTCAGCACCGTCATCCAGTGCTCGGCGGTCAGTTCGGTGAAGCCCGCCTGGCCGGCGCTGCCGATGCCGGCGTTGGCGTAGCAGGCGTCGAGCCCGCCGAAGTCGGAGACAGCCCGGGCGATGAAGCTCTCGACGAAGGTCTCGTCGGAGACGTCGCCCGTCATCGCCACCGCGCGGCCGCCCGCATCGGTGATCTGCTTCACGGTGTCGGCGACCGCCTCGGCCCTGTCGACGCAGACGACAGCGGCGCCTTCCTGGGCGAACAGGATGGCGCTGGCCCGGCCGATGCCGCTGGCGGCGCCGGTGACGACGGTCGAGCGGCCTTGCAACCTGTCCATGGTTCTTCCCCTATTCTCTTCTCGTTCAGATGCGGTCGGTCAGGCCGTCGCCTTGGCGCGCGCGGCGGCGGCGAAAATGGCGTCGGCGACGGTCTCGTAGAGGGCCGGCGGCAGGTCGTGGCCCATGCCGGCGATCACCCGCAGCTCCGCGCCGGGGATGGCGGCGGCGGTGCGCTGGCCGCCGGCCAGCGGCACCAGCGGATCGGCTTCACCGTGGAGCACGACCGTCGGGCAGGCGATAGTGCGGCACCACTCGGTGCGGTCGCCGGTCGCGCGGATCGCCGCCAGCTGCCGGGCCACCCCGGCGGGGTTGTAGGCCCGCTGGTATTCCGAGGTGATCCGCTGGCGGATCTGCTCGTCGGTCCAGGGGTAGGCCGGGCTGCCGATGGTGCGCGCGTTGCGCATGCCGTGCGCGACGAACGCCTCGAAGTCTTTCGTGGGATCCGGCGCGGGCGTGTTGAGGACGGCGCCGGCTTCCGGCGTGGAGCGCATGCCCTCCGGGTCGCCCATGGCGGACATGATGGAGGTCAGCGAGAGCACCCGGTCCGGATGTTTCGCCGCCACCGTCTGGGCGATCATCCCGCCCATGGAGACCCCCGCCAGGTGCGCCTTCTCGATCTTCAGCGCATCCAGGAGGCCCACGGCGTCAGCGGCCATATCCTCCAGCCGATAGGTGTCGCCTGGCTTGAACCAGGTGGAGAGGCCGACATCGCGGTTGTCGAAGCGGATCGCGAAGTAGCCGTTCGCGGTCAGCTTCTCGCAGAAGGCCTCCGGCCAGCGGGTCATCTGCGAGCCCAGGCCGTTGATCAGCAGGATCGGCGGGTTCGCCGGATCGCCGAACGTCTCGTAGTAGATCTCGATTCCGTTGGCGGCGGCCTTCGGCATTGGGGCTCTCTCCTGTGGCCGCGCATATGACCTTCGCCGGTCCGTCGCTGGCAAGCCCGAAGCCGAGGTTAGACCTGTAGCGGGGCCCGGCTGACACCCTCCGTTCCGAACACCTGCCAGTAGCGGGCGACCTCGTCGGGCGGGCCGGAGGCTTTCTCATAGTTGTCGGAGAGCTTCACCGCCGGCCGGCCGTCGGCGTGGGTCACCTTGCAGACAAGCGACAAGGGATCGAACAGGGCCTCGCCGCGCGGGTCGCAGCCGCGGAAGTCGTTGGTGGCGTTGGTGCCCCAGCCGTAGGCCAGGCCGATCCTGCCGGCGAACTTGTGGTGGATGTCGAGGATGTCCACGCCATGAGGCCGGAAGCCTTCGATCCCGACGTCCAATCCGTCTGAAAACAGCACGAACCGCTCGCGCGGTTCGACGCCGCGGGCTCGAAGCCAGCCGAGCAGCTCCTCGCCGGCCTCGAAGGGCGGCTTGGAATCCGGCCGGTAGCCCTTCCAGTCGCGCGCCAGCCAGTCGGGCGCATGGCGCAGGAACTGGGTGGTGCCGAAGGTGTCGGGCAGGGCGACCAGCAGGTTGCCGGAGTAGGTGTCCTGCCATTCGGCGCACAAGCGGTACTGGGCCTGCGCCAGTTCCGCGTCGTCGCCGGCCAGGGCCGCCAGCACCATCGGCAGCTCGTGCGCATTGGTGCCTTTGGCCTCGAAGCCGTGCTTGAAGGCCAGGTGAGCGTTGCTGGTGCCGACGAAGGCGTCGCCGAGCACCTCCGCCATGGCCAGCACGCCCCACTCCTGCCAGAGGAACCCGTGCCGCCGGCGCGTTCCGAACTCGGAGATGGAAAGGCCTGGGAACCCCTTCAGCCGTCGCAGCTTCGCCAGGAGCTTGGCTTTGGCGCTCGCGTAGAGAAAGTCGAGCTCGATCTCGCTGCGCCTTCGATGCGCCGCCCGGCTCTTGAGCTCGCTGACAATCGCCAGCGCGTAAATCTCCCACCAGGTCGTCTCGGCCCAGGAGCCCTCGAAGCTCAGCCGGTACTGACCGTCGTCTGGGGTGAGCTCATAGTCGGGCAGCTGCAGGGTGCGAAGGAAGTCGATGAACTTCGGCCGGAAGATCCGTTGCTGGCCGTAGAAGCTCGCCCCGGCGATCCAGATCAGCTCGTTTTCGCGAAACCGCAGGGACCGCACGTGATCGAGGTGCGCGCGCAGTTCAGCCTCGTCGATGAGGTCGGCCAGCCGTACGGACCTGGTGCGGTTGGTCAGCGCGAAGCGAACCCGCACGTCGCGGTACCGCTCGAATATGAACTGCGCCATCAGCAGCTTGTAGAAGTCGGTGTCGAGCAGGCTCCGGACGATCGGGTCGATCCGGTAGCTGTGGTCATAGGCGCGCTTGGCCAAGTCCAACGTGTGGCTCCAGGCCGTGGGACGGCCGCGCGGGGCGGCCGTCCCCTCAACGCTCGAGCTAGGGGATCAGCAGCACCCGGCCGACGGCCTGGCGGCTTTCGATGTAGCGGTGCGCCTCGGCCGCTTCGGAGAGCGGGAAGGTGCGGTCGATGACCACTTCGAGCTCGCCGCGGGCGACCTGTTCGATCAGCCGCTGGATGTTGTTGTAGACCCGGTCGGTGCCGATCTCCGCCCCCAGGAAGACGCCGGACAGGCTCTGATTGCCGCCCATCATCATGCCGACGTCCACCTTCATCGGCTCGCGGCCGGCCTGGCCGACCATCGAGACCCGGCCGCGGTAGGCCAGGCTGTTGATCGAGCCCTGCAGGGTGGAGCCGCCGACGCTGTCGACGACGACGTTGGCGCCCTTGTTGTCGGTCAGGCGGCGGACCTCGGCGGCGACGTCCTTGTCCTTGTAGTTGATGCCGTGGTCGAGCCCGAGGGGCTTCAGCCGCTCCAGCCGCTCGTCCGACGAGGCAGTGGCCAGCACCAGCGAGGCGCCGCCCTGCTTGGCGAGCTGGATGGCCGCGACGCCGACGCCGCTCGCGCCGGCCTGCACCAGCACCACGTCGCCCTTCTGCATCCGGCCGAACTCGAACAGGCAGTCGTGGGCGGTGCCGAACGGCACGGGAATCGCGGCGGCCTTCTGGATGTCCATGCCGTCAGGGATCACCCAGGCGCTGCGGGCGGGGACGGCGCGCAGCTCGGCGTGGCTGCCGTGGTTGCCGCTGGTCACCACCTTCTGGCCGACCTTAAGGTTCGTCACCTCCTCGCCGACCTCGACGATCTCGCCGGCCGCCTGGTAGCCGACGATGTGGGGGTTCGTGACCATCCGGCCGCGGAAGCGGTTCAGGGTGTCGCCGCCCTCGATGGAGACCGCCTCGACGCGGACGATGACGCCCTTGCGGTGGCAAGTGGGATCGGGGACCTCCTCGTACTTGAGAACCTCGGGCCCGCCGGTTTCG
>JAESGR010001064.1_pt1 | contig 11132 bp, 9 predicted proteins | sample 9269771 | NCBI WGS metagenome assembly JAESGR01 (sample SAMN15739572, study PRJNA653492) | algae metagenome | isolation source: Chroococcus sp. CMT-3BRIN-NPC107 and co-occurring heterotrophs from well... | place: USA: Clark Mountains Wilderness, California | collected 2010-04-18
CTTCACGGCGCTGCCCGACGGCCGGCGCCGGGTCCGCACCGGCGACGCCGGCCGGCTCGGGCCCGACGGCGTGCTGGAGGCGACCGGTCGCCTCGACCACATCGTCAAGGTCGCCGGCAACCGTGTGGACCTGGCGGAGGTGGAGGCGGCGCTGATCGCCCTCCCCGACGTCGGCGTGGGCGCGGTCGTCGCCGTCGACGACCAGGACGGCGGCACGCGGCTGCGCGCGGCCGTCGTGGCCGCGCCCGGGCGCGACCCCTCGCCGGCCGAGCTCCGGCACGCGCTGGGCGCCCGCCTGTCGCGCTGGCTGCTGCCCGACCTCATCGAGGTGCTCGACACCCTGCCGACGCTGCCCAACGGCAAGGTCGACCGGCAGGCGCTCGCCGCCGACGCCGGCGCGGACCCGGTGGCCCCGGCCGCCCCGGCGCCCGCCGGTGGCCGATCGGTCGCCACGCTCGAGCAGGACCTCCTCGCCATCTGGCAGGAGGTGCTCGTCCGACCGGACCTCGGCATGGACGACGACTTCTTCGACGCCGGGGGCGACTCGCTCCGAGCGGCGCGCGCCTTCGCCGAGATGCACCACCGGCTCGACCTCGACCGGCCCCTGTCCCTGCTGCTGGAGCACCGGACGGTGCGGTCGCTGGCGCCGGCCCTGGCGGCCGAGGACGTGTCCTGGGGCGCGCTGGTGCGCGTGCGCGACGACGGCGATCGGCCACCGTTGTTCGTGATCCACGGCGGCTTCGGCGAGGTCCTCTTCGCCGACCGGCTGGCGGAGCTGCTCGGTCCGGACCAGCCGGTGTACGGCCTGCGCGCCGAGGCGCTCGACGGCCACCCGCTGGCGGCCGACTCGCTGGAGCAGGTCGCGCAGGGCTACCTCGACCAGGTTCGCGCCGTGCGCCCGCACGGGCCCTACGCGCTCTACGGGTTCTCGCTCGGCGGCCTGATCGCGTACGAGATGGCCGTCCGCTTGCGCGCCGCGGGGGAGCAGGTCGCCCTGCTGGCGATCGGCGACACGGCCGCCCCGGTCGACCACCGGAGCCCCGAGACCGGCCGGGAGCGGGTGGCCCGCCACGTCGCCCGGATCCGTGCCCTCGACCCGGTCGCCGGCGCCGGCTACGCCTGGGCGCTGACGAGGCGCCAGCTCGCGGACCGCCGGCGGCGCCTCGCCGTCCGGAAGGAGCGCGCCCGCCGAGCCGCGGAGATGGCGCGCCTGGACCGACTGACCAACGGGGGCCTCCCCGTCCCGCCCGAGCTGCGCGGCGACCACGCGCTGCTCCAGTACGGCCTGCTGGCCGCCCGCTACCGGCCGAGCGAGACCTACGACGGTCCCGCCGTGTTCCTGCTCGCCGAGCTGTCGATCGCCGACCGCTCCTGGGACGAGCTCCTCGTCGACGGCTTCGACACGGTGGCCGTGACCGGCCGGCACCGCTCGATGGAGATCGAGCCGGGGCTGCGCGACGTGGCCGAGGCGCTGGCGTCGCGCCTGGCCGCCGCTCCCGTCAGCTCGTGACGAGCTGGTTGATGCGGGCCGAGACGGTCGGCGCCCAGCCGGCCATGCCGGCGGCGTTCGGGTGCACCGGGGCGGCGTCGGCCGTGGGCACGAGGCCCTCGACCCACTTCTTGCCGGGGAGCTGGCAGAAGTCGTGGCCGATGCTCGGCGTGGCGATGTCGACGTAGGTGACCCCGGCGGCCGCCGCACGGGCCTGGAGCATGGCGTTGAGCTCCTTGACCTTCGCCCGCAGGTACACGACGTCGCTCCCGAGCACGGGGACGAGCGGGTAGCAGCCGGTGCCCGTCTCGGGCAGCACGGTCGGGTAGCCCACGAGGAACGTCGTGGCCCGCGGGGCCCGGGCCTTGATGGCGGCGAGCACCCGGTCGACCTTCGGCGCGGTCGCCGCGATGGCCTCGCTCAGCTCGTCCCGCCCGTCGTGCACGTAGTCGCCCTTGCAGCCGGCGCTCAGCGGCAGGGATGTGGCGCAGTTGACGACGATGTCGGTGAAGCCGATGTCGTTGCCGCCGATGCCCAGGGTGACGACCTTGGTCTGGCGGTCGAGGGCGTCGAGCTGCGGGGGGTTGGCCGGACCCGGCGTCACGCTCTGCGGGGCGAACATGTCGTCGGTCTGGGCGCCCGAGCAGCTCACGTCGCGGAACTTCGTGACCCTGATCGTGGGGCGCACGCGTGAGGGGTAGTTCCGGTCGGAGCGCAGGCAGCCGTACGGCGTGCCGGTCTGGTTGAGGATCAGGGGGCCCGACACGTAGCTGTCGCCGAGCGCGACGTAGGTGTCCGGGGGCGGTTCGCAGGCGGTCAGCCCGCCCAGCCCCGCGAGCGAGAGCACGATCGTCACGACGACGTACCGGTGCGTGTGGCGAGCTCGCATGCGCGTCCTCCGTTGTCCCCGGTGGCGAACAGCTTCGCCACGCCCCCGCCGGAACCCTACCGCCCCGGACGTCCCCCACAGGGGTGGTCTCCCAGGGCGGGGCCCCTGCGGCCCCCACCCGCACACCGCTAGAGGTACCGGTCGCCCGGATCCCGGCGGCGGACGGGGCGGCACGGGGTGCCGTAGGCGACCACACCGGCGTCGATGTCGTCGACGACGGTGGACCCGGCGCCGACGACTGCGTGCGCCCCGACCGACCTGCCGTGGAGGACCACGGCACCGATGCAGATCGCGCTGTGGTGGCCGATCGACACCCGACCGCCCGTGGCCGCGGCGGGGGCGAGGGAGCCGAAGTCGCCGAGGGTGGCGTCGTGGTCGAGCGACGACCGGGCGCACAGCAGGCCGTGGGCCCCGATCGTGCTGCCGCCGTTCACCACCACGCCGGCCATGAGGACGGCGCCCTCGCCGACCTGCACGTCTCGAGCCACCACGGCGGACGGGTCGACCGCGGTGGCGAACGCGAGCGTCGGGTCGGCGGCGCGCAGGGCGGCCACGACCTGGCTGCGACGGAAGTTGTCGCCGATCGCGACCACCGCGGCATCGATGCCGTGCTCGGTCCGGAGTCGGGTCAGGTCCGCGGCCCGACCGAGCACGGCGTGGTCCCCGACGATCGTGCCCGGCGCCACGGCGTCGTCGAGGAACCCCACGACGGTGTGGGCGCCCTCGCGCTCGACGACCTCGACGGTGCACCGGCCCTGGTCGGCGGCCCCGTAGACGACGATCCTGCTCACGCGCTGCTCCCCGGCCGGTCGGCGGCATGGTAGCGAGCGGCTCGCGACCGGCGGCTCGCCGGGACCGGCGCGGTAGCGTCGGCTGGGCGGCGGTGCCGCACGGGGCGCCAGGTCGGCGCCTGCAGCGGCCGACGGACCTGGGGCAGTGGTGGGCTCGGACACGACGTATCGCCGGACGGGGGGGTGGGTGTCCCGGTGGCTGCGGGAGGCCCTCCTGGTCGCGGGGCCCGGCGGCCGTCGGCTGCGCCTCGAGGGGCCGGCGGCGCTGGTGTGGACCGTCCTCGACGAGCCGGCGACGGCGCAGGAGGTCGCAGCGCGCATCGTCGGACGGTGGCCGGGCGCGGAGGTGCCGGACCACGGGCCGGTCGCGGAAGCCCTGGAGCTCCTGGTCGGCAGCGAGCTCGTGGAGCGGCTGCCGTGACCGCCCCGTCGCCGGCCCTCGCCGACGTGGCCTCGTGGATGTTGCCGGGAGGCCGGCCGCCGGCGACGCCCGAGGACGACGCGCAGGTGGCCGCGCTGGTGGGCGGGGCGATCGGGGCCCGGCTCACCGGTCCGCTGCTGCTGGCGGTCGACGTCGGTGCGCTGGAGCTGCCCGAGCGCGCCGTCGACGAGCTGGTCGAGGCCCATCGGCAGGCCCTCCAGTGGTGCCTCCACCTCGAGCTGCGCCTCCTGGAGGTGCGCGGCTGGTTCGAGGCCGCGGGTGGCGTCGAGCACCGCGTCCTGAAGGGGCCGGCGGTCGCGCACCTGGACGAGCTCGACCCGTCGCTGCGCACCTTCGCGGACCTCGACCTCCTGGTCGCCGCCGAGGACCTCGATCGGGCGGTGGCCGCCATCACCACGCACGGGGGTCGTCGCCCGTGGGCCGAGCGCCGACCCGGCTACGACCGCCGGTTCGCCAAGTCGGTCACCCTGACGTGCACGGACGGCGTGGAGCTCGACCTCCACCGATCGCTGGCCGACGGGGTGCACGGCTTCCGGATCCCGCTGGAGCGGCTCTTCGCCACCCCCGACCGCTTCGATGTCGGCGGCCAGCAGGTGACCGCGCTGGGCTCGGTCCACCGGCTGCTGCACGCCGCCTACCACGCCGTCCTCGGCTCGCCGTCGCCGCGCCTCGCCAGCCTGCGCGACCTGGCCGGCCTGCTCGTCCGAGCGGACCTGCAACCCGACGCCGTGCTGCCGGAGGCCCGCCGCTGGCGCGGCGAGGCGGTGCTGGCCGAGGCGGTTGCGTCCGCCGCCGGCGCGCTGACGTTCGAGGCGCCGGCGTGGCGGCGGTGGGCGGACGGGTACGTCGCCGAGCCCGCCGAGGTGGCGATCATCGAGCGCCAGCGCGCCGAGGGCTCCGCCCTGGGCCGCGGCAAGCTGGTCGCGGCGCGCGAGCTCGGCGATCGGCGGGCGCGCGCGGCCTATGCGGTGGCGCTGGCGTGGCCGTCCCGCGCCCACCTCCGGTCGCGCGACATGCGCCGGCGCGACCTCCTCCGCTGAGCGAGGGGCGGGCGTCAGCCCCCGAGGGCCTGCAGGGTGGCCTGGAGCTCCTCCGTGAGGTTGGCGGGCACCACGTAGCCGTCCTCGTCGCGGATCTCGTCGAAGTGGTCGCGGATGTCCTCGACGGTGAGGGCCGAGGTGTCGGTGTAGCCGCGCGTGACGCCGGTGAAGACCCTGGCGACGTGGCCGCCGCCGCAGGAGTACACCTCGCCGGTGACCGGCACGTCCTCGTGGGCGAGCCACGCCACGACGGGCGTGATGAACTCGGGGCCGAGCTTGTCCGCGAGCGGCCCCAGCAGGTCCTCGGTCATGCGCGACTTGGCGACCGGCGCGATCGCGTTGGCCTTGATGTTGTTCTTGGCGCCCTCGACCGCGAGCACGCGGGTGAAGCCGACGAGGCCGGCCTTGGCCGCGCCGTAGTTGCTCTGGCCGAAGTTGCCGAAGATGCCGGCGGCCGACGACGTGTTGACGATCCGGCCGTAGTTCTGGGCCCGCATGGGCTCCCAGGCGGCCTGGGTCACGTAGAAGGCGCCCTTGAGGTGCACGTCGATGACGGGCTCGAGCTTCTCGGCGTCCATGTTCTTGAACGCCGCGTCGCGCAGGATGCCGGCGTTGTTGATGACGATGTCGATGCGGTCGAAGGTGTCGAGCGCCGTCTGCACGATCGCCTTGCCGCCCTCCGGCGTGGCCACGGAGTCGTAGTTGGCGACGGCCTCGCCGCCGGCCGCCTTGATCTCGTCGACCACCTGCTGGGCGGCCGTGTGCGAGCCGCCCTGGCCGTCGACGGAGCCGCCGAGGTCGTTCACCACGATGAGCGCACCCCGCTTCGAGAGCTCGAGGGCGTGCGAGCGGCCGAGGCCACCGCCGGCGCCGGTGATGACCGCCACCTTGCCGTCGTAACCGAGATCTGCCATCGCGTCGCGCTCCTGTGGGGGTTGGGGTGCCGGTCGGCACGGTAGTTGGGCCCTGCCCGGCCGGTGAACCCCGAGGCGGGACCGCCACGCCGCTGCGGTACCGTGCCGCCGTGGGGGAACGGGGGAACCGGAACGGGGTCGGGCTCGGGGCGCGTGTCGCTGTGGCGGTGGCGGTGGCGGTGCTGGCCCTCGGCGTCGGCGCCCTCGTCCGGGAGGGCGGGGGAGCGGACGACGGCGCCCGAGCACCGATCGCCGATCGGCAGGTTGCCGCCGACGCGGTCGGGGCCGCCGCCTCGGCGGACGATCCCCACGGAGACCACCACGGACCCGACGTCGCACCTCGGCCGCTCGCCGCCGGCGACCAGGCGCTGCTCGACGAGCAACTCGCCACCAGCGAGAGGGTGGTCGGGTCGCACCGAACGGTCGCGGATGCCGTCGCCGACGGCTTCCTGCCGATGGGCGAGGAGGAGGACCGCAACGACGTCCACCTGGTGCGCTGGGACCGCATGGACGGTCGCTTCGACCCCGCCGAGCCGGAGATGCTCCTGGCGGCGTCCCGAGCGCCGGACGCCCGGATCATCGCCGCCGTGCACTACCAGGTGACCACGTCCGAGGTCGCGCCGGAGGGCTTCGCCGGCGCCAACGACCACTGGCACGAGCACCGCGGCATCTGTCGGGTCGGGGACGTGGCGGTCGGCGAGGGCCCAGAGGTCGACGCCTCGTCCTGTGCGGCACGAGGCGGCGAGCTCGGCACGGCCGACGGGTGGATGCTCCACGCCTGGACCGTCGACGGCTGGGCCAACGAGGCCGGAGTCTTCGTGTCGGACAACGCTGCCGCGCCGCGCTAGCGCCACCGGCGCCACGACCGGCGGGCACGGCGGTGACCGCGCCCGAACGTCCGGCGCGGGTCCGCCCTACGGGATGGGCGGGGAGGCGGCGGCGTAACCGTGCTCGACGATCATCTGCCCGGTCTCCGCGTAGTCCGCACGCTCCGTCGGCTGGAACGTCGCCAACCCGTCGACGTAGCGGTTGTACATGCAGAAGGCGGCGGCGATGAGCACGGTGTCGTGGATCTCGACGTCGGTCGCGCCCTCGCTGCGGGCGGCGGCGATGTCATCGGCGGTCACGTCCAGGCCGCTGCCCTGCACCTTGGAGGCGACGTGCAGCAGGGCCCGCATCTTGGGCGAGACCTTGGCCGTGCTCGGATCGGCGATGACCGAGTCGACGACGTCCCAGCCCCCGTCGAGCTGCAGCGCGGCGAAGGTGGAGTGCGACATCTCGCAGAACCTGGTCCGGTTCCGATGGGAGACGTGGGCGGCGATGAGCTCCCGCTCGCCGCGCGACAACGTGTGATCGCCGCGAAGCAGGACCTCCACCAGGTCGTTGAGCGGCTTGGCCGTCTCGGGCCGGAACTGCATCGGTCCGAGGATCCCCGGCACGTCGGGCAGCGGGATGTGCGGCACAGCTGTTCCCCCCACGACCTCCCACGTTGGGAGCGGTCGAGGTTCGGCAGGGTACCAGTCGTCGATCGAGCAGAGCAGCGACAGCGATACTCTCGGCGCTCATCGCGCTGGCCGTTCGACCAGGAGGACCTGGTCGGCGGCGATGTCGACCAGCTGCTGCACCGCACCGTCGGGCCACGTGACCGTCACCCGAGCAGCGCGCGCCACGGACCCGAGCCCGAGGTGGACGTCCGTGGGGTCGCCGCTCTGGAAGGAGCCGTCCGCACGCACCAGCCCCACGAGTGGGGGAGCGCCGTCGCCGAGGTCGACCGCCACCCGGGCGCCGATGGCGAACGTGTTGGTGCCGTCGGGGTCGCGAAGGCGGATGCGGAGCCAGTGGCGACCGTCGCCGGTCGGCGTGTCGTTGCGGTACAGCAGGGCGTCGTCCCCGGTGTTGGCGACGAGGAGGTCGAGGTCGCCGTCCCCGTCGGCGTCGAAGGCGACCACCGCCTTGGCGTTCCGCTCGTCGTCGATCCCGACCGCCTGGGCGCCCTCCGGCCAGGGGCGGTCGACGCCGCCGAGCCAGAGGCGGCTCCGGTCGCCGTCGACGTGGTCGTACAGCGGGAGGTTCGGCTCCATGGCGACGTCGGCGCCGTCGAGGTCTCGGTCCCGGTAGCCGTTCACGGTGAGGAGGTCCCGGCGGCCGTCGTTGTTGAGGTCATCGCCCGTGGCCCCCCACCCCCACGCCCCGTCGCGCACGCCGTGGTCGTCGGTGGCGTCGGTGAACGCGCCGCTGCCGTCGCCGAGGAAGAGCCGGTTGCCCGAGCAGGCGACGCTCGGCGCCACGATGGGGCACCCGCCAGGCTCGGTGGCGTACCGGATGCCGGTCACGAACCAGTCCAGGTGGCCGTCGCCGTCGAGGTCCTCCACGACCGAGCCCATGCCGTTCTCGTCGGTCCCGACGCCGGCGGCATCGGTGATGTCGGTGAACGTGCCGTCGCGATCGTTGCGGTAGAGGCGGCTCGTGCAGAAGTCGCCGGTCAGGAGGAGGTCGGGCCAACCGTCGCCGTCCACGTCGGCGAACCGCGGTTGGAAGCCCACCACCTGGTCGAAGGCGACGCCCGACCCTGCGGTGGCATCGGTGAAGGTGCCGTCGCCGTCGTTGGTCCAGAGGCGGGCCCGGCTGGTGCCCGACGTGGGCGCCTCGGTCCCGGCTCGGCGGTCGGCGGCGAGCTCGCACAGCGACGGCCCCTGATCGTTGGGACGGTCGGGGGCGATGCCCGCGACGTCCTGGTCGTCGCGCTGCTGAGCCGAGACCGGGGCGGCGAACCACTGGAGGGCCACGAGGTCGAGGTCGCCGTCACGGTCGATGTCGCCGAACGCCGCACCGAACATGGCCGAACCCACCTCCTCAGACGCCGGCGGGGGCAGCGCGAGCCCGCGCCGAGCAGCCTCCTCGGTGAACCGCCCGTCGCCGTCGTTGACGAAGAGGAGGGTGCCGCCATGGGTCGCGCTCGTCACGAGGAGGTCGAGGTCCGAGTCGCCGTCCACGTCGGCGAAGAGCGGCGCCCCGTCACCGCCGCGGGCCGGCCCGGCCACGCCTGCCTCCTCGGCCACGTCGTCGAACCGGGCCCCGCCGTCGTTGCGCAGCAGCCGGTTCGGCAGCCCGAGCCGGGTGAGGTACAGGTCGAGGTCGCCATCGTCGTCGTAGTCGCCCACCGCAGCGCCGGCAGCCATGACGGCGTTGCCCTCCGGCTCGCCCCGGGCGTGTGGGGCGGCCACACCCGACGCCTGCGAGGCGTCGGTGAAGCGGAGGCCGCCGGCGAGCACCGGGTCGAGCGGCTCGGGCACCGACGGGAGCGGCGCCGGGGCGGGCGTGAGGGTGGTGGTGACCTCTGGCGTCGCCTGGATGGGGGGCACGACGGAGGCGGGCGCGTCGTCGCGGGTGAGCGCCCACGCGCCGCCGAGCACTGCCAGGGCGACCGTCCCGGCCAGGACCTGGCGGGCACGGGGCCCGTTCACGCGTCGCGTGCGCAGCCGCGCCGGCGCGACCTCGCGGCCATCCGACGACGGTGCTCTCGATCCACGGTGCCGTAAGGTACCGCTGCGCCGGGATCACCGGGGAGCGCCGGGCACGGGGAGGAAGCGTGAGCGAGACGGCGCTGTCGCCGGTCGGGCTGGCGAGCGGCGGGGGCCGCTCGCTGCGCATCGCCGGTCGCCGGTACCCCGTGCTCCTCCCGCGCCTGGCCGACCCGCGCATGCACGTGGCCGCCGTCATCGTGTCGGTCCAGGTGCTGGGTCAGGCGGTGCTCGGGTTCGACGTCTCGATCGCCCAGATCCTGCTCTGCATCGGCGTGTGCGCGTTGATCGAGGTGCCGATGACCGCCTGGGAGAAGGGCGTGCTGGCGTGGCCGGCGAGCGCGCTGCTCACGGGGAACGGCACGGCGCTGATCCTCCGCACGCCGGGCACCGAGCACGGCGACTGGTGGAGCGTGCGCGGCTGGCCGATCTTCGTGGCAGCGGCGGCGGTGTCGCTCCTGTCGAAGTACGCGATCCGCTTCCGAGGGCACCACGTCCTGAACCCCTCGAACTTCGGCCTCGTCGTGATCTTCGTGGTGTTCGGGTCCGCCCACGCCGACCCCCAGGACCTCTGGTGGGGCGACTGGGGGCCGGCGCTGGTGGTGACGCTGGCCGTGATCCTCGTCGGCGGGTTCTCGCTGGCTCGCCGCCTGGACCTCTTCTCGGTGGCGCTGACGTTCTGGGGCACCTTCGCCGCGGGCGTGGGCGTCGTGGCGGCGAGCGGGCACGCCATCTCCGCCCGCTGGAGCGTCGATCCGGTGGAGGGGTGGCAGTACTGGCAGGTGTTCGTGACGTCACCGGAGATCATCATCTTCGTCTTCTTCATGATCACCGACCCCCGGACCGCCCCCGCCGGCCGGCGGGCGCGGGTCGCGTACGCCGCCGCCACCGGGGTGCTGGCGGCGCTGCTGGCCGCGCCGCAGACCACGGAGTTCGCGACGAAGGTGTCGCTGCTCGCCGCGCTCACGCTGGTGTGCGCCGCCGGCCCGCTCGTGGTGCTGGTCGGCGAACGGGCACCCTCCCTGCGCACCGCGATGCGTCGACCTCGCCCGGTCCTCCTCGCCGGCGGCGCCGTCGCATCCTTGATCGTCTTCGTCGTCGCCCTGGTCGTCGCGGGGGCGCCCGCTCGTGGAGGTCGCGCCGCCGGCGGCGAGGTCGTCGGCTCGGCGGGAGGCGCGAGGCCCGAGGTGGTCCTGCCAGCCGGCTCGGTCCCCCGGGTCACGGTGGACCCGTCGGTGGACGACGTCGCCGGCGCCGTGGACGCCGCAGAGGCGCAGGGCATGGGGGTGGACCTGGCCCAGGACCTGGCCATCGAGGCGCAGGCGACACGCACGCTCGATGCCGCTCTCGCTTCGACCGCGTCCTTCGGTGCCCGGCTCGCCGGCACCGAAGCGGCGATCGCGACGGCCTCCGACGCCGGGAGGCCGTTCGAGCTCCGACACCGGCTCGAGTCCCTCGAGGTCGTGCTGCTCCGCGACCCCCGCAGCCCCCAGGCCATCCCGCAGCTCGGCGTGACCGCCACCGGACGCCGGACCGTGATCTCGTACGGGGATCGCGACGCCGACGAGGTCGCGTCCAGGGCCGAGGAGCCGTTCGCACGCACGTACCTGCTGACGCGCCACGACGGGCACCACCTCATCGGTGACGAGCTGGCGCCGACTGACCCCATGGTGGTCGGAGGCGGCTGATCGGCGGGATCGGGCGGCGGCGTATCGTGCCGACCCAGGCAGCACCGGGGAGGGCGCGATGGTCGACGAACGTGGTGGACCCGGGCCGAGCGGTCCGTCATCGCCCGCCGCGGACGGCGCCGGCGTGGACCTCCCGGTCGAGCAGCACGGGTTGTTCGCCATCCCGGCCTGGACGATCGACCTCACGGCCGCGCTGGCCGACGCGCGGGACGAGATGGTGGCCGGTGCCCTGCGCGCCATCGACGAGCAGCGGCTCGACGCCCCCTACGAGCAGTCGCGCGCCGTGCTCGCCGAGGAGATGTCCGGGCCGTGGCCGAGGTACCGCCAGCTCGTGGAGCAGGTGGCGGCGGCCGTCCTG